>Ga0307417_10001076_pt1 | contig 11253 bp, 5 predicted proteins | sample SalMarWE160210MG_2_FD_202514 | JGI IMG/M metagenome (GOLD analysis project Ga0307417, IMG submission 202514) | Salt marsh sediment microbial communities from the Plum Island Ecosystem LTER, Massachusetts, United States - WE1602-10 | ecosystem: Environmental > Aquatic > Marine > Intertidal zone >...
CCGGTCGTAAAAGGGTGGGACCTCGGGAACAGCAGTAGTCGGAGAAAGGAAACCTCGGTATTCGTTATAAACCAGGTAAAAGTCATTTCCCTCCCTGGGATTGTACCTGAGCCTGAAATTACCAATAAAAATATTGTTTCCGTTATTCAACTGTACGAAAGTACTGACCGATAGCTTATTGCTGTACATATACAGGAAGTTGATCCTGGCTATATGGCTGTTAAGCTTCTGATCCCTGTCCGGGAAGGCAACGGCACTGAACTGGTAGGCTCCGGTAATTTGCAGGCTGGAAGACAGGTTCAGGGTGGGCGTTGCTTCCACAGAGAAGATATTCCCGTCGTAGAACTGACCGGCCTGCACCCTGAAACTGGCCGAAACTGTTCTTGTCTGGGGAGTGAATATCCGGGTCTGCAGGTCGTAGAAACCATATTCCCCTGCCGGGATTATAACCTCATCTGATAGTTCAAAATCTTCCTCAACACCTTCTTTCCTGTATCTCATTTCCCCGAAGATACCAAACCCCTTTTTTGTGTTTAAGAACCAGCCCGGCGAGATTTCCATGGATTCCAGGGAACCATCTGTTATCCTGCTGTACCGCTGTGCCGATAAGGTGGCCCTTGAGCTGAAGATCCTGGATTCCTGGCCGGGGATCCATCCATACTGGATCCGTGTATTAAAACCCTGGACATTGTTGCGGCTCAAGAATCCCATATCCGGGTTCATTGTTTCACCGGTATAGTTATAGGAGAGGTCATAGGCAAATCCTTCATCTGTCCGGCGTTCCCACCTTATTCCTGCAAATGTGGGGTCAGGTGAGAACAGTTTGTTCGCGGCATTCGTCTCCATGGTCTGTGCAACCCTTACATCCAGGTAATCATCCCCGAAAAGGCGGAATATCCCATCCGCGCCATAGGCGAAGTTATAATGGCCATTGGTGCCGATCCTGGAGGTCAGGATACCGCCCACATAAGAATTTTGATTGATCACCTGCCTTCGCAGGCGTGCCACACCAAAATTCTCCGAGGGTGTTTCCAGGTAACTTTCCGTCTGCATATCCAGGATCCCCACATCCCATTTGTTGACCCGGCCAGTCATCCTTGCCCCACCGAAAATGCGGACCTGATCTTCTTCCACCAGTCCAATCCTACGGCTGTAAAAAAGATTGTCTGACCGCCCCCCCAGGCTAAAATTGAAAATGCCCGATCTTTCCTGGAAAAAGAGTCGCTTCTCAGGAAAGAAAAGAGAGTACCTGGTCAGGTTGATCTGCTGATCATCCGCTTCAACCTGTGCAAAATCAGTATTGACTGTCAGATCGAGTGTCAGGTTGCTGGTGAGGCCGTATTTCACATCCAGTCCGGCATCGATCTTTGGTTTACTATCATGAATATACGCTGTTCCCTCTTCATTCAATTCATTCGATCCGGAATATCCGCCCAGCACATAGGGTGAGATATAGAGAGGATTCTTTGCTTTAAGATTCTCGAATTCAATGGTTTGGGCCAGTGAGGGTTTAAGGTAGGCGGTGAATCCATATTTGGGATCAATGCTCGGATAGGTATCCATCTCATTCACGTAGCTGATCCTCCGGTTTATGATCAGTCCCATACTGGTTATCCCGTTGTCCTCCTGGAACCGCAGACTTGAAAACGGGATCCTCATTTCGACGTACCAGCCCAGGTCATCCATGGTGGTTTCCACATCCCAGAAGGTGTTCCAGCTGCGGTTAATGGAGCCTCTTCCCGGGCCTCCACCGCCGCCTTCTCCATCATTGGAAACGGTGTAGTCTATTCTTGCCCCGGTAGGCATGGTAAAAAAAGCGAGGGCATTTTCATTGTCGTTATAGGTATCCAGTATGATCCCGAATGAGTCTGAATTCCTGGATTCCTCATCCCTCTTTTTACTGGTGGAGGTCATGTGGTCCGGATCTCCGCTAAAAAGTCTTGCCCCGACCCAGAGATATTCATCATCATATCCCATCATGATCTCGCTGGTCTCAGACGGATCGGTACCAAAATTAGGAGTGCTGACAATCAACGGGAAGGTCGTGGCTTCATTCCATGCCTCTTCGTCAGGGTTACCGTCCAAATTCACCTGACCGGAGATCCTGTAGATTTTGATGGATTCCTGCGAAAATAATTGAACCGGGTCAAGGACAATAATGCAAGCAATCAGCAGTATATATTTCGTTTTGAAGTAAGAATAATAATTCATATGAGGCCTGTTTCGCGAATTAAGAGGCTGCATGCAGCCTCTTAAAATACTTATTGGATAATTTAACAGGACAATGGTTTAAAACAGAAGAGACTTATGGCCCTAAGCGAGTATCTTGGTCGTAAGGTTTGTTATACTGGTGCCAATGGCTTCGAAAGGTTTGCCGTTCCCCTGGTTGTCATCCTCGACAAAGAAATACTTCATGCCGGCAGTATCTTTAGCCGCAAAGATCCTCTTGTAGTCTATGACCCCTTCTCCCACTGAACAGATATCCTCCTTGATCACATCGTAAAAGGGAGCGGTTTCCTCAAGCATGTCTTTTACGTGCCAGAGCTGGAACCTGCCCGGATATTTTTCAAACATCTCCACGGGATCCTGTCCCGCCTTGGTAGCCCAGTAGAGATCGAGCTCCATGGTGATCAGATCGGCGTCCATTTCGGGCAAAAAGATGTCGTAGTAGGGAACAATCCCATCGACAGGTTTGAACTCAAAATTGTGGTTGTGGTAGCCAAACTGGATGCCAGTCTCCTTCATGATCTTACCCACCTCATTCCAGTCACCGATCATCTTTTTGTAACTCTCGATGTTCCGGTCAACCTCCTCGATCCAGGGCTGGATGCAGTATTCCACGCCAAGCGCTGCATGCGAGTCGGCCATCATCCTGGCATTATCCAGTGTAATGCCGGCAGCCTCCACCTGGGTGTGACTGCTGAGGGCTACCATACCCAGATCATCCACCATCTTTTTAAATTCGGCAGGTGAGTATCCGTAGAACTTTCCACTATCATAACTGGCAAGCTCGACATATTTATAACCCAGGTCGGCCACCTTCTTCAGTGAACCCGGTACATCATTATCCATGGCATCCCGGATGGTATACAACTGAAGACCAACTCCCGGTACTTTCTTGTTTCCGGAGGCGCCCTGTGAACAACCCAGCGGTCCAAGAGCCATGATCCCCACGGTACTGGCTGTCGAGATTCTTAAAAAGTCCCTTCTGTTATGTGAAGTCTTCATAAGCAAAATATTTTGATCGGATGAAGATAGTAAAATATATTTTTTTGAATGAACGGGATGCCCTATTATTTCAGTGAACAGGTCACGCGCTAATCCAATGCCTCCTGTGTGGCCTTCTCTTCTGCAGATGTAAAGGATTCGATGAGATTGAAATCTGATTTTACCAGCTGGACGACATTCAACAACAGGTTTTTGGTCTCTACCAGCATCTCCATATAGGTAATTGTTACCTTGACACCTTTATGCGTTTTCTTGAGGATCTTGATCCGGCTTCTAAAAATATCATTGGCCAGGTCGATCAATTCATCCCGCTTTGAGGCCAGCTGATCCACCTCTTCAAATTTTCTTTTTTTCAGAAGATTGATCACGAAGCTGAAGAAATCATGCACCCGGTTGTTAAAGTCCTTCATTGTGTCGGTCTGTCCCTTATCTGGCGGGTGGTTATTGTCCAGGTGATTAAACGCGGGCTGTATAATATGTGCCAGTGAATTGCTCATCTCTTTCATGTAGGCGACTACATGAGCATAATGATGACCGCATTCCAGTTCGCTCTCCTTGAATTTTTTCAAAGTATCGGGAATATCCTGTCGGATCTTGTTGATCTCCTTGCCCAGATGCTTGCACTGTTTCCTGAGACTTTTCAACTCCTTATGGTTCTCTTTGAACAGGTTGGTATAGGTAAGGGAGAGCATCCTGGAAATCCTGACAATGGAGTCCAGAACCTCTTTATCACATGATTGAAGCACCTCATGGGATGGACGAAGGATCTCACTTTCGAGCTTTTCACGCTTCTCTTCCCTCTTCCTGTGAAAGGCATGGGTCCTGACCAGGATGAAGATCGAGAGTCCAAGCAGCACCACGATAACAGGGAATTTTCCAAAGTAGATAAGCGTAGCGATCAGGAAGGATGCAATAAATGCACTCACAGCTGTGAAGAACCATCCGCCAATGACAGTAAGTACCCCCGTTATGCGGTATACAGCACTCTCACGTCCCCAGGCTCCATCGGCCAGAGAGGTTCCCATGGCAACCATAAAGGTTACGTATGTGGTGGAGAGCGGGAGCCTGAATGAGGTCCCGATGGCAATCAGGATGCTGGCAACAACCAGGTTCACTGAAGCGCGGACAAGGTCGAAAGCCATGTGATCCTGGTTATTGCTCCTGGCTTTCTCTTCATCGAACCTGTTCACCACGAACCTGCTGATCGCAGCCGGGGTGATCTTTTTAATCCCGTTGCCAAATTCAATGGTACGGCGGACAAGGAACCTGGCCAGGGAGGAGGAGTCGAAGCGCTCCGAGCCCACGCTCTGTCGGCTCAGGTCAATGGTTGTGGCGGTAACGGACCTGGATTTTTTAGAAAACCGCAATGTCAGGACCATGATAAGTCCGGCTATAACAAGAAAATAGAGCGGAGTTTTCACCGGGGCCTGGAGGGCACTCATGAGGAGTCCTCCCGCATCATTTGCCCCTGAGGCCAGGAAAGCTCTGAAAGATTCAAATCCAGCCAGCGGGACACCTATGAAGTTTACCAGGTCGTTCCCTGCAAATGCCATGGCCAGGGCAAAAGTGCCGGCAAGGACTGTTATCTTAAGAATATTGACCCGTGTGAACATGACCAGGAGCTGGAAAAGAATGGTCCATCCGGCAAAACTGATCAGCAGGATACGCGTGGTATTGGTTTTAATGAATGTCAGCATCTCCGGTGTGACCAGTGTGGAACCTTTGGCTCCTCTGATGAGCAGAAAATAGAGGATGGAGGTAATGGCGAAACCTCCCCAGAGGCCGGTCCAGTATTTTGAGGTCTCCCTGACATTAAATGAGAACGCCAGTCTTACGAACCATTGTATCACCAGTCCCGCATTGAATGCAATGATCACCGAGAGAAAAATCCCCACCACGATCATCACTGAACTCTCAATGTTAATGTAATTGCCAATGTTCTCAATGGAGTTATCGGCACCTGCGATTTTATACAGAGAGACAGCAACAGCGGCACCGAGGAGTCCGAACACAATGGAAACCGTGGTGGAGGTTGGGAGTCCAATGGTGTTAAAAAAATCGAGCAGCAGGATATTTGTCAGCATCACACCCACGAAAATGACCATCACATGGCTGAATGCAAAATACTCCGGATGAAAGATCCCCTTTCTGGCCACCTCCATCATCCCGTTGGAAAAAACAGCGCCAACCAGGACCCCGGCACCGGCTATGGCAATAATAACACGGAAAGTTGCTGCTTTTGATCCGATGGCTGAATTGAGAAAGTTTACGGCGTCATTGCTGACACCAATAATAAGGATTGAAACGGCCAGAAGGAAAAGGATACCTACAATCAGCGTATAATATGCTTCCATGAAGCGTAATTGTTGAGGGCTTCGATTATAGATTAAAGTAACTAAATTCTTACGAAGTTAGCTACTCTGCCTCTTCTAAAATTTCAGGTTGTTCTGCCTTAAACCGGATCTTCCCGTCCTCAGCATCGACCTTCAAATGCATCCCGGGCAATATGCTCCCTTCGAGCAGGGCAATGGACAACCTGTCCAGGATCTTTTTCTGGATCAGCCTCTTCAGTGGCCTGGCACCGAATTGCATATCAAATCCTTCGTCTATAAGCAGTTTAATACACCGGTCGGTCAGCTCAATGGAGATATCCTGCCTGGAGAGTTGCTCACTGAGGCGATTGATCTGAATCCGCAGTATTCCCTCCATATGGTCCCTCGTAAGCGGATTGAACATGACCATTTCATCGATCCTGTTGAGGAATTCCGGCCGCACACTGCGCTTCAGTAAATCAAATACCTGTTTTTTGGTTGTCTCTACGATCCCCTCCATATTGGAATCGTTGACAGTCTCAAAGTTCTCACGGATGATCTCCGACCCGATATTCGAGGTCATGATGATAATGGTATTCTTGAAGTTGGCGACCCGTCCCTTGTTATCGGTGAGCCGGCCGTCTTCAAGCACCTGGAGCAGTATATTGAACGTATCCGGGTGGGCTTTTTCAATCTCATCGAGCAGGATCACCGAGTAGGGCTTCCTTCTGACAGCCTCGGTCAACTGTCCGCCTTCATCATAGCCCACATAACCCGGGGGTGCACCGACCAGCCTGGAGACCGAATGCTTCTCCTGGTATTCACTCATATCGATCCTGGTCATCAACCCTTCATCGTTGAAGAGGTATTCTGCCAGGGCCCTGGCCAACTCGGTCTTCCCCACTCCGGTCGTACCCAGGAAGAGGAATGAGCCTACGGGCCTGTTCTGATCAGACAGGCCCGCCCTGCTTCTGCGAATGGATGATGCCACCGCACCAATGGCCTCATCCTGGCCCACCACTCTTTTTTGAAGCTCTTCTTCGATATGCAGCAGTTTCTCACGGTCGCTCTGAAGCATCCTGGAAACAGGAATACCGGTCCACCTGGAGACCACCTCTGCAATATCCTCAGCTGTGATTTCCTCGCGAACCAACCGTTTCCCCTTTTCCTCGCTTTGATTCAGCCTGGCAATATATTGTCCCAGCCTCTCCTCGGCCTGGGGCAATTGTCCGTAACGGATCTCGGCTACCCTGCCCAGATCGCTCTCCCTTTCTGCTTTATCGGCCTGGTACCTGAGGTCCTCAATCTCCTGCTTGGTCTTCTGGATCTCGGAAACGATGCTTTTCTCACTCTGCCACTGGGCCGACAGTTGTTTCTGTTCATCCTCCAGATCGGACAACTGCTTTCCGATCTGCTCGACACGGGTTTTATCCTTTTCCCGCTTAAATGCTTCCCTTTCAATCTCCAGCTGCTGGATCTTCCTGTCCAGCGCATCGATGGCTTCGGGTTTTGAGTTCATCTCCAGCCTCAGGTGGGCGGATGCCTCGTCGATAAGGTCAATGGCCTTATCCGGCAGGAACCGGTCGTTGATATACCTGATCGAATACTGGACGGCACTGATGACCGCTTCATCCCGGATCCTGATCTTATGGAAGTTCTCATACTTCTCCTTGATACCCCGCAGGATAGAGATGGCATCCTCCTCGCTGGGTTCATCCACCATCACTTTCTGGAAACGCCTTTCCAGTGCCTTGTCTTTCTCAAAGTATTTCTGGAACTCGTTAAGGGTGGTGGCTCCAATGGCTCTCAGTTCTCCGCGCGAGAGGGCAGGCTTCAGGATATTGGCGGCATCCATGGCCCCCTCACCTCCTCCTCCGGCTCCCACCAGCGTATGGATCTCGTCGATAAAGAGGATGACGCGTCCGTCCGATCCAATCACCTCGTTGACAACCGATTTCAGCCGTTCCTCGAATTCGCCCTTGTATTTTGCCCCTGCGATCAGAGCGCCCATATCGAGCGAGTAGATCTCTTTGTTCAGGAGATCATCCGGAACGTCACCATTCTGTATCCGGAATGCAATCCCTTCGGCAATGGCTGTTTTACCAACGCCGGGTTCCCCTACCAGGATAGGGTTATTCTTGGTCCGCCTGGAGAGGATCTGCAATACCCGCCGGATCTCTTCATCCCTTCCGATAACAGGGTCGAGCTTTCCGTTTTCGGCCTGCCTGTTCAGATTGATGGCATAGCGGTCCAGTGCATGATAAGTTTCTTCGGCGGTCTCACTCTGTGCTTTGGAGCCTTTACGGAACTCCTTTATAGCCGTTTTCAGCTCTTTCTCATTAATTCCTGCATCTTTAAGCAGTTCGCCGGCACTGTCTTTTGTCTGCAGTATCCCGAGCAAGAGGTGTTCCAGCGTGACATATTCATCACCAAATTCCTTCCGGCTGTTAAGCGCATGGTTCAATGCCTTGTTGGCATTTTCGGACAGGTATTGTTGTCCGCCGGTTACCTGGGGATAGCTTTTTAACAGACTGTCGAGCGCCTGGTTGAATCCGGTCATATTTGCCGACAGCATCTGAAAAAGGCGGGGGATCACATTCTCATCCACTGCCAGGACTCCTTTGAGAAGGTGTCCGCATTCAATGGATTGATTCTCACTGGTCAGCGCCAGTTGCTGTGCCCTTTCCACAGCTTCCCTGGCTTTTATTGTAAAATTATTAAGGTCCATATCCTGGTCTCTAAATTACGGTTTATTGCACTCTCCCTGATCAAAATCCGGGCCAGTAAAACCGCATTTAAAGCAGGTGGACCCTGTAAACCGCAATAGATGTGATTATTGCATAAGATCACCATTGGTAAGTTCACTGGGAATCAGGCAACAAGACGCCATAATGGCATGGTAACCATACAGTTAGATGCCAAATTGACAGGTTGACTGCCGTAAAAAGAGATGTTAATAGAGGTTACGGTGACAATCCGTGCAGGCCATCTCCTTCCAGGCTTCATCAATATCAACAGGATGCTTGAAGTTAAGGGGATCATTGATGTTGGTGGTCTGGTAATCCTCAACATTTCCCTGAGCCAGAATGGTATGACACAAATTACAGTCTCTTGAAATAACCGAACCATCCTCGCTTGTATGATTGCCATTGTGGCATCTGAAGCATCCGTTGAACTCCATATGTCCGATGTGATTTGGATAGGCATCCCAGTTGGCCTTCATTTCAGGGAAGAAGTTCTTGTTATACCCGGAAAGGAAGCCCTCGGTGGCCTGATCGATCCACTGGGGGTTTTCGCTCACAATCTCAGGGTAATTTGACTCATAAAAATCCGTGACACTCTGCCTGATGAGCATGGCACCCGAATCGCGATCGGTGAATGTATTATAGTTGAATACCTGCATGGCCAGTGACTTTACCTCGGGTAACTCAACGGGGATCTCTCCGGATGCGATCATCTCATCGATAAATTTCTGGGGGGGTTGAAACTGATGAGAAGGCCGGTTGTGGCAGTCAAGGCAATCCATCTCTCTGAGCTCAAGGGTGTCCATGGCCTCCTGATCCAGTGTTTCGTAGATATCCTGGTAAATAACTGTGTCATTGGTCTCCCTGTTCACATACCTGACCCATGGAAGATACTCCCGCTTTGTATCGGAGGCAATGTATTCCACCTTGACATTGGGGTTAATATGCCAGTGCACTCCTTCCACCAGTCCTTTTGCACTGCTTTCTGATCCGATCTTCAGTTTAAGCATAAGATCCCATTCCGTATTTGCCGAATCCGCCAGGAAGTTCTGTTCGTTCAACAGATTATAGGAGTAGAACTTTTCCGGCCAGTGACACTCCTCACAGGTTTCCCGGGCAGGTCTCAGGTTGTGTATGGGGGTTTCGATAGGGGTGGGGTATTTTTTGAAAGTGACGGAATATACCTGGTAAAGCCCGGAAAGTTTGCTTTTTACATACCATTCGGCACCCTCACCCACATGACAGGCTACACAGGTCACCCTTGAATGGGGCGATCCCTGGTAGGCGGTATACTCGGGTTCCATTACCTTGTGACAGAGCGTTCCGCAAAATTCATTGGACTCTGTGTAGTGAAATGCTTTATAACTTCCGATCCCGGTCAGGAGGAGAAAGAGGATGGTGACCACAATAAAAAGTCCGACGGCATTCCAGTGTCTTTGATTGCTGAGATCCAGAACTACCCTTGCCACCTCGCTCCCTTCCCCTTCTCTCTTTATTCGTTTTGCACGCCTCGACATCCCTATGGGTATCAGAATAAGGCCTATCAAAAGGAAGACAGGTAATACGATATAGATAAATATACCAACGTACGAACCGGAAGCACCCTCTTTATTAAAGAAGGTCATGGAAATCATAAAAAAGAAGATAACCAGGGCGGACACACTCGCCAGGATGCTCCCAAGCAGGGAGATCGGATTGTAATATGATCTGGGTAGTTTCATTTAATAATGAGTTTTTTATACCTGACTTTGACTGAAGCAGGTCTATTCACTAACTTCGTCAAATTCGCACTACAAAAATGGTGAAAATCTAAATACTTCAAAATATTGAAATCACTTTTTACAGGGTTCAGCGATAGCGTTTTTACAGTGGTAATTCTTTTAAAGAAATGAGTTAAGGTATTGTATTGCAGAGATATAAATAGAGAGTATCTGATAATGAAGGCAAGTGGAGAGCGCAATTCATATCCATTCTTAATGAGAATATCCTGCCCGCATCGCTGCACAAAAGAATCCATCGGATTAATTGATCAGGAACTTGAAACATTCGTATATTGAACCTATAGAAAAATTCAACATGAAAATCAGGACATTATTATTAACAGCATTTGTCTCGGGCACGCTATTTCTTTCACAGGCCGGACTGGCACAATCAGCAGGCATATCCTCCACCAGCTCCGCTTCAGAAATACCCGCAAATGAGAAATTGGTTGTCCTTTGGACAAGTGGTGACAGGGATGTGGCATTGAAAATGGTATTTATGTATACCTACAATGCACAGATAAACAACTGGTGGGATGATATAACACTGGTTGTTTGGGGACCCTCCGCTAAACTTCTGACTGAGGATACGGAATTGCAGGAATACCTGGGTAAGATCATTGAAGCAGGTGTTACCGTAAGGGCCTGTAAGGGTTGTGCTGATCAGTATGGAATCTCAGGTAAACTTGAAGAGCTTGGAATAACAGTGTTATACATTGGGAAAGAGCTCACGGACTACATAAAGGAGGGGCGGAGGATGCTCACAATTTAAACCAAAACCAAAACAGTTCAAATATGAAACAATTAAAGATTAATTTTACGTGGATACTTATCGCATTCATGTTGGCATCATGCAGCAACAAACCAGGACTTGGTATCTTCGAGGGAAGTGGTGATATAGGAGATGTGGGGCATTCAGGATCGATGGAATTCAACCCATCTGACAGCTCCTATACGGTTTCGGGGGGCGGGACCAATATGTGGTTCGACAGTGATCAGTTTTATTATGTTTGGAAGAAGGTTTCAGGAGATATTTCAATTACTGCCGATATCCAGTGGGTGGGAGAGGGTGCTGAACCACACAGGAAAGCCTGTCTGATCATTCGTCAGAGCCTGGATACCAGCGCCGTGTATGTTGATGCTGCCGTGCACGGAGACGGGCTCACCTCCATTCAGTACAGGGAAGCTCCCGGGGACAGTACCAGGGAG
>Ga0307417_10001077_pt1 | contig 11252 bp, 11 predicted proteins | sample SalMarWE160210MG_2_FD_202514 | JGI IMG/M metagenome (GOLD analysis project Ga0307417, IMG submission 202514) | Salt marsh sediment microbial communities from the Plum Island Ecosystem LTER, Massachusetts, United States - WE1602-10 | ecosystem: Environmental > Aquatic > Marine > Intertidal zone...
CCGAGGGCGGCGTCAGCGCCAGAATCAGCGCCAGGATCAGCGTTCTGCCAGCCGCGGGTCGAGGATGTCGCGCAGCCCGTCGCCGAACAGGTTGAACGCCAGCACCGTGTAGCAGATCGCCAGCCCCGGGAAGACGGCGGTCAGCGGGTGCGTCTCCATGTGATCGCGGGCGGCGCTGAGGTCCGCGCCCCAGTCCGGCGTCGGCGGCAAGGTGCCGAGCCCGAGGAAGGAAAGGGCCGCGATGATGAGGATCGTGTAGCCGAGCCGTACCGTGGCGTTGACGATCAGCGGCGAGATGCAGTTCGGCAGGATCTGGCACAGCGCGATATACAGACTGCTGTCGCCCATGGTGCGGGCGGCCTCGACATATTCCTTTTCCCGCTCGCCGAGGGTGACACCGCGGGAGAGGCGGGCCACCTCCGGCATGAAGGCGAAGCCGAGCGCGAAGATAAGTGACAGGTCGTTCCAGATGCCCTCGATCTGCCAGGCGCGGGCCAGCGTGACGATCAGCAGGTAGAGCAATATGCCGGGGAAGGCGAGCAGGCCGTCGACAATGCGCATGGCGACCGAATCCGCCCAGCCGCCGTAGTAGCCCGAGAGCACGCCGTAGGGAACGCCGAGCAGCATGCCGAACACGACGGCGGCAACCGCGATCGTGACGAGCCGGCGCCCGCCCCACAGGATGCGCGAGAGGATGTCGCGGCCGTACCGGTCGGTGCCCAGGTAATGCGCCTCGCTTGGCGCCTTCAGCATCTGCGCATAGTTCTGTTTGACCGGGTCGTAGCGCGTCGCGTAGGGCGTGGCGAGGCAGGCGAAGACGAGGAAGACGAGCATCAGGAAACCGGCGAAGGCGGTCTTGCTCTTGTACAGCTCGCCCATGGCGTTGTGCAGGGTCACCTGCGTCCGCCGGAGACGTTGCGACATCGTCGGCCTTGCGGCGGCGGTGCCGAGCGCTGAACGCATCTGCGGGGCAATTTCCGTCATCGGTATCTCTCCCTAATTCAGCGCCACGCGCGGGTTCAGCACGCGATAGAGAAGGTCGACGATCAGGTTGATGATCACGACGATGGTCCCGAGCACGAGGATACCGGCCTGGATGAGCGGGTAGTCGCGCTGGATGATCGCTTCGTAGATGCCGCGGCCGATGCCCGGCCAGGAGAAGATCGTCTCCAGCACGACCGTGCCGCCCAGCATATTCGCGAGCTGCAGTCCGCTGATCGTGAGCGTCGGGATCATCGCGTTGCGGAGCGTGTATTTATAGATGACCTTGTTTTCGCTGAAGCCGAGCGACCGCGCCGTGTCGACGTATTCCTTGTTCATCTCGTCCAGCATGCTCGACCGCGTCAGCCGCGTCGTGTAGGCGGCATGGCGGAAGCCGACCGCCGTGGCCGGGAGGATCAGGTAGAGGATGCTCTGCACCGGGTCCTCCAGCGGGCTGGCGTAGCCCGACGAGGGCAGCCAGCCGAGATAGAGCGAGAAGAGCAGCACGCACATGATCGCGAACCAGAATTCGGGGATCGATATGCCGGCGAGCGACGTTATCTGCGCCCCGTAGTCGATGGGCGAGTTTCGTCGGATCGCGGCGATGGTGCCGAGCGGCACCGCGATCAGGACCGACAGCGCCATGCCGACAACGGCGAGATAGACGGTCGCGGGAATACCTGCGAGCAGCTCGACCGAGACGGGGCGGCGTGTGATGAGGGAGTGGCCGAAATCACCCTGCACGACCTTGACGAGCCATTTCGCGTACTGGACGTATATCGGCTTGTCGAGGCCGTATTCCTTTTCCAGCGCCATGCGGACCTGCGGGTCGGTAACGTCCTCGTCGCCGGCGGAGAGGGTGTCGATCACGTCGCCCGGCAGCAGGTGCACGAAGCCGAACACCACGACGGTGAGCACGAACAGCACCGGGATGAGGTGGAGAATGCGGTTGATGGTGTAGATGATCATTGGCGGATCCACTCGCGGATTGCGTGGTCAGCGTTTTCGATCGTCCGATGCCATGACGGTGTCGCTACCCGTGCGCTGCGCAAGGCGGACGCATGGCTCAACCGCATGGCGGGACGATCCGCGGATGCCACCGTGCACCGTGCGGCCAGGACGCCTCGGCGTCTGTCGGCCGCCCGGTGCACGATGCCGGTCCGCGTCTATTCCAGCCACGCCGTGCGGACACCGCCGCCGGCAATGCTATACGGCCCGTTGAACGCGGGGGCGTAGCCCTTGAGGTTCATCACGCCCGCGCAGGTCAGCGGAATGTAGTGGTTGAAGATCATCGGCAGCTCGTCGACGACGATATTCTCCACTTCCGTATAGAGCTCCATGCGCTTTTCCTTATCGAGCGTCTGCTTCGCCTCGACAATCAGCTTGTCCGCCTTTTCGCTCACGAAGCCGCAGCGAAGCAGGTTGTTGCTGCCCTTCGAGTAGATGTGGCGGAAGTAGAAGCCGTCGGGGTCCGCCCGGTAGGAATGTCCCGTCGTATCCGCGTGGAATTCGCCCTTTTCCCATTTCTGCTTTTGCAGGGCATAGGGAAGTATCTCGTGCTTTACCTTGAAGCCGACCTCGGACCACATCGCCTGGATCAGCTCGCCCTGTTCGTGCATGTAGGAATAGGCGTCGCGCGACGTCAGCAGGATCGGCTCGCCGACCCCGCCGGCCTTCTTGAGCAGGAACTTCGCCTTGTCGGGATCGTATTCCGGCAATGCCTTCACGCCGGGCAGGTGCCACGGGCTGCTCGGCCCATAGAATCCTTTCGCCGACGAGCTGAGCCCATGGAAGATCGCCTGGTGGATCGCCTCCTGGCTGATCGCGTGCGCCGCGGCCTGCCGCAGCAGTTTGCCCTGCGGGTTCTTATGGGAGAACGGCCCGTTCTTCATGTTGAAGTACATCATGGCGGTGCCGACCTGGGGCACGTCCCAAGTCTGGAACTTGCCCGCATAGTCCTTCTTAAAGGTAGCGGCATTGGCGTAGGCCATGTTGTCGATAAGGTCCGCCTCGCCGGTTCGAAGCGCCGTCAGCCGGACGCTGTCTTCCTTCTTCGGCAGGCCGACGATGCCGTCGAGATAGGGCAGGGCGTTGCCCTGCGCGTCGGTCTCGTACCAGTTCTCGAACCGCTCGAGCTCGGTCATCTGGAATTTCTTCCAGGACTTGAACTTGAACGGTCCGCAGCCGATGGGATGGCTGTCCGCCTGATCGACGCTGTCCGGCGCCATCAGCTGGATCGGGTAGTAGGCGACGTTCGACACGAAGACGCCGCTCGGGGTCTTCAGGTTGAAGCGAATGGTCCATTTGTCGAGCACGTCGACGGACTCGACGTTCTTCAGCGGCGCCCGCACGTTGGGATGCCCGATCTTTGGATCCATCATGCGCGCGATATTCCACTTCACGGACTCGGCGTCGACGTCACGTCCGTTGTGATAGGTCGCGCCCTTGCGCAGCTTGAAGGTATAGACCTTCAGGTCCTTCGACGCCGAGTTCTCCACGGCGATTCCCGGCACTTCTTCCATCTTGGACGAATAGTCCATCAGCCCCATGGACGTGGCCGCCAGCGGACTCGAGACGTAGTAGTAATAGTTGCGGTGCGGATCGAGGCCCCGTGCGTCGGACCGCATGGCGAACCGCAACGTGCCACCGCGTTTCGCGTTCCGTGTCGCGGCTTTCGCGCCGAACGGTAGCCCCATGGCCGCCGCGCCGGCGACGGCGCCTGTCGTAACGATGAATTGTCGGCGTGATTGACCGATCGGCGGGGCCGTCTTGCCCTTGTCACCTGTCATGTTGTCCTCCCTGGAGACAATGTTTTTTTGAGTCTCGATTATTTTTTTGATCTCATTTTTTGCCGACCGTACGGCCGGTAAAAAACGGTACTATAGTTTTCGAACGAGATAAACCGGTCAAAACATGTCACCGGTAAAATGTTGATCAGCAAGGGGGCAGGCCGCGCGTATAGCCTGCAAGGACGCCCGAAGCACCGGCTTGCCCACTGACCGGACGGCAGGTAAATTCGATTCCACAGAAAAAGGCGGGTTGCCGGCACCGTGCATGCCTGGCTCGACGCCAAGACAAAGAACATTCATCGGGGGCGAAAGGGAGAGAATGCCAAAGCTTGAGGGAAAGACCGCGATCGTCACCGGCGCCAGCCGCGGCATCGGGCAATACATCGCCGAGCTGTTCGCGGCGGAAGGGGCGACGGTGGTATGCGCTGCGCGCACGCTCGAGGAAGGCGATCACCGGCTCGAAGGGTCGCTCGCCCGAACCGTGGCGGCGATCCGCGAGCACGGCGGTACGGCGCATGCCGTCGCGGCCGATATCTCGAAGCCGGAAAATTGCCACGCGCTGGTCGAACAGGCGCGCGCGCTGGCCGGGCCGATCGACATTCTCGTCAACAACGCGGCGCTGAACTATTACGTCCCGATCGCCGATTACAAGATCAACCGCTGGGTCAAGTCGTTCGAGATCAACGTGCACGCGCCCTTCATCCTGTCGCAGGCGGTGCTGCCGGATATGACAGGCGGGCGCGGTGGCGCCATCGTCAACATCAGCTCCGGCGCGGCCATCGGGCCCGGCCGCGGGCCGTACGAGGACAAGACCGTGCGCGGTGGCACCATGTACGGCGCCAGCAAGGCTGCGCTCGAGCGCTTCACGCAGGGACTGGCGCAGGAGGTTGCGCAGTACGGCAACGTCTCGGTGACCGCCGTTTCGCCGTCGCGCACCGTGCCGACGCCCGGTACCGTGTTCCACAAGCTGGTAAGCGGCATGGACGACCCGCGCGGCGAGCCGCCGACCGTCATGGCGCAGGCGGCGCTGCTGCTGGCGTCCGAGCCGGCGGCGAAAGTGAACGGCCGCGTGACCTATAGCCAGCTCATCCTCAAGGAATTCGGCTGGATCGACAAAGCCGTCGGCCGCGGCGTCGACACCGCCGGCTCCGGCTATTCGCAGATATGACGCCACCCGTTTGTAGCCCGGATGGAGCGAAGCGCAATCCGGGGTAAAGTATTCGGAACGGCAGTCCCGGATTTCGCTGCGCTCCATCCGGGCTACGGCTCTCGGCACAAGAAACCGCCTCAGGGATGAAACCATGAATTTCGATTTCTCCGACGACCAGAAGATGTTGAAGGATCAGGCGAACCGCTATCTCCGGGACAACTGCTCGCTGAAGCAGGTGCGCGCGGTCCTGGAAAACGACGCCGTGCCCTATGACGAGGCGCTGTGGAAGGGCATCGTCGAGCTCGGCTGGACAGGTACGGCGATTCCAGAGGAATACGGCGGCGCCGGAATGTCGCACGAGGATCTTTGCGTCATCGCCGAGGAGCTGGGCCGCGCGCTTGCGCCGACGCCCTTCTCCTCGACGGTCTATCTCGCCGCTGAGGCGATCCTTCTCGCCGGCAGCGAAACGCAGCGGCAGAGCTACCTGCCGCGCTTCGCGCTGGGTGAGGTCATCGGCTGCTTCGCGATGGCGGAAGGGGCCGGCGTGCCGACGCCTTCGACGATCAAGGCGACCGTGACCGACGGCAAGCTTACCGGCGGCAAGGTACCGGTCGCTGACGGCGATGTCGCGGACCTCGCGATCGTGCTCGCGCGGAGCGGCAGCGACTTCGGGCTGTTCCTCGTCGACCTGAAAGGTCCCGGCATCACGCGGAAAGCGGTCGAGACGGTCGACCCGACGCGCTCGCACGCCCGGATCGACTTCAACAAGGCGCCGGCGGAGCCGCTGGGCGCGGCGGGCGAGGGGTGGCGTCTGGCCGAGGCGCTGCTCGACCGGGCGGCGATCCTGTTCGCCTTCGAGCAGGTCGGCGGCGCGCAGGCCTGCCTCGACATGGCAACCGACTACGCCAAGAACCGCTATACCTTCGGCCGCGCCATCGGCTCTTACCAGGCGATCAAGCACAAGCTGGTAAATATCTACGTCGACCTGGAGCTGGCGCGCGCCAATGCCTATTACGGTGCCTGGGCGCTTGGCACGAACGCGGCGGAGCTGCCGGTCGCGGCGGCGGCGGCGCGGGTCGCGGCGAGCGAAGCTTTCAACCATGCGGCGCGCGAGACGATTCAGACCCATGGCGGCATGGGTTTCACCTGGGAGCATGACTGTCACCTGTTCTACCGGCGGGCAAAGCTGCTGTCGCTCACGATCGGCGGCGAGCGGCGCTGGAAGGAACGGCTGATCGGCCAGCTCGAAACCCGCAACGTCGCCTGATCGGGAGGATACGAAAATGGATTTCAACGACACGCCCGAACAAGCCGAATTCCGCGCCGAAGCGCGCGCCTGGCTCGACAAGAACGCGGAACGGCGCGAGCCGGGCCGGATCTACAAGCTGCGCCGGGGCGAGGAAGGGCTGATGCCGCTCGCCCGCGAGTGGGAGAAGCGCAAATTCGAGGGCGGCTTCGCCGGCATCGCCATCCCAACGGAATACGGCGGCCGCGGCGGCACGCGGTTGCAGCAGATCATCTATCTGCAGGAGGAGGCGAACTACGTCACGCCGCCGCCGGTCTTCAACATCAGCCATGGCATGTGCGTCCCTGTCCTGCTCGCCTACGCCACCGAGGAGCAGAAGAAGCATTTCGTGCCGGCGACACTGAGCGGAGACCATCTCTGGTGCCAGCTCTTCTCCGAGCCGGGGGCGGGGTCGGACCTCGCCGGGCTGCGTACGCGGTCGGTGAAGGACGGCGACGAATGGGTCGTCAACGGCCAGAAGATCTGGAACTCGGGCGCGCAGTTCGCCGACTTCGGCATCCTGGTGACGCGCAGCGATCCGTCCGTGCCAAAGCACAAGGGGCTGACCTATTTCTTCGTCGATATGAAGTCGCCCGGCATCGATGTGCGACCGATCAAGCAGATTCCGGGCGTCTCGAACTTCAATGAGGTCTTCCTCACTGACCTGCGCATTCCGGACGCACAGCGCCTCGGCGACGTCGGCGAGGGCTGGCGCGTGGCGATCACGACCTTGATGAACGAGCGCGTCGCCTCCGGCGTGCGGCCCGCACCCAATTTCGAGGACGTCTTCGGTCTGGCGCGCGATTTCGCGCTTGAGGACGGGCCCGCCATCGCCAACGCGGCGGTGCGCGAAAAGCTGGCCCAGTGGTACGTCGCGGCCAAGGGGCTGGAGCTGATCCGCTACCGGACGATCACCGCGCTGACGCGGGGCCAGCAGCCGGGACCGGAGAATTCCATCTCCAAGCTGGTCGGCGCGTTCAACCGCCAGCAGATGGCGGGCTTCGGCATGGACCTGATGGATATGGGCGGGGCCGTGATGGACCGCGACCTCGCCCCGATGCGCGCGCTGTTTCAGGACGCGTTGCTGGACTCCCCGAGCGGCCGCATCGCCGCCGGCACGGACGAGATCCTGCGCAACATCATCGGCGAGCGTGTCCTCGGCCTGCCGCGCGAGCCGCGGACAGACACCGACCGGCCGTTCAACGAGCTGCGGGAGAACAAGGGCTGACCTGAGAAGTTCCGGCTTACCGTTCCTTCTCCGCCGGAGGGGCGGATGAGGTGGGGACGCTGCGGCGGTTGATACGATTGTGCCAATCCCCACCTCTCCCTGGTCCTCTCCGCCCCACAGGGGCAGAGAGGGAAATCCAATGGTTCGGCATCTTGTGTAGTGAGAGTGGTATCGGCCGCGGCACCACTTCGTAACGTCTAATTGGCCCTATCCACGTAAGGCCGTTGCGCCGTATGGTCCCGCCCATGCGCATCCTCGTTTTCCAGCACATCGCCGTCGAGCATCCCGGTATTTTCCGTTCGTTTCTGAAAGCGGACGGTGGGTCGTGGGACGCCGTCGAGCTGGACGCGGGCGAGGCGATCCCATCCTTCGACGGCTATGACGCGCTCTGGGTCATGGGCGGGCCTATGGACGTCTGGCAGGAAGACGCGCATCCCTGGCTGGTCGCGGAAAAGCAGGCGATCCGGGAATGGGTATCCGCCGGCCGGCCGTTTCTCGGCGTCTGCCTCGGCCACCAGCTTCTCGCCGATGCGATGGGCGGCAAGGTGGGGCTCGGCGAGACGCCGGAAGTCGGCATCCTGTCGGTCGAGCTGACGGCGGCGGGACGGGCCGACCCGCTGTTCGCCGGGCTTTCATCGGCCAAAACCTGCCTGCAATGGCACGGCGCGGCCGTGCTCGAAACCCCGGCGGGCGCGGTCGTGCTGGCGTCGTCGCCGGTCTGCCCGGTGCAGGCGATCCGCATCGGCAACTGCGCCTACGGCCTGCAATATCACGTGGAAGCGACCGCCGACACGGTACCCGAATGGGGCTGCGTGCCGGAATACGAGGCGGCGCTCGAGGCGGTGCAGGGCGCGGGCGCGCTGAAGCGCTTCCGTGCGGAGACGGAACGCCACCTGCCGGCGCTCAATGCGGCAGCGCGGACGCTTTACGACAATTTCGCCGGGATCGTCCGCGCCCAGAGCAACCCGCGTCCACTTGGACGCGGATAAGTTGCTCAAGCTTATTAAGATAGATCAAATTATCCACGATCCGATGTTTCCACCTGATCGTGGTTTGATCTAGCGGCGGAACGGGCGCGGTAGCGGCAGCACGGTCGCCAGCGCCGCCATGATCAGCAGCAACGCCGTCACCTCGCGCCAGCCGACATGTTCGCCGAGCAGCAAGGCGCTCAACATCACGCCGATCGGCGGCACGGCAAGCACGGCGATCGAGGCGACGGAGGCAGTGGTCAGCTTGAGCACCGAGAACCAGGCCCAGTAGCCGAAGCCGGTCGCGACCACGATGACGTAGGCCAGCACCAGAATGCCGACTCCGGTCATTCGTGCGAACGGCGCATGATCGTGCGCCGCCGCCAGGATTCCCAGCGGCAAACCGCCGATGAGAAGCTGCCAACCCGCGAGCGTGAGCACCGGCATCGACCATTCGCGCTTCTGGAGGACGGTGCCGATGCCCCAGCAGGCTGCGGCGCAGAGGATGACGAGCACGCCGAGCGGCGCATCGCCGAGACGTCCCGGATTCTCGCCCAGCAGGAAGAAGACGGCGCCGAGCCCGAAGCAGAGCCCGACGATCTTCTGCGCGTTGATCCGGTCCTGGCGCAGCGCCCAGGCCGACAGGATGGCGAAGAGCGGCATGGTGTAGGCGATGACCGATGCGCGGCTTGCCGGCAGCAGGGTGAGGCCGAGTGCGGTGAGATAGAACCAGCCGGTCACGTTGAACAGGGCGGCGAAGGCCGTGATGCCCCATTCGCGCCGGGGCAGGGCGATCGAGCTTCCCTGCAGCGCCGAGAGCGCCAGCATGAGAAGGCCGCCGCCCAGCGCCGTCAGGAAGCGGAAGGTCAGGACCGGAACCTCGCCGACCGCGAATTTCATGGCGGGCCAGCAGGCGCCCCAGGCGACGGTCAGCCCGGCGAGCAGCAGGACGGCGGCGAGCGGGACGGTCTGCCGGCTCATGGGCGGCAGGCGCTTTGGGTGGCGACGCGAGTGGGCGGAGTCATGCGCGGGGGCGTGGGTCGTGGTTCTGCGGGCCGCCCTTATACAATGGGAGCCGTTGCCGAGACAGGGCCGATTCCGGCGGCAGGCGCGATCCGGTGATTTCACCGGATCGAAGATTGATCTAGGCTGTTCCGGGCGGCGCCGGCCGCTTGTTTCGCGGGGACGGAAGCCATGCCGTCGGATGGACACGGTGTCATCTTCGAAATGGTCGTCATCGGGCGCTACGTGAAGGTCACGGCGGTGGACACGCGCAGCGGCACCGAGGCGACCATCGTCGGCGATCCGCGGCGCGGCGAACAGGCGCTGCGCAACGCGGCCGCCCGCAAGCTTCGCTATATCATGGAAAAGAGGGAAGGCGGGCGGTAAGTCGCGGCCGACCGCCCCCGGTTCGCAAAAGAAATTGGCCGGCCCGAAAGGGGCCGGCCAGGTTCTGTGCCAACGTGCCGCTGATTATTAGGCGGCGTTTCTACGCTTGCTCCGAGTAGCTGTGCGGCCCAGCCCGATCTTTTTTGCGAACGCCGAGCGTTGCCGCGAGTAGTTTGGCGCTACCATCGGATAGTCCGCTGGGAGGCCCCACTTGGCACGGTATTCTTCGGGAGACATGCCGTAGACCGTGCGCAGGTGGCGCTTCAGCATCTTCAGCTTCTTCCCGTCTTCGAGACAGACGATGTAGTCGGGCATGACCGACTTGCGAATGGCCACCGGGGCTTTCGGCGTCCGCGCGAGAGTCCGCGCGCCATTGCCGTCGAGCCTGCTCAGTGAGCCGTAAACCGTGTTGATGACCTCAGGAATCTGCGTCGCCGGCATGGTGTTGTTGCCGAGATACGCCGCGACGACCTCTGCGGTCATACGCAGCACGTCGTCCTGGGATGCCACTGTCTCCCCTGCGTTCTTCGTCATTTTGTGGTTACCCTCGTCGCCTTGCGTGTTGAAAGATCAACTACATAATACTTGGTGAATTGTCAAATTCCATTTGCAATAAGTTAATATTCACGTTCTTTTGGACTAACTAGTCCGACTCGTTACTAATAACGTCAATAAAAGTTAACGCAAAATCTATGGAAATTAATGTTCCTTAACACAAGATCGGCCCTGCCGCCCCTCGCGAAGGGATGATTTGACCCGCCAATCGGGGTATTTTTTCTTTTCGAACTCTTGCGAAGACTTGAATTAATGCGCCGCGACTCGGATAGCGGGAAGCGCCGAAACCTTGTGTCAGGCTGGCACCTTCGGCCGACATATGGTATTCGGAACGCAAATGGGCCGGCCGTCCGGCTTCGATGAATCCATTCCTTCGGGGAGCTCGTTCCGCGCATGGCATCCGAGCGCATCGCCGTCGCTTCCGATCATGCTGGCGTCGGGCTCAGGTCCGTCGCCGTTGCGCTACTGCGCGAGCTTGGTTTCGAGGTGCTGGATCTCGGCACCGACGGGCCGGAATCGGTCGATTATCCCGACTACGCCGACAAGATGGCGGCGGCGTTGAAGACCGGCGACGCGGCCCGCGGCGTACTGATCTGTGGCACCGGCATCGGCATGTCGATCGCCGTCAACCGCCACCGCCACGTTCGTGCCGCGCGGTGCGCCGACGTGACCGACGCCCGCCTGTCGCGGGAACATAACGACGCCAACGTCCTGGTGCTGGGCGCCCGGACGATTGGCGAGGAGACGGCGCGGGACTGCATCCGCACCTTCCTGGCGACGCCGTTCGAAGGCGGTCGTCACCAGCGGCGCGTGGACAAGATGTCCTGACCGGAACCAGAGCACCGTTCGTTTCAAGAACAAACCAGACGAGAGACCGACCGACTATGTCCCAGCCTACCGCATCGAA
>Ga0307417_10001078_pt1 | contig 11251 bp, 13 predicted proteins | sample SalMarWE160210MG_2_FD_202514 | JGI IMG/M metagenome (GOLD analysis project Ga0307417, IMG submission 202514) | Salt marsh sediment microbial communities from the Plum Island Ecosystem LTER, Massachusetts, United States - WE1602-10 | ecosystem: Environmental > Aquatic > Marine > Intertidal zone...
GCACGCAGAAGAGCAGCACGCAGAAGAGCAGTGTGGCGAACCGCCGGGAGGTCATCCCTTGACGCTGCCGATGGTCAACCCGGACACGATCCACCGCTGCAACGCGAAGAACATCACGATGATCGGGATCGACATCAGGATCGACATGGCCGCGAACTCCGACCACGGGGTCGTGAACTGACCCTGCATCGATCGCAGCGCCATCGCAAGCGTGAAACGACTCGGCTTGCTCAGGAAGTTCCACGCCAAGATGAACTCTGTCCAGCCCGTCATGAACGAGAACAACACGGTCACCGCCATTGCCGGCGTCGAGAGGGGGAGAATGATGCGAAAGAACGTCGTGAACGTGCTGGCACCGTCGACCAGCGCAGCTTCCTCCAACTCTTTGGGCACCGTATCGAAGTAGCCCTTGAGGTTCCACACGGCGAACGGCAACGCCCCGGCCGAGTAGGCAATGGCCAGACCGAGCAGCGTGGACCGCAACGGCTCACCGGCCACCTTGATCTGGGAGAGCAACACGAACAGCGGAGCGAGCAGACCGGTGGACGGCATCATCAGCAGGAAGATGAACCCGAGCATGCCGGCCTGCCTGCCGATGAACTTGAATCGGGAGAACGCGTACGCTGCAGACGCCCCGAGACCGACGGCGAACACGGCAGTTCCGAGTGACAGCAACAGGCTGTTGGCCAGCAGGCCGCTGAACTTCATGCAGCTCTGCGGGTCCCCCGGAGTGCTGCAGAGGAGGGCGAAGGGCTCGAACAACACCTTCTTGAACGCGGCGAGCGATGCCCCCGGCGGAATCAGCGTGAGTTCCAGTGGCTTGGAGATGTTGCGAGGGTCGATCGCCATCGACACGATCCACACGACCGGGAACAGGACCAGCGCGAGCACCATCAGCAGGAACACCTGAAGGGCCACCTGTTTGAGGATGTCTTTGGGTCGCCAAGGGCTCCGGACCTTGGGCTCTTTTCCGAAGAAGCTACGCAAGGTCATAGGATTCCGTCGCTCTCGTGACTCGGTTCTGGATCAGGGTGATGATCAGCAGGATGAAGAACGTGACGATGCTGAACGCCCCCGCGACCCCATAGAGCTGATTCTCGTAGACCAGCTTGAACGCCTGGGTGATCAGGATCTCGGTGCGGCCGAGTGGACCGCCCCTCGAAATGAAGTAGATCACGTTGAACTGGTTGAACGTCCAGATCGACCCAAGCATGATCGCCGGCACCATGGCGGGACGGATCAGTGGCATCGTGACGAACCGGAACTGCTGCCAGCCCGACGCACCGTCGATCCGTGAAGCCTCGTACAGCTCATGCGGGATCGATTGGAGCGCACCTGTCGCGACCACCATCATGAACGGCCAGCCCAGCCATATGTTCGCGATGATGACGGCGTACGCTGCCCACGGAAGCCAGGACAGTATCCCGCCGAACGGGCCCGCGACACTCCCCTGGCCAAGCCAGTCGATGTTCGTGTGGAACAGTTGGTTGACCGCGCCGAAGTCCTTGTTGAACATGTTCGCCCACGTGAGAGCACTCACATAGGCGGGCAGCGCCCACGGGATCACGAACATCGCGCGATAGAACCGCCGGAAGAATACTCTCCGCGAGTTGAGCGCCATGGCGATAGCAATGCCGAGAGAGACGTGGAAGATCAGGTTGATGAACGTCCATGACAAGTTCCAGCCGAGGATCCTGCCAAAGTCGTAGGTCGAGATCGGCAGGTCGCTCTTGATGATGCGAACGAAGTTGTCGAACCCGACGGCGGACGGGGCGTACTTCGCCCACGTGTCCGGATTGAACACATTGAAGCGGAGGTTCTTGACCGTGAAGTTGGTGAACGCCATCCAGATCTGGAAGGCCTGCGGGAAGAACGAGATCACCGCCATGATGATGCCTGCGGGAGCGATGTACGCCCAAGGCCCCAGTGACTTGCGCGCCTTGCGCCAGATACTCACTTGTCGACGTCCCACCCTCGCCACGGTCACGTCTCCTCCGTGCCGGGAGTATAGAGATGGCAAAGGGGCGGGTGTTGCCACCCGCCCCTTTGACTCACTCGGTTTCTAGCTGCACTCGTTTGCCGTGACGGCGTTGCCGATGATGTCGGCCGCGTTTTGGAGAGCCTCCTGAGCGGTCGCCTCACCACCGAAGTAGGAGTTGAGGGCCGTGTCCATGTTGCCCCAGTAGCAGCCGCCAAACCGTGGCTGGGCGATCCCGCCACTGAACGCGGAGACTGCACCGGCGAGGAGCGGATCGGTCACTTCGACACCGCTGACCGCCGGAATGTGGGCGGCCTTGGTGGAGTCGGAGAGGATCTTCTGCGCCTCGGGCGACAGGAAGTACTCGACGAACGCCTTGGAGGCGTCCAGATCGGCATCGGTCGTGTTGTTGCTGATGTAGATCGACTCGGTCTGCACCACTCCGGACATGGCGCCATTCTCCGTGGCCGGCCAGGCGTCGATTGCCAGGTTGTCGGCGCCGATCGCCTCGGACAACGCACCGATGTTCCAGGTGCCGTCGATGACGATGCCGGACTGACCCGCCTTGAACGTATCGACGTCATCGTCGGTGTTGTACGTCGGGCTCGGGTACTGGTTCAGCAACTCGAGCCAGCACACGCCGGCGTCCGTGTTGAACGCCGGCATCCCATTCTCATCGGCGACCTGGCCGCCGCAGGCGGTGACGAGGTTGGCCATCGAGAAGAAGAAGCCACGCTCCAAGCTGGCATTGCCGGCTGCGAGGATGTCGTCGAACGTCGCCGGCGCGTCGGGAACGAGCGTCTTGTTGCGGAACATGACAACGCCCTTCAACGTCTCTGGGAGACCTGCATACACACCGTTGTAGTCAACGGCGCTCAGCGCGGCCGGGTTGATCGTATCGAGGACGTCCTGGGAGATCATGCCCTTCATGTCGTAGATCAGATCCGCGTCGAGGAAGGACGACGCCCAGTCGGTTGCACCGATCAGCACGGACGGTCCGGTGCCGGTGCTCCACTCAGTGGTCACCTTGTTCTGCAGGTCGTCAAATGGCACATACAGCACGTCGAATGTGACGTTCGGATGCAGCGCCTGGAAACCTGCGATCACCTCGTTGAGGCTTTCGATCTCGGCGTCCTTCCACGCGTGCCACAGCTGGATCGTGCCGGTCAGGTCGGCCATCGCTTCGGTGGTTGTTGAACCCATTGCCTCGGTAGTCGTTGAACTCATTGCCGCGGTAGTCGTCGTGCCGCCGCCGGCTTCGGTAGTCGTTGTCGACGTGCCCCCGCACGCGGCTACGACGAGCGCGAAGACCGCGACGACCGCGATCAGCGCTCCTCTCTTTGCAAACATCATTCACCCTCCTTGTGGGATCGGCTCGAGCGAGCCGTTTGAAGTGCCCGAAATTGGACATCCTCAGTGTAGCTGGGGAACCACGGCAGACGAGAAGTCAACCGATCTCTTCGTCGATCTCATCCCTAAGCCGGTAGGCTGCCTCGAGAGCCTCGCCACGATCATCGGACAGCTTCGCCCTGTCCGTGAGGAGTGTTACCTGGTTGTCGATCACCTGGAGGAACCCTCCGTGAGTTCCCACCGTGACCCGTTCATCATCTGCTTCGACGACGACGACACCCGTCGCGAGTGCAGCCATCATCGGCTCGTGGTCCGTGAGGATGCCGATCTCGCCTTCGACGGTCCTCGCGACAAGGAAGTTGGCGTCGCCCGACCAGACCACGGACTCCGGTGTCACGATGTCGACGTGGAAACTCATGAGACCGACGACAGCTCTTTGGCTTTCGCCTGCACGTCCTCGACACCGCCGGCCATGTAGAACGCCTGCTCGGGCAGGTTGTCCAGCTCACCTTCGATGAGCATCCTGAAGTCACGCACACTCTCTTCCAGTGGGACGAACACCCCCGGGATGCCGGTGAACTGCTCGGCGACGAACATCGGCTGCGAAAGGAACTTCTGGATCCGCCGCGCCCTGCCGACGATCAGCTTGTCCTCTTCGGATAGCTCGTCGATACCCAGGATCGCGATGATGTCCTGAAGGTCCTTGTAGCGCTGGAGGATCTGCTGGATGGTTCGGGCCACGTCGTAGTGCTCCTGCCCGACGTACAGCGGGTCGAGGATGCGACTCGTAGAGTCGAGGGGATCGATCGCCGGGTAGATGCCCAGCTCGACGAGCCCTCTCGTCAGCACCGTCGTCGCATCGAGGTGCGCGAAGGTCGTGTGCGGTGCAGGGTCGGTGATGTCGTCGGCGGGCACGTAGATGGCCTGCAGCGACGTGATCGACCGTCCCTTCAACGATGTGATGCGCTCCTGGAGGAAGCCCATCTCGTCGGCGAGGGTCGGCTGGTATCCCACCGCCGAGGGCATCCGCCCGAGGAGGGTCGAGACTTCCGCCCCTGCCTGCGTGAAACGGAAGATGTTGTCGATGAACAACAGCACGTCCTGGCGCATGACGTCACGGAAGTACTCGGCCATCGTGAGCGCCGACAGGCCGACCCGGAGTCGGACACCCGGAGGTTCGTCCATCTGACCGAATACGAGCGCAGTCTTCTCGATGACGCCGGATTCGGTCATCTCGAGGAACAGGTCATTGCCTTCACGGGTTCGCTCGCCGACCCCGGCGAAACACGACACGCCGCCGTGTTGAGTCGCGACCCTGTTGATCATCTCCTGGATGATGACGGTCTTGCCGGTGCCCGCACCGCCGAACATGCCGATCTTCCCGCCTCGCACGTAGGGCTCCAGCAGGTCGATCACCTTGATGCCGGTCTCGAAGATCTCCTTCTGAGGTTCTACGTCCTCGTACTTCGGTGGCGAGCGGTGAATCGGCCACCGTTCGTCGAACTCGATGGAGCCGGCCGGCACGTCCAGCGTGTCACCCCAGACGTTGAAGATGTGTCCGAGTGTCTTCGGTCCGACCGGCACGGTGATCGGGCCGCCGGTGTTGCGGACCTCGGCACCGCGCACGAGGCCGTCCGTGGCCTTCATGGCAATGGCTCGGACCCGGTCGTTCCCGAGGTGCTGCGCAACCTCGGCGATGATCGTCTCCTCCCGTCCCTCCAGTTCGAAGGTGACCTCGAGGGCATAGAGGATCTCTGGCAGCTCACCCTTGGGAAACTCGACGTCGACGACCGGTCCCGTCACCCTGACGATCCGTCCAACGCTCTTGACCTCTGCCACGCTTGCTCCTATCCCTCACGCAGCGCTTCCGCGCCGCCAACGATCTCCGAGATCTCCGTCGTGATCTCTGCCTGACGGGCCTGATTGGCCATCCGGCTCAACACCTTGATGAGTTCCTCCGCGTTCTCGGTTGCGGCCTTCATCGCACGCTGGCGTGACGCGTGCTCCGACGCCGACGAGTCGAGCAGGATACCGAAAGCCGCAGCTTCGACGTACCGAGGCAGCAGCCGGTCGAGGATCTCCGACGGCGACGGCTCGAACGAGTACGACACCGTATCGGCCTTGTCATCGCCGTCCTCCGGCGGGACGATCGGAAGAAGCTCCAGCTTCGTGCCTTCCTGCGCCAGTGCGGAGCGGTACCGGGTGTAGAACACCTCCACCATGTCCACCTCACCGACCGCGTACGCCTCCATGATCGAGTTGGCGACCGCCCTGGCATCCGAGTAGCTCGGCGCGTCGGTCATCCCGACGAACGAACGCTCGACGTGGTACCCGCGGAACCGGAAGTAGGTGTTCGCCTTCTTCCCGATGGCATAGAGCCGCACGTCGATTCCCTGACCCCGCAGTTCGATGACTCGGCGTTCCGCGAGCCTGATGACCGTCGAGTTGTACGCGCCCGCCAGCCCCCGATCGGATGAGACGACGACGATCCCTGCGGTAGCGATGGGCCGCCGGTCGAGCAGCATGTGCGACGTACCCCCTGCGGCCCTGCCGACGTTGCGGATCACATCGACCAGACGGGCGACATACGGCTTGGACGCCTCGACTCGCTGCTGTGCGCTGACGATCCTCGACGCTGCAATGAGTTCCATCGCACGCGTGATCTTCTTCGTCGAAAGGACGGACTTGATTCGCCGCCGCGTCAGTCGAAGCTCAGCGCTCGCCACCGACTCGCCTCCTATGCCTCGAAGATCTCTTTGAAGCCGCTGATCGCCACGTCGAGCTTGTCACCCTCCGGCATGGAGCCCGTCGAACCGATCACGTCGAGCAGTGCCCCATGACGGCTCCTGAGGAACGCGTGCAGCTCTTCTTCGAACCGCCCGACTGCCTCCACAGGGATGTCGTCCATGAAGCCGTTCGTCACTGCGTAGATGGACACGACCTGATCTTCGATCGAAACCGGGCTGAACTGCCGTTGCTTGAGCACTTCGACAACCCGCTTGCCTCGTTCGAGCTGTGCGGCGCTCACCGAGTCGAGTTCTGCGCCGAACTCGGCGAACGCCTCCAACTCCCGGAACTGGGCGAGGTTGATACGCAACGGACCCGCCACCTTCCTCATCGCCTTCACCTGGGCGCTCCCACCCACGCGGGACACCGAGATGCCGGCGTTGATCGCGGGACGGACGCCCGAGTAGAACAGGTCGGCCTCGAGGAAGATCTGCCCGTCGGTGATCGAGATGACGTTGGTCGGGATATACGCGGACACGTCACCCGCTTTGGTCTCGACGATCGGAAGCCCGGTGAGCGACCCGCCTCCGAGTTCATCGGACAGCTTGGCGCACCGCTCGAGCAGACGGCTGTGCAGGTAGAAGACGTCGCCGGGGTATGCCTCGCGGCCCGGTGGGCGCCGAAGCAGGAGCGAGATCTCCCTGTAGGCGACCGCCTGCTTGGAAAGATCGTCGAATACGACGAGGGCATGCTCACCCTTGTACATCCAGTGTTGCCCTATCGCCGAACCGGCGTACGGTGCGTACATCTGGATGGCGGCCGGCGCCGACGCCGGAGCGTTGACCACTACCGTGAACTCCAAGGCGCCGTGCTTCTCGAGGGCGTCCACGACCTCGGCGACGGTCGATGCCTTCTGACCGATCGCGACGTAGACGCACTTCACGCCTTTGCCCTTCTGATTGATGATCGTGTCGACGGCGATCGCGGTCTTGCCCGTCTGCCGGTCGCCGATGATCAACTCGCGCTGACCGCGACCGATCGGGATCATCGAGTCGATCGCCTTGATGCCGGTTTGGAGTGGTTCCTTCACAGGCTGGCGTTGCACCACTGACGGCGCCTGTACTTCCAGGAGACGTCGTTCGGTCGTGTTGACGGGTCCCTTGCCGTCGATCGGAGTGCCAAGCGAGTCGACGACCCGTCCGAGCAGGGCGTCACCAACGCCGATCGAGAGCACACGCCCGGTAGACCGAACCGGGGACCCCTCTTGGATGTGCGAGAACTCGCCCATCAAGACCACGCCGATCGATTCCTCATCGAGGTTGAGTGCGACACCGAGAAGACCATCGGGGAACTCGAGCAACTCTGACGACATCGCGCCGGGGAGTCCCTTCACGGTGGCGACGCCGTCGGCGACGGTTGTCACGTATCCGACGGTCTCTGCCTCGACGGAAGGCTTCCAGTCTTCGAGGTGCTTCCGAAGGGAAGCGGCGATGTCTTTCGGGTCAAGCGTCAGTTCGGCCATCGTTGCTCCTTCATCGGCTCCGCAGGGTCTGGCGAAGGCTCTCGAAGCGGTGCCGGACCGAGCCGTCGATCACGGTGTCACCGATCGTTGCGATCACGCCGCCGACGACACTCGGATCGACGACGAGTTTCACTTCCACGGTCTTGCCCGTGGCCCTGCCGAGCGCACTTTCGAGCCGCCCGAGCGTCTCGGCATCCAGCGGCACCGCTGCACGAACCTCAGCCACCTCCTTGTTGCGTGATGCGGCGGACCGTGCCACGAACGCATCCACGACCTCCGGGATGTCCCGTGCGCGGCCGAGGTGCGCGATGAACTGCACGAAGGACTCGGTGAGGCTGGATACCTTGCCCTCGAGCAGATCGGCGAGCACCGCCTCCTTGCGTTCGTTCGGAAGGCGTGGATCGGCGAGCGTGTCGGCAAGTTCAGGCGATGCATCGATCCCGCGCGCGATGGCGAACAGCTCGGCCTCGACCGAGTCCAGGCTCCCTTCAGCGCGCGCAATCGCGAAGATCGCCTCGGCGTACCCTTCGATCCGGTCGTTCATCAGTTCATCCGTTCGAGCTCGTCCAGATACCGGTCGATGAGCCCTCGCTGGGCCTCGCGGTCGAGGCTGCCTTGGACGACCCGCTCTGCGAGGTCGATCGACAGGTCGGCGACCTCTTGACGCACTTCGGTGAGTGCACGATCACGTTCGGCAACCACCTCGGAACGAGCTTTGGCGACGATCTGATCTGCCTCGGACGATGCCTTCGCCGTCATCTCCTGTCGCATCGTCTCGGCCATCTGGCGGGCCTCTTCGATGATCCGGTTGGCTTCGTCTTTGGCGTTGGCGAGCTGCTCGCGGTAGTCGTCCAGGAGACCCTGCGCCTCCTGCTTTGCCTGCTCGGCCTCCTGCAACCCACCGACGACCGCCTGCCGGCGTGCGTCGAGCATCCGATTCAATGCCGGACCCGCGAACTTCCAGAGGAAGAACGCGAGGACCGCGAAGCTGACGATGCCCCAGATCAGCTCGTGGATCTCCGGGATGATGAGGAACAGGCCCGACCTGCCCCCCTCGGCTTGGGCGAGCAGCAGTAGCGGCGCCATCGTCACGCCTGACCGAACAGGATGAAGAACAGCAGCAGGCCGAAGAGCGCCAGCGCCTCGGTGAACGCGATACCCAGGAACATGGTCGCACGTACCTGGCCCGCCATCTCCGGCTGACGCACCATCGCCTGGACGGCGTTACCGGCCACGATGCCGATGCCGATGCCAGGGCCGATGGCCGCCAGACCGTAGGCCAGGCCTGCCCCAAGGAGTGCTGCGGCATGAGTGTCCAATGTGGTTCTCCTCTCAGTGCTCCAAATGGATGGAAGTCTCTATATAGACGGCGGTCAGCAGGGTGAAGATGTACGCCTGCAGGACCCCGACGAAGATCTCGAACCCGGTGATGACCACCGCGAACGCGAACGGGACCGGGAAGGCGAGCAGTTTCGGGGACAGCACGAAATAGGCGGCGGAGGTGAGGAAGAAGACCGTCAGCATGATGTGACCAGCGAGCATGTTGGCAAAGAGTCGGACCGCCAGGCTGACCGGCCTGATGAAGAACACCGAGATGAACTCGATCGGCACCAACAGCAGCAGAAGCGCCTTCGGGACACCTCCGGGAACGATGGTCTTGAGGAAGTACCTGAACCCGTGTTCCTTGATCCCCACGAAAATGAACACCACGTACACGAAGAGGGCAAGGAATCCAGGGATCGCCATCCTGGAGGTGGGCGGAAAGTTGATGAACGGTGTGACCTCGAGGATGTTGAGGAACAGCAGCCAGAAGAACATGGGGATGAGCAGCCACTCGTACTTGACCGATTCGGGTCCGATGATTTCGCGGCCGACGTCCTTCTTGACGAACTCCACGGCGGCCTCGACGGCGACCTGGAACTTGGTGGGGACGATGCGGGGCTTGCGGAACGGCAGGTAGAGGAACAGGAATGTCGCGATCGTCGCGAGGAACATCAGGAGCACGACGCGGTTGATCCCGAGTGGCAGGAGTGCGGGCCAGTCGAACATCTCATTGACGTCGCTCGGCACTTGCACGATCTGTGCGAGGATCACCTGACAGCCTCCTTCCGGGCTTGCATCACGAGCAACCCGATGTACGTGACACCAAGCCCCGCGAAGAGCCCGATGAGGTCCAATTGTAGAAAGCGGATCGAGACCCAGACGAATGCGGTCAGCAGCACCAATCGGACGAGGAATCCGGCGAGTGCCGCGGTGCCGAGCGCCGTCGGAGAACGCCGGGCCGCCCACGAGAGCGTCTTGCCGGAGAGGAAGAAGATGAGGGCGACCACTGCAGCGCCGGCGATCGCCGCGAGAGCGGCCGGCGGGCCGCCGATGAGGAGGACAACGGCTGCGACGACCGGACCGAACCACAGCGAGCGCCGCGCCATCTCCGATCCCATGCGGGCTTCAACGTCCACGCCGCTCAATCTCCCTCGCGTAGTGCAGCATCCAGTAGAACCCGAGCACGAATCCTGCGATCGTTCCGAGAGACACGAGCCACGGCCAGGTACCCAACCATCGATCGAGCAACCAGCCGAGCACTCCTCCCGACACCACCGACCCGAAGAAACGGCTCGAGACGTCCGCTGCCTCGGCGATTCCTCTTCCAGCGCTGTAGTTCGGCGGCATCGTTACCGATCCCCCTCGGCTTTGCAAATCAGCCAACCGGGCTCCGCCCGGCGGTACACGGTATGTCGTCCTGGGCGCGTCGACGAGGTCCACACGGGATCCTGGCGCACAGGCACCACTCTACCGGTAGCCGGCAGCTGGGTGCTCCCCAGCTCACAGGGATCAGCCTTGGGTTCGTTGGTCCCCCCAGCGTTGAGCGTTGGGGGAACGGCCCCCTCCGTCCTCGGCTTCGCCTCGGCCACCTCCCCCAACACTCGCTCCGCTCGCGAGGGGAGGAAACAGGCTGTCAGCTGTGGGCTGTCAGCTGTTTGCGAAGCAAGCTAGACGTGGCCGATGAATCCGTCCCCGTACGGCGGGAACCGCGATGCCAGCTCACCGACTGCGTGGCCGACCTCCTTGAGCGCCACTTCGTCGTGGCGTTCGTGGAGTGCGCGGGCGATCAGATCGGCGACCTGCTCGACCTCGGCCTCCCTCAATCCCTGGGTGGTCACCGGTGGTGTGCCGATGCGTATGCCGCTGGTGATGAACGGGGACCGCGGATCGAACGGGATGGCGTTCCTGTTGAGTGTGATGCCGAGTCTGTCGAGAAGGGTCGCTGCTTCCTTGCCGGTGAGGTCTTCGTCGATGCTGCGCATGTCGGCGAGGAACATGTGGTTCTCCGTCGTGCTGCTGACGATCCGGACGCCACCTGAGGTGAGCCGCTCTGCCATCGCCTTGGCGTTGCGGACGACCTGGTGGGCGTACTCTCGGTACTCGGGGGTAGACGCCTCCTGGAAGCAGACGGCCTTGGCAGCGATCTGGTTGAAGATCCCACCACCTTGCGTCGCCGGGAACACCGCCTTGTCGATGGCCTTCCCGAACTCCTCCTTGCTGAGGATGAGTCCACCGCGGGGCCCGCGCAGGGCCTTGTGGGTGGTAGCGGTGACGATATCGGCGTATGGGACAGGGTTCGGGTAGGCGCCGCCTGCAACGATCCCGATGAAGTGGGCGGCGTCGACGATGAA
>Ga0307417_10001079_pt1 | contig 11243 bp, 14 predicted proteins | sample SalMarWE160210MG_2_FD_202514 | JGI IMG/M metagenome (GOLD analysis project Ga0307417, IMG submission 202514) | Salt marsh sediment microbial communities from the Plum Island Ecosystem LTER, Massachusetts, United States - WE1602-10 | ecosystem: Environmental > Aquatic > Marine > Intertidal zone...
GAATCGGTCCGCCGGCAGGACTTTGTGGACGTATGCGGCGACCGAGGGATCGTCGTCCGCCATCAGAACCCTGATCTGGCCGCCTTCCGAATCGCCCACCAGGCTCTCGATCCGGTGGATCAGCTCGTGGGCGTCGATCGGCTTCACCATGTGTTCCGGCCGCCGGCTGAACGCCGTCGTCCGCATGCGCTCGCGCACTTCCTCGTCGAATCCCGTGACGAAGATCAGCGGAATCCTACGGGTCTCGTCGTCGCCGGCCATGCGCTCGGCCAGGTCCCAGCCCGTGCGGAGCTGGGCGCCTTCCGCGCTCGTGAGAGCGTAGTCGAGCAGCACGATCGATGGCCTCAGGCGTCGCGCAAGCAGCCAGCCGCTCTCCGCCGTACGCGCCTCGATCGTACGATAGCCCCGCGCATTGAGGACCGCGGCCACGTACTTTCGGAACGTTGGGTCGTCTTCGACAATGAGCGCGAGCGAGCCCCCGGTGGGCCCGCCGATCTGACCTTCCTCGGCCACCTGCGCCTCGTCGACTTCGTCGTTCCCGTCACGCCAGACAGGAAGCGAGAAATACATCCTCGTGCCCTTGCCCTCGCCTTCACTCTGGACGCCGATGACGCCCCCCATGAGTTCGACGAGGCTGCGCGAGATGGCCAGCCCGAGCCCGGTGCCACCGAATCGGCGGGTCGTGCTGCCGTCACCCTGCGTGAACTTTTCGAAGATCACCTTCTGGCGGTCCGGCGGGATTCCGATACCGGTGTCGACGATCTCGAACATGAAGTGCCCGAGCGATTCGTGGGCGGTCGCGCGGACGTCGATGCTCCCCTTCGGTGTGAACTTGAGGCTGTTCCCGACCAGGTTGATCAGCACCTGCTTGATCTTTCCGAAGTCGGCCCGCACGAACGCGGCGTCTCCGTCCGTGGCCGAGAACGTGAGCCGGATCCCGCGTTGCGCCGCCTGCACGTGGGTCACCGTATACACGTCGTCGAACAGCTCGCGCACGCTGACCTTTTCGATTTCGAGGCTGAGCTTGCCGGCCTCGATCTTGGCGATGTCGAGCACGTCGTTGATCAGGCCGAGCAGGTGTCGTGAGCACTGCAGGGCCTGCTTCAGGTAGTCACGCTCTTCATCCGGTGAGTCGCACATGCCATCGAGGACGAGCTGGAGAAATCCGATCATGCCGTTCAACGGGGTGCGCAGCTCGTGCGACGTGTTGGCCAGGAACTCGGTCTTCAGCCGCGACGCCTGTTCGAGCTGGGCGTTGACCTCTTCCAGGCGCCGGTTGCTGTCCTCGAGGCCCTCCGCGAAGTCGTGGATGCGCTTCTCCGCCTCGACGCGATCGCTGATGTCACGCAGGATCGCGGTATAGACGAACGCGTCACCCGTTCCCGTACGCCCCAGCGAGTACTCGACCGGGATCACGGTTCCATCGGAGCACAGCACTTCAGAGCGGCGCACGGCGCCGGGCTCGGAGGCTTCCGACGAGTCGCCGCCCGGCGCAGTGGGCACCTCGCGCAGGAATTGGCGGATCGGATGCTGCTGCATGTCGGTGGCGGTTCGGCTGAACAGCCGCTCGGCGGCCCGGTTGGCGCTGCGCACCTTGCCCTCGCCGTCGAACGTGACGATCGCGTCGAAGGCGTTGTCGAAGATCGCCTGGATCCGCTCCGCGTGGCGCCGCGTGATCTCGAACTCGCGACGGGCGAGGCCGGAGGCGTACTGGCGTCGCCAGAACCAGAAGGCGGCGACCGCCAGGAACACCATGCCGAGGTCGAGCATCAGGAGCCCGTAGAGTGTACGCCGCATGCCGAACATCATGGCATCGCGATCGATCTGCCCGACGAGGCCCCATTGGAGATTGGGAATCAGGCGCGTCACGGCCCAGACCTTGCGCCCGTCGACAGACTGCGTTTCGACGGCCGTCTCGACCCCCACGACTGCCATCGCGGCGGCGCGCATGCGCGGATCGGTCGTCATGCCGTGCGTTCCCACGAGAACCGCGTCGGCGCCCGGCGGCCTGGTCAGGTACACGAACCGCTGTCCCTCTCTCGCGACCAGATAGGCGCCGGCGCTCTCGCCGAACCCACGCCAGGTCATGAGAAGCGGCAGCAGCAGGTCGTCGACCCGCGAGTGACAGAGCATGGCCGCCACGATGCGTCCCCGCTCGTCGCGGATCGGCAGCGTGAGCGCGATCATTCGGCTGCCGGCTTCTTCGTCGTGCACCTCGGTCAGGCCGGGCTCCCCGCTCACAGCCGTCGATGCCACCATGGCGATCACGCGCGCATCGTCGACGGGCCGGTAGTCCGGCCGCGGCAGAACGGAGGTGCCCTCGAAGCCGCAGATGTCGACGCTCTGGAAACCGAAGCTCGTCGCCGAGCGCTGCAGCTCGTCGACCAGATCACGCCGCTCCGCCGTGTTCAGTTCGCCGTTCACGGCTCGCCCGGCCCATTGCACCAGAAGGGGCTGCTGCGCCAGGTACTGCGCATCGGTTTCGAACCGCTCGATCGCGTTCTGGATTTCTTCCCGCTTGCCGTCGGTATGGGCAATGAGGTTTCGCCAGCCGTCCTCGCTCAGGCGCATCTGCGCGCTCTGGTAGATCCCGACGTTGAGAAGCGCGACGCTGAGAACCGCCAGAGCCAGCAGGCCGAGTGCGATCCGCCGGGATTCGCCGCGAGGATCCTGTCCGTGGGTCAACAGGAAGCTGACCGCGCTCCGGTTGAATCCGGAACCGGTCAGACGGTCGGCCGCACGTTCAGGCCGCGCCAGATTGGGGGTCGCAGGGATCGTCATCGAGGCGTCATCGGACTCCGTCGTTATCGGTTGGCGGGGCAGCCGACTTGAGGCTTCGCCCCTCGCGGGAGCCCAAAACAGAAAACGGGCGGAACCCGAAGGTCCCGCCCGCTCGATGCTCGATGGTGATCAGCCGGTCTTGACGCCGCGCCGGGTTCGTTTGCGGGCGGGGGTCGCGATCTCGGACTCCCGCTCGCCTTTGCGCGCGCCCCGCTTCGGCTTGTCGGCAGGGGCCTCGGCAGCTTCGGGCGCCTTTTCCTTGCGCTTCGAAGCCCCCTTGAGCGCCTTGTCCTTCGCCTCCTCGGCCGCGATCCGCGCCTGGCGCTCCTGCTCGATCTGCTCGACGCTCTTCACGAGCTCCAGATAACAGATCTCGCCGGCGTCGCCGAGGCGGCGGCCGATTCTCACGATGCGCGTGTAGCCGCCCGGGCGTTCCGCGTACCAGGGCGCGATCGTGGCGAACAGCTTGCGAGTGACCTCCGGTCGCATGACGTAGCTCGCCACGTGACGGCGGGCCGCAACGTCGCCGCGCTTGGCGAACGTGATCAGCCGTTCCGCCAGCCGTCGCGATTCCTTTGCCTTCGCCACCGTGGTCTCGATGCGTTCGTGCTGGAACAGCGCCGTGACCAGGTTCCTCAGGACCGCACGGCGGTGCGATGCGGTCCGGCTCAGCTTCCGATGGTCTTTCCGATGTCGCATGTCGGCTTCTTTCCTTCCCGTCGGCGAAAGTGCGGCGGCGGGTCCGGCTCAGGCCTCGGCGTTGACGGTCGAGCGGTGCTCCAGATATCGCGAAACGTCCATGCCGAAGCTCAGGCCCATTTCGCCCAGGATGTCCTGGATTTCCTTGAGAGACTTGCGTCCGAAGTTGCGGTACTTGAGCATCTCGGGCTCGCTCTTCTGAACCAGGTCGCCGATCGTCTTGATCTCGGCTGCCCGGAGGCAGTTGCTCGAGCGCACCGACAGTTCCAGTTCCTCGACGCTCTTGTCGAGCGTCCGACGGATCCGCATGATCTCCTCGTCGACCTCCTCCTCGACCTCCTCCTCGATGGGTTCCTCGAAGTGGATGAAGAGGTTGAAGTGGTCACGCAGGACCTTCGCGGCGACGGCCACGGCGTCCTGGGGGAGAATGCTTCGGTCCGTCCACACTTCGACCGTGAGCTTGTCGTAGTCGATGCGCTGGCCGAGCCGCGTGGCTTCGACGTTGTAGTTGACGCGGGTGACCGGCGAGAACAGCGAGTCGATCGCGACCACGCCGATCGGCAGGTCGGTCTGCGAATGCTGATCCGCGGACACGTAGCCGCGCCCACCGTTGATTTCGACTTCCATCCGCATGTCGCCGTCGCGGTTGAGCGTGGCGATGTGCAGATCGGGATTGAGGACGGTGACCTCGGGGTCGACGACCATGTCACCCGCGCGCAACTCGCCCTTGCCCTGCTTCTCGAACGTCCCCTTTTTGGGCCCGTCTCCGTGAAGCTTCAGGCGCACCTGCTTGAGATTGAGAATGATCTCCGTCACGTCTTCGATCACGCCCGGCAGCGTCGAGAACTCGTGAAGCACGCCGTCGATCCGCACGGCCGTGACGGCCGCGCCCTGCAGTGAGGACAGCAGAACCCGCCGCAACGCATTGCCCAGCGTGATTCCGAAGCCCCGCTCGAGGGGTTCGATGACGAACTTCCCGTACCCGTCCGTGTTGCCCGGCTCGGGAACGATCTGCTTCGGCATGGTCAGATTCTTCCACTTCATCGGCAAGCCTCCCTGGGGGTAGGCGATTGTGTTACTTCGAATAGAGCTCGACGATCAGCTGTTCGTTGATCGGAACCGGGATGGATTCGCGTGAAGGAATGTGAAGCACTCGACCCGACTTCTGGTCCACGTTGAGATCGAGCCACTCCGGCACGCCCTGTCCCTTTCGGGCCTCGAGCGCGCTTTCGATCACCGTGAGGCTGCGGCTCTTCTCGCGCACGGCGATCTCGTCACCCGCGCGCACGACGTACGACGGAATGTCCACCGTGCGTCCGTTGACCTGAACATGACGATGCCGAACGAGCTGGCGCGCCGCGCTCCGCGAGGCCGCAAAGCCGAGGCGGAATGTGATGTTGTCCAGCCGACACTCGAGCATCTGCAACAGCGCTTCGCCGGTCACACCCTTAGTGATCGCGGCCTTGCTGAACACGTGCCGGAACTGACGCTCGAGAACGCCGTAGATGCGCTTGGCCTTCTGCTTTTCGCGCAGCTGAAGCCCGTAGTTCGTTTCCTTGCTGCGACGAGCCTTGCCGTGCTCGCCGGGGACGTAGCCCCGCCGTTCAAAGGCGCATTTGTCCGAGAAACAGCGTGCGCCCTTCAGGAACAGCTTGGTCCCTTCGCGCCGGCACAACCGACAACGTGCATCATGATAAACAGCCATGGGTCGCGATCTCCTAGACGCGGCGCCGCTTGGGCGGGCGGCAACCGTTGTGCGGGATGGGCGTCACGTCCTTGATGGCGGAGACTTCGAGGCCGGCCGCCTGCAGCGAGCGAATGGCGGCTTCGCGGCCCGCGCCCGGGCCCTTGACCCAGACCTCGACGCGCTTCATGCCGAGATTCATCGCCTCGCGGGCACTGGCCTCGGCCGCCACCTGAGCGGCGAATGGCGTGCTCTTGCGCGAGCCCTTGAACCCTGCCTTGCCAGCGCTGGCCCAGCTCACCACGTTTCCGTCCGTGTCGCTGATCGTGACGATCGTGTTGTTGAAGGTGGCCTGGATGTGCACGACGCCGTTTGCGCCCACCCGCCGGTCCTTCTTTTTGGCCTTCTTCTCAGCCACTCTTGACCTCCCTGCGGACTCTCGGACGGTCCGCGTGCTCGTTTCTGGTTACCGCTTGGGGGCGGCCTTCGCCGCGGTCGACTTCTTGGCCCCCGGAGCCCTCTTGGGACCCTTGCGCGTGCGCGCATTGGTCTTGGTGCGCTGGCCACGCACTGGAAGTCCGCGGCGGTGCCGCAGTCCCCGATACGCGCCGATATCCATGAGGCGCTTGATGTTCATCGCCATCTCGCTGCGCAGAGCGCCCTCGACCTTCAGATCGCGCTCGATGATGTTGCGCAGCTTGCCGGTGTCTTCGTCACTGAGATCGCGCACCCGGATCTCGGGACGCAGCCCGGCCATGGAGAGAATCCGCTTGGAGGTCGTGCGACCGATTCCATACAGGTAGGTCAACGCGATCTCGACAGGCTTGTCGCTGGGCAAATCGACGCCGGCGATACGTGCCACTGAACTCCTCCCTCTGCAGCAGACTGTTGAAAAACCCGACGGCGACCCCGGCCGCTGCCGGCTGTTTCAGCCGCCCACTAACCTTTCTGACGCTGCTTGTGCCGCGGATTGCGCTTGCAGATCACGCGGATCACGCCTTTGCGACGCACCACCTTGCAGTGCTCGCAGATCTTTTTCACGGATGAACGAACCTTCATGTTCGTCCTCCTTCCTTCCCGCCCGTGTGCCGGCGACCCGAAGCGGCCGCCTGTGCCCGCCTACTTGTAGCGGTAGACGATCCGGCCGCGACTCAGGTCGTAGGGCGACAACTCGACGGTGACTTTGTCGCCCGGCAGAATTCGAATGAAATGCATCCGCATCTTGCCCGAAATGTGGGCCAGCACCTTGTGTCCGTTCTCGAGCTCGACACGAAACATCGCGTTGGGCAGGGGTTCGATCACGGTGCCTTCGACCTGGATGCCCTCTTCTTTCGCCAATCGTTCCTCGTTCCCTTCTCCGCTCGGAGAATCAGTCCTCGCCCGCTCGGGAGAGGATTTCCGGTCCCTGCTCGCCCACGACGACCGTGTGTTCGAAGTGAGCGCTCAAAGAACCGTCCTTCGTCACAACCGTCCAGCCATCGGGCTGGGTCATCACCTCCGGCCCGCCGATGTTGACCATCGGCTCGATCGCGATCACCTGCCCCGCCATCAGGCGCGGTCCGCGATCGGGCGGGCCGTAGTTCGGCACATTCGGTTCCTCGTGCATCGCGCGGCCGATCCCGTGGCCGACGAGCTCCCGCACCACCGAGAAGCCGTTGCGTTCGACATGGGACTGGATCGCGTGCGAGATGTCGCCCACGCGTCGTCCGGCCCGTGCCTGTTCGATTCCCTTTTCCAGCGCCTCGCGCGTGACCTGCAGCAGGCGACGAACGTCTTTGGTGGGTTCGCCCACCGTGAACGTGCGTGCGGCGTCACCGAAGTAGCCGTTTTTTTCGACACCGACGTCGATCGAGATCACGTCACCTTCGCGCAACGCGCGATCGCCGGGAATCGCGTGAACGACCTCGTCATTGATCGACGGGCAGATCGATGCCGGAAACCCGCGGTATCCCTTGAATGCCGGTCGTGCCCCGTGCTCACGAATGAATGCTTCCGCGAGCCGGTCGAGCTCCGCCGTCGAAATCCCCGGCCGCACCCGGCGTCCGAGCATGTCGAGCGTCATCGCGACCAGCTGTGCCGATTCGCGAATCGCTTCGATTTCGTTGCGGTCCCTCAGATAAACCACCGAATCCCCCGTCGCCGTCTCAGCGCTCGAGTCCGAGCGCCGTCTTGAGCGCCGCGTAGATCCCGTCCACGCTGCCAACGCCCTGAACCTCGACCAGCCGGCCCGTCCCGCGGTAGTAATCCACGAGCGGCTCCGTTTGCTCCCTGTACACCTCGATGCGCCTGAGCACCGTTTCGGCGCTGTCATCGACGCGCGCTTCCTGACTCTCGCGCGAGGCCAGACGCTTGATGATCTCCGTTTCCGGAACGCTGAGACTCACCACCGCCTCCAGACCCTGCTTGCGCTCCTCCAGAAGGGCGTCCAGCGCCGCCGCTTGCGGCACCGTGCGCGGAAACCCGTCCAGGATGTAACCGTCTGCCGTGTCCGGCTCGCTGGTGCGCTCGCGCACGAGCCCAATCATCACGTCGTCGCCCACCAGCAGGCCCTGATTCATCTGGTGCTGCGCCTGAACGCCGAGTGCCGTTTTTTCGGAGACCGCCTTGCGGAGAATGTCCCCCGTCGAGATCAGCGGCCAGCCGAACGTCTGCATGAGCCTGCGACCCTGGGTGCCTTTTCCTGCGCCCGGCGGCCCGAGCAGCACCAGCCGCACGCCTACATCCTTCCCTGCCGGCCGCGAATGCGGCCACGCTTGACGAATCCCTCGTAGTGACGCATGAGCAGGTGCGACTCGACCTGCTGCAGCGTATCGAGTGCGACACCCACGACGATCAGAACGCTGGTCCCGCCGAATCCGAGAAACGGAAGTCCCATCGATGCGATCAGCGCATCGGGTACGACCGCGATCAGCGCCAGGAAGATCGCTCCCGGCAGCGTGATGCGCGAAAGCACACGATCGATGTACTCGGCCGTCTTGCGACCCGGGCGGATGCCCGGAACGAAACCACCGTATTTCCGCATGTTCTCCGCGAGGTCATTCGGGTTCAGCACGACCGCGGTATAGAAGTAGGTGAAGAAGACGATGATGACGCCGTACACGATCATGTATACGGGCGAGCGCGGATGCAGCCACGTTCCGATGCCGGCGAACGGACTGTTCGGCGGCACGAAGCCGGCGATCGTCGCGGGTAGAATCATGAAGCTCGACGCGAAGATGATCGGGATTACGCCCGCCGAGTTGAGCCGCAGCGGAATGTGGGTGCTCGCGCCGCCGTACATTCGGCGCCCCACGATCCGTTTGGCGTATTGAACCGGAATCTTGCGCGTCGCCTGGGTCATGACGATGACGGCGGCAATCACGCCCACCATGATCGCGAGCACGATGATGATCGTGAGCAGCGACAGACTGCCCGCCCGGAAGCTGTCGTAAGCGGCCGCCAGAGCGTTCGGCACGCCGCCCAGAATGTTCACGAAAATGATCAGCGAAATACCGTTGCCGATGCCGTGCTCGGTGATCCGCTCGCCCAGCCACATCACGAACATCGTGCCGGTCGTTTGCGTGACGATGGTCGAAATGAAGAAGCCGAGGTTGGTGTTCGGAACGACCGCCGCACCCTGCGCGTTCAGGTTGATCAGGTACCAGCTGTAGGCGAACGACTGGACGACCGAGATCAGGACCGTGCCGTAACGCGTGAGCTGGGTGAGCTTCTTCTGACCCTCTTCACCTTCCTTGCGGAGCTTCTCGAAGTACGGCACCACCGCCCCGAGCACCTGAATGATGATCGACGACGAGATGTACGGCATGATGCCGAGCGCAAAGATGGTCGCGCGTGAAAACGCGCCTCCGACGAACAGATCGTAGAGACCGAACAGGGTTCCCCGCTGGCTCTCGAACGCCCCGCGCAAGGCGCGCGCGTCCACGCCGGGCGTCGGCACGTGCTCGCCGAGCCGGTACACCACGAACAGCGCCAGCGTGAACAGAATCCGGCGCTTGAGTTCGGGAACCTGGAAGATGTTGCGGATCTTCTCGAACATGAACGTTTATGCCTTCGTGTGGGAAGTCTGACGCGCAGCGCGCGGCTTGAACTTGCCCTTCTTCGTGCGATGGTCCGCCGTGGCCGACGGCAGATCGACCTTGCCGCCCGCCGCCTCGACGGCCTGGCGAGCGCTCGCGCTCGCCGCGTCCACCTTGACGGTCACCGCGTGCTTCAGTTCGCCGCCGGCCAGGAGTTTCACCGGGCCGGGCCGGCGCACGATGCGCTCGGACTCCAGCCAGGCGCGGTCCACCACGGCGCCTGCCGGGACCGCGCTCAGGTCGCCGACCTTCACGATCTGGAACGTGATCTTGCGGATGTTCGTGAACCCGCGCTTCGGCAGACGGCGCTGAATCGGCATCTGGCCGCCTTCGAACCACACGGGAATCTTGCCACCGGTGCGGGCCTTGTGACCCTTGACGCCGCGTCCGGCCGAACCGCCGAGCCCGCTCGCGGTGCCCTTGCCCCGGCGCTTCTTGGGGCGGGTCGAACCCGCGGCAGGACGAATGTCTTCAATACGCATGTCGGTGTCCTAGTCGATCTCCTCCACCTTCACGAGGTGGCGGACCTTGAAAACCATTCCCCGGATCTGGGGCGTGTCGTTGTGCTCGACGACTTGCTGCAGCCGGCGGATTCCGAGCGCGAGGACCGTGCGCTTCTGGTCCGACGGATGTCCGCTCGCGCTCTTGACCTGCTGGATACGAAGCTTACCGGGCATTCGGAACCTCGCGGTTGCTGAAGATCTCGGCGACAGTCACTCCGCGACGCGCGGCGATTTCGGAAGGCCGACGCAGGCTGCGCAGCCCTTGGACGGTCGCCTTCACGAGATTGTGCGGATTCCGCGAACCGAGGCACTTGGTGAGCACGTTGTGCACGCCGGCTACCTCGAGCACCGCGCGAACGCCGGACCCGGCGATCACGCCGGTACCGGCCGACGCGGGCTTCAGCAGCACGCGTCCGGCGCCGAAGCGCCCGACGGTCTGGTGCGGAATCGAGCCGTGCTTCGTGACGGGCACTTCGAACATGCCCTTCTTGGCGGCCTCGCCTGCCTTGCGGATCGCATCGGCGACTTCATTGGCTTTACCGAGACCGACACCCACGCGGCCCTTCTGATCGCCGATCGCCACGATCGCGTTGAACGAGAAGCGACGGCCGCCTTTGACGACCTTCGCACAACGGTTCACCGCGATCACGCGCTCGGCGAACTCGGACTTCTGTGCATCCTGAAAGCGCGCCAAGGTGTCCTCCTAGAACTCGAGTCCGGCAGCACGGGCGCCGTCGGCCAGGGCTTTCACTCGCCCGTGATAGATGTATCCGCCACGATCGAAACAGACCTTCGCGACACCCTTTTCGAGGGCGCGCTGGCCGACACGCTTGCCGACCTCGCCGCTCACGGAGATCCGTCCCGGGGTCTTCGGCTCGGCGAGATCCTTTTCGCGGCTCGAAGCCGCGACCAGGGTCACACCCGTCGTGTCGTCGATGACCTGTGCATAAATGTGCTTGCCGCTGCGAAACACCGAAAGACGCGGCCTCTCGGGGTTGCCCGCCACGCGCCGGCGGATTCGCTTCCGCCGGATGTTCCGGCGCTCATACTTGTTGTGCTTGCCGCTCATTACGCGCTCCCTGCCGCTTTGCCCGCCTTGCGGCGAACCTGCTCGCCTTCGTACCGGATCCCCTTGCCCTTGTACGGCTCAGGGGGACGATAGGCGCGAATGTCGGCCGCCACCTGGCCGACGATGGCCTTGTCATATCCCGTGACGATCACGCGTGTCGGGTTCTCGCAACGGATCACGATGCCGGCCGGCGGATCGAAATGGACCGGATGGGAGAAACCGAGCTGCAGCACCAGCTTCTTGCCGTCCATCGCGGCGCGATATCCGGTGCCGACGATGTCGAGGGTCTTCGAAAACCCCTGCGTCACGCCGAGCACCATGTTGTTGATCTTCGCGCGCATCGTTCCGAAGGCCGGGTTACGTGTGATCCGTTCGGTGCGGACGTGAACCGTGTCGCCTTCGATTTCGACGTCGGTCCCGGTCAGCACGGG
>Ga0307417_10001080_pt1 | contig 11239 bp, 4 predicted proteins | sample SalMarWE160210MG_2_FD_202514 | JGI IMG/M metagenome (GOLD analysis project Ga0307417, IMG submission 202514) | Salt marsh sediment microbial communities from the Plum Island Ecosystem LTER, Massachusetts, United States - WE1602-10 | ecosystem: Environmental > Aquatic > Marine > Intertidal zone >...
GTCCGTGCCGCATAACCTTTGTAAGCGTCCCCAATACCGCATCAGCCCCGCCGAGTAGCCAAGCGGCCGGTAGGCAACGGTATTAAAAATCAAGGCCGCCGACGCGAGCGTCTAATCGCCGACTTCTACAACAAAATCGACCCGAAGCGGACATGTGAGAGGTGCTGACATTGTCTGCTTATGGGAAACAGAAGACATAACGCAGACGTGTTGTAGCCTACGACGTTACCTTTTTTCCAGGTATGCCATTAATTGGCATCATGTTACCGGTATCGCAACATGATGTTCGTACGCGTGTTTTTAAATCTTTCCAGGCCCACTTCAATATTGCCAACACATGTAGTGCCAAGATCGCCAGTTTTTTAGAAGTGTTCAATTTTGAACTGACCACGCCCGGCAAATCAGCGCACACGATTTTAGTGCCTGCGTCGGCGCGAATTACGCCGCCGATAAGCTGCCATCGCAAGGCGATAGGCGCTTACGTTCGAGTTGCGTAGCAGTACGCATTCGGTTTCCGCAGTGCTTGTACCAAACCGCATCAGGCGAAAGAGGCGCATCGTGCATAGTCCAGCAGTTGCGCGGGCGCTTAGGCTCGTCTCAAATCGATTTCGTCGCGACCCACAATGTTCTCCGCAATGACCGGCGGCCGGATTCAACGGCGATCGTCGAAGCCCGTCATCAATCGGTACCGTGCGAAGTTTTTAACCTGTACTGCGCTCGCGAATTTTGCGGCCACGGCCTTTTTCGTAACGGCATTCATTCTGATGCCGGTTCCCGCATTTGCCGATGGCGGCGCTGGGGGTGCCGGCGGCGGCGGGATCGCCGCCGGTGCGGGCGGCACCGGCGCAGGTGGAACGGGCGGCACTGGAAGCGCGGGCACTGGCGTTAACGGCGGTGGTGGTGGCGGCGGCGGCGCCAGCGATGGCGCGGGCGGCGACGGCGGAGACGGCGGTAGCGGAGCGGGCGGCACTGGCGGCGCAACCGGTGCCGTCGGTGCCGTCGGTACAGCTGGCGCGGCTGGTGCCGTCAATCTTGGTGGCGGCGGTGGTGGCGGCGGCGGCGGCGCCGCCAGTGGCAACAGCGCAGCAAGCCTTCCCGGTGGAGTTCTGACCGGCGGCGTCGGTGGTGCCGGTGGCGCCGGCGGTGCTTCATCTGGCAGTGGCAATGGCGGCGGCGGCGGTGGTGGTGGCTCCGGCGGCTTCGGCGCCACCGTGACCGGAGCAACGGCCAACACGAATTCCGTTGCCATTGAAGGCGGTGTGGGGGGTGCCGGCGGTGCCGGCGGTGCGGCCGCCGCCGGCGGCATTGGCGGCGATGGCGGCGCCGGCGGCGACGGCGGTACCGGTATCTTTTTCCCCTCGCCCGGTGCCTCTCTTACCAACAGCAGTACAGGCAATATTCAGGGAGGCGCGGGCGGCGCGGCCGGGTTGGGCGGCGCCGGCGGTACGGTCGGCATCGCCGGTTCTGGCGGTGCCGGTGGAGTGGGCGTCGCCGGGAGCGGGCTCACGATCATCAACAGCGGCACGATTGCGGGCGGCCTCGCCAGCGATACGGTCACGCGCGCCAACGCGATTACGTTCACGGGCGGCGTCAACAGTTTGACGCTCCAAAGTGGCTTTTCGATTTTGGGCAACGTCGTCGCGGTCAGCGGCGGTACCGACACGTTCGCTCTAGGTGACGCGGCCAATAGCTCCTTCAATACGACACAGATCGGGGTTCAGTATCAAAACTTCACGGCTCTCAATAAGACCGGTGCGAGTCAGTGGACACTCACTGGCACGCCGGGTCAGGCGACGCCTTGGCTGATTTCGGACGGGACGCTGCTGGCGGGCGCCGCTACCAACGTGTTTGGAGCGACCAGCGCGATTACGGTCAACACACCCGGGACTCTTGACCTCGGTGGCTTCAACCAGGCCATCGGCTCGCTCGCCGGCAGCGGGACCGTGACCAACAGCGGCGTCGCCAGGCCGGCCACACTGACCGAGGGTGGCGACAATACCAGCACGCTGTTCAGCGGCGTCATTCAAGACGGCAGCAGCGCCACGGCGCTGACCAAGGCCGGCAATGGCACGCTGACGCTGTCGGGCGCCAATACCTACAGCGGCGCCACCACAATCGTCGGCGGAACGCTAGTAGTGAATGGTTCGATCGCGTCATCGTCATTGACCACGGTCAACACCGGCGACGCGCTAACGGGTACGGGCACGGTCGGCAATGCCAGCGTCGCGAGCGGCGGCATCTTCCAGCCGGGTTCCGACACCCCCGGCTCGTCGATGACGGTGACCGGCAATCTTGGTTTCGCATCGGGAAGTTTTTTAACCGTCAACCTCAATCCGACCACGTCTTCATTCGTCAACGTATCCGGCACGGCAACGCTTGGTGGCGCAACGGTCAATGCGATCTATGCTGCAGGCAGCTACATTAGCAAGCAATATACAATTCTCAATGCCGGCAGCGTGAGCGGCACGTTCGGGTCGCTCGTCAACATCAATCTGCCGGCCAATTTTGACGCCAGCCTAGGCTATGACGCCACCCATGCTTACCTGAATCTTAGTCTTAGCTTCTCAACGCCGTCGGGTAGCGGCCTCAACGTCAACCAGCAGAACGTCGCGAATGCGCTAACCAATTCCTTCAACACCAATGGCGGCATTCCGTTGGTCTTTGGCGCACTGACGCCCGGCGGGCTGACTCAGCTTTCGGGCGAGGTCGGAGCGAGCTTTGCGCAGGTCGCCTTCCAGGCCGGCACGGCGTTCCTCAATTTGATGCTCAATGCATCATTCGACGATCGCTTTGCTGCTGGTGGCTTCGGTCCGATTGGCTATGCCGACGAGGCGCGGCTGGCGGCGGCGAAAACATTCGCTGCGTTCGATCGGAAGCAATCGTCGTCATCAGACTCTCGTTACGGTATCTGGGGATCGGCTTATGGTGGCAGCGGCACTATCAGTGGCGACGGCGCGACCGGCTCGCACAGCACTACCAGCCAAACTTACGTCTTCGCCAGCGGCCTCGATTATCGCGTGACACCGGACACACTCGTCGGCTTCGCACTCGCCGGCGGCGGCAGTCATTGGAGCCTCGACCAGGTCTCGGGGAGTGGGCGCTCCAGCACGTTCCAGGCAGGGGTGTATGGCAAGAACCACTGGGGCGCAGCCTATCTCGCCGGCGCGCTCGCCTATTCTTTCCATGACGTGACCACTGACCGAACCGTAACGATCTCGGGTAGCGACTTGCTGGCGGCGAACTTCCGGGTCAACGTCTTCAGTGGGCGCTTGGAAGGCGGTTATCGCTATGCGACGCCATGGCTCGCCGTTACACCCTACGGGGCGGTGCAAGTGCAATCCATCGCACTGCCAGCTTACGGTGAGAGCGGGATCTCCGGGTCATCACAATTTGCCTTGAACTATGCCTCGCAGAGCGTGGCGACGACGCGCACCGAATTGGGGGCGCGGCTCGACAAAAGCTATCTGCTCGATCGAGGCGAGACCCTCACTTTGTATTCGCGCGCGGCTTGGGCACACGACATCGACAACAGCGCGCGTGCGAGCGCCATCTTCCAAGCGCTGCCGGGCTCCAATTTCATCGTAAACGGCGCCACACCTGCTGCGGATGGCGGGCTCGTGACCGCCGGCGCGGAATTTAGGCTTGCAGACGGCTGGTCGGTGCTCGCCAAATTCGATGGTGAGTTTTCCAACACCACCTCTATCTATTCAGGCTCTGGGACGATCAGGAAAACCTGGTGAGGCTGGTATTGGCCACGGGCTACAGCTAACGCGCCGCGAGTCCGCTATTGATGCTGTGGACGGCTCCTCCACCGGCATTTGAGTGCCATGATAGTGGGTGGGGTCAAAGCTCTCGATTAGACTGCGATGGTCGCTAATGGCAGATATTGTTGCAAAAGTATTTTGAGCATCCCAGCGCGAAAGATTGATTCAAGATCGCGCTCCAATGCGTAACATAGATTCAAAAGTGTACGCTGCCGGATTCGATTATTTCAAATTCCTATTCCACAGACGCCATTTGGCGACTTTTGCAACACAATCGGCGCACAGCGGACATGGCGGCTGCGAACATTAATACCAAGTCCCTTTGATCATAACCCGTGTGCCTACGCGGTGGACGCGACGGCGCGGGTCGAAGCGCTAAATTGATAGCCGTCCATCGGTGATCCTAATTTCGACGCTGCAATAGGTGCATTTCTTCGGGTCTCATCATCACCTGCGTATGGTAGGCGCTACCGGGCGTTTGGCCTACAATTACTGTCTAGTTGACGCCGCGTTCAATTCTTTCGATCACCGCGCTTCGTGTTCCTTTTCCATGAGGGAATTGAATTTCATCATCAATCTCCGCGCCTAACACGGCGAGTCCTAATGGTTGATTCACGTGAACTATGCCGTCTTCAGGTCTATTTTCAGTATCGCTGAGCAATATTCTTCGCACTCTGTTTGTGTCGTTATAGCGGACGACGACGAAATCTCCGACTTTAATTCCTTCTTTCGGCGCCTTTGCAGGCCAATCCACTTTGGCCGCGAGCGTTTTCAACATCTCGTCGAACGAACCAGCTTTTGGCATTTCGGAAAGCGCCGCCGTCATCGTTTCTATTTCTTCTTCTGCCTGCGGTAGGGGACTTGGCGAAACCTGAGCCGCCACTATTCGGTGTTCTGTCCATGCAAATGGCGAACTATCGGCGCCTATTGGCGTAATCTTCAGACGATCTAATGTAGCTATCAGGTCTTGCACGCAGCCATTTTTGTCCGAATACCAATGCGAGCCCCACACTCGCCAAAAAATCCAGCCCAGTCGCTCTAAAGCTTTTTGGCGTCTCACGTCCTCTGACCAGCGGTCCGGCCCATGATAAGGATCGCCGTCACATTCGATTGCCAACCGATGATCGCCTTGACCTTCGACAACGAAATCAAGTCGATACCCCCCGACTGGGACCTGTGCCCGTAGCCGATATCCACGCTTCAAGAGTTCATTGCCAACCTCTCTTTCGAAGCCGGATTCGCAAGATTCAAGCACCTGATCGTTCATCGCAATGTGGCCTACTTCCATTGGATTTCTGAAATGCTCGATAGTTTTGAATTTTAGATCGTTTGCTTTGAGATTTTCTGGAGCGACAGACCGGACGAGATATAACCGGTCACGCGCGCGTGACATTGCTACGTTAAATCTTTGCTCGAAAATGCGAGAGGCCTTCGTCCTGCCCGTTTCAGGACACTCTACCATGGACAAGAACATAATATCGCGCTCTTGCCCCTGAAAGGTTGCCGCGTTGCCGCACATAATTCTATGGCGAGCGAATTGTTCAGGAGTGATTTCCTTCAAGAGTAAGTCGTAGATGCGCCTTGCCTGCTTGTCGCCGATCAAAGAAATTATCCCAATCGACCGATGCTCGAACTCCGGATTATCGACAATTGTTTTGACCTCTTGGATGATTACCTGCGCCTCAGCTTCGTTAATGCCACGAGCATCTCTCTTTCCATCAGTTACAAAAATATCAACGAGCGGAGGATCAATTCGCTCAGTCGCTGTCGGCAAACGCAGCGGTACCAAAGGTTGTGGATAGAACTGACTTGAAAAACGAATAATGGGCTCAACACAGCGGAAATGTTCACGCAACATGATTGCCTTTCCCGGAAAAACGATTGATGCCAGATCGTACAGCGAACTGCCGGGATCCATTTGGTCCGCGTAAGGGTTCCCCTGCAAAAACGTTGTTCTAAGTTGAATAATTTGCCGCTCTTCAATGCCAATGGCAGATGGTGAAACTTGTTTGTCGTCACCGACAACCAAGATCTTCTTTCCTCGCATAATTGCAGGCAAAGATGTCACGTCTGACTGACTGGCTTCGTCGATGATGACCAAATCAAATAATCCTAGATCCGGCGGGAGCTGTTCGCTCACTCGCCATTCCGGCATGATCCAACATGGGATTGCGTGCGATGCCTCAAAGGTAGAATTTCTGATAATTCGCCGATAACGAGCGGCCGACTTGCCTAAACCCTGTCCAAGTTTCGAAATTGCCGCCGTAAACTTATTTAGTGCAGCTTCTATTGAATCTGTAATTTTCATTTTTAGACCTAAGAACGTTCGTAAGCGAACGACTTCTGCAAAGAGTCGTTTCTGATCCGCTTCCAATTTGGCTTGCTCTGTGGTTAGCGTCGCGACCCGGTCGCGATCACTAATTCGTCTTATGAAAGCTTCCGCCTTCGCCCATTCCCAAGCGTCTCGCCAGCTAAGGGGCAGCAGCGGCATGCTCTCACTTCCAGAAGGCACCGTTCTTAATTGCGTTGCCCACTGGGGTGCTCCAGCCGCGCTAATTTTGGCAGTAAGTGTGTCAATCTGAGCGAGTGCCGGGCGAAGAGCAGCGAGGCGACCGGCTTCAGTAAGAATAATTTGCCAGATGCGTGCGAGATCGTGAGCGCTTGTGGCCCCATCGCCTAGACGCGAAATTGTTGTGTCTAATTCGGCGTCGAAGGGTAGGGACGTGTTACGGACTAGGGCCCTCAGTCTTTCACGAAACTGTGTTGCGCCCACTTTTGTGCGGCCTGCAATATTCACGGCTAGCGCATGCGAAAACCTTTCCGTCTTTCCTTGATCGAAAACCTCGGTCCAATCGAATCCGTATGGCGCGAGACGTCGTGAAATATCCTTATTCCGTGGGATCTCCGCAAAGAGCTTATGGCCGAGAGTCATCTCATCCGTTATTGCGACAATAAATGGCGCGGCTTTCAACCATGTTTCGTGATGAGCAGGTAGTTGTGCATCGGCAGCGCAATCACGCCAAGAAACGAGATAGGCGTTTACTTCTACAAGCCAGATGCGGAAATTTTGTACGATCACCCATTCATCTTTGCTTTGTGGAGCCCTTCCTTCGACCTGAATTTGGGCCACTTTTGCTTTCAGCGCGGACTTGCCAATAGGGACAAACCCATAGGGATTTCTGCCAGCGGAAAGGGCGTCAATGGCGCGTGTCAATTCTTCGTCGTTTGGATGGGTATTGCCGATTTCAACTCGACGAAGCATGAACTCCTTTCCATTTTTCCCGAGCGCAACCCATTCGGCAACGAGGTCCAACACTTTCTTAGAGTGAGGACTACGTTCATTGATATGTTGTAGCGCTACGCCTGCGAAGGCGTTGAACCATGCAGATTTCGACCTCGCACGATGAAATAAATTGATGCCCTTTAGAAAGGCTGCGAGACCACGGGCATCCGCAATATCTGAATCCGTAGATAATTCCATCAACGGCACATTTCCGCTTTGAATCTCACTTTCGACGCGTGCGCTTATTCCTAGCTCTTCATGCGCGGCGACAATTTCGCCTAAAGTCGGCAGAGACGCGGGATCAGGAAGGCTACCAGTTGGATAAAGAATATCGTTTCCCAGAAAGTGTCGAAGTTCGCGCAGGCGTGCGACGTCGGAGGTTGCCACAGGACATGGATCTTCAAGCCGTCCGGGTGGTCGGTCAACAAACCACTCATGCAGAGTTCTTGTGTTTGTAACTTCACGAGCAAGGTCCATCGGCATCCAATCGCGGCCGCGGTAGGTGACTTTGCTCAAATTTGCTTTGGCGATGCTTTGTAACTCACTTGTAATAGTCTCTAATCGCCGTATCGTGTCAGCAATGCGCTTTTGCTTTTCGCGGCGCTCTGCCTCTGTTTTTGTAACATCAATTTGTTTTGCTTCATTTGAAAGCATCTTCATTGCTGTTTCTAACTGGCGTGCTCCTTCGCGATCATTATGAATGACTGAAATCGCAAGATTTCGAATCCCTTCTGGCAGCTTTTCCTGCACAGCCGTCAAAGCTTCCGCGGTCTTGGCGGTTACTAGAACGCTTCTGCCCAATGCTAGGTAGTGGCTGATGATATTTGCGATTGTATGGGTCTTACCCGTTCCCGGCGGTCCCTGAACCACGACGCCGTCATTCTCTTCCAGAGCTTTGACCACGGAAATTTGCTCGTCGTTGTATGGAAGCGGAAAGAAAAAAGTGGAACTTTTCTGAATATTTGAAAGCGAAACGTTCGGGCCGTTTCCGCCAGCAAAGTTACCGTGGGCGGATTCTAGCTCCGGTAATTCAAGGTCAGTGTTTCCTAAATCAATTCCTTCACCGTACTGGATTTTATTGCTTGGCGGACGAACGAAGGCTCTCGATGCACCAGGAATATCGTCATCCGATTTTAGTTCTTCAATTTTTTGTATAAGACGCTTCAGGTCATCGCGACGAATGTCAGCGGTTCGGGTACGTGCGAAAATGACCCATGTGTCTGTAATGACCAAGTCAGGTCCGGCGGTCGGAAGAGCACGATCCGAAGGATCTTTGTTGTCATCGGGGTAAAAGCGCCCCTTTGCAGCTAGTCGAGATGCGCAAGTTTGCAGAATTCGATGGAAAGTAGCGGGCTCAAAGGGAGTAAGCCCCGATTCAGTTTCTAAAACGTGAGCAAGAATCGAAGATGTCTCTTTCTGGACCGCTTCACTACCCTCGATTTCTAATGCGTGGAATGGTTTCAGATTGATTGAGGGGGAAAGCGCTCGCGGCGTCAGAACAATAGTGCCGTCGACTTCTAAATCACTTTCGACGGGCTGTTCTATGATGTTGGAAAGTATGCGTGTGGATTCCCGCTGCCATACCGCAACACCAATTCCCCACACTAATTCAATCGGATTGTCTTCACCCAAGGAGACAATTCGCTGGTGTAGCTGATAAAGTTTGGAGTACAGAGCGATAGAATGCCTTCTTGGTCGCTCGAGTTCGGCCCATTTGTTCCAATTAGACGACAGATAGTTTTGCCACGAAGATTCAAACTCTGGAAAAGATGAAAGGCGCAAAAGAGCGTCTAACTTGCCTTCTGCGTCATCCTTTAAGGGCTTCATCACGTCGTCGCTGGACAGCCGGTCGGCGCCAATCAGCTCCGCTATTTCTTCCTTTGATAGGCGTAGCAAGCGCTCGGGAATTAGTTGCGGCGGTTTTTCGGGGTTCGCCAAATTGCCACTGATCCATCCATCGAACATCGGATGGTGTTTTGGTGGGTTCGTTTCGCGCAGCCGCTTCATGCGCAGCCACACATCGCCATTGTCGGTGTTTAGAGAAACGCCCTCTTTGTGGACGAATTCACTTTCCAAAAAACAAGCAATCGAATTTGTCTGAATATCAAAGATGGTTTTTTCGCCGAGACTGAGCAACTTCTCGGTGTATTCAAGCGCGTCCGAAAGATGCTTGCGCTCCATTAGCCCCTCGAAACTTCAGGATAGGAAGAGAGCCCCAAAATTTAGCATATACTCGCCGCGGCAAGTCTTCCTCGGCAATGCACGTGGTCGTTGCTGTTTGCCGTATTTTTGCCGTACGGCTTCGGCCATTGCAATTAAACCATTGAAAACATTGGCGCGCCCTAGGGGATTCGAACCCCTGTTGCCGCCGTGAAAGGGCGGTGTCCTGGGCCTCTAGACGAAGGGCGCATGCCGGGCTGCCGATTTGGTGGGCACGGGGGCCCAAGCAGCGCGGCGAGGTATAAAGAGCTTCGCCGCCAGCGGCAAGCTTACCAGTGCCCGGTGTTGGGCATTGATTTCCACGGTTCCTTCGGCGCCTTGGCGGCGCCTTTCTGCAACAACTCGATCGAGTGCTTGTCGGGCGAGCGCATGAAGGCCATGACGCCGTCGCGCGGCGGCCGGTTGATGGTCACGCCCGCCTTCATGAGCCGCTCGCAGGCGGCGTAAATGTCGTCCACCTCATAGGCGAGGTGACCGAAATAGCGCGCCTCGCCGTAGTCTTCGCTGTCCCAATTATAGGTTAGTTCCACCTCGGGGCCGGGGCGGCCGGATTTCTTGCTCGCTTCGACCAATGTCTCATCTTCCGGCGCGGCCAGGAACACCAGGGTATAGCGGTTTTTCTCGTCAACCCGGCGACGAGTCTCTTTCAATCCGAGTTTGTTACAGTAAAAATCGAGCGCATCGTCGAGATTGCGCACGCGCAGCATGGTGTGCAGATATCGCATGGGTATGTTCCTCACCTAGGCAGGCTTGACCTGACGACACTATAGCAATGACTGACGCCAATCTTGATACCTCCATTGCCCGGCTGCGCGACCTGATCGAAGGCGCACAGCAGATCGTTCCCTTCACCGGCGCGGGGATTTCCACCGAATGCGGTATTCCTGATTTCCGTTCGCCCGGCGGCTTCTGGACCAAGAACCGGCCGATCCAGTTCGAGGATTTCCTGGCCAGCCGCGAGATGCGTGACGAGTCCTGGCGCCGCCGCTTCGCCCTGCAGGACCAGATCGGCACCGTCCAGCCCGGACGGGGCCACCGGGCGCTCGCCAGCCTCTACCGCGCCGGCAAAGTGCCGGGCCTGATCACGCAGAACATTGACAATCTGCACCAGGATTCCGGTATCGATGCCACCGACGTCGTCGAGCTGCACGGCAACACCACTTATGCAACCTGCCTCGATTGCGGGGAACGATACGAGTTGTCCTGGGTGCGGGAAAAATTCGAGACGGCCGGCCACCGCGCCCCGGATTGCGCCTGCGGCGGCTACATCAAGACGGCGACCATCTCGTTCGGCCAGGCCATGCCGGCCGAGGCGATGGAGCGGGCCGAAGAACTGGCGCGCGCTTGCGATCTGTTTCTCGCGATTGGCTCCTCTCTGGTGGTATGGCCGGCCGCGGGTTTTCCCTTGATGGCCAAACGCAACGGCGCCGCCCTCGTGATCATCAATCGCGAACCAACCGAGTTCGACGACATCGCCGATTTGGTGCTGCACGACGACATCGGCGACGTGCTTGGACCCTTCGTCAACCACTGATTCGCAATGGCTGCACTGTGCATAGAGTTGTGTGCAAGCACATTTTGCTCTTTGCCGTTGGAACGCCGGTGTTATCTTCAATTCAGCGGAAAGATTCGTCGAAGCGCCCTTTAAGAGGCGCCAGCAAAGCGGCGGCGTACGGCGTCATGGCGTCGGACCGGATTGAATCAAAAATGCCAGGGACTAACCTCCGGCCCGGAACGGCCCGAGAGCTTGCCGAGGAAACCACCACCAATCTCATTGAGTTGGCGGGCGTCATCAAGTGGTTCGACGTTTCCAAGGGATTCGGCTTCATCATCCCTGACAACGGCATGCCCGACGTGCTGTTGCACGTGACCTGCCTGCGGCGCGACGGCTACCAGACGGCCTATGAAGGCTCCCGGGTTGTCTGCGAAGTGCTCCAGCGCGCCAAGGGCTTGCAGGCCTTCCGTATTCTCT
>Ga0307417_10001081_pt1 | contig 11239 bp, 7 predicted proteins | sample SalMarWE160210MG_2_FD_202514 | JGI IMG/M metagenome (GOLD analysis project Ga0307417, IMG submission 202514) | Salt marsh sediment microbial communities from the Plum Island Ecosystem LTER, Massachusetts, United States - WE1602-10 | ecosystem: Environmental > Aquatic > Marine > Intertidal zone >...
ACCATCCAAGGTGAAATTGAGGGCGCACTGGCGACAATGACGGGAAAAAGTATTTCCGTAACGGGCTCCGGCAGGACAGATGCCGGTGTGCATGCCCTGAATCAAACGGCAAATTTTAAATGTACCATCTCGCTGGGGCCCGAGGTCTTTCAAAAAGGACTCAACAGTCTTTTACCGAAAGATATTGTCATAACGTCGTGTGAAAGCGTGCCTGTTAAATTTCATGCCAGATATGATGTTAAGAGCAAGACATATCATTACAGAATCTTAAATCGACTTCTTCCTGCCGCTGTTTGCAGGCAGTATGCCTGGCATATCCGGAAAAAACTCGATTTGGAAGCCATGGCGAATGCACTGCGTTGCATCACCGGCCGCCATGATTTCAAGGCATTCGAGGGTTCGGGCAGCCCGAGATCCGACAGCATCCGCTGCATCATGACCGCTGATCTGTCTAGAACACATGACGAGTACCTGGTTTTAAAATTAGAAGGCGACGGATTTTTAAAATTTATGGTACGAAATATCGTCGGCACACTTGTGGATGTCGGGCTTGGCAAAATAACGCCGGAGGACTTCAAACAAATACTCGCTTCAAAAAATAGAAACCTGGCCGGGATAACCGCCCCTGCCCATGGATTATTTTTAGTGGATGTGAAATATTAACGCTCAATTTTTGTTTTTTCTCTTTTGCACCTGCTCATTGTAATAGGCGATGACCTCCCGGCGATTGAGCATTCCGATAAGGATGCCGTGATCTTCGTCACTGACCACGGGAAGGCTGTCGATATTTTTAATGGTAAATTTCTGTAACACGGAATTCAGATCTTCCGAAGGCGTTGCCAGTATAATGTCGGAGGTCGCGACATCACTCATCACCACAAGATTGCCGATCTCCCTGGAAAAGAGTATGGCCCTGATATCGGTACTGGAGAATATTCCGACCAGTCTTTTAAGCGGATCCACCACCGGAAAATAATGCTGCATGGACTCTGAAAAAAACTTCCTGAAATCCTCGAATGTCATGTCTCTGGGAATAACTTCCACCTTTTTTACCAGATGCATCAGATCATTGATCCGGATCGCCTGCAAGATATCCACAAAAAATTCTCCTGCATGGGCCGGAGAGTTGATCCTGCTTTTAACCTGCTTGTCATAAATAGTCCATTTTCGAGCAGCCATATAGGATATTGTACATACCATGAGACTGGGAAGGAGGAGATGATACGAATTGGTCATCTCACTGATAAACAAAATCGTCGAGATCGGTGCGTTTGAAACCGCTGCAAAAAAACCGGCCATCCCCACGATAACAAAAGCGCCGGGTTCAGCCACCACACCCGGCATGATCTGATGAAAGAGGTTGCCCACAACACCGCCCATGGCCCCTCCGATGACGATGGAAGGACCGAAAACCCCTCCGCTGCCCCCGGATCCGATGGAAAATGATGTTGTAAATATTTTGCCGAAAGCAAGAAAAAGTAAAAATGGTATCGTCAGTTCATTATATATGGCTTTCTGGGCAAACCCATAGCCGAAAGCCAGGGTCTGGGGTAAGAAAAAACCGATCACACCGGTAAACAGTCCGCCAATGGCAGGTTTTATATGATTGGGGATCTTAATGGCTTTAAAAATGCGTACCGTCCCGTAAAAGGATTTGACATATAAAACACCAACAAGCACAACGACCAGCGCAAGTACCAGATAGGGACCCAGTTCCAACGGGTTTTGGAATATAAAATCAGGGGATTCAAATAATGATCCCCATCCGTTTACCAAACAAAACACGCAATAGGCCACCACCGAAGAAATGCCCGCGGGTATGACCACCTCGGATTCAAACTCGGGATCACGATACAAGACTTCCGCCGCAAAAAGCCCTCCGGCCAGAGGTGCGCGAAAGATGCTTCCGATGCCGGCTCCGACGCCCGCAGCCATCATGATTCTTCGTTCGCGATCCGATAGTTTCAATACGGTTGCCAGGAATGAGCCAAATCCCGCCCCGATCTGAGCAATAGGTCCTTCGCGCCCACCTGACCCGCCCGTTGTCAGGGTGAGTGCGGATGCAATGGTCTTGATTATCGGAACCCGGGCTCGTATGAAACCACCTTTTCTATGGTAAGCGTCAATGGCCGCGTCGGTTCCGTGGCCTTCGGCCTCCGGCGCAAAAGTATACACCAGCCATCCGCTCAAAAGGCCGCCGAATGCGGGAAGAAATAACAGTACCATGGGATTAAACGGTGTGTTCGTCGGCGGGAAAATATGATGCTCACCGGCTGCCTGCGGCGGGAGGTAACCTGCAAGAAGCTCCATAAAATAATGCGTGCCGAGGTGGCCCAAATATATAAATATAATGGAACCGGTCCCTGCAATAATACCGATAAGTACAAAATATACCGTCCATTTACCGGCAAGGAAGATATCTGCAGAAAACGCTTTCTCGGTATCGGAAGCGGATCCGAATGTCTTTTTTAAAAAACTTAAAAGTGCCACAGATCAGATAGTCCCGGCATGATAATCGTTTAATTGAATCTCTTTATTCTTTTCGACTTTCCAAATCTTTTACTCCCTGCAAAATAATATTGAAAAGCTCGGGAATTTCGCTCTCTTCCAGGCATGAAAAAGCGATTCTTAAATCCTTATCTCCGATGGAAATAAGCCCGACGCCATATTTTTCAAGCAAATGACACCGGAGCAATTCGGCATTTACGGTTTTCAAACGGATGCACATAAAATAGCCGGAGTTAAAGGGATAAACCGTCCAGGCCTTTGTATATTCAGAATTTGAAAGCACATTTTTCACGCACCTGGCCCTGTTTTGAAGGATAGCAAACTTTTCTTGTTTTTCTGCTTTGAAGTGATCGCCCAGCATGGACTTTAGTACAATGGTCTGTGCCAGGTGTGATGCATTGGAAATGGATCCCCTGATGCATCCTGCCGTCTTTTTTTCAAGTGCATCATATACCGGTTCGGGGTCGCCCGAAATCCGGCATCCATAGGTTATAAAACCGATTCGCAAACCCCAGACAAAATTCTCCTTTGTAGCGCCGTCGACTTTTACGGCAAGAAGTCTGGGATGTTGATCACAAAGACTTGCAAAAAGAGACTCTTTCAAAACTTCGTCTTCATAAAAAAGTCCGAAGTAAGCATCATCGGTCACCGCAATCACGTTTGTTCCTGCTTCGGCAAGGCCGGTCAGTATCTGAGTGATGCCCCTTCCCTCTTTTTCTGTCACTGAATAACCGGTGGGATTATTGGGAAAGTTTAACAAAACGGCAATTTTATCACGGTATTGCGCTTCACTCTTGACGGTTTTCTCGAACGCCGTCAAATTAAATCCCCCGTTTTCATTGAATAAGGGGAAATGGGTGATGGTCGCTCCTTTTTTGACATTGAAAATCATATTATAGTTTCCCCACATCATGTCCGGGCAAATAATCACATTGCCCGGGTCCAACCACATATCCGCAAACATGCTGAGGGAATGCGTGATACCGCAGGTCACCACCGGAAGACTGATGGTTTTCCCTGAAAGCGAAGGATTTTTCAAGTATAAGGAATCCTGCCAAGCCTTCCGCAGGTCCGGGATCCCAAAAGACGGGGCGTAGGTTATCGAGGCTCTGGGTCGTATGTTGCAAATCGAATCCATCACCGAAGGAAAGTACATGGTTCTTCCTTTCTCGGTGGCAATGCCGATGGTTGCATTCAACTTATGCGCTTTTTCCTTGGCTTCAGCGCTTTGGCTCAATATCCCTTTGGGGAAAAAAAGGTTCTTTCCCATCTCAGACATCATTTCCATAAGATATGCGTTGCCGTTTTCTATGGTTTGGTTGAGCGATTGAGCAATAGGATTCATGAACACGATCTCCTTCTTGTCGGGTTAAAGCTGAATGGCGAAGCCCGATGGATGTCGATTTACGGTATTTTCTTAGCGGTTTACCCAGCGTAATTCAGGATTTTATGAATAAAATATTAGCGTGCGCACCTGAAAGATGTCAAGTGAAAAGAGCTTGAAAAATCGGGGGGATGAGAAGCACGCACATACGACGACCAGGTATTTGCATGGATAAAAAACCCCGCTTGCCATCAAGCGGGGTTCATTGGCAGATTGAAAGCGACATTACCGGTTTCCTCTCTTGGATGCTTTGAGCGGATTGAGTTTCGCATTCTTGGCAGAAGAGGTTTTGGCAATATGTGATGCAAAATTGCAGTTTCCCACCTTCCATTTTGAGGAAGGATCAGGGCAGGATGTGCAAAACCATCTGGATGAATATTCTACGCTCTTGTTGCAACCATTGCACTGCTCGACAACCTCGTGGCAAACTCCGCCATTATAGGAACATCCCTTCGACGTCATAAAAGGGCAATCAAAACCCTTTCGAATCGTTGTACAAACCATTGGAATCACCCCCTTTCTAAAATAAAATTAAAAAAAAGGCCAGGAATAATCCTTTCCCGGCCTTTAAATGCCATTCGAAAAAGTTGGCGCAATATAAACAGACAAAAAATGCTTGTCAACCATATTTTTAAAAAATTGGTAAGGTTTTTTTCTGGATCAGCACAAAAAGACCTATTGATTTTTTATTTGAAAATTGACAAGTTATTTGTCATATATTCTTCACAAATTTAACGAGATACACCGATTTTGATATTATTGATGAAATATTGTGAATAAATGCTATAATACGCCGGATATTTGATGCGTCCATCGTGCCGTTTCAAGTCCCGTTTGAACCTAAACCAAAGGGATTAAATGCAACATGATTATTGAAGAAGCCAAAAAGGTTTTGAAGATGGAAGCCGAAGGCATTCTGAAACTTGCAGAACGTATTGACGATAACTTTCCTAAAATGGTTGAACTTATTTGTCGTTCCAAAGGCAGGCTTATTATTAGTGGTATCGGCAAATCCGGCTTAATCGGACGAAAAATTGTCTCCACGTTGAACAGCACCGGAACACGGTCTCTCTTTTTGCATCCATCCGAAGCCATGCATGGTGATCTCGGCATTGTAGACAGCGACGATATATTCATCGCACTTTCCAATAGCGGAGAAACCGATGAGCTGAATTCACTCATACCCAGCATAAGAAAAATCGGATGCGCCATCATTGCATTTACAGGAAACAAAACTTCGACACTGGCGAAAAACAGCGACATCGTTATCGATGTCGCTGTTGAGAGAGAAGCGTGCCCTATGGGACTTGCACCAACCACGAGTTCGACAGCCCTCCTTGCCATGGGGGATGCGCTTGCCGTGGCCCTGATCAATAAAAAACATTTCAAATCAAGCGATTTCAAAAAGATTCATCCCGGGGGAATTTTGGGGCAACGGTTGTCGAGCAAAGTTAAAGATATCATGTTAACCGGCGCTTTTGTCCCGCAGGTTCCCGAAGGGACCGCCATGGAAGATGCGGTGAAAGAAATCAACCGCCTGGAATTGGGTGTGACGCTGGTCATTCGATCAGACAAGACCCTTGCCGGAATTATCACCGATGGAGATTTAAGGCGTTTGATTGCAGATAAAAAATCTATTGCCGGTTTAACCGTTGAAGACGTTATGACCAAAAACCCGCGTACAGTTGCACTGAATTCGCCGGCCTACGATGCCCTGAATATGATGGAAAAATACCAGATCACCGTGGTTCCCATCACTGATGCCAAAGGAAAAACTCGAGGGGTTTTGCACCTTCACGACATTCTGGGTAAAGGCGAATTTAAATTCAACGGGACATAAAATCGTGTAACGATAATATGAAACTCCCTCGGGTAAACCTTCCAGAGGCGGGTAAACTTTCCGGAGATTATAAATGAAGAGGATATCATGATATTTGAAGATATTGATACCACGATCCCAACCTTGGGTCCCCTTAGAGTACCATCACCCATAAAAAGGGGAGAAAAAGGCGCACCCACTTTTGTACATGATACAGATGAGGTTGTGATGGATGTTCATCTAAACAATCTTATTCAAACGCTCAAGGAAGGGAAAGAATTGATTTCATTTGAGCTGGCCGGACCAAGAGAGAAGCTATATTTCGATCCCAGCAAGCTCAGATGCGGCCTGGTGACCTGCGGCGGACTCTGTCCGGGTCTAAACGATATCATTCGAGCCATTGTTCTGGAGCTCTTTTACGGATACAGCGTTCAAAACATTTTCGGTTTTAAATACGGTCTTCAGGGCTTTGTTCCGAAATACAGACATGATATTATCGATCTCAAACCCGAAACCGTCGCCAATATACACGAAATGGGCGGCTCAATCCTCGGATCTTCAAGAGGTCCGCAGTTAATCGAGGAAATCGTCGACTCCCTCGAACGATTGAACATCGGCATACTATTTATGATCGGCGGAGACGGAACGCTTATGGCGGCCACAAAAATAGCGGAAGTCATTACAGAAAGAGGTTTAAAAATAAGCATTGTCGGTATCCCGAAGACCATTGATAATGATATTTACCTGGTTTCTCGGTCTTTTGGCTTTGATACCGCGGTAGATGTTGCCACTCAGGCTATCAGAAGCGCCCATATCGAATCATCCGGGTATCCCAACGGCATCGGTCTAATTAAGTTAATGGGAAGACATTCAGGCTTCATCGCAGCAACCGCTACCCTCGCGCAACAGGACGTCAATTTTGTGCTGATACCAGAAGTGGATTTTGATCTCGAAGGGCCGAACGGATTTTTTGCCGCCCTTGAAAGCCGGTTGAATCTCAGGGGGCATGCTGTGATCGTTGTGGCGGAAGGGGCCGGTCAAAAGTTTTTTGAAGATAAAAACACTGAAAAAGATGAATCCGGAAACATCAGGCTCAAGGATATCGGACTGTTTCTTAAACATACCATAATGTCATATTTTCATACCAAAGGGATGGATATATCCTTAAAATATATCGATCCCAGCTACATGATAAGAAGTCTGCCCGCAAACGCCAATGATAATGTTTTTTGCAGTTTTTTGGGGCGCGATGCCGTCCATGCGGGTATGGCGGGAAAGACAAAACTATTGATCGGTCGCTGGAACAATCACTTTGTGCATATTCCTATGAGCGCCTCGGCAGGAAAGCGAAAAAAAATCGACCCAAAAGGGAAATTATGGCTCAGTGTCCTCGGTGCAACAGGTCAGGGATCACTCAAAAATGACGAATAGATCTTTGATGACCGAAGAACCGCTGAATAACGAACCGCAAAATTTCGAAGGAAGGTATCCTGTCGATTCTACAAAACACAGAGTGAAGCGATGCCTCACCTCGACATTCTTTGCGAGGTTTTTACGAATTCGGGGTTTTCCCAAGCAAACGATGAATAACGGCGGCATGCTTTCCGGCAGCGCCCTTATTTAATATCACTGCTTCTCTGGCCGATCGGCCGACGGCGTCCGCCTTGTCGGGGTGTGACAGGTAATAGAGCACTTTTTCACGTAACTCTTTGCCATTTTTGACCTGAATACCACCGCCGGTTTTATCGAGAAGCGCTTTGGCATCTAAGAAATCTTCCATTGAAGGACCGTAAAATACGGGTTTTCCCCATACGGCCGCTTCTAGAACATTCTGTCCGCCCAGCGGTTCCAGGCTCCCGCCGCAAAAAACGACGGAAGCAATGCTGTAAGTAGACTGCAAATCCCCGATGGTGTCAATAATGACAACAGGGGCTGTCCTTGGGGAATCGGAGTTGTTAATTTCTGTTCTTAATTGATGTGAAATCCCTCTTTTTACAATCGCATCGATAACGTGCCGGACTTTTTTAATGTGTCTCGGTGCGATAATCAGAAGTGTTTCAGGCAGGGTTTTAAGAATTTTTTCATAAATATCCAGTATGATTTCATGTTCCGAACCACGGGTGCTTCCGGCAACCAAAACCCGCTCGCTGCCCTTTAAATTATAGAGTTTTTTATTTTTTTCTCTAAGGCGGGAGTCGGCCCGGTGCAGCAAAAGATCATACTTTGCGTTTCCGTTGACTTCAATTCTGTTTCGGGGAACCCCCAGCATCACCAACCGCCGGGCATCTTCATCCTGAATCATACTGAACGCTTCAACCTGATTTAAGGCTTCTTGAATTAAAAATCGAATCTTTAGATATCCTTTAAAGGATCTGACAGAAATTCTTCCATTGATAAGGGCAACTTTCACACCCAACCTGCGGGCTTCGAACAACCAGTTCGGCCATATTTCGGTCTCAAGGCATGCTAAAATATCCGGTCGAACGCTTAAGAGCGCCCTGCGAACCGCAACAAAAAAATCAAGCGGCGCATAAATGCACGCCGCTTTTGAGCTGAACTTGTCACGGGCCAGAAACTGACCGTGTTCCGTTGTTGTGGAAAGAATTACGGCACAATCCGGCATGAGTCCCACCAGAGACTCGATTATCGCTTCTGCGCAGGTTACCTCCCCCACTGAAGCTGCATGAATCCATATTCTCGGTGACCCCTCGATCCTGCTAAGGATCGATCGGGGATAAAAACCGAAACGCTGACCGAAACTGTCTTTGAAGCGTCCGGATAGGCGAGAGTAAAACCAAAAAAAAGGGAAAAAAACAAAAAACAATCCCATATTGAGAAAATTATACGCTTTATAGGCGAAATTCATTGACTTACCGTTGCTCCAACTCTACAAACCGCTGACCGCTTATCCGGAAAAGATACAGGTTTTTTCGAGCGTCTCCATCCCACTCAAATGAGGTCAGGCCGGTCACTCCTTGAAAACCTGACGGTCGTTTGAGTTCATTTTTAATGGCACTTCTGTATCGAATATCAGGCCGATTCACTATTTGAAACAAAATCATGGCACTATCATAAGCCACCGCTTCTATGAACCCCGGCTTTTCATTAAATATTTTAGAATATCCGCCAACGAATTTTCTAACATTTTCCATTCTGCTCCCGGCAAAAAATCCATCCGGCATTATAGCTCCCTGGATATATTGGCGGGTCATATCGATCAGATTCTCAGAATGCCATAAATTGGTTCCCAACAAGCGGGTGTCGTTAACATCGTAAAACGCGAGTTGAGGAACAATCAGTCCTGATTTTTTAGGGGCATCGGGAATAAAGAGTGCATCAAAATCGACAATAGGTTCCGGCTTCTCATTCTCCCCCGATCCGTAACTTTCGGATTCTTCATCCAAAGGCAAAAGTTCGCTCTCAACAATATTTTCATTAAGTTTTGTATCGAGATCATCTTCAGCAATTGTTTTATCAATATTTTTTAGATCATCAGGCACGTCATAATAAAGGCCTACCAGTTTTTTAATGGGACCGGCGAAATCGGTCCCATCCGGATTATACGACTCTGCACCGACCACTTTGCCTTCATGGGCAATGACTTCATCCCAAAACAAGTTCATAAATGTTTCGCCATACTTTTCCCTGGGATAAAGGATTGCGAAATCCCTGATACCGAGCTCCTTGGTCGCATAAGAAACCAACGCTTTAACCTGCATCGCGGGAGTAATAAAATTCCTGAAAACATATTCTCCAATTTCAGGGATATTTTCTTTTTGTGTCATGGTGATTATCGGTATGCCGAATTCCTGCGCCGCTTTAGCGGCAGAACCGGCGGTAACGATTGGTCCGATGATAGCGGCAACATTCTCTTCGAACAGTTCTTTCACGGCCGCCGTGGCCTTGACCGGGTCGGACGCTGTATCCTTAATGATTATTTTGAGAGAAGACTCGGGGTTTAATGCGTTGAATTGATGAAAAGCGAGTTCAATACCTTTCAAGGCCCTGTTACCGTAAATACCGAAAGAACCGCTCAGCGGAAGCAAACACCCAATCGTGTAGCGGCTGTAAACAGAGCGCTTATTGATATCAGCGATGAGTATTTTAGCCTGTGCTACATTTTCGTGTTGCGGAAATTTTTCGATATAGACGGATAAGACCTTTAATGCTTCATCATACTTTTCGTCTTCAGCATAGTCCAGCCCGAGCTGAAACATAAGATTGGCTTTAGGGGTGTCTTCCTCGACTCGACCCAATAGAGATTCGATATCCTCAGGTGCCATCCGCCGTATAGCGTCTTTCAACGTTTCGATAATGTTGTTTTTTTCCTCATCCGTCGATTTTTTAAGGGCCATGACGTAGTAACCGACAGCGTCTTTTGGAGAACCCATGGCTTTGTATACATCACCAAGCAGCATATACGTTTTGAGGGTATGAACCCTGGAAGTCGTATGTTTGAGAAAATCCGTCGCCTGCTCAATTGCTTTCCCATAATCGCCTTCCTTGTAATATGTATCGAGAATTTCAAATCGGGCGCCAGGGACAAAACGGCTTTTCGGATATTCTATTATGAGACGCTGATACACACCGCGCGCCAGTTGATACTTCTCAAGCACCATATAGATCGATCCCATATTCATTAAAGCGGCATCAGCCATAGGTCCGTCCGGATATCGCTGCAAATATTCATTAAAGTCCGCAAGCGCCTTTTCGTAAGATTTTGCCTGAAACATTTTTTCAGCCCGAGAAAAAAGCGCATACGAAGGCCCTGCTCTTTCCGGAACCGGCTTAATTGCGCATGCGGCTAAAAAGAGAACTGTTGTAAAAATCAAAACGATTCTAATCGGTTTCATATACATTAGGATGCCATTAAACCCATTATTTTTATCCTGTGAAACCTTTTTTGTTTTTGTTTCACCGGGGCCAACATGCCATAATTCCAATATTCCCATTGGAGCGAAGTCCCTAAGTCCTATTTATTCCCGTCTGGCTTGCGTTCGATGGCGGTCTTAATGAATGGTATTTACCTCTATTTAACAACAAAGGCAAGTATAACCTGAAACGTCTGCCCCGGCACATTTTATGGTTTTACTTATCCTTGCCAAGCACCTTATAAAAATGTTATAAGGCAAAACCTTTAAAAATCGAATATTTTTATCAGCGCCATCAAACAGACTCAACTATTATAGCAAAAATTATGAAAAACAAAAATTCTAAAACACCCGTATCGCCACCGAATGAAAAATCCGCAAATCCTGATGTTGACCATGAACTCGAACACCTGAGGCTGCGACTCGATGCCATCGACCAAAAGATTGTTTCTTTGCTTGCCGAACGACAGGCCGAAGTCGAGCGCGTCGTTCAACTCAAAAAAGCTCACAATATACCGGTTTATCATCCCGCAAGGGAAGAAGATTTAATATCCCATCGCCGCAGTCAAGGATTTAAGGCAGGTCTCAATCCGGATTATGTTGAAGAAATTTATCGTCGAATTCTCCGCCAGTCACGGGTTGAACAGACTGCACAAA
>Ga0307417_10001083_pt1 | contig 11234 bp, 8 predicted proteins | sample SalMarWE160210MG_2_FD_202514 | JGI IMG/M metagenome (GOLD analysis project Ga0307417, IMG submission 202514) | Salt marsh sediment microbial communities from the Plum Island Ecosystem LTER, Massachusetts, United States - WE1602-10 | ecosystem: Environmental > Aquatic > Marine > Intertidal zone >...
GGCTGGGAAATCCACTTTGATCAAAGTCTTGACCGGAGTGGAACATCCGGATGCAGGCTCCATTGAATTGGATGGCAATCTCGTTCAAGTACGTTCCCCCCAGCATTCTCAAGAAATTGGTATTAGCACAGTTTATCAGGAAGTCAACCTGTGCACCAATATTTCAGTTGCTGAAAATATTATGCTCGGTCATGAACCTCGCCGTTTCGGCAGTATTGATTGGAAAAGGATGAATATCTTGGCCAATCAGGCGGTGAAAAGACTGGATGTCGATATTGATGTCACCCAACCGTTGGGAAATTTTTCCGTTGCCATCCAACAAATGGTGGCAATTGCACGATCCCTTGAAATTGCTTCCGCAAAAATTCTTATCCTCGATGAACCCACATCAAGCCTGGATGTCAATGAAACGAATCAACTCTTTGATGTGGTGCGTAAATTAAAAGGCGAGGGATTAGGCATTATTTTTATTACGCATTTTCTTGACCAGGTCTATCAAATTTCAGACCGGATTACAGTATTGCGCAACGGTAAATTGGTTGGCGCTTATGACACGGCTTCGTTGTCTCGTATGGAACTTATCAGCAAAATGTTGGGGCGAAGTTTAACCGAACTGGATGGTGTGTCCAAAGCCAGACTGGAGAGCGAACAAAAGAAGGATAAACAACTCCTGCTTGAAGCAAAAGGACTGGGGCTCAAAGGCTCTCTTGAACCATTTGATTTCGAGTTAAACGCCAACGAAGTCGTCGGGGTTGCAGGCTTGTTAGGTTCCGGTCGTACTGAAATGGCAAACCTGATCTTCGGTATTGATACACCAGACACAGGCTCACTCACAATAAGGGGTAAAAAGATCAACCGTTTTTCGCCTTTGGAATCCCTTGAAAACGGGATTGCCTTGTGTCCTGAAGACCGCAAAGCAGAGGGAGTTGTGGGGGATCTAACAATTCGCGAGAACATTATTCTGGCTTTGCAGGCTCGCTATGGGTGGTTCAAATTCATAAGTACTCAGAAACAATATGAAATTGCTCAAAAATATATACAGCTTTTGGAAATTATCACACCATCCCCGGATCAGCTGGTCAAATATTTGAGCGGCGGAAACCAGCAAAAGGTGATTCTGGCTCGCTGGCTTGCCACAGACCCAGAAGTTTTAATTCTGGATGAACCTACTCGAGGTATAGACGTGGGGGCAAAAGCCGAAATTCAAAAACTGGTGCTGAAACTGGCTGAGGAAGGCAAGTCGATCATATTCATATCCTCTGAATTGGAAGAAATAAAACGCACCAGCCACCGCATTGTCGTATTGCGAGACCATAAGAAGGCCGCTGAATACCCCGGCAATGTGGATGACCATACCATTATCCAGACAATGGCAGGGATTTTATGAAAAACAACATTCCTTTACTCAAACGTATTCGTGAAAGCCGTTTACTCTGGCCGCTCATCGCCTGGGTTCTGATTCTGGTTTTCGATGCCATCGTTGAACCGGGCTTCTTCAAACTTGGCATCATAGAAGATCCGGTTTACGGAAAGCACCTATATGGCAACCTCGTTGATATCTTTAACAATGGAGCGCCTCTCATGCTGGTGGCAATCGGCATGACTTTGGTAATTGCAACAGGTGGCATCGATCTTTCCGTTGGCGCCGTGATCGCGATCTCGGCGGCAATGGGCGCCGTGTTGATCAATCCAGCATTGGGAAATAAATTGATCACGAATGACATCTTGACCAAGAACGCGACGAATACCCCGTTGCCCATTATCGTCCTGGCTGATATTGCAGCTGGCACACTATGTGGTTTGTGGAACGGGTTGCTTGTTTCGAAGGCGAGAATCCCACCGATCGTTGCCACATTGATTCTGATGGTTGCAGGTCGTGGGATTGCCCAACTCATTACGAATGGGCAGATCATGACGATTTATTACACACCCTATTTCTGGTTTGGAAACGGTTATATCCTGGGTTTGCCAGTCTCGATTTATATTGTGGCGGTGGTAATGCTCCTGGGCTGGATATTGGTACGCAAGACCGCTATTGGCTTGTTCATTGAGTCGGTTGGCATTAATGCCAAATCAACCTACTTTAGCGGTATCAACGAACAGAACGTCAAATTGCTAACCTATGCCTTCTGCGGGTTATGCGGTGCGATTGCCGGCCTGATCCTCAGTTCCTATGTCCACAGCGCAGATGGAAATAACAACGGTCTGAACTATGAATTGGATGCCATCCTGGCGGTCGTCATGGGCGGGACCTCGTTAATGGGTGGACGGTTCTCCATGCTTGCCAGTGTGATTGGTGCGGTCGTCATCTGGACTTTCACGGTCACGGTCTACAGCATGGGTGTGCCGGCCAATGCCTTGTTGGCTGCCAAAGCAGTACTGGTCATGGCGGTCATTCTTCTCTACTCCGATTACTCCCGCAGTTTGATCACCCGATTATTCGAGCGAAGAAGAGGTTCTCAGCATGGTACAACGAATTAAACCCTTCCTTTTGCGATACGGTCCACTACTCGCAACCATTGCAATCTTCGTGCTGGTCTACTATTTAGGCGGTCGGCTGTATCCCAGCATGCAGAAGCCACAGGTGTTTTTTAATCTATTCATTAATGATAGCAGCCTGCTCCTTGTTTCGATCGGGATGACGCTGGTGATCCTGAGCGGCGGCGGTGGGATTGATCTTTCGGTGGGCGGGGTGATTGCCCTGGTCAGCACCGCTTCCGCTGCATTGCTTCGGGGTGGGATGAGCCCGTACATCGTCATTCCGCTGATGATCGTCCTGGGTGTCGCATTGGGGGGGGGGATGGGCTGGATTATTCAATATCTCAAAGTCCAGCCTTTTATTGCAACCCTGATGGGCCTTTTCTTGGCACGCGGCTTGGCTTACATCATCAGCTTGACTTCGGTGACCATTAAAGACCCTCTTTATAAAACCATGGCGCTGACGCCAATCTATATCCCTTTCATACCCAAAGCATATATCTATCCTACAACTTTGGTTGGTCCGATCATGTTACTGGTGGCAATTTACCTGACTTTTTTCACTCGCTTTGGTCGCACGCTCTATGCCATGGGTAATAACGAACAGTCGGCGCTCCTGATGGGTCTGCCGGTCCCTCTTACGAAAATTTTGGTCTACGCCTTCAGCGGCCTTTGTTCGGCACTGGGAGGGATTGTCTTCAGCATTTCATTACTGGCGGGCTATGGACAGTTTGCAACCGGCATGGAGCTTGACTCGATTGCCGCCGTGGTGATTGGAGGCACTGCGTTGACTGGTGGTATCGGCAATGTGATCGGTACTCTATTCGGTGTCTTGATCCACGGCACGATTGTGTCCATTCTCCAGTTTAATGGTACGTTGAGTTCATGGTGGACCCGCATTGGTGTTGGGGTATTGACATTGGTCTTTATCGGAATTCAAAGCCTGTTCTACGCGAGAAAAAAGCACTCTTGATGGTAGGGTTTTTGCGATTGCTACCAAATATTAAATTTACTATGAAGCCTTTCTATCCTTTTTTTCTTGGTCTCTCGTTAATTCTATTTGCTTGTGCACCTGCACGGACGAATACAGTCAATACGCCGGAACCACAACTTACCGGCGTTGCAATTTCAACGACGACCCCAGACTGGTTCGATATGGAATTGACTGACGTCCAGAGCGGCGAGAAATTTACGATGAACGATTATGCCGGAAAGGTGGTGCTGCTCGAAACAATGGCAATCTGGTGCCCTAATTGTATCGTTCAAGCCGCGCAGGTGAGAAAACTCCATGAGGCGCTTGGGAATCCGGAAGATCTGATTTTAGTCACGTTAGATGTTGATTCTAATGAAGACGAGACAATGCTTAAGAAATATGTTTCCGAGTGGGGGTTCGATTGGCATTTTGCTGTCGCACCACTTTTAGTCGAACGAGCGCTCGGGAATTTGTACAACGCTGAGTATTTGAATCCTCCGCTTTCGCCCATGTTGGTAATTGACCGCGATGGCAATGTTCATCAATTGGAATATGGCATAAAAGATGCCGAAACACTCCAAAAGATCGTCGAACCTTTTCTGAAGAAATGAGCCGTTGTGGACAATCTCGCAATTACATCCCTGCTGCTTGGTCTTTTGACAACTACCAGTCCCTGCATATTGCCACTATATCCCGGCTATTTGGCATACCTGAGCGCACAAAATGAATTGGAAGCGGGAAGGCGAAAATACTTTCTGGGTTTTTTTGTGCTATTCGGAACACTGACCATGATGCTTGCACTGGGAGGCTTGATTGCTTTGCTGGCTGTTCCCGTTGGCAGCATATTGGTATTTATCATTCCGCTTGCAAATCTGCTTATTTTTATTCTGGGGATTCTGCTTTTACTGAATCGCAATCCTTTCAAGAGTTTGCCGCAAATTCAAATGCCAGCGTTGCGTCATCCATTCATTAAGGCCTACGTGTATGGTTTGCTTTACGGACCGATTGCACTCCCCTGCTCTGGTCCCATGATCGTCAGTATCTTCGCCTTATCTTTTACGCTTGGGGAAGCCTTCAGCAAACTATGGGTATTCTTATGGTTTGGATTGGGACTTGGTGTGCCGCTCTTGATTCTTTCGTTGCTTTCCGGGGTGCTCCAACGCCAGTTGACAGCCGTGTTTGTCCGCCACAGCAGAGTCGTCAATTTCGCTGGTGGCTTGCTCTTGATCGGCATCGTTATTTACGATTTGAGTCAAAATTGGGATTTGCTGCAATTATTCTTTACTTGGAGTTGGCAATGAGTGAGTTCGACGCGAAACAAAAAAATATTCGGGCTTTACTCGAAAGTCGTGGGGTTGACGCGCTTTTACTTCGGCAGTCTGGCAATTTCGCTTGGGCGACGTGTGGAGCGGATTCTTTTATCAACCGCGCGGATTTAATTGGCGCGGCATCGTTGTTGCTCACACCTACAAATCGCTATGTAATTACCAACAATATCGAAGCTAATCGCTTGATGCAGGAAGAGGGGCTTGCCGATCAAGGTTGGGATTTTCAAGTAGTCCCTTGGTACAAACAAAAAGACTTGATTTCAGAATTAACGAGCGGGATGAAATTGGGCGCTGACACTGTTTTCCCCAGCGCGTTGGATATGTCAAATGAAATAGCCATCTTGCGTTCTCGCTTGACTCCCGAAGAAGGCGAGCGATATAGGGAATTGGGAAAATTATGCGCGCAGGGGATGCGCGTCGCTATTGACTCTGTACACCCCAGCATGACTGAACATGAAATTGCTGCAAATCTTTCGCGGGCGGTTGAATGTCAGGGCGTGCAAGCCATTGTCAATTTGGTTGCCACGGATGAGCGTATTTTTTTATATCGCCATCCATTGCCAACTTCCAAACAACTTCAAAGATATGCCATGTTGATTCTATGCGGGCGCAAAGGCGGATTGATTTGCTCAATTACGCGCCTGGTTTATTTTGGCGCTTTGCCCGATGAGATCCGACGCAAAGCGCATGCTGTTGCCTGCATAGACGCAGAAATGATTGCCGCGACGCGCCCCCCCAACACGATGGGAGATGTCTTTCGTAAAGCGCAGGCAACTTACGCTTCCGTTGGTTTCCCCGATGAATGGCAGCTTCATCATCAAGGTGGTTCGGCGGGATATGCGCCACGTGAGTTTACCGCTACACCAGCATCCACTCAGCCAATTTCGGTTGGTCAGGCGTTTGCATGGAATCCGTCGATAAAGGGCGCAAAATCCGAAGACACGATATTAGTCGGTGACCATAAAAACGAGATCATTACTGAGATGCCAGATTGGCAAACAATCGATGTGCATGTCGGCGACCAAATTTTCAAACGGCCAGCCATTCTCGAAAAGTAAAAAGGAATGGCATTTATGAAATCAATTCGGCTGCATGGTACTGGAGATTTACAGGTGCGTGCAGGCCCCGTCTCAGTCGTGGGCGAAGGAAAAAACTAGTTTGCGTCAAATATGTTTTTCATAACGACTTTAAATAATGTGAGATGAATATGGATCGAAACGATACCCAAAAAGCAATTGAGAGTGGAAAGATCGCTCTTGGCATCGAGTTCGGCTCGACTCGCATCAAGGCGGTGTTGATTGGCAAGGATCATTTGCCGATCGCCTTGGGAAGCCATGAGTGGGAGAACCGATACGAGAACGGCGTCTGGACATACAGTCTCGAAGATGTTTGGGCAGGCTTGCGGGAGAGCTATCAGAATCTCAGCAAGGATGTTTTTGAGAAATACAACCTTCCACTCAAAACCATCGGTGCCATCGGCTTCAGTGCCATGATGCACGGGTATATGGCATTCGACAAGGATGGAAACCAACTCGTCCCATTTCGTACCTGGCGGAACACCTCAACCGGACAGGCAGCAGAGCAACTCACGGGTTTGTTCCAATTCAACATTCCCCAGCGTTGGAGTATTGCACATCTCTATCAGGCGATATTGAATAAAGAATCCCATATCAAGGATGTCTCCTATCTGACCACGTTGGCAGGCTATGTCCATTGGAAACTGTCGGGACAAAGGGTGTTGGGCGTTGGCGATACATCGGGCATGTTTCCCATCGATAGCAATACCAATGACTACGATAAAGGCAAGATCGAGCTTTTCAACAAACGGCTCAAAGCGGAAGACATCTCGTGGAAACTCCAAGATATCCTGCCTAAAGTCCTTGTCGCAGGGGATGACGCAGGCGTTCTTACCGAAGAAGGCGCAAGGCTGCTCGATCCTACGGGACAGCTACAAGCGGGTGTTCCACTCTGTCCACCCGAGGGTGACGCAGGCACAGGCATGGTTGCGACCAACAGCGTTGCAGAGCGAACAGGCAATGTTTCGGCGGGAACATCCGTCTTTGCCATGATCGTGTTGGAAAAGGCCTTATCGAAGGTCTACCCTGAGATCGATATGGTGACGACGCCCACCGGTAAACCTGTCGCCATGGTCCATAGCAACAACTGCACATCCGATCTCAACGCATGGGTCGAACTGTTCCGTGAATTCACCAATGCGCTTGGTGTGGAGATCAGTCAATCCAGGCTGTTTGAAATGCTCTATCAAACGGCACTCACGGGCGATGCGGATGGCGGCGGGCTGCTGGCCTACAATTATTTGTCGGGCGAGCATATCACCCACCTCGAGCAGGGACGTCCTTTGTTTGTCCGTACACCCGAAAGCCGTTTCACACTCTCGAATTTCATGCGCGTGCATTTGTTCTCGGCTCTCGGTGCATTGAAGATCGGATTGGACATTCTCTTTGAACAGGAGCAAGTGAAGATCGACCAGATTCTCGGCCACGGTGGATTCTTCAGAACAAAGGAAGTAGGCCAGAAGATCATGGCGATGGCGATGACTGTCCCTGTTACCGTGATGGAGACCGCCGGCGAGGGCGGCGCATGGGGCATCGCCTTACTCGCAGCATATATGCTCAACAAGGGGACGAATGAACCCCTGGAAGCCTATCTCTCCAACCAGGTCTTTGCAGGCGAAAACGGCACGACGCTCTCCCCAGATCAAAGGGATATCGATGGGTTTACGGCGTTCATGGAACGCTACAAACAGGGACTCATCATCGAAAAGGCTGCTGTGGAAGGGCTGAGGTAATAAAACATGCTGGAACGATTGAAAGAACAGGTATTTCGGGCAAACCTGCTGCTTCCCAAGCACGGCCTGATCACCTTCACTTGGGGGAACGTGTCAGGCATCGACAGAGGGCAAGGGCTTGTGGTCATAAAACCATCGGGGATTTCCTATGATGATATGAAGGCCGAGGACATGGTGGTTGTGGAATTGGAAACGGGAAAGTTCGTGGATGAAGGGCTAAGACCTTCATCTGATACCCCGACACATCTCGAGCTCTATAAGGCGTTTTCGAACATCGGCGGCATCGTACATACTCATAGCCGTTGGGCAACAAGCTTTGCCCAGGCAGGTCGTGCCATCATGGCGCTCGGCACAACGCAGGCTGATTATTTCTATGGTGAGATTCCCTGCACCCGAAAAATGACAAAAGGCGAGATCCAAGGGGAATACGAAAAGGAAACCGGACTGGTAATCAAGGAGACCTTCCAGGGGAAAGACCCCGATGCCATCCCTGCCGTTCTTGTCCACAGCCATGGCCCATTTGCATGGGGCCTCGACCCGCTAGACGCCGTCCACAATGCCGTGGTGTTAGAGGAGGTCGCGTTTATGAACTTCCACGCCATGATGCTTGAGCCGGGCATTCCGCCCATACAACAGGAATTGTTGGATAAACATTATCTGAGAAAGCACGGCGCAAACGCCTATTATGGACAAACAAAAAGCCGTAAAGAGGAGATGTCATAATGATCAATTTGAAACAACGCGAACTCTGGTTTGTGACCGGCAGCCAGCATCTCTATGGTCCCGAGACCCTAAAGCAGGTGGCGGAAGACTCGAAAGTCATTGCTGCAGCACTTTCGGAAAAGTTGCCGGTCACGGTTGTCTTCAAACCGATACTGACCACGCCAGATGCCATCCATACTCTGTGCCTGGAAGCCAATTCAGCGCCCAACTGTATCGGATTGATCACTTGGATGCACACATTCTCCCCGGCAAAAATGTGGATCGCCGGGCTTACCGCGCTCAAGCAACCTTTTGTGCACCTGCACACCCAGTTCAATGCGGAGATCCCCTGGTCCGATATTGACATGGATTTCATGAATCTGAATCAGTCCGCGCACGGCGACCGCGAATTTGGTTTCATCTGCAGTCGTTTGCGCCTAAACCGCAAAGTAGTCGTCGGTCACTGGCAGGATCCTGAAGTCCATCACCAGCTGGATATCTGGTCTCGCGCGGCCTGCGCCTGGCATGATTGGCACAGCATGAAAGTCGCCCGCTTTGGCGACAACATGCGCGATGTGGCTGTCACTGAAGGGGACAAGGTTGAAGCGCAAATCCAGCTTGGTTACAGCGTATACGGCTACGGTGTCGGAGACTTGGTCAAAGTGGTAGACCAGGTTGCGGACGCCGAAGTTGATCGACTGGTAAAAGAATATCTCGAACTCTACGATGTTGTACCTTCCCTGCAACCTGATGGTGAACGGCACTTGTCCCTGCGGGAGGGCGCCCGCATCGAATTGGGGATGCGTCATTTCCTGGAAAATGGCAATTTTGGCGCTTTCACCACTACTTTCGAAGATTTACACGGCCTGGCGCAATTGCCCGGCTTGGCCGTCCAACGTTTGATGGCCGACGGGTATGGTTTCGGCGCTGAAGGTGATTGGAAAACGTCCGCACTGGTGCGTGCCATGAAGGTTATGAGCATTGGCATGGAACATGGCACCAGTTTCATGGAAGATTACATCTACCACTTCACCCCTTCAGGTGATAAGGTGTTGGGCGCGCACATGCTGGAAATTTGCTCTTCCATTGCGGCCACCAAGCCCAAGCTGGAGATCCTGCCCTTGTCGATTGGCGGTAAAGCGGACCCGGTGCGCTTGATCTTCGATTCGCAGACTGGCCCGGCAGTGGCGGTTTCCATGGTAGACATGGGCAACCGCTTCCGCTTGATCATCAGTGACGTGGACGTTGTGCCGACCGAAGCGCCTCTTCCCAAGCTGCCGGTTGCCCGAGCGTTCTGGAAGCCAAAACCGAACCTAAAGACAGCCGCTGCGGCCTGGATCCTGGCCGGGGGCGCGCACCACACCAGTTTCAGCTATGATGTCACATCGGATCATCTGCAAGACTTCGCAGATATGGCTGGGACTGAAATGCTGCTCATTGATGAGAATACTTGCCTGCCTGAGTTCAAGAAAGAATTGCGTTGGAACGATTTGTATTACCGGCTTGCAAATGGAATTTAGGAAGCGTCTCGACATGCTTGAGGGCATCTTCAATCATCAGAGAGAAGATGCCCTCGCAAATGAAGTTCTTCCATTGAAAATACGTCTGTCGAGTTGACCAGGATATGCAATATCTTGTGGACGAATTGGGGACAAGTCCAAGCTTCAATAATCACAGGCCGCTCAAACTAAGCGGAACCGAACTGGTAAGGTCGTCCCCCGGGCGAAGCAATTGGATCTTGCGCTGAGGGTTGCTCGATCTGCCCCATGATGCAGGTATATCTCAAATTAGTATCCACCTGCTTGTGACCAGGTGGGAATTCCACGCCTATCGCAAATTACATTAAATGGGGAAACCGCCGACCATTTCTGAATCGGCGGTTTGCAGGTCGGGGTGGGCGGACGGTGAAATCCCCTGAATGGGGAAACCGCCGACCATTTCTGAATCGACGGTTTGCAGGTCGGGGTGGGCGGACGGTGAAATCCCCTGAATGGGGAAACCGCCGACCATTTCTGAATCGACGGTTTGCAGGTCGGGGTGGGCGGACTCGAACCGCCGACCCCCGCGTCCCAAACGCGGTGCGCTGGCCAACTGCGCTACACCCCGAGGAGTGTGAGTATAATGCGAAGGATGACCAATCGTCAAGCACGTCATTCCCATCATTTTTTGTCCATCGCTCTGGCCTTATCAGTTCTTTCCGGGCTTTGGGCTTGCTCGACTGCCCCGATTCCGAGTTCCGTCCCGGATTCTTCCCCAACCGCACCCCTCGTCCCGCCCACCATCACAGCTTCCCCTCCTCCGGCAACCATAACGCCAAGTAGACCGAGTTGTGTATCCACCCGGGGAACCGTTGAGAAAGCTGCGTTGGAGACAACGCTCTTGCCCTACCCGCTCGAATACCAAGTCTACTTGCCACCGTGCTACACTGAAATGACCGAGCACCGCTACCCTGTGCTTTATCTGCTGCATGGGCAGACCTACACCGATCAGCAGTGGATTCGCCTGGGCGTGCCGCAGGTTCTGGACCGGTTGATCGCCTCGGGGGAGTCCGTGCCGTTCCTGGTGGTCATGCCGGGGGAACGCTACTGGCAGCAGCCGGACGACACAAATTTCGACGAGGCGCTGACCGGCGTCCTGATCCCTTATGTCGATCAAAGCTACCGCACCATCCCGGACCGCCAGCACCGCGCCATCGGCGGGTTGTCGCGCGGCGGTGGTTGGGCCATCCATCTCGGGTTGAAACGCTGGGAGTTGTTCGGGGCCTTCGGGGCGCACTCCCCGGCCATCTTCTGGCTGGACGATAAGCACCTGGAAGAGTGGCTGGCGGCCATCCCGCCCGAGTCGCTTCCGCGCATCTACGTGGACAGCGGTGATAATGATAAGGAATTACAGTCCACGCTGGCCTTCGAGCAGTTGCTGACCAGCAACGGTATTCCGCACGAAT
>Ga0307417_10001086_pt1 | contig 11230 bp, 8 predicted proteins | sample SalMarWE160210MG_2_FD_202514 | JGI IMG/M metagenome (GOLD analysis project Ga0307417, IMG submission 202514) | Salt marsh sediment microbial communities from the Plum Island Ecosystem LTER, Massachusetts, United States - WE1602-10 | ecosystem: Environmental > Aquatic > Marine > Intertidal zone >...
AATATTGTTTTCAGATAGCTTCATAAAGGGCGAATTTAATCAACAAGAGCAAATCCAACAACTTTTTAAATATAACAAAAAATCAGATCAATTAGCAAAAATTCTTCATTAGCGAATTTTCGCTTGCTAATTTAAACTCTTCTTCTTATTTTCTTTCTGAAATTAACCTTTAAAACGGGGGTCCTTTGGAACGTCCGGTATTATCAAAAAACAGGTTGATAGATATACTTCCATATCAACTTGAAAACTATCCAAACCCAAAAGCTTTGAGTGATAAGGTTACGGGCAAATGGAGGAGCTACAGTTCTGCCGAAGTAATGAAAATTGTTGATGATTTAAGTCTCGGGCTTTTGAAACAGGGCGTCGGGCCTAAAGATATGGTCGCTATTATTTCACGAAACAGGGTGGAGTGGAATTTTGTTGACCTTGCTGTTTTACAGATTGGAGGAATAGTTGTTCCTCTCTATCCTAATACCAGTGAAGACAATTATGCCTTTATTTTTGATGACACGAAAATAAAACTGGTCTTTGTTGAAGACCACGAACTCTTTAAAAAAGTCCAGAGAGTACGCAAAAAAATAAAATCTAAAATTTTTGAAGTTTATACTTTTGATAAAGTTGAAAAAGCACATCACTGGTCGATGATTATGGAATCTGCAGAAGGAAGTTACAAAAACAGGTTAACTGAGATACAAAAAACTATTACACAAAATGATCTCGCTACCGTGATTTATACATCCGGTACAACCGGCATTCCCAAAGGTGTAATGCTTTCTCACAGGAATGTTATGGGTAATGTGAATTCTCTCACCCAATGTATGCCTATTGAAAAATTTAAAAGGACAATAAGTTTTCTTCCGCTCTGTCATATCTTCGAAAGAACTGCTTCTTACTTTTATATGATCCTGGGCGCTTCTATAAATTATCCTGAAAACATGGATAAACTCGGTGAAAATATCCGCGAAGTTAAACCTCATTATTTTATAACCGTTCCAAGACTTCTGGAAAAAATATTCGAAAAGATAATGTCGACAGGATACAATTTAAATATCGTTAAAAAAGCAATATTTGGATGGGCCGTAAATCTGGGTCTTCATTACGACGACAGAGGAAGAAATAATTTCTTTTATAAGTTCAGGTTATTCTTTGCAAGAAAAATTGTCTTTGTAAAATGGAAAGAAGCGCTCGGCGGTGAGATACAGGGAATTATCAGTGGATCCGCTGCATTGCAGCCGCGTTTATCTAGAATATTTACAGCCGCAGGTATTCCGGTTATTGAAGGTTATGGATTAACAGAAACTTCTCCTGTTCTTACTTGCAACAGGTTTTATAAAGGACAAAATCATTTCGGTACAGTCGGGTTGGCAATTCCTGATGTCGAGGTAAAAATTGCAGAGAATGGGGAGGTGCTCGGGCGTGGACCAAACGTAATGATGGGATACTTCAATCATCCTGTAACGACAAAAGAAACAATTGATGAAGAGGGCTGGTTTCATACGGGTGATGTGGGAGAAATACTGGATGGAAAATATTTGAAAATCACCGGCAGGTTGAAAGAAATCTTTAAGACTAGCGGCGGTAAATTTATAATTCCCCAGCCGATCGAAAATAAAATGAAGGAATCTTTTTTCATAGAATACATTATGGTTATCGGGGAAAACCAGAAGTTTACCGCAGCTATTATTCAACCCGAGTTTGAATTTGTTAGAAAGTGGGCAAAAGGCAAAAAAATAGAGTTGAAATTACGTGAGGAAATTGCGGCTTCACAGGTAGTAAAAGATAGAATCTGGGAGGAAGTACAAAAGTATAACAAGAGATTCGGCCACATTCAGCAGGTAAAAAAAATTGCACTGGTTTCTGACGTCTGGTCGGTTGAAACCGGCGAACTTACTCCTACTTTAAAAGTAAAAAGAGATGTGATTGACAAGAAGTATCACGAATTAATTGAAAAGATTTACCACGAAAATTCAGAGAAGCAATTGGCTTAGTTATTATTATAAAATATACTACACAAATAAACTGAGATCTTAATATGAACAGAATAATAAAAAAAGTAGCGGTGCTTGGTTCGGGAGTTATGGGATCAAGAATTGCATGCCACTTTGCAAATATTGGCTGCAGGGCTTACCTTCTCGATATCGTCCCAAACAAGCTTACGGATGAAGAGACTAAAAAAGGACTTACTCTTGAAAGCCCGGAAGTAAGAAACAGGATTGTAAACACTAATTTACAAAATGTGTTGAAACAAAAACCGGAATCACTCTATGATGAATCATATGCTTCAAGAATTACCACGGGTAATTTTGAAGACAATCTCAACTGGCTGAGCGAATGCGACTGGATTATTGAGGCTGTAGTGGAAAACCTGGATATAAAAAAATCGGTATTTGAAAAGGTGGAAAAAATCAGGAAGGAAGGAACGCTTATTACTTCCAACACATCGGGAATTCCAATTCACTCAATGCTGGAAGGCAGGAGCGAGGATTTTCAGCGGCACTTCTGTGGGGTTCATTTCTTCAACCCACCGAGATATTTACCGTTGATGGAGATAATTCCGACGGACAAAACAAAAAAAGAAATTATCAATTTTCTGATGTATTACGGTGATCTTTACCTCGGTAAAACTCCCGTTTTATGCAAAGATACACCGGCGTTTATTGCGAACAGGATAGGCGTTTTCAGTATAATGGCAGTCTTTAAGCTGATGAAGGAAATGGGCTTAAAAATAAAAGAGATAGATACATTGACCGGACCATTAACTGGAAAACCAAAATCCGCAACGTTCAGAACTGCGGATGTGGTGGGAATTGATACATTGGTAAAGGTTGCGGACAATGTTTACAAAGATTGTCCCGATGACGAGGCGCGTGAATTATTTAAGAACCCTGACTTTGTAAATAAACTTGTTGAAAACAACTGGCTCGGCGATAAAACGGGACAGGGTTTTTATAAAAAAACAAAAGATGCGGAAGGTAAAAAAGAGATTCTCGAAATCAATTTAGAGACTTTTGAATACGAACCTTCCGAAAAAGTAAAATACGGATCGGTAACTGCAGCTAAACAAGTAGATAATTTAAAGGACAGGCTTAAAACACTAGCGTTCGCAAAAGATAAAGCAGGTGAATTCCTTAAAAAACTTTCCTTTATGATTTTTCAATATTCCTCGAACCGCATTCCTGAGATCGCAGATGAAGTTTATAAAATTGATGATGCGCTCCGCGCGGGATTCGGCTGGGAACTCGGTCCGTTTGAAACCTGGGACGCACTCGGACTGGAAAAATCAATTGAAGCAATGGAAGGAGAAAATCTTAAGCCTGCAAAATGGGTTTATGATATGCTGGCTAAAGGCAATACCTCATTTTATAAAATTGAAAACGGCAGCCGGCAGTACTATGATATAAATTCCGGCTCGTATAAAAACATACCGGGCAAGGACGCGTTTATTATTATAGATAATTACAGGGCAAACAAACCGGTCTGGAAGAATGTTGGCGCAACCCTGCACGATATTGGTGACGGTGTTTTAAATCTTGAATTCCAGACAAAGATGAATTCTATCGGTTCGGAAATACTCGTAGCAATTCAGAAATCGATTGATATAGCAGAGAAAAATTTTAAAGGACTTGTGATTGGAAATGACGGGCAGAATTTTTCGGCAGGCGCAAACCTTGCAATGATGTTTATGCTGGCAACGGAACAGGAGTACGATGAAATAGATATGGCCGTGAGAATGTTCCAGAAATCCACGATGAGAATTCGTTATTCGGCAGTGCCTGTTATTGCTGCACCGCACGGAATGACCCTCGGCGGAGGATGCGAAGTCTGCCTGCATTCTGATAAAGTAGTTGCGGGGGCGGAAACATACATTGGGCTTGTTGAAGTTGGTGTAGGAATAATTCCTGCAGGAGGAGGAACTAAAGAGATGATACTCCGCGCTTCAGACAGCTATCAAAAAGATATGGTCGAAATGACCGTGCTGCAGGAAAAATTTCTGAATATAGCGATGGCGAAAGTAGCCACTTCGGCACAGAAAGCTTTCGGGTTGGGAATATTCAAGAACGGCAGGGACAGGTTTATCGTTAACCAGAACAGGGTAATTCTTGAGGCCAAAAAAGCCGTGCTTGAATTAAGCGATCTCGGTTACACTCAGCCGGAAGAAAGAACCGATATAAAAGTGCTCGGAAGGTCTGCATTATCAACGCTGCTGCTCGGTGCTTATTCATTTTATAACGCGAGATACATCAGCGAGCACGACAAAAAGATTGCTGAGAAGCTTGCATATATTATGTGCGGCGGTGATCTGACATCACCTGCACTTGTTTCAGAGCAGTACCTGCTTGATTTAGAAAGAGAAGCTTTCCTAAGCCTGATAGGTGAAAAGAAAACGATGGAAAGAATTCAAAGCATATTAACAACTGGTAAACCGTTGAGAAACTAAGTGTCATTTCGACCCCGATTTATCGGGGGAGAAATCTTTATCAAATGATAATTAAAAAGATTTCTCACTCGAAAATTCGTTCGAAATGACAACAATATAATTAAAAGAATTTTTTAGAAATAAAACTGAAAGTGAAGTTATGAAAGAAGCATATATAGTAGCCGGATATCGTTCCGCAGTTGGTAAAGCTAAAAAAGGCGGATTTAAAAATTATCGCCCGGATGATTTAGCTGCTGATGTAATTAAATATTTATTGAGCAAGGTTCCACAACTCGATCCGAACAGAGTTGACGATTTAATTGTTGGAAATGCAGTTCCCGAAGCAGAACAAGGATTGCAGATAGGAAGGATGATAGCGCTTCAGTGCCTTCCGATGAGAGTACCGGGAATGACGGTAAACCGTTACTGCGCATCCGGTGCAGAGACAATATCAATTGCATTTTCTAAAATCCGTTCCGGGCTTGCAGACTGCATCATTGCAGGCGGAACAGAATCGATGTCGCTGGTTCCAACTACAGGGTGGAAACTGGCTCCTAATTACAAATTTGCTACAGAGCATCCTGAATATTACCTGGCAATGGGCTTAACAGCCGAAGAAGTTGCAAGGGATTATAAAATCTCCCGCGAGGACCAGGATAAGTTTGCATATGAATCTCATATGAAAGCAATCAATGCGATTAAACAGGGTTACTTCAAAGAAGAAATAGCACCTGTGGAAGTTGAAGAAATATTCGTAGAAAACGGGGGGAAAAAAAGTAAAAAATTTGTTGTCGATACAGATGAAGGTCCGAGAGCAGACACAACTCTTGAAGCACTTGCAAAACTGAAACCGGTTTTTGCAGCTGGTGGAACTGTAACAGCGGGCAATGCTTCACAGACATCGGACGGTGCGGCCTTCGTTATTGTTATGTCCGGAGAGATGATGAAAGAATTAAAGCTTGAACCGATTGCTGTTCTAAAATCTTATGCTCTTGAAGGTGTTGATCCGCGCGTGATGGGAATAGGTCCGATTGCTGCAATTCCAAAAGCACTAAAGCAGGCAAACATGAAACTGGATGATATAGATTTAATCGAATTAAATGAAGCTTTTGCTTCTCAGTCTCTTGCCGTTATCAGGACAGCGGGTTTGAATCCTGAAAAAGTAAATGTAAATGGTGGTGCAATTGCTCTAGGCCATCCGCTCGGATGTACAGGTGCAAAATTAACAATCCAGGTTTTAAATGAATTACGAAGAAGAAGTCAAAAGTATGGAATGGTAACAGCCTGTGTAGGCGGCGGACAAGGTGTTGCGGCGATTTATGAGCTATTGAAATGACAATAGAAAATGAAATCAAAAATATTTATTAACAAAATATCAGAAGTGAAATGGAAGATACAACAACAAAAAAAGAAGTATTAAAAGGCGGAGAATTTCTCATTAAGGAAGCCGACCCGGAATCAATTTTTATCCCTGAAGATCTTTCCGAAGAGCAGAAAATGATGGCTGATGCAGCCAAAGAATTTGTAGACAAAGAAATCTGGCCGAAACTTGACGCAATTGATAAACAGGAGCCCGGACTTACAGTAAGCCTGATGGAAAAAGCTGGTGAACTTGGGCTACTTGGTTCCGCAATTCCTGAAGAATACGGCGGACTTGGTGAAGATTTTAACTCGAACACGGCAATCTCAATTGAGATGGGAAAAAGCCACTCGTTTGGAGTCTCATTTGCTGCCCACACAGGAATCGGCACATTGCCGATTCTTTATTATGGAACTGAAGAGCAGAAGAAAAGATATCTTCCTAAACTTGCAAGTGGAGAATTAAAATCAGCTTACTGTTTGACAGAACCAACTTCAGGATCGGATGCTCTTTCTGCAAAAACTACAGCAAAGCTTTCTGAAGATGGAAAATTTTATATACTGAACGGACAGAAGATGTGGATCACTAACGGCGGTTTTGCAGATATTCTCATAACTTTTGCTCAAGTTGATGGTGACAAATTCACCTGCTTTATAATTGATGCAACATCAGAAGGATTTAATCGTGGTGAAGAAGAAAATAAAATGGGAATAAAAGGTTCTTCAACAAGAGCTTTATTTTTGGATAACATAAAAGTTCCGGTTGAAAATATTCTTGGTGAGATAGGTAAAGGACATTATATTGCATTTAATATTCTGAATGTTGGAAGGTTCAAACTTTGTGCGATGACAACAGGAAGCGCAAAAAAAGTATCTTCAATTGCAATAGAATATGCTACCGGAAGGAAGCAGTTTAATCAACCTATATCTAATTTTGGTGCAATAAAACATAAACTTGCAGAACAGGCCATCAGGATTTTTGCATCCGAGTCGGCTACATATCGCGTAAGTGATTTAATAAATAGAAGAATTAAGGAACTCCAGGCAACCGGAGAAAAATATGAAGAAGCGGCTTTGAAGGCTGCAGAAGAATACGCGATCGAGTGTGCAATGCTGAAGGTATATGGTTCAGAAATGCTTGATTACGTGGTTGACGAAGCTGTACAAGTGCACGGCGGTTACGGCTACTCGGAAGAGTATCCTGCTGCGCGTGCTTACAGGGATTCCAGGATCAACAGGATCTTTGAAGGGACAAACGAAATCAATCGTTTACTAACAGTAGATATGCTTCTAAAAAGATCGATGAAAGGAAGAATCGATTTAATGAGCCCTGCAATGGCAATTCAAAAAGAATTAATGTCGGTACCGTCCTTTGAAAATGGCGAAGATGAATTACTTTCTGCTGAAAAGAAAGCGATAAACAATGCTAAGAAAGCTATACTGATGATTGCCGGAAGTGCGGTTCAGAAACTTATGACGAAATTAAAAGACGAGCAGGAAATAATAATGAACGTTACTGATATGATGATAGAAGTATTTGCCTGTGAGTCTGCTTATCTGAGAACGATGAAACTTTCAAAGAGTAAATCTGGCGACGAGCTTCAACCTTATATCGATATGACAAAAGTTTATATTAATGAGGCTATTGAGAAAGTAAATCTTTACGGTAAGCACGCTATTACAGCATTTGCTGAAGGTGATGAACTTAAAATGTTGCTGCTTGGATTAAAACGCTTCACAAAGCTGGAGACAGTAAATACTGTGAAACTCAGAAGAAGTGTTGCAGATAAACTGATTGAAGCAAATAAGTATTGCTTCTAAATCTGTATCAGGAAATTTAAGAGGTTGTCAGGGTATTGAAAGAGTGTGTCATTGCGAGGAGTCCGGTGTTTGCCGAACGACGAAGCAATCTGTCGATTAACAGATCACTTCATTCCATTTTTGTAGGATTTGTGATGACATTCTTTTTCCGGCAACCTCTTTTTATATTTAAATATTAAATAATTGAGAAAATTATTATGAAAAATTATTCACAGCCGATGTTGAGAAAAGATGCATTAAAAGATAAAGTCATCGTGGTTACAGGTGGAGGTACAGGTCTGGGAAAAGCCATGAGTAAATATTTCCTTGAGCTGGGTGCGTCAGTTGTAATTACCAGCAGGAAGATAGATGTACTGAAAGAAACTGCGAAAGAACTAGCTGACGAAACAAAAGGAAATGTCTTACCGCTTCAGTGCGATGTTACCGATTATAAGCAGGTTGAGGAATTATTAAAATCAATTCTTGATAAATTTGGAAAGGTTGATGTGCTGGTAAATAATGCGGCAGGCAATTTCATTAGTCCGACCGAGAGACTCTCAAACCGCGCGTTTGATATTATTATTAATATTGTGCTAAAAGGGACTTACAATTGTACGCTGGCTTTTGGAAAGCACTGGATAGATAAAAAATCTGGGGGAACAGTTTTGAATATTGTAACAACCTATGCCTGGACAGGCTCGGCTTACGTTGTACCTTCTGCATGTGCCAAAGCCGGTGTGCTTTCTTTAACGCGTTCGCTGGCTGTTGAATGGGCAAAGTATGGAATCCGTTCGAATGCAATTGCGCCGGGGCCTTTTCCTACTAAAGGTGCCTGGGACAGGCTGCTGCCGGGAGATCTGAAGGATAAATTCGATTTTAAAAATAAAGTACCGCTTAAGAGAGTCGGTGAGCACCAAGAATTTGCAAACCTTGCTGCTTATCTTGTTTCGGATTATTCTTCCTACATAAATGGGGAAGTGGTCACAATCGACGGGGGAGAGTGGCTTAAAGGTGCGGGACAGTTCAATATGCTCGAAGCCATTCCTGATCAGATGTGGGACCAGATAGAAGCGATGGTGCGGGCAACAAAAGGAAGCAAATAAATTTATGAAACCTCAATTTTACAAATCAAAATTCAAACACATTTACACTGTAAAAGTAAGGTTCAATGAAGTAGATATGCTCAGCATTTTAAATAATGCTGTCTATTTTAATTACTTTGAACAGGCGAGGATTCATTACGTAAAAGATGCAGGCCTGCTGCCTGAGAAGGGAATTTTCAGCGATAACAGGCTTTATTATATGGCAAGAAATGAAATAAATTATTTGAAGCCAGCTTTTTTTGATGATGACCTTAACATTTATACAAGAATATCTTATATTAAAAACTCAAGCTTTGGTTTTGAGCATATTGTTGAAAGAAAAAGAAATAATAATATCTTAGCTGAGGGAAAAGGTGTGCTTGTTCACGTTGATCCTTTAACCAAAAGATCAGCCGCTTTGCCTGATGAATTTTATAAAAAAATTTTAGTCTTTGATCCTGGAGTAGAAATTATTAAAAAATAATTTAGGGGTAAATTATTTTGAGAACAATCATCTTTGATATCGAAACTTCTTCCTATCCGTTTGACTCACTTACTGAAAGTCAACAAGAATATTTGCTAAGATATGCAAATAGAGAAAACGATCCGGAAATAAAAGACCAAAAAGAATCGGATGCGATTCGGTACATGAGCCTATATCCATTTACAGCAAAAGTTGTTGCTATTGGATTATACGATGTAGAGAAAAACAAATCCTTTGTCTATTACGAAAATGAAGAATTGGAGGAATGGTCTGCCGAGGATGGCGACACGCAATACAAAGGATTACCTGAGCAAGAGATGTTTCAATCATTCTGGAAAATTATTGAGCTGGCAGATAGAATCGTTACATTTAACGGCAGAAATTTTGATGCACCGTTTCTTATGCTTCGCTCAGCAATGCTGAAAATAAAACCCAGCAAAAACCTCATCAGAAATCGTTATGATACTTCATTCCATATAGACTTATTGGATCAATTTACATTTTATGGGCTGACCAGAAAATTTAACCTCGATTTTTACTGTAATGCTTTTGGAATTGAATCGCCAAAATCAAAAGGAATTTCCGGTATGGATGTGAAAAGCCTCTATGATGCTGGCAAAGTAAAGGAAATTGCCATATACTGTGGAAAAGACATATTAGCTACATATGAACTTTTTCGGATATGGGAAGATTTTTTAACTATATAATAAGTGCTGATTTTTAGCGGGCTTATGGTATTCCTTAAAAAAAAAGATATAAAAAAGTTTGTAAATTCTTAATAAATAATATATTTGAGGTGGGCTTTAAGTGAGTTTTGTGTAAAAGGTGTTTTTGCAGGCAGAATAATAAATAATTATTTGGAGGATCTGTGAAAAAATTAACTGCAATTTTATTTCTTTTTAATATCATTATCTTTTCTTTTGTCTCTTACGGACAGGATAATTCTTCAGGGGATTTTAATAGCACCATTAAAAGTCTTTCTTCAGATGCTGCAAAAGGATACGTTGGACCTATTATTAGCAGCTTTGGATCAAACCTTAATTCCGGATGGGTTACAAAAGTACCGTCAGCTTCTAAACTTTCTTTCAGCCTTGAGTTAAAAATAGTTGCGATGGGTACAAAGATTGATGATGCGCTAAAAACTTTTTCAACTGTAGGTTCATTTAATTTTACTAAAAGTCAGGCTCAGGACATTGCTGGTCAAGCAGCCCCTAATGATTTTGTAGCTCAGAGCCAAATTGAACAAGAATTGTTAAGTCATGCATGGACGTTAGGAATTTCGGGTCCAACAATTATGGGATCAAAGGATCAAAATGTTGTTCTGGATTTTCAAGGTCAAACAATTACTTATAATAATGTACAGTATCAAATTCCTAATTACACTTTAACAGACGTGTCTGGATTTCTTGACAATTTATCATTATTCCCTACAGCCACAATTCAGTTAGGAGTAGGTACCTTTATGGGTACTAATGTTGAAATAAGATGGTTTCCAAAAGTGAATATTAAAGATCTTGGTGATTTTACTTACTGGGGTTTTGGTTTTACTCATAATCCGGCCGTCTGGTTTCCTGGTACAGAATTTCCCGTTGATTTTGCTGTCGGTTATCATTATCAGGATCTTAAAGTCGGTACCATATTTGAAACTAAAACATCAATGATTGGAATTTATGCCAGTAAGACATTTGGTGCAATTATTTCTTTTACACCTTATGTTGGAATTACTTCAGAATCCTCTACAACAACTGTAAATTATGATTATACATATGATTTGAATGGAATTACACAAACCACAAATATTAATTTTGAACTAAAAGGTGCTAACAATATGGGACTTACTGTTGGCGCAGCCTTTAAACTTGCAATACTTAATTTAAATATTGATTATAAATTTGCAAGTGTTAAAACTATAAGTGCAGGACTGACTTTTGGTTTCTAAAAAATAAACTTTGTGAAAAGTAATTAAGAGCCGCAAAAAAATATTTGCGGCTTTTTTTTGTCAAAAGCACCTCTATTTAGTTAATTTATTAGTATATTATTCAAAATAAGCCTTCCTAAAGAATGTCATAGTATGATAATAAAGAATGA
>Ga0307417_10001087_pt1 | contig 11222 bp, 8 predicted proteins | sample SalMarWE160210MG_2_FD_202514 | JGI IMG/M metagenome (GOLD analysis project Ga0307417, IMG submission 202514) | Salt marsh sediment microbial communities from the Plum Island Ecosystem LTER, Massachusetts, United States - WE1602-10 | ecosystem: Environmental > Aquatic > Marine > Intertidal zone >...
AGTAATTGCCTTACCTCAAAAAATCTGGAGGGAAGAAGGAATCGTTGTTAAACAAAGCCGCGAGAATATGAATGCTATTTTTGAGGCTCAAAAATTCTTTCACCAGAAAACAGATCGCTACACAGATGATCTGGACACATTGATTACCGTAATTCAAAATGATACCAGCTTGCAGCAAAAAAAACGTCTGGTTAATCTGACTCATGAGATTTATGATATCATGAAAAATACGCTGGAAATTTCTTCAGTGGCGGCAATATTAACGATATCGACCTCCGTGACTGAATTGCAAAGCGATTTATTAGGCAATGACCGCTACTTTGAAAAGTATGAGGATTTGGACGAATCGCAGAAAATGATATTTATAAATCTTACCCGGTTCGATTCCAGCGCTGCATTTCCCCGGTTTTGCGAGACAAAAACTTTTGTGGATTCACTGAATGATTTGAAGAACCGCATAAATGAGTACCGATTGCAGAGTTCAGCCTATCTGGCAGAAAACTATCTGGATTCCATTCATGCATCATTACCAAAGGTTGAGAAAGATGCAATCAGAGAATTTTGGAACAACCTTCACCTGCAGGTTAAAAAATTAATTAAGGATGCTGAACAAACAGATATCAGAAAGGTCACCAATATCGTTGACCGCCTTCAACGCGCGGATGAAAAAATTAACGGAGCGATCCTAAATCTGCTAAACTCCAATATCCAGTCGGATATTGCGGAACTGAGCAACCTGCAATCCGAAATGGAAAGGGTTTACCAAAATTACATTTCGTCTGAGCAATTCCAAATAACCCAAAGATTCGGTCTTCTTGAACTGACCGAAACAGATTCTACGCTTCTGAATCTCAGCGAAGATAATTTTATTAGCCCCGATGACAATAAAATGTATATTGTTGATACAAGTGGCAATCATCTTACGATCGAATCACCAAATCTACTGGATAAATTTGCCGCCAAAAACCGCGAGATTGTTCAGCCGATCCGGGATTTACAGCTTTTTAAACAGATTGAATCCATTCAGGAAATAATCGATAGCACCAATAAAGCAATGACCGAAACCGTGCCTTTAGTGCGTCGCTACGGAAACGTGTTGCTTGATATGAAAGAAACCATGGCGGAATTAAAAGATCTAAATTCGGTTCCATTTTTTAAAATGGTTAAAGATTTAAATACATTGATTGATACCATCCAAACGGAGAAAAGAATATCCGCACTGAAACCCATGTTTGAAGAAACCTTAAACCCCATAGATACGCTGGCAACCCGGATTCGAAGAAAAAATATAGGCGATCTGGAAGAGAGAATAGAGTATTTAGGAAATGAGATTAAGGGAGTAGACTCTCTATTAGGTTCGTCTATAATACCTTCCCGGGTTCGAGGCAAGATTAAACCATTTTATCCTATTTACGAGCCGGTATTTTCAATATTGAGCAATATGAAAAACTCACTGAATGCGGATCTGGCGGATAAGATCGAAACCGCTTCTGAGAAATTGGAAAACTCAATGGTTGAAGTATTGAATGGCTATAGCGAAAATATCTATGTTATTTTTGAAAAAAAGCATATCAATCCCGGTTATATAAAGGATAATGTGAAAAGCTGGGAGGAACAGTAAAAAATATATGGCTGAGATCATTCAAAGCATCAGCTTTCAGGAAAACAAAGTTTCATGGGTTCAGGCTTCCCGCAATGATACAAAAATAAATATCGGCCGAACAACTGAAAGCCTATTGCCCTTTATTATTAACTACGATAATATTCAAAAACAGGGCACTTCGCTCCAGATCGCCAATCATTTAAAAACGCTTGCCGCCAATCACGATCTATCAATGCCAAATGCATTGGATGATGTCCGCTTCCTGCTCTCCGCTAAATTTATGTTCATTAAAAAGATTTTTCTGGATGCTTTCATTTCAAAAGATCAGATTAAGGAATTCGTGAAGGCGGAATACAGCCAAATACTCACCGAACCATGCGATGACTATATTATTTATCTACCCGAACATTCCAGAGAAACCGGCAAGCTAACGGAAATTTTGACCGTCGCTTTAAAAAAGAGCCTGTTCAATTTTTTTAAGAAAATTGCTGATGAAGCAGAATTGCCCCTTTCCCAAATGTCAGTTAATTGTTTAACCATTTATGATCTGTTTAGAAAAATATTTCCGGATCAGATTGGGCAAAGCCTGTTGGCTAACTTCACCGAGCGCGGGTTAGAGCTTGTCATTTGCGATGAGAAGCATTTCCTGAATTTCACATTCAGGCCATATTCGAAATCGCTTCAATCGATTGAACATTTGGAGGATGAAGAAGTAATTTCCGGGTTCAATTCTGTACTAAATGGAATTCAATCGCCGGATTCGATTGATCGGTCATTATATTCTATTTCCAAAATATATTTTTACGGGAATTATTTTAAGCCGGAATGGCTTGAAGCACTGGAAGCCCAGGTTAATATACCGGTGCAAATGTTCGATCCGATGCAAACCAGGAAATGGAGAATCATTGCTGATGATCCGTCATTTAATCCTGATCAGGCGTATCGGCTCGTTGACCCTTTTTCAAATTTATTATAACATAAAATGCGATTTAATATGGTCAAAATAAATCTATTAGATATTTCCAAAGAGAACGTTATTTTCGGTAAGGGCGCAGAGAGAACTGAAGCCAAAAACGCGAGCAGTGATGAAAGAGAATTCTCTTTGGAATCAGTGGATGAACTTTTTCAAACCTCTCAAAAAACCACCCCTGAGAAACCTGAGCAACCAGTTCCTACACAAGAGGATGCTCCAAAAACCGAACCAATCAATGTGGCTCCGGGAGAAAGTGCCCCAATAGAAATTAGTGAAGAAGAAAGCTTCGATCATGCTACGAAAAGGAAAATATTCCTGATTTCCGCTATTGTTGTCGTTGTAATCTTAGCGGCATTATCGGTTTATTTCTTTCTTTTCATGGAAAAAACCCCCGAAACGGCTCCCATCGCCAACACCACAACTGAGCAGGGATCAACAGAAAGTCCTCCGGGTAAATCCACTACCGGGCTCGACGCGAAAATATTATCCGTTTATTCACAAAATAAAACCAGAAATTCCTACAGCCTGAACCTGGCACGCGATCTCATCAATACGTCGCAAGAGGGTATCAGCTTTGCTTTGATGATATTGACACCAGAACAAATTCAATTTAGCATATTGGCGAATTCCCGAGATGGTCTATCCAACTACCAGACAAATTTAAAGAACAAATATGCCAATATGAATATCCGGATGGTCAATTCGGAATCGATTAACGTTTCGGGGCAAAATAAGATTTTGGCGGATTTTATGTTGACGCTCAGTGCGCCAAAATCAACCCAGCCAATAAAAAATTATACAGAGATAAAAGCAAGTGGAACGCAATCAAGTCTCCGCACGATTGCCCGGAAGTATCAGTTGAATTTAGAGTATTATAAGAATGGACAGCAGGCGAAAGGAACATTGCTAAATCAGACAAAGATCTATTGCAATCTAAAGGGTAATATGGATCAAATAATTGCGTTTTTACAGGAAGTAACGGATACTTATCCGGCAATCGGATTCACTAAAATCGCTCTCAACCCTTCAAATTTAAGCGCATTGGGGAAGGATCAAATTACAGCACGAATTGTCCTGATTTTGAATGAAGCGAGAATGAGTTGATTTCTCTATGAGAATTATTGGCGGGAAATACAAAGGCCGACACATTTATTCCTCAAAAAATAATCGTATCCGTCCAACCACAAACAGAAACAAAGAATTCATTTTTAATGTTTTGGATAATTTTGTCAAAGACGCAAATGTATTGGATTTATTTTGCGGCTCCGGCAGTTTGGGGTTGGAAGCGGCAAGCCGGGGGGCAAAACAGATTACATTTGTGGACAGCTCGCATTCTTCCCTTCGTATCACACAGAAAAATATTGATCGTTTCAGGCTTAAAGAAGAGTATCAGGTCATTCAAAAGAATGTGCTGACATTTCTGCGGCAAAATAAGCTAAGCTATGACCTCATTTTTGCAGACCCCCCCTTTAAATGGAATCACTACATTGAATTATTGCCGTTGGCTTTTCTTCCCGAAAACCTGTCCGAATTCGGTCTTCTTGTTCTCGAAAGCGAGAGAACACACAACATTGAATGGGAAACCAATGTTTATGAAGTTATCCGGCAGAAAAAATATGACCGCAGTGTCATCACATTTTTTGGAAGAAAGGGCGTTTAATGAGAACAGCAATCTACCCGGGAACATTTGATCCGATTACCTACGGGCATTTGGATATCATTGAAAGAGCATCGCGTTTATTTGATAAAATCATTATAACCGTCGCTAATAATCCCGCAAAAAAGCCGCTGTTTTCGGCAAAGGAGCGGGTTTACCTGATTGAGAAGTCTATTTCCAAAATGGGCAACAATGCCCTCTTCGCGGTAGAAACTTTTGAAGGTTTGATTGTTGATTATGCCCGACGAAAGAACGCTTCTACAATCATCCGCGGACTGCGGGCAATATCGGATTTTGAATATGAGCTGCAGATGGCGCTTATGAATCGCCGCCTCGCCGAAGACATTACCACGGTTTTCCTGATGCCCCATGAAAATTATACCTACTTAAATTCCACAATTGTAAAGGAAGTAGCGAGTTTTGGAGGAGAGATTTCCAATTTTGTCCCGCCAATTGTGGAAAAGAAGCTGAAAGAAATTAACTCCCGGAAATAAATGGCTATATTCTTTCTTAAGAATCCATTTCGTCTCAGCGAACCAATACCATTTTCCTATTTTTAACGAATTCACCCGCTCGTATTTGGTAAATGTAAATTCCGGATCCAACTGTATTGCCAAACTGGTCCTTTCCGTACCACTTCACATGGTAATACCCGGCTGGCTGTCGCTGTCTCGACAGGGTATAAACTTTCTGGCCGAGCACATTGAAGATTGTTAGTTCCACATCACCCGCCTCCGGCAATTGATAGCTGATCTCAGTTTCGGGGTTGAAGGGATTGGGATAATTTTGCAGCAAATCGAAACGCTCCGGTATACCGGGATGCTGATGAACGACTGTGACGACTTGCTGCACGGTTCTTAAAATCCATTTGTCAGGATCGAAGACAGTTGAGCTGATCAGCTTTGTGAAATCAAACTGAAACGATTGCTGTTGCTGGTCATTCCATACGGTAACCAACGTGTCCAACCCACCCGAAAAATTAAAGCGAAGCTGTATGGGCATTTCAAAAACCGGTCTCCTGCCCAAGTTCCCCTGCGTTTGTTCGATAGCCACTGTTGTATGAAAAGTAGAGCTGTTCTGGCTGACGCTAAATTCATACATCGGATAATATTCATCATAAACCCATTGGTCAAAGAAAAAGGTCAGGTCCATCCCGCTGACATTTTCGCACACATTTTGAAAGTCCTCGGTAGTGGCATGGTCATAGCGAAAGAGCGGATCGCCGGCATATTGGGAAAGGCAGTTAAAAAAAACGGAATCCCCCAACATCCCGCGCAGCATGTGCAGTACGTAGGCGCCTTTATAATAAATAATGGAAATAAAGATATTGAAGGGATCTGTATCATCCTGCAAATATAAAGTTCCGCCATTGAAGAATTCATTATTTGCCATGTTGGCTTTGTATGCTGGAAATCCTCCCTGGGATTCCGCCCAAAGCGCTTCGGCATAAGTCGCAAACCCCTCGTTCAGCCAACCATGATGCCAGCTTTCGCAGGTAATCATATCCCCGAACCACATATGCGCCAGTTCGTGAACGCTGACATCGAACCACGACAGTGACATATTATTGGTGATGGTATTGGTTTGGTTCTCAATAGCGCCGTAAAATCCCAATTGCGTCATCCCATACTTTTCGGTTTGAAAGGGATAGCTGCCGAAGCGATCCGAATAGACTGCCATCGCCTGTGGCATCTGAGCGACCCCCGCCTGCGCCTGGGTAAGATGCTCGCTAAACACATAATAATCCATCGGGAAGTTCTCTCCCTGTGTGCCGCTATAAATTTGCTGAAAATGCTCGTAATTGGATATCGCCGCCATCACGTAATACGGCGGAATCGGATAGCGCTCTCGCCACTGAAATGTCTTCATTCCCCCAGCGGTTATTACGCTGTCCAAAACACCATTTGAGGTCGCCGTAAGAGGAATGCCGCTAATGAGGGTATCCGGAATAGTAATATCGATATAAACGGAATCCGGTTTGTCGCCCGGACCGTCTTTGCAGGGCCACCAGTAATGGGCTAAAAATGGGGTGGAAAGCGTGGCGATAATCGGCTGCCCGCCGGCATGTGTGGTGTATCGAAGCCCCTTAATTCCGCCCGCCAGTTGCGGGACTCCCTGGTAATAAATGCGCACGCTGCCGGAATCCCCGGTTTGAAAAGAATGGTCCAGGGTGATATAGATGGAATCATTTGCCGCTGAATAATTCGCCACATTACCGGTGATGCTATCGATGCTAAGCGCGTGGTGCAAATTCAGCTTGATGGATTGCAGACTGTCCTCTGCAGCCTCGAAGCGGCACAACACATCTCCCTGGATATAAGGCGAGGTTATTTTAATTTCGACATTTATGTGATAAAAGGTGACGTCAAATTTGGTCTGCGGAACAACGTTTTGCAGTGCGGCAATATGTTCCCGCCAGGTTTGTTGTTCCAGTTCGTAAAAATTCCGCAGCGCCTCGGATTTTTGGGCAAAAAGTGGGAGGGTGATCGACAATATAGTCAAAAGAAAATATCTTATTTTAAATATTCCCACGATGATTTCTCCTTGAATTTTTAAAGAAGGTTAATAAACAAAGATTAAAGATGAAAGAGGAAAGATAATGATGAGCGAGAATTTGCATTTCGAACAAGGATTAGGATAAAATAATCCAACTTGATGTTAACCCCAAAATTGGATAAACTTAAATAATAAATCTATTGTCTATGCGTTTCAAATAAACAGCGGAGCCAAACCATGATCAAAGTTGTATCAGCCGAAGAAATGCGCGAGATGGATCGCTATACCATTAAAGAAGTGGGCGTGCCCGGCGTGGTGCTAATGGAAAATGCGGGCGCTGAAACCGCAGCAGCAATTTTAGATTGGCTGGAGGATGTTGAGAATCCGCTCGTTCATATTTTCTGCGGCAAAGGCAATAACGGCGGGGATGGATATGTGATCGCCCGGCATCTTTACAACAATGGAGTAGATGTTGAGGTTTTCAATGCTGTCAAAGACAATGAAATCAAGGGCGATGCGCTGATCAATTACAAGATTATTAAAAAAATGGATCTACCGATTACCTCTCTTCGAAAACCGGCTGATCTTGCAAAGTACGATGAGTATGAATCTCCCGATATTATTGTCGATGCATTATTGGGCACCGGAATCAAAGGCGCGGTTCGCGGGTTTCTCAAAGATGTGATTGATTTTCTCAATGATCTGGATATTCCGGTGGTATCGGTCGATCTTCCCTCCGGCTTGAATGCTGACACCGGGTCCGTTGAAGGTTCCGCCATTTACGCTGATGTTACCGTTACGATGGCGCTGCCCAAACGATGCCATCTGTTTTATCCTGCCAAGCATTTTGTGGGTGAGCTTTTTATTGCCGACATCGGAATGCCTGACTCTGTTGCAACCAACAAATCAGTTAAAGTTCAGCTTATCGACGAGGATGATATTCAATTGCCCTATCGATCACCTGACGCGCATAAGTATCAATTTGGCAGGGTGGCAATCCTGGCAGGATCGCCCGGCTTCACAGGCGCGGCTGTGCTAACAGCAAATGCAACGTTAAAAATCGGCGCCGGTATGGTTATTCTTGGTACGCCGGAAAGTTTGAATCCCATCTTCGAGCAAAAGCTCACCGAAGTGATTACCCGCCCGCTGCCGGATACCGACCAGCAAACCATTGGCAAAAATAGTTTGCCGGCAATCCAGGAGTTGCTGGATTGGTGCGATGTGCTCGCAATCGGCCCCGGTTTAGGCAGAAGCGATGAAATGCAGGAAACGATCATCGAGATATTAAAGGGTTTTTCCAAACCAGCAGTCATCGATGCCGATGCCCTTTTCGCACTAGCGAATCACCAGGCAATACTAAAAAAGAAGGATCATTCCAACTGGATCTTAACGCCCCATGCTGGCGAATTCCTGCGCTTTCTGCCCAATGAAACCAAAGATTCTGTTGCTGAAAAACGGATCGAACTGGCACAAAAGTTTGCAATGGATTATAAGCTAAATTTGATATTGAAAGGCGCCCCCTCATTAGCAGCAGACCCGCAAGGAAATGTGTACATAAATAGCACAGGAAATTCGGGTTTAGCCTCCGGTGGATCAGGCGACGTTCTCACCGGCATCATAGCAGGATTATTGGCTCAAAAGCAAACCCCCATCGAAGCTGCCTTTATGGCAAATTTCTTGCATGGCTTTATCGCTGATTATGTTTCGGAAGCCGATACAGCTTATTCGCTTTCCGCCGTTGATCTGATAACATTCATGGGGGAAGCTCTCAGAGAGTTGATTGATTAAAGGATAAGCTTGCCGACTGCCCCTTGCTACTTGCCACTTTTTTGAGATTTTATCCCCCGAAAACTTCTCTTACAAAAATGAATATGAGCGAACGTAAATTCAATGTTGCCTTAATCCTTAAATAATAATAAATTTGGAACTTTTAGCACGGCAATTAATAAGACCATAAAATGAAGAAGTTTGAATCTCCTGATTTTTACCTAATCGATGATCTGCTCAGTGATGATGAAAAAATGATCCGTGAATCCGTTCGTCAGTGGGTCGATGAAAAATTGCTTCCGATTATTGAGGAATCCTACCAAAAGAATGTATTTCCCGCGCAGCTAATCCCGGAATTGGCAGACTTAGGAACATTAGGCGCTAACCTACCCGAAAAATACGGCTGTGCCGGGGTGAACAATGTGGCATACGGCTTAATCATGCAGGAATTGGAACGGGGCGACAGTGGCATGCGCAGCTTTGCTTCCGTGCAGGGAGCGCTGGTTATGTATCCGATATTTGAATATGGATCCGAGGAGCAGCGAGAATATTGGCTGCCTAAATTAGCTTCGGGTGAAAAAGTTGGCTGTTTCGGATTAACGGAACCGGATCACGGATCGAATCCCGGAGGCATGGTAACCCACGCTGTAAAGGATGGGGATTCCTATATATTGAACGGCGCTAAGATGTGGATCACCAACGGAACCATCGCCGATGTTGCGGTGGTGTGGGCAAAACTGGATGGCGACGTGCATGGATTTCTGGTTGAAAAGGGAACTGAGGGGTTTACTGCTCCGGAGATGAAGAACAAACATTCCCTGCGGGCATCGGTTACTTCAGAGCTTATTTTTCAGGATTGCCGCATCCCCACAAAAAATTTGCTGCCCAACTCGCGGGGATTGAAATCGCCTCTGAAATGCCTCACTCAAGCGCGTTACGGAATCGCCTGGGGAGCTATCGGAGCTGCCATGGCATGTTATGACGAAGCGCTGAATTATTCAAAAACGAGAATCCAATTTGATAAACCGATTGCATCCTTTCAGTTAGTGCAGCAGAAACTGACCCATATGATCACGGAAATAACCAAGATGCAGCTTCTATGCCTGCAATTGGGAAGACTCAAAGATAAAGACAAGGCAAGCTTTGCGCAGGTCTCAATGGCAAAACGAAATAATGTATTCCATGCGCTGCAAATTGCCAGAGCGACAAGGGATTTATTAGGGGCTAACGGCATAACTGCTGAATATCAATGTATGCGGCATATGTGCAATCTGGAGAGTGTAATTACTTACGAAGGCACTCATGATATTCACACACTAATTATTGGTGAACATATTACTGGGTTGCCGGCTTATAGCTGATAATCCAGGGATCAGGCGTTATGGAAAAGAAAATTGCATTAATTATAGAAGATGATATCCCTTATGCGGAAATGTTGAAAGTGGCGCTAGAGCATTACAATTATGCCGCTTACGCCGCCTTTTCATCCACCGGCGGAATGGATATTCTCCGGCAGAAGAAAGTGGATATAGTCCTTAGCGATGTGAGCTTGCCGGGATTTAGCGGTATTGAGATCGCTAAAAGGCTTGGGAAAATGTATCTCGATATTCCCATAGTGTTGTTAACCGGTTTAAATGATCTTACTCTCGCTAAAAATGCCTTGCGAAACGGCGCCAGCGATTATCTAATCAAACCGGTAAAGATGGAAGAATTGCCAATCGTCATTGAAAGAAACCTGGAACGCAAGCGACTTGAATCGAAGCGGTTGCAGAAAAACACTTCCAATATTTTGCTGAAGGCTTTGAAAGCGCTAATGCGCGCTTTAGATGCAAAGGACCAGTACTCCAGCGGACATTCTCAACGGGTCGTTAAGCTGGCAATGATGATGGCGGAAGAGCTTCAGCTAAATGACGACGACAGTTATACGCTGCAATTAGCAGCTTACCTTCACGATATTGGCAAAATAGGAATGCCCGACAGCATTTTGAAAAAAGCGGATAGCCTGGAAGATTACGAACTGAGGAAAGCTAAGGATCATCCGGTAATCGGAAGCAAAATCATATCCGAAATCGAGGAGTTGGCTGATGTGGCTTCCATCGTCCGGCACCATCATGAACGCTTTGACGGCTCGGGTTACCCGGACGGATTGAAGGGGGATGCGATCCCTTTTTTCTCCAGAATATTAGCCATACTTGATGCCTATGAGGCGTTAGTATCGGACCGGGTATACCGGAAAGCCATTCATACAAAGCAGGCAATAGAGGAAATCCAGAAGAACACCGGAAAACAGTTTGATCCATATCTGGTTTATGTTTTCTCGCGGGTCATTTCCAAAAACGGAAAATTCAGCCCCAATGGCGGTAAATCGGGAGATCAAAATCAAAACCATGATAAATAAGGGTGAAAAATAGATAAGAAAGCATAGCCCCGGTTATTTTATTAATCGGGGTTTTTTATTTCCTATATTCAAAAACATGGCTCCATTATTTACTTATATCATCATAGCGCTTCTGGCAGTTTTGCTCTCCGTTTTAAGCTCCATTGCCGGGTTGGGCGGGGGAATTTTTTTAATTCCCTTAATGATTTTTCTTTTCGACCTGCCCGTAAAATATGTCGCAGGAACGATGCTTTTAGCCATGGTCCCATTTACTGCCATGGCAACCTTGCAAAATATTCGGAATGGTTATGTGAATTTTAGGATTGGTTCTCTGGTGCAAATCGGAGCG
>Ga0307417_10001090_pt1 | contig 11217 bp, 8 predicted proteins | sample SalMarWE160210MG_2_FD_202514 | JGI IMG/M metagenome (GOLD analysis project Ga0307417, IMG submission 202514) | Salt marsh sediment microbial communities from the Plum Island Ecosystem LTER, Massachusetts, United States - WE1602-10 | ecosystem: Environmental > Aquatic > Marine > Intertidal zone >...
TTCCATGCGGCGCCCATTGCCGTTCCCGCGACAGGACGATGAATCGCGTCGTGTTGTAAGCCACGTCCTGGACGTCCGGCGCGAGCACTTTGAGCCCGTAAATCTTGGCGGCCAGCGGCGAGGCGATCGCCGCGCGCGCCTTGTTCCGGCTCTTGGCCACATCGTGCGCGGACTTCGCGGTGTCGGCGGTTACGATCGGCTGCAGGTTGTGCTTGCGGATGAATTTATGGCACTGGCCAAGCGCCATGACATGGCTTTCGACCGACTTGACGCTCTTGAGCGTCGCGCCCTTCGGCGCCAGCAAGTGGTGCCTGATCGGCTGAAAGTGCTCAGCGATGATGTGAAGGCGCGCGCTGGACAGGAGAAGGTGGACGTCGGCGACCCGCCCGGCCACCGAGTTCTCGATCGGAATCATGGCGAGGTCCACCTTGCCCGAATGCACTTCGTCGAAGGCGTCCTCGAAAGTAGCGCATTGCACGGGCGTGAAGCGTGGGTACCGCTCCATGCATGCAAGGTGCGAATTAGCCCCCGGCTCGCCCTGATAGGCGATTTTCTTTCGCTCGGTCATGCGGCTTCCGTAATGGGTGCGTTCGTGAAAAGTCAATCTCCCGCGCCAAGAATCTTTCGCGCCGCTGCAAGGTCCTCGGGCGTATCGACGCCGAGTGGCACGGAATCGACGATTGCGACGTCGATGCGCATGCCTGCTTCCAGCGCGCGCAACTGCTCGAGCTTTTCCCGCCGCTCCAATGGCGAGGGCGGCAGCGCGACAAACCGCGCCAGTGCCTCCCGGCGATAGGCGTACAGGCCGATGTGGTGATAGAGCGGCCCTTCGCCCGCCGGCGCCGTCGCCCGCGTAAAGTATAAAGCGCGCAACCGGCGATCCGACAGCGGCGACCCGACCACCTTGACCACGTTGGGGTTGGTGCGCTGTGCGGGATCCCGGATTTCCGCCGCGAGCGTCGCAATATCGACCGCCGGGTCCTCCAGCGGGGCCAGCGCCGCCGCGATATCCCCCGGCGCAATTGTCGGCAGATCGCCCTGGACATTAACGATGACGCGAATCTTGGCGGCCGGGTCGATTCGCGTCAGGGCCTCGAAAATGCGATCGGAGCCGGAAGGATGGTCCGGGCTCGTCATCACCGCGCGGCCGCCGGCAGCTTCGACTGCCGCACGGATGTCATCCGAGTCGGTCGCCACCACCACCGGCCCGAGCCTTGCCTCCTGTGCCCGAGCCAGCACATGCGCGATCATGGGGCGGCCGCCGATATCGGCGAGCGGCTTGCGGGGAAACCTGCTGGCCGCAAGCCGGGTGGGGATGAGAATGACGACGTCGTTTTCCACCGATCCGTGCGCTTTGCGGCGCTGGAAAAAAGGTCGTCTTGCCCGCGCGCCTGTTGCGCTTATACGAGTTGCCAGCTGCAGTGCAAACCCGGTATGTGTGCACTGCCATGGCGTCGATCCCCCGTCTGCTGGCGGTCTTTGCGCTTCCGGAGTCTTTGCCCGATGGATCTCTACGAAACCAACAAAATAATCGGCGCGGTCCTGTTTTCATTCTTGTGCCTCGTCGCCCTCAATATTATCGCCGGCATGATCTTTTCTCGGCAGGAATCGGAGAAGCCGGGTTACGAAATCGCCGTCCAGGCCCCGGTGGAGAAAACTCCCGCCGCCGCCCCAACCGAACAATCGATCACCGCATTGCTTGCAACGGCCTCCGTCGACCGCGGCAAGACCGCGGTGAGGAAATGCGAGGCCTGCCACAACTTCCAGAAGGGAGGGCCCAACAAAGTTGGCCCGAACCTGTGGGGTATCGTGGGCCGGCCGATCGCATCTCATCCCGGCTTCAACTATTCGGCGGCGCTCAAGGCGAAGGGCGGGGACTGGACGATCGATGCGTTGAACACGTTCATCACCAATCCCAAGGCTGACATCCCTGGCACCGCCATGGCGTTTGCCGGCGTTTCGCGCGCGAGCGAGCGCGCCGATATCCTCGCTTATCTCAACTCGCTTTCCGACAATCCGGCGCCACTGCCGACGAGCACCGGGACGGCGGCGGAGAAAGATAAACCGCCCGCCGCCGGCGCAGCCGCGGCTCCCGCGGCAGCGGCTTCACCCGCGCAATAACACGTAATGCACGCTACCGATGGGCCGGGTTATGCCCGGCCTTTCGCATTTCTGCGCGGTGAATTTGCGCACGGGAAATTGAACGTGGGGGACTGGCGAGGAGCCTGCGGTCAAGACACATCCAAAAAACAGACATATTCCGTCCCGACGGTCGGCGACTCTGGAGAAGCCCCTTGCCCCTCACCCGCCGCGATCTGATTCGTAGCACTGCTTTGGCGGCCGCGACGCCCGTGCTTTCGGCGCTGGCTCAACCGCGACCACCGGTCGGACCGCCTCCGCACCCACCGGGACCGCCTCCGCACCCACCGGGACCGCTTCCGCATCCACCAGGACCGCCTCCGCTTGAACCGGGCGGCGAGCAACCGTTCCGGCACGGTCTGTCGCTGTTCGGCGACCTTAAATATCCGCCCCACTTCAGGCATTTCGACTACGTCAACCCGCACGCCCCGAAGGGCGGCGTGGTGCGCCAGAGCGCCGTCGGCACGTTCGACAATTTCAATTTCGTCGTCGCCGGGGTGAAGGGGTCGCTCGCCGCCGGCGTCGAGTTGATTTACGATTCATTAATGGCGCCGGCCCTCGACGAAGTGTCGACGGAATATGGCCTGATCGCCGAGGGCGCGAGCTATCCTGAAGATTACAGTTCCGTCACTTATCGCTTGCGGCGGAACGCGCGCTGGCATGACGGCCGTCCGGTGACGCCGCGCGACGTCATCTTCTCCTTCGAGGCATTTCGCAAATATTATCCCCAGCTTGCGGCCTATTATAAGCACGTCGCGAAGGCGGAGCAGACCGGCGAACGCGATGTCACCTTTTGGTTCGACCAGCCTGGCAATCGTGAGCTGCCGCAGATCGTCGGACAACTCAACGTGCTGCCGCAACATTGGTGGGAGGGCGTCGACAAGGCGGGCAACAAGCGCAACGTCGGCGCCACGACGCTGGAGCCGCCGCTCGGCGGCGGCGCCTACCGCATCAAGGACTTCGTCGCCGGCCGATGGGTCGTCTATGAACGCGTGCCGGATTACTGGGGCAAGGATTTGCCGGTAAATGTCGGCCGCGACAATTTCGATGAAATCCGCTTCGAGTTCTTTCGCGATACCACGGTCGCGCTCGAAGCCTTCAAGGCCGATCAGATGGATTGGCGCACCGAGACCAGCGCCAAGAACTGGGCGACCGCCTACAACTTCCCGGCGGTGCGCGACAAGCGCGTCGTGCTCGAGGAATTCCCGATCCGCAACCTCGGGGTCATGCAAGCTTTCGCGTTCAATATTCGGCGCGACAAGTTTAAGGACAGCCGCGTGCGCCGCGCCTTCAATTACGCTTTCGATTTCGAGGAGATGAACGAGCAGATTTTCTTTGGCCAGTACAAGCGGATCACGAGCTATTTCGACGGGACCGAGCTTGCCTCGTCCGGCCTGCCGACGGGACTCGAGCTGAAGATACTGGAGACGGTGCGCAACGAAGTGCCGCCCGAGGTCTTCACCACGCCTTACACCAATCCGGTCGGTGGCAACCCGCAGGCGGTGCGCGCCAATCTGCGCACCGCCGTGCGCCTGCTGCGCGATGCGGGCTATGAGGTGCGCAATCAGAAACTCGTCAATGCGAAGACAGGGGAGCCCTACGTCGTCGAGTTCCTTGCCTCCGATCCGAGCACCGAGCGCTTTACCTTATTCTACAGGCCCTCGCTCGAACGGCTCGGCATCACCGTCAGTGTGCGCACGGTCGACGACGTGCAATTCGAGAACCGGCTGCGGCAGTGGGACTTCGACATCATCACCACGGTTTGGTACGAGTCGCTGTCGCCGGGCAACGAGCAGCGCGGCTATTGGGGCTCGCAGGCCGCCGATCAGCCGGGCTCGCGTAATCTGATCGGCATCAAGAACGCGGCGATCGACAAGCTGATCGACCGCGTGATCTTCGCCAAGAGCCGCACTGAGCTCGTGGCCGCGACCCGCGCGCTCGATCGTGTTTTGTTGCACCATAATTATGTCGTGCCGCAGTGGACCTATGGGAAGCTGCGCACGGCGCGCTGGGACCGCTTTGGAAGGCCGAAAAAGCTGCCTGAGTACGGCGTATCGGCGTTTCCGACCATCTGGTGGTGGGATGCGAAGTTGGCGGCGAAAGTGAGCGGCCGATCGTGAGCCAACAAAGAGCGGACGGCTCGCCTCACCCTCTCCTCGCTTGCGGGGAGAGAAAGTCTCGCTGGCGGTTTGCCGCATCCGCGTCGGCGCCCGCCTTGCTTTCCTCATTCGGTTCGCAGCTGGCGTTACTCACGCCCCCTTCCCTTCAAGTGGAAAGGAGCCTGCTCCTGTCCCGGCGCGATGCGCTCGCGCTTTCCGCAGCCGGGTTGGCTGCGCTCGCCGCCCCCGGATTCATCGGTCGTGCGCGGGCGGACAGCGACGGCGAACGTCATGGCATGTCGGCGTTCGGCGACCTGAAATACCCGCCGGGTTTTCGCCATTTCGACTATGTCGACCCGAACGCGCCGAAGGGTGGGCTCTTCTCCCAGGTCGGATCGACGCGGCTATACAACCAGAATTTACTCACCTTCAATTCGCTCAACACCTATATCCTCAAGGGCGACGGCGCCCAGGGGATGGAACTCACTTTCGCGACCTTGATGGCGCGCGCCGCGGACGAGCCCGACGCGATGTACGGGCTTGCCGCGCGGACGGTCGCGATTGCGCCGGACGGCCTGACCTATCGCTTCTTCTTGCGTCCGGAAGCGCGCTTCCACGACGGCAGCCGCATTCTCGCCGCCGACGTCGCGTTCTCGCTCATCACCCTCAAGGAGAAAGGCCACCCGATCATCCACCAGCTTCTGCGGGATATGACCGGGGTTGAGGCGGCCGATGAGGAAACCGTGGTGGTGCGCTTCGCCGCGAAGCGTGGCCGCGACGTGCCGCTGTTCGTCGCCGGACTGCCGATCTTTTCCCGCGCCTATTACGCAACCCGCCCGTTCGACGAATCGACGCTTGAAGCGCCGCTCGGCTCAGGACCCTACAAGGTCGGACGTTTCGAAGTCGGGCGTTACATTGAATATGAGCGCGTCCGCAATTGGTGGGGCGCAAATCTACCGGTTAGGATCGGCCAGGATAATTTCGACACGGTGCGTTACGAATTCTATCGCGATCGCGATGTGGCCTTCGAGGGCTTCACCGGCCAGAGCTACCTGTTTCGCGAGGAATTCACCTCCCGCGTCTGGGCGACGCGCTACGATTTTCCGGCGATCCGCGACCACCGGGTGAAGCGCGAGGTTATCCCCGACGAGACGCCGTCCGGGGCGCAAGGCTGGTTCATCAATACGCGGCGCGAGACGTTTCGCCATCCGAAGCTGCGCGAAGCGCTGATCTACGCCTTCGATTTCGAATGGACCAACAAGTCGCTGATGTACGGATCGTACCAGCGCACCCATTCGGTGTTCCAGAATTCCGATATGATGGCGAAGGGCCTGCCAAGCCGCGAAGAACTAGTTCTGCTGGGGCCGTTTCGCGGACGGGTTCCCGACGAGGTGTTCGGCGAGCCGTTCGTGCCGCCGGTGTCGGACGGCTCGGGCCAGGATCGCGTGTTGTTGCGCAAGGCGGCGCGGCTGCTCAAGGAGGCGGGATTTCCGATCCAGAACGGGCGGCTGGTCGATGCGCGCGGAAGAAAGGTAGCGATCGAATTCCTGATCGACGAGCCGACGTTTACGCCGCATCACATGCTGTTCATCAAAAACCTCAATCTAATCGGCATCGAGGCCTCGTTGCGCATTGTCGATCCGGTGCAGTATCGGGCGCGACTCAATGATTTCGACTTCGATCTCACGGTTCAGCGGTTCAGCTTCTCAACCCTGCCCGGCGAGACGCTGCGCTCGTATTTTTCCTCGCAAGCGGCGGCCACGAGAGGCTCGTTTAACCTCGCCGGAATCGCCGATCCGGCGATCGATGCGTTGATCGACGCGGTGATCGCCGCGAATACGCGAGCCGAACTCGTGACCGCGGCGCGGGCGCTCGACCGGGTCATCCGCGCGGGGCGCTACTGGATTCCCCACTGGTACAAGGCCTCGCATTGGATTGCTTATTGGGACGTGTTCGGCCGGCCTGCGACCAAACCGCGCTACGCGCGCGGCATCCCCGAAACCTGGTGGTATGATCGCGAGAAAGCGGGCAAGACCGAGCGGATGTGATCACGCTGGCGCCATGTCCCTTGTGGTAGAGAGACCGCAGAGCGGTCGGAAGGGTCAGGGCTTTTTGACTTTCCAGCGCCGCCTCTCCTACCCTCCCCTGTAATGCGCCTACAATGGGGAAGACGCAGTGAGAATGCTTGGGCGACGCCCGGTCGAAGGATGACATGATCGCCTATATCGTCCGCCGGATCCTGTTCATGATCCCGACGCTGCTCGGGATCCTGCTGGTGTCGTTCGTCGTCGTGCAGTTTGCGCCCGGCGGGCCGGTCGAGCGGGTGATCGCGCAGATTTCCGGCTCCGACACCGGCGCCACCTCGCGCATCTCCGGGAGCGCCGGCGGCGATTTCGGCGCGCGCGGGCAAATGCAGGGCGCGTCGCAAGTCAACGCGGTGACGTCGAAATATCGCGGCGCGCAGGGGCTTGACCCCGAATTCATCAAGAGCCTGGAGCGACAGTTCGGCTTCGATAAGCCGGCCTATGAGCGCTTCTTCCTGATGCTGCGGAACTACGCCACCTTCGATTTCGGCAAGAGCTACTTCCGTGACGTGCGCGTCGTTGATCTCATCAAGGAAAAGCTCCCGGTGTCGATGTCGCTCGGCATCTGGATGACGCTGCTCACTTATCTCATCTCGATCCCGCTCGGCATCCGCAAAGCAGTGCGCGACGGCTCGCATTTCGATGTATGGACCTCGGGCGTCATCATCGTCGGCTACGCTATTCCTGGCTTCCTGTTCGCGATTCTCCTGATCATTCTGTTCGCCGGCGGATCGTTTTTCGACTGGTTTCCCCTGCGCGGCCTGACCTCGGACAATTGGGCCCAGTTTCCCTGGTGGCGCAAAATTCTCGATTACTTCTGGCACCTGACCCTGCCGATCATCTCGATGGGCTTGGGCGCCTTCGCCACGATGACGCTGCTCACCAAGAACTCGTTTCTTGATGAGGTCCGCAAGCAATATGTGCTGACCGCGCGCGCGAAGGGCTGTTCGGAGCATCAGGTGCTGTACGGGCACATCTTCCGCAACGCCATGTTGCTGATCATCGCCGGCTTCCCCGGCGCGTTCGTGCATGCATTCTTTTCCGGCTCGCTGCTCATCGAGACGATCTTCTCGCTCGATGGACTTGGCTTGCTCGGCTTCGAGAGCGTGCTCAACCGCGATTATCCGGTGGTGTTCGCGACGCTGTACATTTTCTCTCTAGTCGGCCTTGTCGTGAATCTGATTTCCGACCTGACTTATACTTGGGTCGATCCGCGCATCGACTTCGAGACGCGAGAGGTGTGAGGTGGACGCCACAACCTCAGAAACCTCCGAACGCACGCCAGACACGACGGCGATCTCGCCGACCGGGCTTGCGGTACTGCCCGAAGGGCGGCCGCTCAAGCTGTCGCCGATCAACCGCCGGCGCTGGGAGAACTTCAAGGCGAACCGGCGCGGCTACTGGTCGTTCTGGGTCTTTCTCGTGCTTTTCATTTTATCGCTCAGCGCCGAGATCATCGCCAATGATCGCCCATTTTTCGTGAGCTACAACGGCCACTGGTACTTTCCGGTGTTCGTCAATTATCCGGAGACCACGTTCGGCGGCGATTTCGAGACCGCGACCGACTACCGCGATCCCTTCGTGCAGAAGCTGATCACCGAGAAGGGCGGCTACATGGTATGGCCGCCGATTCGGTACTCCTACAACACGCACAATCTCGACCTGCCGACGCCTGCCCCTTCCCCGCCGACCTGGATGCTTACCGAAGCCCAGTGCCGGCCGGTGCTCGAAAAGAAGGGCCTCAATCGCTGCAGCGACCTCGAATACAACTGGCTCGGCACCGACGACCAGGGTCGCGACGTCGTCGCCCGGATGATTTACGGGTTCCGCATCTCGGTGCTGTTCGGCTTGGCCCTTACGCTGATCTCGTCGGTGATCGGGGTCGCGGCCGGCGCGGTTCAAGGCTATTTCGGCGGCTGGACCGACCTCCTGTTCCAGCGCTTCATCGAAATCTGGACTTCGGTGCCGTCGCTCTATCTGCTGCTGATCATTTCGTCGGTGCTGGTGCCCGGATTCTTCGTGCTGCTCGGAATCCTGCTGCTGTTCTCCTGGGTGTCGCTCGTCGGCCTGGTGCGCGCCGAATTCCTGCGCGGGCGCAATTTCGAGTATGTCCAGGCGGCGCGGGCGCTCGGTGTTTCCAATACGCTGATCATGTTCCGCCATCTTCTGCCCAATGCGATGGTGGCGACGCTGACCTTCCTGCCGTTCATTCTGTCGTCGTCGGTGATGACGCTGACCGCGCTCGACTTCCTTGGCTTCGGCCTGCCGCCGGGATCGCCGTCGCTCGGCGAAATGCTGAGCCAAGGCAAGGCCAACATCCAGGCGCCATGGCTCGGCCTGACCGCGTTCTTCACCGTCGCGGTCATGCTGTCGCTCCTGATCTTCATCGGCGAGGCGGTGCGCGACGCCTTCGATCCGCGGAAAGCGTTCGGATAGAAAACAATGCCCTCGAGGATCAGGCTGTTCTCCGTCATGAGACGCATCACGATGATCTCCGGCCCGCCGCATCCAAGGCGTGGTCATCGATTTCATGGCAGATCGACTTCGCAGCTTTCGTACCCGCAGGAGCTCCTCCTCTCCGTGCGCGATCTCTCCGTCACCTTCTGCCAGGGCCCGCGCGAGATACTTGCGGTTGACAGCGTTTCGTTCGACGTCGCCAGAGGCGAGACCGTCGCCCTGGTCGGCGAGTCGGGCTCGGGAAAATCAGTGACCGCGCTGTCGATCATGAAGCTTCTGCCCCATCCGGCCGCGCGGCATCCCTGTGGCGCAGTTTTGTTTAAAGGCCAAGAGCTCCTCACCTTGCCCGAACCGGAGATGCGGCGGGTGCGCGGCAACGAGATCACGATCATCTTCCAAGAGCCGATGACCTCGCTCAATCCGCTACACACGATCGAGAAGCAAATCGGCGAAATATTGCTGCTCCATCGCGGCATCGCCGGGCCTGCCGCGCGCAAGCGCATCATCGATCTGTTGGACCAGGTCGGCATTCGCGATCCGGAGAGCCGCCTCGGGAGCTATCCGCACCAGCTCTCCGGCGGGCAGCGCCAGCGCGTGATGATCGCCGTGGCGCTTGCCAACGAGCCCGACCTTCTGATCGCCGATGAGCCGACCACCGCGCTCGACGTCACGGTGCAGGCGCAAATCCTTAAGCTCCTGAAGGACATTCAGACCCGGCTCGGCATGTCCATGTTGTTCATCACCCATGATCTCGGGATCGTGCGCAAGGTCGCCGACCGCGTCTGCGTTATGAAACAGGGCAAGATCGTCGAGCAAGGAACGGTAGAGCGCGTGTTCATGGCGCCCCAACATCCCTACACGCGCGCTCTTCTGGGCGCCGAGCCGAAGCCGAATCCGGCCCCGCTGCAGCCGCACGCGCCCGTCGTCGTCGAAACCAATGATCTCAAAGTCTGGTTTCCGGTCAAGCGCGGCGTGCTGCGCAAAGTGGTCGGCCACATCAAGGCGGTCGACGGGGTCAGCATCGAAATTCGCAAAGGGGAAACGCTCGGCGTCGTTGGCGAGTCGGGGTCGGGCAAGACCACGCTTGGTCTCGCCATCCTGCGGCTCATCTCTTCCGACGGCCCGATCGTCTTCCTGGGCAAGCAGCTCCAAGGATTGAAGTTCAAACAGATGCGGCCGTTCCGCCGCGACATGCAGATCGTGTTTCAGGATCCGTTCGGCTCGCTCTCCCCGCGCATGTCGATTTCCGACATCATCGAGGAGGGCTTGTGGGTACACCAGCCGAACCTCTCCGCCGCAGAGCGCACCGACCGGGTGATCCGCGCGCTATCCGATGTCGGACTTGATCCCGAGTCGCGCTTCCGCTACCCCCACGAATATTCCGGCGGCCAACGTCAACGCATCGCGGTCGCCCGCACGCTTGTCTTGGAGCCGACCTTCATCGTGCTGGACGAGCCGACCAGCGCGCTCGACATGCTGATCCAATCGCAGATGGTCGACCTCCTGCGCGATCTGCAGCAGCGCCGGGACTTGACCTACCTGTTCATCTCGCACGATCTCCGCGTGGTGGCCGCGCTCGCCAGCCGGCTGGTCGTGATGCGGCATGGCAAGGTCGTGGAGACGGGTACGGCGTCGGATGTGTTCGCAAATCCGCGAACCGAATATACTCGGGCTCTGTTCGCGGCGGCCTTCAACCTTGAGACGGCGCCGGAAGACGTCGTGGCGCAATAGGATCGGTTGACATGGCCGACGTTAAGAACAGGGCGACGGCAGGATTCGCCGAGCGCGAAGGCGAGACAGTGCGGACGCTCGCGGATCAAGCGGCGGAGGCGCATATCAGCGAACCTGAGTCGATGGGGACGGGCTTCCGTCCCTTCGAGCGCTACCACGTCGAACTTGCGCATGCGGACGACGGCAAGGCGCGCTTCGTGCGCGACATTTTGCGGATCGGACGCACGGTCGGCGTCATCGCCGTCGATCTCGAGCGCGACGAAATCGTGCTGATCCGCCAATTCCGCCTCGCCGCCCATTTGCGAATCGGACTGGGAGACCTGGTGGAGATTCCCGCCGGTTATGTCGATCGCGACGAGACAACGGACGAAGCCATCCGCCGCGAATGCGAGGAGGAAATCGGGATCGCCCCGCGCGCTCTGCGCAAAATCTGCACCTTCATGCCGGCGCCCGGCATACTCGACGAATATGCCACGATCTATATCGCCGCCGTGGACGCATCGAAGGCGCCCGCGCGAGCCGGCGCGTCCCACGAGATCGAGCAGACGCGGCCGATCCGTGTGCGCATCGACGACGCGCTCGATGCGCTCAAACGCGGCGCGACCCACAACGGCTACCTGATCATCGCCCTGCAGTGGATCGCGCTCAACCGCGACCGCCTGCCCGAACTGCTGCGCGAGCCGTGATGGCAATACTACGAAAGCTGC
>Ga0307417_10001091_pt1 | contig 11207 bp, 8 predicted proteins | sample SalMarWE160210MG_2_FD_202514 | JGI IMG/M metagenome (GOLD analysis project Ga0307417, IMG submission 202514) | Salt marsh sediment microbial communities from the Plum Island Ecosystem LTER, Massachusetts, United States - WE1602-10 | ecosystem: Environmental > Aquatic > Marine > Intertidal zone >...
CCGAAAACTGCGGGCCAAAGCCCCCCTGGGCAGGATTTCCCTGGCGGGCAGCATCCGTCGGTGGAAGGAAACGGTCAAGGACATCGACATCGTCGCCACGTCGGTGAAACCGGCGAAGGTCATCGAGGTTTTTTCCGGCCTTTCGGTCGTCGCGGAGGTCCTTTCTCACGGTACGACGAAGGCATCCATCCGCACGACGGACGGAATCCAGGTCGACCTGCGCGTCGTGAAGGAAATCTCGTTCGGCGCGGCGCTCCAGTATTTCACGGGCAGCAAGGAGCACAACATCCGCCTCCGGGAGATGGCCTCGCGCGCCGGCCTCCTGTGCAACGAATACGGCATATTCCGGGAAACCGACGGGAAAAGGGTCGGGGGCCGGCGGGAGGGAGAGATCTACACGGCGGTCGGGCTCCCCTTCATCCCGCCCGAACTGCGCGAGGACGGAGGGGAGTTCGAGGCTGCGGCGGAAGGCGATCTTCCCCGGGCGCTGACCGTCGGGGAGATCCGGGGAGACCTCCACGTCCACACGAACTGGTCGGACGGCGCCCACGACCTCGACGCGGTGGTCCGTGCCGCAAAACGCAAGGGATACCGGTACATCGCGATCACCGACCATTCGAAAGGACTCGGGATCGCCCGCGGCCTGGACGAGAAGAGGCTGCGCGATCAGATGACCCGGATCGACGATGCCAACCGGTCCCTACGGGACTTCCGGGTCCTGAAGGGAATCGAGGTGGATATCCGGGGGGACGGAACGCTCGATCTTCCCGACGGCATCCTCGGGGAACTCGACATCGTCGTGGCATCCATCCACTCGGGGTTCCGTCAATCCCGGGAGCGGATCACGGCCAGGCTCCTGTCGGCCGTCCGGAATCCCCTCGTCGGCGTCATCGCCCACCCCACCGGACGGCTCCTCGGGAAGCGGGACCCGTACGACGCAGACATGGAAGCGGTCCTCCGGGAAGCCGCCGCCCGGGGCGTGGCGCTGGAGGTCAACGCCCATCCCGCCCGGCTGGACCTATCCGACTACCACGTGAGAATGGCAAAACGGTACGGCGTCCCTCTCGTCATCAGCACGGACGCCCACGTCAACACCCATTTCGACTACATGGAATACGGCGTGGCGACCGCGCGGAGGGGGTGGGCGGTTGCGGGCGACGTCCTCAACACGCTGCCCTGCCGGAGCCTGCTCAAAAGACTTCGATCGGGGAGAAATCCTTTCGCGTCCTCGATGAACCGGAAAGCGTAGGGCGAAGACCGGGAAAACCCGCATTTGTCTATCCGTAAGTATTTTGCTACCTTGAAAATCTTCACTGGTTTGGGAACGGTTGCCGGTTTTCTTCGATGCACAGCACCCGCACCCGATTTTCAACAACAGGAGGCGCAACTATGGGAAACCTGCGAAGGCCGAACGCAAACAGCGCCACAGGAACATTTAACCGTTCCCGAAGCGTCGTCCCCATGTCGGGAATCTGCAGCGATTGCCTGGACGGCTGCAAGGGGGGATGCGAAATATGGCTGGCCTCCTTCCGTGGCCGGGAGGTCATCTACCCGGGCCCGTTCGGGGAGATCACGGCCGGCGCGGACAAGAACTATCCCGTCGATTACTCTCACCTCAACATCCAGGGATACGCCGCCGGGGCACATGGGCTCCCCGAGGGGACCGAGCTGGGGCCGGATACGGCGATCTTCTCTCATGTCGACACCGAAACGGAATACGGCTGGGACAAGAAGGTCCGGATGCGGGTTCCGGTCTTCACCGGTGCGCTGGGCTCGACGGACATCGCCCGGATCAACTGGGAGCATTTCGCCGTCGGGGCCGCCATCTCCGGGGTCACCCTGGTATGCGGGGAGAACGTCTGCGGCATCGATCCCGGGCTGGAGCGCACGGGGAAAGGGAAGGTGAAGAAATCCCCCGAGATGGACAGGAGGATCGAAACGTACAAGAAGTACCACGAGGGATACGGGGAGATCCTCATTCAGCTGAACGTGGAGGACACGAGGCTCGGGGTCGCCGAATACGTGCTCGACAAGCACAAGCTCGACACCATCGAGCTCAAGTGGGGACAGGGGGCGAAGTGCATCGGCGGCGAGATCAAGGTCAACACGCTCAAGCGCGCGAAGGAACTCAAGAAACGGGGTTACCTGGTTCTGCCCGACCCGACCCATCCCGAGATCCAGAGGGCGTTCGAAGACGGCGCCCTCAAGGAGTTCGAGCGCCACTCGCGCCTGGGCTTCGTGACGAAGGAGGCGTTTCTCGCCGAGGTCCAGCGGCTTCGGGACCTCGGGTTCCAGCGGGTCACGCTGAAGACCGGCGCCTATTCCATGGTGGAGCTCGCCATGGCGATCCGGTACGCCGCCGAGGCGAAAATCGACCTGCTCACGATCGACGGGGCGCCCGGCGGCACCGGGATGAGCCCGTGGCCCATGATGAACGAGTGGGGGATCCCGACGTTCTACCTGCAGGCCCTTGCCTACGAGTTCTGCGAAAAACTGCGGAGCCGGGGGGTAAGGGTCCCGGATCTTGCCATGGCCGGCGGATTCTCCACGGAGGACGGCATCTACAAGGTCCTCGCCATGGGGAGCCCCTACTTCAGGGCGGTCTGCATGGGCAGGGGCCTCATGATCCCCGGGATGGTGGGGAAGAACATCGGCACGTGGGTCAAGGAGAGGAACCTGCCGAAGACCGTCTCCAAATACGGGCAGAAAATAGACGAGATCTTCATCCTGTACGAAGACCTCGTGGAGAAATACGGGAAGGAGGCGAAAAACATCCCCTTGGGCGCCCTGGGAATCTACACCTTCAGCAAGAAACTGGAGATCGGGCTCCAGCAGTTGATGGCGGGGAGCCGGAAATTCCGGGTCTCCGCCCTTTCCCGCAGGGACCTGATGTCGCTCACGGAGGAGGCGGAGCGCATATCCGGCATCCCGTACGTGATGAGCGCCTACCGGGAAGAGGCCGAAAAGATCCTGGAAGAATAGCCCGCTGTTCGACCGGGAAAACCGGTTTCCGGAAGGAAGCGATGGCCAAGGGAAAAGGCAAAAACCGTGCGTTGCGCGTGATCGCCGGCCTTCTTGCGGTCTTGGCGCTTGCCATCCTCGCTCTCGTCCTTTTTGTCGACATCGGCAAGTACCGGCCAAGGCTCGAAACCGAGGCGTCCCGGATCCTCGGGCTGAATGTCAAAATCCGCGGGGAGATGAAGATCGAGTACTTCCCCCCGTTCGGGGTTTCGCTGGGCGATATCGATGTCGCACGTCGCGGGGCAACCGTCGTCCGCGCGGAAAGGATGCGGGTCGGCCTGAAAATCCTCCCCCTGCTGTGGGGGCAGGTCCGCATCCGGCAAGTGGAACTTGTCCGGCCGCAGCTTTTCCTCCTGCGGACCGGAAGCGGTCCGTTCGACTTCGAGCGTTATCTTACCCGGCCGTTTCGAATCGCCAGGGAGACCCTGCCCGGTACCCTGGACAGCGTCGATCGGTTCTCGGTATCCGGGGGGATAGTCTCCTACGAAAGCAAGGATTCCTCGATCCGGGCCGAAGTGGACGGTCTCGAACTGGTCGTGCGGGACATCACGTTCGGGGAACCGCCCGTGGAGGACCCGTTCCGTACCGTCTCCCTCTCGGGGAACGTGAAGGCGGCGAGAACGGCCGTCGGAACCTGGGAGGCTTCGACTCTTGCGTTCGCATTGACGGCGAAGAACGGAAACTTCGAGATTCACCCGATTACCCTGCAAGCGTTCGGCGGGACCGGGGAGGGAAGCCTGTGGATCAATCTCGCGGTGTCGACTCCCCTTGTCAATATCCGGTTTGTGCAAACGGGTTCCGACATCGAGCAGCTGTCCATGGCCGCCGGCGGGAAGCAAGGTCTTCTTGCGGGAAAGGCGGATCTCTCCTGGAACCTGTTCATGAAAGGGGCGGATCCGGGCGCGTTGGCCGGGACGATGACGGGCGACATCTCCTGGAATGGGAGCGATCTCAATGTCCGGGACTTCGATCCTGATGCGCTCCTGTCGACAATACGTGAAGGGAAACCGGCCCCTCTCGCGCGGATGGGTGCCCTCCTCCTGCCCGGCCCGCTCTTCACGGCGGCCGCCGAGGGACTTTTCGGACCGGACGCCAGGGTAGGGAAAGAGGGGGAAGGAGGCCTGGTCGATACGCTTGTATCGAACTGGACCGTAAAGAATGGCAGGTTCGAGGCGGAGGACGTAGCCCTCGCCACGAAAGAGCACCGGGTCGCACTCACGGGCAGGATCGACCTCCCGGGCGGGCAGTTCGACAACATCACGGTCGCGCTCGTGGACGACAGGGGCTGCGCCCGGGCCGGGCAGACCATACAGGGAACTTTCCGCCTTCCCCGAATCGCGAAGACAATCGCCGCGAAGGGGCAAGAACCCACGGGGGAGACACCTGCGGGAGAGGCGACGGAGGCCGCCCCGGGCGGGGAGTGCAAGGTGTTCTACGCGGGAACGGTGCCGCCGCCGCAATGACGGTCAGCCTACCCCCTTCTTGGATGGTTCTGAAACCGTAGGGAAAAGATCCCGGAAAGACTTGCGGTTTGCGGGCGATGCGAATTCGGCGAACGTTTTTGCGAAGGCACCTTGCAACGTCTGCTTTTCCCGGTTCAGCGTTCCCACCAGGCTGCCGACGGCCAACGATGTTTTTTTCGCCTGCCTGCCGGTTTCCCGGAGTTCCCGGGCGACATCCAGGAGATATCGTTCCTGGACACGAAGATCATTACAGGATCCCAACAGGTCCTGCAGTTTCTTCAATTGTCCGATCTGGACACGGATCTTCCGGGGGGGAAACAGGCGGGAGAAGAATTCCAGAAGGTATCGCAGCTCCTTGCATTCGATCCGAAGAAGATGCAGCCCCTCGCCTTCCGGGTCGTCGAGGACCCGGTTCCCTTCTCTGAGAACACGCTCGTATTTCTTGCGGATCCTTATTTGCACCACGTCGCGTATGGGAAGCGCGGCATCGGGGGCTGTCGGAACATCCGTTCCCGGTTTCTGCAGAAACTCGCCCCATTCCCGAAACAGTTTCCGGAATGTTCCCGACTTGCTCCGCCGGATGAACTCGCGGAATTCCCGGGATCGTTTCTTTCGCAGATAATCGAACAACGGATCGATGTCGTCCCGCAGGGATGCGGGAAGCATTTCCTTGCAGGCGTCTTCGTTCAGGAGATAGACGTCCAGATCCCGCAGCGGGTTGGAGATCTTCCCCACGGAAGACAGTTCTTTCCGGAACCGTCGGGTCGTCTCTGCCGGGAACACGCGCTTCATCTGGCTCAAGACCGAACGGGTGCGACGCAGAGCCACCCGATAATCATGGAGAAATTCCGTATCCAGGTCTTTTTCCAGGTTTTCCTCGTTGACTCGCATTACCCGCAGCAGGAAACGCAGCACGGTCTTTACGGCCTCGTCCGAGCGCATCCCGGGATCGAGCGGTATGTCCGGTTTCGTGGAATATCCTCCCGGCTCTTCCCCGCTTTCTTTCATCGCAGCGGAGAAGACATCTTCCCTTTCGTGTGCGGTGAATCCGGCTTTCTCCAACCACTTGCGAACTTCCCGGGATTCCCCCATGTTTCCTCTCGCCGGTTTCCACCAAAGGGTTTCCGCCAGCACCGGGGCGTCCGTGTCCGGCGGGATTCGAATTTCCTCATGGAGGATACGAGCCACGGTTTTCCCCTCGTGGTTCGTTATACGATACGGCGTCGACCGGGAATGCAGTTCCGCAAGTTTCCGGAGTGCCCGGACAGTTACGATCGGTGCCAGCTTTTTTTTGAGAACACCGTCGGGAATATCCCGGAGGAAGACGGGAGGAGCGGTGACTTCCGCATGGTGGATGGGTGCGTCTTCGAACAGTCTGCGCAGGAACAGCCTGGATCCGGCCGTACACAATACCAGCGACCGATGATACAGGCGCCAGTCAAACGTATCGTAGAACGAAATGGTCTCCGATCGGGGTTGCTCCGTTCGAACCGGGTACCGGTCGGCCAGTTCACGGATCAATCGCCCGATATCATACCCGTCCGGAAAACGGCATTTCAGGGGAAGGAGCATTCCGGGGACCTCTGTTCGTCGAAGAGAGGGTTCTTGTCGCGTTCCTGCGGGGACTGAGGGGAAACGACCGGGTCAAACGGAATCCACCAGGTGGCGTTTCGGATAATCAAAAAAGACGGTTTCCCCTTTTCCTTCGCGTACGTTCTTCCAACTGGATACCGCAAACCGGATGCCGTACACGCCGGTGGTGGGGATAGTATATCCCGGGCATTTTTCAAGCAACATTTTCGCCAGGTCACCCAGATCCGGATTGTGCCCGAACAGCATGATGGTGCCATGACCGTCATCCTGGTTTCTCACGATTTCGAGCAGTGCCCTTGCACCGGAATGATACATCCTGTCGTCGTATCGAATCCTCTTCCTGGGATACCCGATCTCTGCGGCAATGGAAGTGGCGGTCTTCTTCGCCCGCTTCGCAGGGCTCGACAGGATCAGGTCCGGCATCACTTGCCTTTCCTTCAACTTTTTCCCCATGAAGGGGGCATCCCGTTTTCCCCGTTTGTTCAGGGGCCTGTCGAAATCCTTCAGGCTGCTGTCCTTCCAGCTCGATTTGGCGTGTCTCACCAGGAAGACGGTTTTCATCGGGCGATCATCCCGTCGGCTCCTGAAACCCGCTCTGTCGTCCCGGGATTATCCCGGCAATTCCATTCCCGTCATGAGGTGATCTTCCATGTATTTGATCTCCTCGATGCCGGACACCACGACCTCGGGATCGATCTCGAGTTCTTCCTGCGGGATCTTGTTGTCATACTCGACTTTGGAAAGGATGTGCTTGATGCAGTTGAGCCTCGCCTTTTTCTTGTTGTCGGAACGGATGATGGTCCAGGGGGAAATGGTCCGGTTCGTTTCGTTGAGCATCTGGAACTTCCTTATGGTGTAATCATCCCACTTTTCCTGGGCTTCCCTGTCCACCGGGGAGATCTTGTACTGCTTGAGGGGGTCCTTCATCCTCGATTGGAACCGGCGAATCTGTTCTTCCTTGGAAACGGAAAAAAAGAATTTGAACAAGTTGATCCCGTTCTTGACCAGAATCTCCTCGATCAACGGCACGTCTTTCAAGAACCGTTTATGTTCCTCATCCGTACAGAATCCCATCGTAGGTTCCACCATGGCCCGGTTGTACCAGCTGCGGTCGAACAGCACGATTTCCCCACCGGAGGGAAGCTGCTGGAAATATCGCTGAAAATACCATTGCGTCCGTTCCCTGTCGCTCGGCTTCAGCAGTGCGACGACCCGGGCGCCCCGTGGATTCAGATGCTCCACGATTCTCTTGATCGTCCCGCCCTTTCCGGCGGCATCGCGCCCCTCGAAAATCAACAGGACCTTCTGCTCTTTCGCGATGACATGTTTCTGCCATTTCAACAGCTCGATCTGCAACTTTTGCAGTTCCTCTTCGTATGCGAGGGTGAATTTACTCACCCAGACGACCTTGCGGTTTTTTCCTTTTTTCTTGTCGATGAAGCTTATCGCGGTGTGTTCCTTTAATGCCTTCTTCCGCTTTTTCCCTTTTGTCTCCCCTTTTTTTCCTTCTTTCTTTTTTCCCTCTTCCCCTTTCGCAGCCTTTTTCTCTTCTATCCCGATAACCTCTGCAATTTTCCCAGGGTTTTTCGCCTTCACGTCTTTGTGCCTCTTTTTGTCTTTCCCTGCTTTTCCCTTTGCCATCTTGCCCCCTTTTTTACAACGCAATCCTCTTCGACGGCCCGAAACGGCTCGAAATCATGCCAGTAATTTCCCATGTTTTTTCAGTTGTTTCTTCATGATCCGCAGCTCCTTGTCCCCCGGGATCACGATCGCCGGATTCAGGGTAAAATCGAGTTCCCTGCTTCTTCCCTTGTACGGCACCGAATTGAGGATCAGCTTCATCGTCTCCCGCCTGGCCAGATGCTTGTTGTCGGACCGGATGATCCACCAGGGAGACTGTTTCGTGTGGGTCTTTTTCAGCAGCATGAATTTCTTTTCGGTGAATTCATCCCAGAGATTCTGCGCCTGCAGGTCGACTTCCGATAGTTTCCACTGCCGGAGGGGATCGTTCTTTCTCCTTTCGAAACGCTTCTTCTGTTCCTCCCTGGTGACCGAAAAATAGAGTTTCAGCAATATCGTCCTGCCGGCATCCTCGAGGAAATTCTGCTCATAAGTGACGACCTTCTTGAGGAATCTCCGGTATTGATCCTCGGTGCAAAATCCCATGACCGGCTCCACCAGGGCCCGGTTGTACCAGCTCCTGTCGAACAGAACGATCTCCCCCGCACGCGGGAAGTGCTCGATATACCGCTTGATGTGGAGTTCCGTTTTCTGGTCCTCGGTCGGCTTCCCCAGCGCGACCACGCGGTATCGTTTCTCGTTCATGTACCGGGTGATCCGCCGGATCGTTCCGCCTTTCCCGGAGGCGTCCCGCCCGTCGAACAGGATGACCATTTTTTTCCCGCTTTTTTCCAGGTGGCGCTGCAGCTTGATCAATTCCGCCTGGTACGGCTTCAACTCCTCCGTTTCGTGATGGAATTTCAATGCCTGCTTGACGATTTCCTCTTTTTCCCTCTTTTTTAGAAGATCCTGGATTTTCTGAATCCTTTTCTTCGAATCGACGGATTTTGTTTTCGGCGCCGATCTCCTGACCGCATCCATGATCTGCGCCGACTGGTCCCCCTGTCCTTTTGCGATTTTCATGGCCACTCCGGTACCGGCTAATTCAATTTTCTTCCTGTCCGGTACATTTTCCCATATATTCCCGGAAGCCCGTTATTTTTCAACCCTCTGACCACCTCTTCCACGGAGTACGGTATGCGGAAATGCTCCACCGTTATCTTCCCCGAGGAAACCGTCAGTACGGCGAACGACGAACGCGGGTCCCCGTCGAACGGGCGCCCCACGCTACCCGGGTTGATGAAGTGAACGCCGTCGACGATGGAATGGAACGGGATGTGGGTGTGCCCCAGGATATACGCCTGGAACGGCGACTCTTTCGCCAGGGTCCGGAAACGGCTTTCCGGATTGCCAGGGGACGAGGCGTTTTCCTCTTCCCCGTCGAAGTCACCGTGGATGATTCGGATGCGGAGACCCTCCATCGTGACAACGGCTTCCTCCGGCAGGGACTTCAAGTACTCCCTATTATCCGGAAGAAGCTTTTCGCATGTCCAGTAATACATTAGGCGCTTCTCTTCCTTCCTGGGTTTCCCCGGGAGGTTCCCCTTCAAAATCGACAGCACCCGTTTATCGGTATTCCCCGCGATGCAGACAGGTGTCGTTCTCCTGCGAAACCACTCGATCGTCTCGTTCGGAAACGTGCTGTACACGGTCAGGTCGCCCGCGCTGACGATCCGGTCGAACCGGTCCGGGTTGACGACATGGTTTTCGATCGCCTTCAGTGCCGGGTAATTGGCGTGGATATCGCTCAATACGAGGAGTTTCTTCATCATCGTCTTTGGTCGTGTCGTTCGTTGCTCACGGAGCACCTCCTCTTGTGCACACCGATATCGGGTCGCTCGATACGCTGTCCCAAAGGATTGATTTTCCCTTCATTCCGCCCTTGTGGCAATACCTTGCCCTTGCTCTACGCCTTGGACCCTGCACCATCCGCATCCTTCCGAAATCCGCCCGGAATCAAAGGGAATATGCTGCGGATCAATGAATAAAACAGGAGAAAACGTTGCAAGTACGCGAAATACATGGTCAGGACGGCCGGCCCTGAATCCGCTTCAAACCCCCGAATTTAAAGAAAAAATATAACTTGATTCCCTTGCAACATTCTTGAATACTCTCATCCATGCTCCACACATTATGTAAGGGGAGGTCGGGGAAGATGGAAGCGCTAAGATCCCGCTGTTCTGTTCTGCTGCTGGTTCTCGTTGCATTTCTTTTTGTTTTCGGTGGGGTAGCAGAGGCTGCCTGGCCGAAAAAACCGGTGGAATTCGTGATCCCCGCGGGCGTGGGAGGAGGAGCAGACCAATACGCCCGGTTCCTGATCGGTCTTAACATAAAAAACAAATATATTCCCCAGCCGATTCTCCCCGTCAACCTCGACGGCGGGGCCGGGGCCGTGGCCATGCAGTCGGTGCTGAGAAACAAGGGAAACGATTATCAGATGATGATCACCCTGAACAGCTTCATCACCACTCCCCTGTTCCAGAATCTGCACTTCACGTTCCGTGATTTTACCCCTATCGCACTCCTGGCTCTGGATAACTTCCCCCTCTGGGTCCACAAGGACAGCCCGTACAAAACCTTTGCCGATTTTTTAAAGGAAGCAAGGCAGAGGAGCATCAATGTCTGCGGGACGGGATCCAAGCAGGAGGATGAGATCGTCTTCCGTGCCATTGAGAAGATCGGCAAGACAAAGCCCTTCAAGTTCGTCCCCTTCAAAGGCGGCGGCGAAGTGGCCATGAATCTTGTGGGCAAACAGTGTGAGGCTACCGTGAACCAGGTCAGCGAGGCGGGCTCCTTCTACCCGGATTACCTGCGCCCCCTGGTCGTCTTCCAGGATAAGCGACTGGATATTCCGGGCTACGAAAATGTCCCCACCGCCAAGGAGGAAGGGATCGATTTCAGCTACAACATGATACGGGCGATCTTCGCTCCCCCGGGCATCTCCAAGGAGGCCCAGGACGGAATGGTGGGGCTGTTCAGGAAGATCTCCGAGGACAAGGACTGGGTAGCATTCGCAAAGAAAACCGGTCTGCAGAGGGAGTTCATCACCGGCGACGCACTGATGAAGTTCTGCGAGGATTACGAGAAAACGCACACCGAGATCATGAAGGCGCAAGGCTGGATAAAGTAGCTTCTTGGGATTTCCCACGGGGGTGCAAGGGCGGACGACTTGCACCCCCTTTTCCCAACCCCCCTGGGACCTCGACCCCCCGATACACGACGGCCGATGCCGTATCATCCGCTTCGCTGCGATCCTGTCGCCTCGCTACACGTACTCCACGTATGTCGGGTCGTACATCTTCGCCTTGACATGCGCGGCCAGATCGGCCGGGCGACTCATCGTTGTCAAACCGCGCTGAAAGGCGACGTCCGCAACGGCCGTGGCGATGGCGGCGGACACCTCCCGGATGCGGCCGAGGCCGGGATAGATGCGGCCTTCCGCGAGATCGTCTTCCGAGACCAGGTCCGCCAGCGTCTTCGCGGCCGCGAAAAAGAATCTTCCCGTCGGAA
>Ga0307417_10001092_pt1 | contig 11194 bp, 8 predicted proteins | sample SalMarWE160210MG_2_FD_202514 | JGI IMG/M metagenome (GOLD analysis project Ga0307417, IMG submission 202514) | Salt marsh sediment microbial communities from the Plum Island Ecosystem LTER, Massachusetts, United States - WE1602-10 | ecosystem: Environmental > Aquatic > Marine > Intertidal zone >...
CGACGCTGTTCTTGAACATCGGGCTGTTCGTCTGGGTCGGTCTGATGATTCCCGGCCTCAACCAGGTAAATATTGGCTTTGGCCCTTCCGGCCTGCCGCTGGGTCCATTTCCGGCAGTGCAAATCATGCTTTTGCCCATTTTGAGCGCCCTCCTTTCTGTAACAGGCTGGCTGGCCGGACTGTACTATTATCGCTATGACGATCAGCGTATTCTGGCTTTCATTCTCTGGTCGACCAGCATCCTCGGCAGTTTGCTCTTTCTACTAGCCGTACTCTTCGCGTTTAATACCCCCGTCTGAAATGCAAATCCTGTTTGGTTTCATCCTGGCGCTTGTCATCGCCATACTGGCCTATCGTCTCCACAGTCTGGAACGCTCCGGTGTTCTGGCCGCTACCCTGGTCGGGACGATCATCTTCGGGCTGGGTGGCCTGCCCTGGGCAATTCTACTGCTGACTTTTTTCGTCTCATCTTCAGCCCTGACGCGTGCCTTCCGTCAACGCAAGCAGGGATTGGATGAAAAATATTCTAAAGGCGGACGACGTGACGCCGGCCAGGTTCTGGGCAATGGCGGCTTGGCAACTATTTTTGCAGCCCTGCACATATTTTTCCCGCTGGCCGTCTGGCCGTGGCTGGGATTCGCTGCAGCGCTGGCGGCTGTCAACGCCGATACCTGGGGGACAGAATTGGGCATTTTCGATCCATCCGAGCCAAGGCTGATCACCCACCTGAGCCAGGGCGTGGAAAAAGGCACATCGGGCGGAATCTCACCGGTCGGCACACTGGCTTCCCTGGCTGGATCGGGACTGATTGGTCTGTTGGCTGCCGCGCTCCAACCCTTCAGCATCAATTCTTCGACAACTCAATTCTTACCTGTCTTCCTGTTGGTCACACTTTCAGGCTTGCTTGGTGCGCTGTTCGACTCGTTCTTGGGCGCCACCGTCCAGGCAATTTATTTTTGTCCAGCTTGTAATAAAGAAACCGAACGCCACCCCGTCCACACCTGCGGCACCCCGACGGCCATGGCCCGCGGCTGGGGCTGGCTGAACAACGATTGGGTCAATTTTGGCTGTTCTTTAATTTCTATTATTATCGTGATAATTGTTGTATGCTAAAATTTCAAGAAGACTCCACACCAGGATGAATCAGTTAATTTTATGCAAAATCACTTTCGCATCACTGCTAAATTCTCACTTTATTTTACAGCCTTCGTGTTTTTAGCGGGGCTCGTCGCTTTTGCGTATCTGGGCGCCTACAATCGCTGGTGGGGAGACGACTGGTGCTTCAACGCTGATCTGGGCACCTATGGCTTTTTGGGAGCGATGAAGGGCTACACCTTTATCACCCATTATGCTTCAAATCGAATTTCCCTGACATTTTTCTCTTACTTTTTTCAGTTAATGGGCGTATTTGGCGTCCAAATTTTAACAGGATTAACCATTCTGCTCTGGTTTTTGGGTATTTGGTGGACATTATCTAACCTGAATCGCTTCCTAAAAGTACTTTTGCCTCAGACCAGTCTTATAATAATGGCGGGGGCAATCTTGTATTTCACCATTTACATGGCACCCAACCGCTTCCAAAGCATTTATTGGCGATCAGCTATCCTGCCATACACCTCGCCAACGGTTACAACCGTCTTTATCCTTGCTCTAATCACCGCGCGGATGGCGAGTAGGCATGGTTGGAGAGCAGCTCCTTATCTGGCGCTGCCTCTGGCTTTCATCACCGGGACGTTTTCAGAGCCCGGAAATGCTTATCTTGCCTCATTACTGACTATCCTGCTGGTTATAACGCTTCTGGCCAGAAAGCAGGGCAAGCATTGGGCTGAGCGAACTCTCCCTGTAATCGCGGCCGGCCTGGTCGGTATCTTTCTGGCGATGGTAGTGCTCTTCTCCGCGCCCACCAACCAGATGCGGCTTGACCTCGGAACTTACAGGTTAAACGAACCGATCAAGGTGCCCTTCCTGGCGCTGATTTTTTCCTTCGACTTTATACGCGACTCCCTGCGTGGCTTACCACTTCCTCACTTAATTTTGGCCTCAGTCATCGGTGTTTTACCTTTTCTCACCCGCGCCTTCCAATCTCGCATCAACAGAATAACAGGCAGGCAAACTGCGGCCGCAATTTTAGGAATTATGATCACAATCTATTTGATGATTGCGGCTATGGAAGTGCCCAGCATTTATGTGGAAGGTGGCCCACCAGCCCCTCGAACACTGATTTTTGCCCGGTTCGCTTTGACTGTAGGGATTGGCTTAATCGCCTGGTTAATCGGCTTATTGATCTCCGATCAAATTGATAGGCCATGGACATTGATTCTTGGTATATTGGTTCTGCTCCTTAGCAGCATTTATATACTTCGCACTACGACAATGGTCATTTCCGAACTTCCGCGATTCGTTGAACGAGCGGCCATCTGGGATAAACGCGACGAGTCGATCAAGAACGCTAAGGCTCGCGGGCTTACTCAAGTTGAAGTAGCTTCCATAGATGGATACTACATGGGTCACACTCGCGACTTCAAGGAGAATCCTGACTTCTGGGTTAATGCCTGTGCAGCTGATTATTACGGCATCGACTCCATTGTGGGTACATCTCCGTAATTGCCAACTGTTGCGAACAAAACAGTCCTCTCGCGAAGCTCGCGGGAGGACTGTTCTATATTGCTATGCTAGTCCCATTTAATGGGTAAAGAATGGGCTGCCCTGCACGGCTGCCAGTACTTCATTCCAAAAGGATTCCGCGTCAGGGTAGGGATAGATGCGCTGCAGCTCAGAATGGGCTTTGTCCGGCTGCCCGCTGTAGAGGTAATCCAACACCAAAGGCAGCACGGCGCACTTGGTCGTATTGTCCTGCTCACCATGGTCGCCGGGTTGGGCTTGCTGCGCCCAGGCGGCGTGCTCCTGGATGTCCTCACCAAACTGGTCAGCAAAGCGTGGGCTAGCCGGGATATATTGGTCTTGGCCCGGGTCATATTCCATGATCACACGCACGAACGGCGATCCGGCATAAGGGCAATATTTGTACGCGAATAGATCATCGGCGGTCAGGAATTCGTAGATGCCATCACCGTTCAAATCCTGGAACACACCGCCAGCATTGGATTCCGGCTTCTGCAAGATCGAGACGGGCAGGTCGCGCAAACTGATTACCCGCGTCCCAAAGCAGCAGTGCGCCCCACCGGAATAAGTATCCACGATCACTTCGGGGTAACCGTCACCATTGATGTCTGTGCCCGTCAGGTCTTCGATGGCGGAGGCCGAATCAATCCGAACGGACGGCTTCCCACCAGCCTCGATCATGACGACATCGTTGAATCCAATCTCGTTATTGGCGTCGTGCCACCAGCGGATGGCGTAAGCACCGATCAGACGCTCTTCCTTAAGCTGATAATTGGCGCTTTCTGTTGATGCTGGTGAAATTGGTGGCGGAACGGGTATCGGCTCTGTCGGGGCTGGAGCCGAGGCTGTTACTTCAGCGAACAGCGTCCCCGCGGCAGCGGTCAGCGCCTGTGAACTAACACCAGTTTTTGTCGCCGGGGAGATCAATCCACAAGCCTGCACTAAAACCAGCAGCAAAACAAATGCAATGGAGAAACGCCTCATAAAGCTAATACAGTCCAGCGATTAATGAGCTGCCTTGCTGCTCTTCCAAAGTTTAAAGTCCTTCAGGATCGACCCGCCGATGAATTCGCGCACAATCGAATTCTCCGGAATCAAATCGGAACCGAGCGGCAAGAACCATTCCAGAAAAGCGAGCAGGCGTTTGGCTTCGATATATTCAGGCGTGCCAAATGGTACCTGGCGCAGCAGTGGTTCGGCAAAAGGTTTGAGGGCTGCCAACTCGTAGACCAGCGCCGAGTTGAACATGATATCAGCATTTTCCTGAAACGGAAAAATATGGCGCTTCTCGCCACGTCGAACCGACTCCCAACGCGAAATAGTCTGGGCAGCGGAGTAACCACGTTCGCGCGCATCACGTACAATGCGACGGATCAGGCGCGTGTCAGTCGTGGAGACGCGGTTGTGGCGGTCGAGGTTCAGCTGCGTCAGGGCTGATACGTAGAGGTGAAAAGCCTCGCCGCTCAGCGATTCCGGGATCAGACGCGGATCAAGGCCGTGGATCCCTTCGAGGATGATGAACTGACCCCGGTGCAGCTGGATCGTCTCACCTTTTTCGCGCATCCCATTCTTGAAATTGTACTTCGGGAGCTGCACCTTATCCCCGGCCACCAGCGCTTCCAGATGTTCCGCCAGTAAGGGCAGATCGAGCGCCTCGATGGTCTCGAAGTCAAACTGACCGTTTTCGTCGCGCGGAGTCAGATCGCGGTCGACAAAGTAATTGTCAAGCTCAAGCGGGAAAGGCGAAATGCCTAGAGCCAGCAACTGGACTGATAGGCGGCGCGAGAAGGTGGTCTTGCCAGACGAAGACGGTCCGGCAATCAGCACCAGGCGAATCTGGCCGCTGCGTGCTGCAATCTGGCTGGCGATATCCGCCACATGCTGTTCGTGCAGTGCCTCAGAGACCAGGATAATCTCCTTGCCGCGTCCGGCTTGTATGGCATCATCCAGTGCGCCGACGTTGTCGATTCCCAAGCGTGCCAGCCAGTCGCCGTACTGGCGGAAGGTGGCCAGCAGCTTGGGATAATCCGGCAAAGGCAGGAGCTCGGTCGGTTTGTGACGTCGCGGAAAACGCAAGGTAAAACCGCCATTGGTCGGTGTCAGGTCGAACCAGCGCAGGTAACCCGTCGCGGGAACCATGTAACCGTGGTGATAGTCCATACGCTCGCCCAGCTTATATAGCGTCAGATAATCCTTCTGGCGATGCGCCAGTAATTGAACTTTATCTTCGTAGCCGCGGGACTTAAAGTACTCGATCGCTTCCGCCAGCGGGACTTCCTGGCGACTGAAAGGCAAATTGGAATCGACCAACTCCTGCATATGCCCCTGAAGGGATGCCAGTTCCGATGCGGAAAGCGGCGAACGTCCGACCACCTGGCAGTAATAACCGCCTGAAGCGACAGAATGGTCGATGGTCAGTTTACCTTTTGGGAATAGTTCTCTGAAGGCCATCTCCAGCAGGAAAGTCAGCGACCGGCGGTAGATACGCATCCCGTCTGCTTCGCCCATGGTAACCGGCTGGACACTGGCATCCATAATGATCGGATAAGTCAGTTCGCGCAGATGACCATTGACGACCGCACCAACCACCGGCGCGTCAAAGCTGTCGGCGATCGCCCCCAGAAATTCACCAACTTTAGCCCCACGCGGGCCAGAAAGTACACGCCCGTCGGGTAGATGAATTTCCACCTCCGGGCGCGGTTCTACCATACGAATAATTTGCTTCTTGCTCATCATGTCACTCCCCTTGAGGGGAAAAGTATTTTATCATTAATCCCCAACCGGCAGCCAGACGATTCCGTAAGCTGCAGGCCGGAGATTTTCGAACTGTGTTAGCGGTTCGCCAATAGTTTCTCCGGTTGGCGCGCGAATTCATCCAAAGGGATTTCGCCAAGCGTCAAAGCCTGCAGGGTGTCATTCAAAAGTTTGTTGACGGGTGTGGGTACTCCGTTTTTTTGACCGGCTCGGACAACTGCGCCATTAAGCCAATCCACTTCGGATTTACCGCGTCCGCTATGCAGGTCGATGTGGAAAGAAGGCATTTTACCGCCCCGTCCGCCCCCCAATATGCGCGCAACCAGCGGACGCAAGAATGTTGGCCAATCCGGGATCTCCGCCAGCATGCGCACCGGCGTACCAGGCAAGTCGACCACCTGAATACCCTGGGCTTCCATCACAGCTAAAGTTTCACGCAACTGCCCCATCTCCAGTTTATAGAGACCTGCATGGGACAAAACCTCAACTGCAGTCATGTCCAGGATAGCCGAAGTAGCGTTGGCGATCAGGTTGGTCAGCATTTTGGACCATTTCATATCCGCCGCTTCGGGGAAAAGCTGCGCTTTCAACTTGGCCGCTTTCAGGGCTGCAACTAAACGTTCAGATAATGGATGTCCGGCTGCCACACCTATCCCGCGCAGCTTCTCAAGCACAATATCGCCTGCTGCACGGCGGCCGATAGCGCTGGTTACCGTGCCATAGATGACTTTGTCTGGGCCAAGCACCTCAGCAATAGCTGGCTCGTTGTCCACTCCGTTTTGCAGGCATAGGATTGGCGGCATTTTATCGGTAAAATGGCGGATACCTTCCAGCGCAGAGGCCGTATCGAAAGATTTCAAGGCAAAGATTGCCACATCAAAGGGTCCAAATTGGAATGCATCTTCCAACGAGTCCGCCATCACAAACGAACGGGGATCGAGGACATTCGCATCACGGGTCTGGCGCCTGCGGTCGAGCGTCAGGTCCAGCCGCAACCCCCGTGCGCGCAATTCCTCGGCCACTGAAGGCCGCTCCACAAAGACGACATTGTGACCATCCAACGTTAGGCTACCACCGATATATGTCCCGATCGCACCAGCGCCAAAACACAATACAGATAAAGGTTGCTTAGCTGCCATTTGCACCATAGGAACTACTCCGCATCCGGAATTTTCCAGTGTTCTCGATCATTTAATTTCATGAAACGCCAGCGATGACGCTGCGGCAAATATTCCAACCGCGCAAAAGCTGTGTTTTCGAAAAAGAAACTTGGTCCCTGATTGTTGGCCTGGGGCGTGATACCCAAAATTGCCAGCATGACCTTGTTCAACAAACCCCCGTGGGAAACCACCAGGTAACGTCCCGGCGGACGCTGCAACAAATCATGCAAGGCGTGGCCCGCACGCAGGAATAGCGCCCAATCACCTTCGCCGTTTTTAGCAAATGAATCATATGGATTTAAGAAATCGGGCTGGGGAAATTTCTCGCGTGCTTCCTCACGGGTCAATCCCGACATTTCGCCATTATCCCGCTCCATCCAGATGGGATCCAGTTCGAGCGGAGTGCTGATGGCTTCGGCCAGGATCTCGGCAGTCTGGCGAGCGCGCGTCAGGGGACTGGAAAAGATCAGGTCGAAGGATTCGCCTTCGGCTTGCCAGCGATGCGCCAGCGCTCGCGCCTGGGCCAGGCCTGTCTCTGTCAAAGGGAAGTCCGCCTGTCCCTGGAAACGTGCTTCGGCATTCCCAATCGATTCTCCGTGACGCAAAAAGACAAACAGATACCTGGATAATTCGGCTTTATTCAACATCATCACGTTCGAGAGGGACGGTTCCCTGCTTCAGGATGTAAACCGGGCGGCGTTTGACTTCCTGGAAAATATAACCGACATACACGCCGATGAAACCCAACAGCACCATCAACATCCCGCCGACGATCAAGATCACGAACATCAGCGAACTCCAGCCGGGTGCCAGATTGGAAGTGTGACCGGTGACCCAGAAACTGAGCACGTAGAGCATTTCCATGAAAGCCAGGCACAGGAACAGGCCCCCGACGCTCAAACCGATATAGAGCGGTACAAGAGAAAAGGAGAAGAGCGCATCAGAGGCCAGTTTAAGCATCTTGCGCAGCGAATATTTAGACCGTCCACCGATGCGCTGCGGCGGATGGTAGGGCAGAATCGCACTTCGATAGCCCAACCAGGAGATCAGGCCACGCAAAAAGCGATGGTATTCCGGCATGGACTTAAGCGCGTCCACTGACTGGCGGCTCATCGCGCGAAAATCCGAGGCGCCCTGCAGGACATGCGTACCGCTGATGCGATTGATCATGCGATAAAAGGCCGAGGAGGTAAATTTCTTGAACGAGATGGCTTCCTGGTCGTCCAATCGCTGCGCCTGGACAATGTCATATCCCTGCTGCACCAGCTGAATCATCTCCGCAATCATCTCAGGCGGGTGCTGTCCGTCACCATCCATTGTGATCACAATATCACCTTCAGCGTGATCGAGTCCGGCGGTCAGCGCGGCCTGATGGCCAAAATTTCGGCTCAAAGTCAGCACATCAACACGATCATCCTGTTTGGCTAATGCCGCCAGGGATTGGTCGCTGCCATCCTCGGAGCCATCATCGACATAGTAATACTTAAAAACGAACGGCAATTCTTCTGTTACCGCCGTGAGTTGCAGATGGAAATGCTCCACCACGCCCGCCTCGTTGTAAACAGGGACGACAATTGAAATACGCAACCTTGAATCGGACAATAGGACCTCTCTTGCAGGGATCAGGGGAAGATTCTACCATGCGAGGAAACAAAAATGCCACGAAAGTTATTCCGTGGCATATAAAAATGGACAGAGAACTAATATTCGCTCCGAGGGGATATTTTCATTGAATTACAAGTTCAAGCCGTGTTTATCCTCGAGTAATTTGACCGCCCGCTCGACCTCGGTTCTTTTTTGCTTCGCGTTCCAATCGAGAGCAACTCCCAGGATATTCGCCAATTCCACTATGCGCTCGTGGGTTAACCGACCGAGCATAGCCAGCATGGATCGCCGCAGCAGTAAATCATCCAGATGAACGATCTTTTCGTTGTGGGCCAGGAACCCGATCTCACGCTGGCTGTAGTCCGGCAAAGATTTGAGCGGTTGGTCCTCGCCCTGGGAGATAAACAACGCGACTTGGTCCACACGCATGCCGTACCGATCGAACAACTCAGAAAGACGCTCCAGGGAGAACCCGGTCCAGGCACGCAGACCTTCGAGGGTCCGCTTATGATCCTCTGGGGATTTGGGGTAACCACGACCACCGCCGATTGGCAGCACAGCAGTATCCTTCTGGCGTGGCAGGTTAAGGAATTCAAGCGCTTTATCGGTAACCTGTTCTGAGAATGCACGGAAGGAAGTCCACTTGCCTCCCACCAGGGAATAGACCGGAAATTTCAGACCGGTCCAGACTCCATCCACCACGCGGATCTCGTGATCGCGGGTGATCTGCCCTGCAGTCTTCGCGTGACTGTAGGCCAGCGGACGGACCCCCGAGAAGCGGAAGACAATCTGAGCGCGAGTCACTTCGATATCCGGGAAGACTCGCGCGACCAGCCCGAGGAAGTAATCCACTTCTTCTTCCGTGCAGCCCACATCGTCCGGATTCTCGACCGGGATATCCGAGGTCCCGATCAGAACTTTATCGAACAAAGGAAAGATCAGCACGATGCGCCCGTCTTTGTTCTCAAAGAAGAATTCATGATCGCCAATCGCCTGGCGCAGTTCCTGGTGATCGAGCACCAGGTGCGAGCCTTTCGTGCCACCGATAAAATTCGTGGTCAAGCCCAGATCATGGTTAATAATATCGATCCATGGGCCTGCTGCATTGATCAGCAAGCGCGGCCGGACTTCAAAGGTCTCTCCACTCAATTCGTCACGCAGCGTAACTGCATCGCCGCTACTGCCGACCAGGCTGGTGTAATTGAGCGAATGCGCATTCGGATTCTCTGCCTCCGCATCCAGCAGGAGTTCGACCGCCAGACGTTCGGGACTGAGAATAGCACCGTCGTAATAAGTCGCGCTGCAAAGGATCTCGGGGCTGAGGCGCGGATAGCGTTCGAGCGTTTCTTTGCGCAAATGGAACTGGTGCCGCGGAACAGTACCTTGTTTGCCAGTATAGGCATCATACAACATCAGGCCGGCCTTGATGACCACTGCACCTCGCTCGGAGGGGCGATCGAGCAAGTTCAGGAACTTAAAGGGCGCATTGAACAACCCGGAAAACCACTTGAAAATCGGGATGGTAGTCGGCAGCGGGCGAACAATATGCGGGGCGTTCTCGATCAGGCGATTGCGTTCCTGTACAGCTTCGCGCACCAAACGGAACTCACCATTCTCCAGGTAACGAATGCCCCCATGGGCCATATGCGATGAAGCCGCGCTCGCTCCCGAACAAAAATCGGCACGCTCGACGAGCAGCACATCCAGACCCTGGAGAGTCAGGTCGCGGAAGGTGCCAATCCCGTTGATGCCGCCCCCAACAATCAAAACGCTGAGGTCGGGATGGTCACGCAGATGCTGCAGGGTTTCTTGACGATTCATCTGGACTCCAAATTAAAAACTGTAACCTCATTTTACAACGACCCGATGCATTGACACCATTGCACTTACATAAGCTAAGTAGATAGCATCTTTCATTCAAAACAATCTTAGAATATGCATCCGTTTCAAAAATCAAGTTGTGGTCGTAAGTGTACAGCATCTTTAAGGGCTCATGCGGAGAGGATGCACACTACGGGAGCCTACTCGGTCCAATCCAGGGTGCGTTTGACAGCTTTTTTCCAGCCCCGAAAAAGGTCTTCTCGTCTTTGCGCCTGCATCTGAGGCTGCCATTGCTTGTCCTTGCCCCAGTTAGCGCGCAGTTCGTCGAAGTTCTTCCAATAACCGACAGCCAAGCCAGCGGCGTAAGCTGCGCCGAGGGCAGTCGTCTCAGCCACCTTTGGCCGGATGACGGGGACATCCAGGATGTCAGCCTGGAACTGCATCAGTAATTCATTGAAGACCATCCCGCCATCGACCTTCAAGGCGGTCAGTTTTACGCCTGAATCGGCTTCCATAGCTTCCAACACTTCGCGTGTCTGGTAAGCGGTCGCTTCGAGCGCCGCCCGGGCAATATGGCCCCGGTTTACGTAGCGCGTCATACCGACGATGGCGCCGCGCGCGTCGCTGCGCCAGTAAGGCGCAAATAGACCCGAGAATGCCGGGACAAAGTAGATGCCGCCGTTGTCCTCAACACTTTTAGCGAGATCTTCGACGTCCGATGATTTCTGAATCAATCCCAAATTGTCGCGCAGCCACTGCACCAGCGCGCCGGTAATGGCAATCGAACCCTCCAGCGCGTAGACTGCCGGTTGGTCGCCAATTTTGTACCCCATCGTGGTCAACAAGCCCGATTTCGATTGGACAGGCGTCTCACCGGTGTTGAGCAGCATAAAGCAACCCGTGCCATAAGTATTCTTGGCTTCACCCACGGAAAAGCAAGTTTGCCCGAAGAGCGCCGCCTGCTGGTCGCCCAGGTCACCCGCAACCGGGATGCCGCCCAGAACACCTTTCGCCTGTCCGTAGACATCAGATGATGAGCGGATCTCCGGCAGCATGGTACGCGGGATTCCCAACAAACCCAGGAGATCCTCGTCCCAATCCAGAGTGGAAAGATTCATCAACAGCGTACGGCTGGCGTTGGTCACGTCCGTCACGTGTTTACCGGTCAGATTCCAAATGATCCAGCTGTCCATGTTACCAAAGAGTAATTCACCCTGCTCGGCACGTTTACG
>Ga0307417_10001093_pt1 | contig 11191 bp, 10 predicted proteins | sample SalMarWE160210MG_2_FD_202514 | JGI IMG/M metagenome (GOLD analysis project Ga0307417, IMG submission 202514) | Salt marsh sediment microbial communities from the Plum Island Ecosystem LTER, Massachusetts, United States - WE1602-10 | ecosystem: Environmental > Aquatic > Marine > Intertidal zone...
CGAATGTCTCTCCCGTCCCACCGCGGACGACGTCACGACCGGCGAAGAAGGCCTCCGATTCCGGGAAACGGCCCTTGATCTCGCTTCGGGTGAGACCTTCCCACTGCCCGAACGAGATCTCCATGAGACGCTCGTCGAAATTTACTTCGAGACCCTGCCGCGCCGCGATCGCCCCGGCCGTATGGGCGGCCCTCAGCAGCGGCGACGAGTACATCGCTCCCACCGCGGGAAAGCTGCCGGCGAGCAAGCCGATTTGGCGGCGCCCCTCTTCGGTGAGCTCGCCATCTTGATGACCCTGCCACCGCCCCTCGACATTCGACGTCGTCTGGCCGTGGCGTACCATCAGCAACTCGGTGACACCGTGGTCGAATTGGAAGTGTGTAGGTGGAAGGTCACCGAGATGAGTGTCGTCGTTGTAGCGGCTCATCCGCACTTCCCCGTCGTCCAGCGTGAGCTCGGCGATCGCGGTATTGCCAAGCAGGCGAAGCGGGCTCGGTAGCTTCGTCTCGAGAAGGGCGCTGATCAGCAGGAGCAAGGACATGCCATGGCTGACCACGGCGGCAGAGCCGTCACCGTCGAGCCTGGCCAGCATGCCGTCGAGCGCGTCACGGACGCGGGCCACCACTTCGGAAGGACGCTCCCCACCACCGAGCGCGATGTCCTCCCCGGCAAACAGGGCCTGGAGGTCGTCTCCGGATTCCTCGATGATCTCGCTGGTGCTGCGGTTCTCCCATGTACCGAAGAAGGGCTCGCGCCAGCGGGGATCGGTGACGAAGGTTCGGTCGAGCGCCGCTGCTGTCTCCCGGGTGCGGACCAGATCGCTCGAGACGATCAGATCGAACTGCCTGGCGGCGAGACGAGCGCCAAGAGCCTTTGCCTGCCTTCGCCCCAGCTCGGTCAGCGAGGAGTCGGTGTGACCCTGCCAGCGCCCGGCCGCGTTGCCTTCAGTCTGGCCGTGGCGGATGAACGTGATGTCTACGGGCAATGATGCTCCCTGCAGCGGGACCCCGTAGGCTAGGCACCATGATGCTCACCGCGATCATTGCCGTCGACTCCCTTGCCGCCGACTCCATAATCCCGGAGGACACATCGGCGCGCCTCGTGTGGGCCGTAGTCGCGGTCGTGATCCTCAGCCTCTACTACCTGATGAAACAAGCGCGCAAGAACGCGACGAAAAAGTACTGGGAGCGACGGCGGGCCGAGGAAGAGCGGATCGCCAACGATCCCGACATGCGCAAGGACTGACGGTGGATCCGCTGTCCGACGTCGTCGCCCACTACGAGGAGCGGTACGACGAGGACACCCGGCTGGACCGCGACCCCGGCAACCGGCTCGAGATGATCCGTACGCGCGTGATCATGGAGCGGCACCTGCCCGATCCCCCGGCGACGATCCTCGACGTCGGAGGCGGGCCCGGCGCATACGCGGCGGCCCTCGGCGAAGCAGGGTACGACGTCGAGCTGATCGATATCGTTCCCCGCCACATCCGACAGGCAACCGAGCGCGGCGTGCGGGCGCAACTCGGTGACGCCCGCGATCTGCCGGTCCCCACCAGGACCCAGGATGCCGTGCTGCTGCTCGGCCCGCTCTATCACCTCATAGAGCGAGAGCATCGCCTGGCCGCGCTCGGCGAGGCGATGCGTGTGGGCAAGGCCGGTGCCCCAGTGTTTGTGGCCGCCATATCGCGCTATGCCGCCGTCATCGACGGTCTCGACTCGGGTTTCTGGGACGACCCGGAATTCGCCGAGTTGGTGGTCGCCGAGCTCGAGACGGGAACGCACATCAACGCAACCGGCAATCCTTCGTACTTCACGACTGCCTACTTTCATCTCCCCGACGACCTGCGCAGCGAGCTGGAGGATGCCGGGCTCGAGCGTGTCGAGGTCGTAGCCGTCGAGGGCATCGGCTGGGCGGCGGGCGACCTGAGCGAGCGGCTGGACGACGCAGTCAAGAGGGCGGAGCTGTTGCGGCTCCTGGAGCTGCTGGAGAAGGAAGCGCCGATCCTCGGCGTCAGCCCTCACCTGCTCGGGATCGGCTGGAATCCGTAGCCCCGGTGGCCTGAGCCTCCCCGCAACGGCGACACCGCATCGAGTAGTGACCGCATCAAATAGTTGTCGAATCGAGTAGTTATCGTGGGGCGATGCCTAAATCGAGCCGTCCGCAAGTATTGACTCCGCAACAAGACGACTTCCCCCGCTGGTACCAGGAAGTTCTCGACAAAGCCCAGGTCGCAGACAACGGACCGGTGCGGGGGACGATCGTCATCCGACCGTACGGCTATGGGATCTGGGAGCGCATGCAAAGCGAGGTCGATTCCCGGATCAAAGCGACCGGCGCTGAGAACGTGTACCTGCCGCTGCTCATCCCGGAGAGCTACCTGCGTCGCGAGGCCGAACATGTCGAAGGGTTCAGCCCGGAGCTCGCCGTAGTCACCCACGCGGGCGGCAAGGAACTCGCCGAACCGTTGGTCGTGCGCCCGACCAGCGAGACCCTGTTTGGCGAGCTGATGTCCAAGTGGATCCAGAGCTACCGCGACCTGCCCCTGCTACTCAACCAATGGGCAAATGTGGTGCGCTGGGAGATGAGACCGCGCCTTTTCCTGCGAACGACCGAGTTCCTGTGGCAGGAAGGCCACACTGCGCACGCCTCGCGCCGGGACGCCGCCGAGTATGCAAGACGGATCCACCTCGGCGTCTACCGCGAATTCCTCGAAGAGGTCATGGCACTGCCGGTTCTCGTCGGGGTGAAGACCGCACAGGAGCGCTTTGCCGGCGCGATCAACACGCTCACCTGCGAGGCGATGATGCGCGACGGCAAGGCGCTGCAGATGGCGACCAGCCATGAGTTCGGCCAGAACTTCGCCAACGCTTTCGACATCACGTTTCTCGACGACCAGGGAACGGAGCAGCACTGCTGGACCACGTCGTGGGGTAGCAGCACCCGCATGGTCGGCGGTCTCATCATGGGACACGGCGACGACCGTGGCCTGATGGTACCGCCGCGCCTCGCATCCATCCAGGCGGTCGTTGTGATCGTGCGCGACGATGCGACGCTGCTCGAGGCAGGCGAAGGTCTACTCAGACAGCTCAGCGACGCCGGGGTGCGCGCCCGGCTGGACAAGGCGACCGACCAGGGGCTCGGCAGGAGGATCACCGACTGGGAGCTGAAGGGGGTGCCGCTCCGGCTCGAGCTCGGGCCCCGGGACCTCGCCGCCTCCTCCGTGACCATGGTGCGCCGGGACACGCAGGAGAAGACTCCGGTTGGCTTCGACGCGCTGGCCGCGGTCGTGGTCGAGACGCTCGACGACATACAGCAATCCATGTTCGACAGCGCTCGCCTGCGACTCGAGAGCGCAACCATGACTACCGGGTCGATCGACGAAGCGCGCGAGGCGGCCCGCACCGGGTTCGCCCGGATTCCATGGCGAGTGTTGGGTGAAGAGGGCGAGACCGTGCTTGCCGAGGATGCGATCAGCGTTCGTTGCCTGCAGACCGAGAACGGCGAGATACCGGATGATCCTGACGCCGATGATGTCGTCGCCGTGGTGGGCAGGAGCTACTGACCCGATCTCGGCGCCGCAGCCCGAAACCTCCTACCTCCGGCGCTACGCCACCCGCAGGAACCTTCCCCCCGGAGCGGGGGGACTAGCGGTACTCGGGGTTCTCGAAGTCGAAGCGGGCGCCTGCGTCCCATTCCGAGCGCTGGTTGCCCCAGGCGGGGATGCCGCCCGCGTCCTTGAGCATCCCGGCAAGGTGCATGAGGTTCCAGGTCATGAAGGTCGTGTTGCGGTTGGTGAAGTCGTTCTCCGGTCCCCCGCTCCCGGGATCGAGGTAGGACGGACCGGGCCCCGCCTCACCGATCCAGCCGGCATCGGCCTGCGGAGGGATCGAATACCCGAGATGCTGCAGGGAGTAGAGGATATTCATCGAGCAGTGTTTGATCCCATCCTCGTTGCCGGTGATCAGACAACCGCCTGCCTTCCCGTAGTAGGCGTACTGCCCGCGCTCGTTGAGAAGACCGGAGTTCCCGTACAGGCGCTCGATGACCCGGGTACAGATCGAGGATTTCTCACCCAACCAGATCGGCGAGCCCAACACCAGGATGTCGGCGGCCATCACCTTCTCATAGATCGTCGGCCACTCGTCGCTCGCCCAGCCGTGCTCGGTCATGTCCGGATATACACCGGGCGGCAGGTCGTGATCGGCTGCGCGGATGCACTCCGTCGAAACTGCGTTCTTCTCCATGATTTCCATCGAGATGTCGATGAGACCCCGGGTGTGCGACATCTCCGGAGACCTCTTCAGCGTGCAGTTGATGAAGAGGGCCTTAAGATCCGAGAAGTCCTGATGCATGCCATCCTCCGCCACGATTGCCTCCCGTTTTCGACTCCCCGAACCTACTCGTGTTCGCGGTCTCGTGTTCGCGGTCTCGTGTTCGCGGTCTCGTGTTCGCGGTCTCGTGTTCGCGGTCTCGTGTTCGCGGTCTCGTGTTCGCGGTCTCGTGTTCGGAGGTCTCGTGTTCGGAGGTCTCGTGTTCGCGAGCCCGCCCCCGGCACAAGGCCGGGGGCGGGTCCTCCTCCGTAAGGGTTGTGTCTCCGACGGCGCTAGTGAACGAACGCCGAGGCGAAGATGAGGCTGACGATGGTCATCACCTTGATAACGATGTTCATCGCCGGGCCCGCCGTGTCCTTGAACGGATCGCCGATCGTGTCGCCGACAACGGCGGCCTTGTGCGAGTCCGAGCCCTTGCCACCGTAAGCGCCCGCCTCGATGAACTTCTTGGCATTGTCCCAGGCACCACCGGCGTTTGCCATGAAGATGGCAAGCAGGAAGCCCGAGACCAGCGCACCGGCGAGCAGGCCACCGAGCGCTCGGACGCTGATGAACCCGACGACGAGGGGCAGGGCGATCGCGAGCGCTCCGGGGATGATCATCTCCCGCAACGCCGCCGTGGTCGAGATGTCGACACACTTGGCATAGTCGGCCTTGACGCCGTCGCGACCCTCTCTGAGACCAACGATCTCCCGGAACTGGCGCCGCACCTCCTCGATCATTTGGTTGGCGGCCCTGCCGACGGCCTTGATCGTCATCGAGGCGAACAGGAAGGGGAACATGCCCCCGAGGAACAGACCGACGGTCACCGGGATGTCGAGGATGTCGAGCGTCCCGAGTTCCCCGCCGGCGTCGACAACTGCCTGACGGAACGTGAAGAACAGGGCCAGCGCCGTCACCGCCGCCGAGGCGATGGCAAATCCCTTGGCGATTGCGGCCGTGGTGTTGCCCAGCGAGTCGAGAGCATCGGTTGCCTCGCGCACCTCGGCCGGGAGATGCGCCATCTCGGCAATACCACCTGCATTGTCGGCGATGGGGCCATAGGCATCCACCGAAACCGTGATGCCCAGCGTCGCCAGCACCCCGATAGCGGCGATGGCGATGCCGTAGATCCCGGCCAGATCGACATCGAATGCAATCTGACCACCCCAGTAAGCGCCGAGCATGCCGAAGGCCACGACCACCACTGAGAAGGCCGCCGAGCGCATGCCTTCGGCGATGCCCTCGAGAACGACGGTAGCCGGACCGGTCTGGGACTGGCGGGCGATCTCCTTGACGATCTTGTGGTGGTCACTGGTGAACCACTCTGAGATCTGACCGATGAACCAGCCGACGAAGAGCCCGATGACAACTGCGGCGAACAGCCCCCAGGTGTTCTTCACGCCCTTCTCGTCTCCGAAGAAGAACGGGGTCACGATCCCGACCCCCACAATCGTTATCCCCATCGCGGCGTAGGTACCGCGATGCAACGCCGCGGTTAGCGTCCCCTTGCCCGGCTTGACCAGGAACGCACCGACTATCGACCCCACCATGCCGATGGTTGCAATCATGAGGGGATAGAGAAAGGCCTTCTCCTGGAAGGCCTGTCCCGCGAACGCGAATGCCGCAAATGCGATCGGGGCGATGAGAGAGCCCATGTAGCTCTCGTAGAGGTCCGCCCCCATACCTGCTACGTCGCCTACGTTGTCGCCTACGTTGTCGGCAATCGTTGCCGGGTTGCGGGGATCGTCCTCGGGGATCCCCGCCTCTACCTTGCCGACGAGGTCGGCACCCACGTCGGCGGCCTTGGTGTAGATGCCGCCACCGACACGGGAGAACAGTGCAATAGATGAGGCGCCGAGACCGATGGCGGTGACGATCTGAAATGCCTGGGGTTCGTCGAGGATGACCTTGAAGAACAGGTATCCGAGGCTGAGACCGAGCAGACCGAGGCCAGCCACAGTGAAGCCCATCACCGCCCCGCCCCGGAACGCGAGCGGCAGTGCCCGCTCGATACCACCCTCACGGGCTGCCTCCGCCGTCCTGGCATTCGCCGCGGTGGCGACCCGCATCCCGATGAAGCCGGCAGAGGCCGACAGCGTGGCCCCGAAGATGTATGCGATCGCACCCCAGGGCCTGCCCCAGTCGAGAAGGACGAAGATGAGAATGGCCATCACCAGGACGAACCCGGCGACCGCCGTGTACTCACGCCGGATGAAGGCCATGGCCCCGTCCCGGATCGCACCCATCAACTCCTGCATGCGCTCATTGCCGGGGCTCGCGCTGTTGACTTGACGAGCAAAGACAGAGGCAAGGGCGAGGGCAGCCAACGCAGCCAGCATGGCCAGGTAGAGCCAGATCTGCACAGTATCTCCCGCGGTCGATTGGTCGGACCCGGTGATTTTAGCCAGCGGACATTTCCCTAATAATTGGGATCAGTGTCGGTGACTTCTCAGCGGTTAGCGCGGCCCGATCCTCGCCGCAGCGCTGCGGCGGCCGCAATCAATATCAGACCCGAGGCCAGGATCCAGTAGTCGGGGTGCTCGACGAGCCCACGTCCCGGCTCGAGCACCTCGAGAGTGAGCACGTCGATGTACGACTCTCCACCGCGGTGCGGATCGTGGTACTTCCACTCACCCACGATTTCCACCAGGGGGCCGCGGACCCGGTACCCGCCAGGCTTGTCGAGCGTCCTCGCTATGGCCTCGGGTATCCGCACCGCCACCCCGACATTGCCACCGGTGAGTGGGCCGCCGTCGAGCACCGGCTTGTAGACGTAACTGTCGCCGTTGAGCTGGGTCCACATAGACCCGTCGCGGCGGAATCCGTAGTCACCGATGAGCTCTCCCTGGACAACGACATTCCCCTGGATCACCGCGGCGTCCTGGATCAGATCGGTGACGCTCACCTGCACTCCGTCCGTGGCCGCGCCCGCCGGATAGGCAGGCACCAGCAACATGACGGAAGCGATGAACAGGAGGCGTCTCATTTTCCCCTCCACGTCGACCAGATGAACCCGAACAGGGCGAAACATGCCACAAACTCGAGCCTGCCCAACCACATCTGTGCGATATACGTGATCTTGAGGAGTGCAGGCATGGCCGGGTCGGTAACGCCAACCGACAAGCCCACGTTGGCTCCGGCCGAGATCGCCTCGAACAACGCTTCACGCAATCCATAGCCGTAGGCGAGGGCAACGGCGGCGCCCAGCAAATACATGGCGACGTACAGAAGCGAAACCGACATCGCGGCCTGGGACAGCTCCGGGGTCAGCCTCGTCTTGGCGTTCTGGAAATACGAGCGGCCGACCAGCGCGCCCTCGGGTACGAGCACCTGTTTGATCTGGGCGATGATGGTGCGCACGGTGATACCGATGCGCAGCGACTTGACGCCACCGGCAGTCGACGACCCCATCCCACCAAGCGCCATCGCGATCGTCATGCCCCCGAACGCGAGACCGGACCACCCGGCGAGCTCAGGCACCGACACGGTCCCGAACCCGGTACCGGTGTGGGCGGATAGGACCTGGAAAAACGAATAGCGGGCCAGGCCAAGGCTGTGGGTGAACTGACCGGTGGCGGCAAGACCCAGGATGGTGGCGGCCAAAGTCCCCCCGAAGGTGATCAGGATGGTCCGGGTCTCCAGGTTCAGCATGGCGGTCGAGTACCGCTTCTTCCACAGCGTGTAGTGGAGACCAAACGACATGGCGCCCGCCACCATCAGGATCGAAGCGCCGAACTCGAATATCATCGAGTGGTAGTACCCGAGGTTCGTCGACTGCGCCGAGAATCCGCCGGTGTCGAAGGCGGCGAAGAAGACCATCAGCCCGTGGAAGAGCGACCGATAGAACCCAAAACCGAGGACGAGCCAGGCAACCAGCGTGAGCACCGCCACGCCTGCCACCAGGTGCACCAGTGCCGCCGCCCAGATGAATCGGGCGGTCGAGCGCACCGACGGGAGAATTCGTTCGTCACGAGCCTCACCCAGATACAGCGTGACCGCACCACCACCGGCAAAGATCGACAAGGCGGCGATGATGATGCCCTGCCCACCGAGGAAGTGCAGCAGGTGCCGCCAGAAGTTGAGCGAAGGGGCGAGGTGGTCGAGGTCCTGAACGAGCGTGAGACCGGTCGTGGTCAGACCCGACATGGCATCGAACAGAGCATCCAGGTAGCTGGCATAGTGCCCGCTCAGAGCCAGCGGGATCGCCCCCAGGATGGGTACCAGCAGCCAGGCGAGCGCTACGACCACCATGCCATGAGACCAGTCGAGACGATGCCTCTGTACCCGGATCCTGCGTGCCAGCGACCCGAGGACCAGGAACACCCCGATCATGAGGCAGAACGACGAGGCGGGGGCCCACTCCCTGCCGATCACCGCCCACAGCAACGGAATCGCTCCGGCGGCCCCGACGAGAATGGAGAGCCGACCGAGGTTGGATCCCACCACGCGGAAGTCCTCGGCCGTTGGTCGTACGAGCATTCACACCACCGACAGAGCGAGAAACGCCACCACCACCGCAAAGGCGACGAGGACTACAACGATCACGGCCTCGAGCAGGAAAGCGCTGAGGCCACCGCGAATGTCGTCGTTCCAGTTCTGGCCGCGGCGCCCGGACCCGCCGTTCACTTCTTCGCCTCGTACGTCTCGAACGCGGCGGCGAACGACTTCTCGTGCTCGATCGGCACCACCGCCAGCACTTTGTCGCCGGCCTTGAGAATCGTGCTGGGACCGGGAACCGAGGCCCGTCCGTCGCGGATCAGCGTGATCAACAGGGAAGGGCGCGGCAACTCCAGGTCCGTGATCCGGGTCGACGGATAGTCATCCGGCAGCTCGCGCTCGACGAGGCTGACATCGCCGCCCTCGATGACGGCGAGCCGGCTCAGATCTACCAAATCCACCTCGCGCGAGATCACCTGGGCCATGAGCTCCGTCACCCCGACAACTGGAACGCCCAGCGCCTCGAAAGTTGGGCGGTTGAGCGGGTTGTTGAGACGGGCCAGGACGTTCTTGGCGCCGAGGGTTCGCGCGAGCTCGCAGGCAACGAGGTTGTCCTCGTCATGCCCCGTCACAGCGACCGCCCAGTCGATGCGCTCGATGTCGGCAGCCCTCAGCAACTCAACGTCGGATCCGTCACCGTGGAAGACCATGAAGTCGGCGTTCTCGATCAGGTTCTCGGCCCGCTCGGCATTGACTTCGATGAGCGAGACAACATGGCCTTCGTTCTCGAGCATGAGGCTGAGGCTCGACCCGACCTTGCCACCGCCGATGACCAGGATCCTCACAGCTCGGCTCCCTTGCAGTAGCGGCTGATCTTGCGACGTACGCCCTCCTCTGCCGCGGCGATGACAATGTCGTCCTCCTCGAGAACGAGGCGCCGTGTTGCCACAATGACTTCGAGACCGCGCCGAACGGCGGCGACACGGAGCCTCCCCCTGATCTCGAGGTCGTGGACTGTGATCCCTTCGGCATCGGCCGACATCAGCATCTCGATCAGCTCGACGTTCTCGCCGAGAAAGGACAGGTGGCTCTGGTACTCGCCTTCGAGGATCTGCTCGCGCACCGCCCGCGAGATGAGCTTGCCTGCGGTGACGTGTCTGATGTTCAAAGCACGGTAGGCGTCGGTACGGCGGGGGTCGTCGAGCCTGGCGACCGTCTTGGGGACACCGAAGACCTGGTTGGCGACCTGGACCGCCATGAGGTTCACGTTGTCGAAGCTCGTCACGGCAGCGAAGGCGTCGGCGAATTCAATACCGGCTTCACGCATCACCCTGATGTCATAAGCCTGGCCCTCGTGCGTCGTACCGTTGAATGCGCTCCCGAGACGGCGGAAAGACCCCGCCTCGTTGTCGACCACCGAGACATCATGACCCGAGTCGGACAGGCTCAAGGCGAGATCGCTCCCCACCCGCCCGCATCCGGCAATGACTATCCGCACTCCAGCTCCTTACTCCCTGCGGCCGGTCAGAGTAATCGTCACGACCGGGCCGCTCGCTCGTAGGTCACCGCATCCCACTAAGATCGCCCCCCGTGCGATTCTCACTCATCACCCGATTTCTCGTTGTGTTCGCCCTCCTCGCCGCTGCATGTAGCGGCAACGGAGACGCGCAGGACACAACATCGACCACGGCGATGGCAACAACCACCGCCGCCCCCACGACAACTGCTTCGACGACCACCACGGAGGCAGGGCCCCAGCAGGTATCGCTCGGTTTCACCATGCCGGACGGTTTCGCGGCACCGCTCGACGAGTTCTACTCATGGCTTGCAGATGCCCGCAACCCCGAACCCAACGTTCCGGCGGACCTGTTGACCCATCTCGCCGGGCTCCACCGCACCGACCCCGGCGCCGAGGGCGGCGTGTCGTCGGCCGAGTTGAGCACCGGCGACAGCGTCGCCATCGCCCATGTCGACAACGATGTGCTGGCGCTAGTTGACGACGGCTCAGGCTGGCGCATCGTGGGCGCGGCCATGGACGGGACCACTCCCTGGTTCGGACCAGAGCCGCGCATGGTCCTGGTGCTCGGCTCGGATGCCCGTCCCGGGGAGAACCAGCAGCGGTACCGGGCCGACAGTGTCCATATCCTCACCGTGGTGCCCAGCCAGGGCGCCGGCGCCATTGTCGGGTTCCCGAGAGACAGCTGGGTGGAGGGCCCGAAAGGGATGAACAAGCTCACCAACCACATGGCGGGAGCCGGTCCCGAGGTCGAGATGGATATTGTCAAGAACATCACCGACCTACCGATCGAGGGCTACTTCGTCACCGGGTTTCTCGGTTTCGACGGTCTGATCACGGCCCTCGGCGGGCTCCACATCGATCTCCCGTCGACGATGCGCAGCGGCAACAACTGGTCCAACTTCCCCGCCGGCGAGCAAACGCT
>Ga0307417_10001095_pt1 | contig 11173 bp, 10 predicted proteins | sample SalMarWE160210MG_2_FD_202514 | JGI IMG/M metagenome (GOLD analysis project Ga0307417, IMG submission 202514) | Salt marsh sediment microbial communities from the Plum Island Ecosystem LTER, Massachusetts, United States - WE1602-10 | ecosystem: Environmental > Aquatic > Marine > Intertidal zone...
GGCTGATCGACTTCGTGAAGCATCTCGGAGCGAGCAAAGAGCCGGTTCATCCGCACATCCTCTACTTCGAAGACGTCGACGAAGACGGCGAGGTGGAAGTGGCGATGCAATGGATGAAGAACTCGTACACGGAGACGGTCCTCAGCTTCGCGAACAACATCAACACCCATGAGGGTGGCACCCACGAGGAGGGTTTCCGCAAGGCGCTGACTCGAGCGCTGAACGAGTTCGCTCGCGACAAGGGGATTCTCAAGGAGAAGGAGGACAACCTCACCGGCGAAGACGTGAGGGAGGGCCTGACGGCGATCGTTTCGGTGAAGGTCCGTCAGCCCCAGTTCGAAGGACAGACCAAGACCAAGCTGGGGAACACCGAAGTCCGTGGCTACGTGGAACGAACCCTCAACAGGGTGATTCCGGAGTGGCTCGAGCGTCATCCAGGGGAAGCGCGTTCGATCGCCGAGAAGGCCATCACCGCCGCCAGAGCCCGGATGGCCGCCCGAAAAGCCCGCGAGCTGACGCGACGCAAGTCGATGCTCGAATCGGCCAGCCTTCCCGGCAAGCTCGCCGATTGCTCTTCCCGGAGTGCAGAGGAGTCTGAGCTCTTCATCGTGGAGGGCGATTCTGCGGCAGGCCCGGCCAAGCAGGGAAGGGACAGCAGGATTCAGGCGATCCTGCCCATTCGGGGCAAGATCATCAACGTCGAGAAGGCTCGGTTGACGAAGGCGCTGCAGAACGCCGAGATCCAGGCACTGATCACGGCGATCGGAACGGGTATCGGTGAGGACTTCGACCTGACGAAGGCGAGGTATCACAAAGTGGTGATGCTGACCGACGCGGACGTCGACGGTGCACACATTCGGACGCTGCTGCTCACATTCTTCTTCCGCCACATGAAGCCGCTCATCGAGGCCGGCTACATGTACATCGCGCAGCCACCGCTCTACCGGGTCAAGCAGGGCAAGAAGGTCACGTATTTGGACGGCGATGCCGAGCTGGCCGCATTCCGTGAAGAGAATGGAAACAAGCGCATGGACGTCAGCCGGTTCAAGGGACTCGGCGAGATGAACCCTTCGGAACTGTGGGAGACGGCGATGGATCCGGAGAGAAGGCGACTTCTCAGGGTCGAACTCGAGGACGCCACACAGGCGGAAGAGGTGTTCTCCGCCCTCATGGGTAACGACGTGAGCGCGCGCAAGGCGTTCATCCAACAGAACGCACGAGACGTCCGATTCCTGGATGTTTGAAGGAGGGGCGATGACGGACGGCCAGGACAGGGCGATTTCTTCGATCGACATCAATCAAGAGGTTGAGAAGTCCTTCCTGGACTACGCGATGTCGGTCATCGTTTCGCGCGCCCTCCCCGACGTTCGGGACGGCCTCAAGCCCGTTCAACGTCGGATCGTCTACTCGATGTTCGAGTCGGGCATGGGACCCAACTCGACATTCCGAAAGTGCTCGAAGGTCGTTGGAGACGTGATGGGGAACTATCACCCGCACGGCAACGACGCGATCTACGACGCGTTGGTTCGCATGGGGCAGGACTTCTCAACGCGCTACCCGGTCATCGACAAGCAGGGGAACTTCGGCACGATCGACGACCCTCCTGCGGCCATGCGGTACACGGAGAGCCGACTCACGCAACTCGCAACGCGACTCCTCGAAGGGATCAGAGAGGACACGGTCCACTTCGAAGAGAACTACTCGGGCGAGATGTCCGAGCCTATGGTGCTCCCGGCCCGGTTCCCGAACCTGCTGGTGAATGGATCGACGGGTATCGCCGTGGGGATGGCGACCAACATCCCGCCCTACAACCTCAGCGAGATCGTCGACGCCTGCATCTACGCCCTCGACAACCCGGACGCTCCGATCGAAGACTACCTCGACATCATCAAGGGTCCCGATTTCCCGACTGGCGGATTCCTGGTGGGCACCAGAGGTATCAAAGAAGCACTGAGGACCGGCCGTGGATCGGTGAAGATGCGAGCGGTCACCGACGTTCAGGAGATCCGAAAGGGCCGCACGGCGATCATCGTGACCGAGCTTCCGTACCAGGTGTCGCACGACAGGGTCTTGGAGAAGATCGCCTCACTGGTTCACTCGAAGAAGATCAACGGCATCGCCGATCTCCGGAATGCCAGCTCCGATCGAGTCGGGACCAGGTTGGTCATCGAACTGAAGAGAGAAGCCGTGCCACAGGTCGTGCTCAACCAGCTCTTCAAGATGACGCAGCTCCAAGAAACCTTCGGGGTGAACACGGTTGCACTCGTCGACGGTGTACCGCGCACGCTGAGCATCTCCGACATGATCGGCTACTACCTCGACCACCAGATGGAGGTCATCGAACGAAGGACCCGATTCCGCCTGGACGAGGCGGAGAAACGCCGCCACATTCTCGAAGGTTTACTGATCGCCCTCGACAACATCGATGCGGTGATCGAGATCATTCGAAACTCGGAGGACACTGCGATCGCAAGGTCCGCCCTGATGGATCGATTCGATCTGTCCGAGATTCAGGCGAACCACATTCTCGACATGCAACTCCGCAGGTTGACGGCACTCGAGACGTCGAAGGTGCGCGAAGAGCACGATGGCCTCGTTGCCACGATCGCCGACCTGAAGGCGATCCTCGCCGACCCGGCCGAGCGGAGGTCGATCATCGCCACCGACCTGTCCGAGATCAGGGAGAAGTTCGGAGATGGGCGGCGAAGCCACATCATCCCCGACGATGGTGACCTCTCGCTCGAGGACCTGATCGCCGACGAGGAGATCGTTGTGACGGTGTCCGCCAACGGCTACGTGAAGTCGGTTCTGGCTAGCTCGTATCGAGCGCAGGGACGTGGGGGTCGCGGTGTCCAGGGTGCATCCATCCGTGAGGACGACGTGATCAGCCATCTCGTACACACGACTGCTCACTCGTATCTGTTGTTCTTCACGAACCGGGGGAAGGTGCACCGCGTGAAGGCCCATCAGATTCCACGGAAGGAACGCACAGCCAAGGGTGTACTGGGTCAGTCGGTGCTGCCACTCGAGCCAGACGAGCGGATCGAGGCCGTCATCGACACGAGGGACTACGAGACGTCGCGCTTCCTGGTGACCGCAACGAAGAGGGGGTTGATCAAGAAGACGCCTTTTGCCGACTACGACTCACGCAACGCCACATTGGTGGCCATCAACCTCCAGGACGACGACGAGGTCGTGGCTGTGAGGACGACCAACGGATCCGACGATCTGCTGCTATTCACACGCAATGGGCAGGGCATTCGCTTTTCCGAGGGTGACCTGCGGCCGATGGGAAGAGCGACCCAGGGGGTCCGCGGCATTCGGCTCCGTGAAGGCGACGAGGTGATCTCGGCAGCCACCAGCAAGGACGGAGAAGAAGTGCTCCTGATCACGTCCGGTGGGTATGGAAAGCGTGTTGCGCTGAACCAGTTCCCTGTGCAGAGACGCGGCGGCATTGGTGTGAAGTCGATGAAGCTGACGCGGGTACGTGGGAAGCTCGTGGCAGCGAGAGCCCTCTCGGCGGGTGCAGAACTGTTTGCCGTTTCGTCGGAGGGTGTCGTGATTCGCCTGTCGGCCAAGAGCATCAGTAGACAGAAGCGCGATGCGAGCGGGGTGAAGGTGATGAATCTCGCCCAGGGTTCTGAGCTGACGGCGATCGCTCCAGTCCCTCAAGAGGAGGAGTAGGGCACTGTGCGAGCTCACCTGACGTTGTACCCGGTGGCGGTACACTCGCCTGAAGCGAGGAGCTGAGTATGGCCGTGCGGCGGGTTCGCCGGATCGTCCGGAAGTTCGATCCCTGGACCGTGATGAAGGTGTCCTTGGTGTTCTACGCGGTCCTGGGACTCGTGTTCATTCTCGCAGTGGTGATCCTGTGGGCTGTCGTCTCCAACGCCGGCTTCCCTCAGAAGATCGAGAGCTTCCTGAAGCAGATCTCCCTGCTCAAAGACGACGCGGTTCTGTTCAAGGACAGTGACCAGTACCTCCGCGTGGTCGTGTTCCTCTCCGTCGTATGGACGGCACTGATGAGTGGGCTCACGACGCTCGCCGCGGTCATCTACAACCTGATCTCGGACGTCGTGGGCGGGATCGAGGTCGTCGTTCTCGAGGAGACACTCAACGTTCCACAGGCGCCGGTGGTGCGAACACCGCAGATGCACACACCGCCACCGTCACAAGAGGAACTGCCAACAGCCGAGATTCCGGCAGTCGACCTCACGGAACCGCCGGCCGTTGACGAGCCTTCGGGCTTCATGGACGGCACACAGGATGAGCCTTTCGCCGACGTGGATGCCGCTATCGAGTTGGAGCCGGACGGAACCTAGCGATCTCGAGTCCGGCAGCCTCTGCGATCTCCAGGTAGTGATCCGCGATCGATCCTACGTCCACGATGCCCGGCTCGTTCGATGTCGTGGCCATGATGATGGCGGCTGATGCCAAGGCGATGGCGTTTACGAAGGCCGCCTGATCTGCGACCCCGATCGTCTCGGACGCCGCTTCGACAACGACGCCTCCCCAGTCACCGGACGTTGGAGCCACGAGAAGACCAGCCGAGTTCGAAACGGCCCGGAGGCGCCCGATCGGCGGTGGGAACGCGACAGAGGTGCCGCTTCGCAGAGGAGTCCCGGGAGCGGTGATCGCGATCAGCCGAGGGGTCGTGGTTGCGGCGATGGCTCTGGCGACCGCGGCGAGCGATGCTTCTGAGAAGACGGGGATGTCGACGGCTGTGGAGACGGTGCCTCTGACGGCGAGCGGTATCCCGGCGGAGGTGGCCCTGGCGAGGATCGTGTCGGTGTCGGTTGCGTCAGAGACGAGAACGTCCCAATCGGCCAGGTCGTCGATGCGGACGGTCTTGGGGCGTTGTGGATTCTGATCGAGTACACCGAGCAACGTTAGGCGACCTTCGGCGAGGAGGATTTCAGAGCAGCGCCCCGCGATGGGCCCCGTCTGGTGTATCGCGACCTTCACGAGCGACGAGGTTCCCACGTCCCGTCAGGGAGGGGTGATCGACGCCTGAGAAGCAGCGCCCCGAGCGCCACTGCGACGATGAGAAGGAGCTTGCGCATGGGGCGAGTGTAGGGGGTGTGTGACTCAAGGAATCAGCCGGTTTCTCCGACGCCTACGGGCAGTGGATAGGCGGCGGGCCGAAACTGTAGCCGTAGCGGTCGCATCCCTGATCAAACTCGTCGGTACGGTCACTTGGGTCAACGGGAACGAGCGAGCGCCGTCTCGCATACGAAGCGCCGCCGCCCCGGTTGTCGATGACCCGAATCGGGGAGCTGTCTCGTGCCGGCAAAGGGGACTACTTCGGCCAGACCGGCGCCACGATCTGCATCGACGCACTCAGAGAGAAGTAGCGGCCAGGGGAGAAGGCTCGCCCGAGCCAAGCACCGATCGCAGGTAGGCACGGAGAGGACCAGGATCGCCGGCCCGTCGGTCGAGAAGCCGGAACAGAGACCTGACGACGAGGAATCCGATGATGCCCACCATGACACCGCTGGTGTTGAGGATGAGGTCGTTGATATCGAGGATCCTGTAGCCGGGGACTCCTATCGCCAGGCCGATGACGAGTTGGAGGACCTCGATCATCCCGAACGTCACGATCCCGGCAAGGAGCACTCTGGCTGTCGATCGCTTGGCGAGCACGAACCAGGCCAGGAAACCGAACGGGATGCCCATCACGATGTTGCCGACCACCTGTCTGGTCGTTCCCATCCGCTCGAACAGAGCGAAATTCGTCGCCGCAACCCAGTAGGGCACGGTGGCACGTGTGCTGTCCAAGGGGATCGGAAACAGGGTCACGCGAGCCACCTCGATCAGGTAGATGACGAACACCGCGGTCATGAAGGTGCGGGCGCGGGAGCCGGCATGCAGCTGCTCATAGATGACCCACCCTGCGAGCAGCGGGTACGCGATGAGCGCCAGTACCACCCCATCCAGCACGAATGCCTCCCTTCGGGGGCAATCGTAGGGGGATTCTGGCTATTCGTCTCCGTCGTCGTTCGACCTTCCGACCGGAAGGGATATCTTCAGGTGCTGTTCGCAAGGCACTAGTGGGGAACGTTGGCGTGGTCGGAGGGTTGATCCCTACCTTGGGAGCGAGGGATTCATGGGACAGTCTGCCTGGGTCTCCAGGTGCCTGACGATGCCTGGGGATTGGTACCCTCTCGTACATCGACACTCCGCCGCCGCTGGGGAAGCCTGAGTAAGGGTTCCAGCTTTGGGGGCCGATCCAGGCTGTTCACGCAGCTCTGCCGAGATGGACTGCACGACTTCACGAGCTTCGTCTCCGGCATCGACGTGCGGTGAGCCGATTCACGAATCGGGGAACTCTTCTGATGGCCGACGCGAACTACATAGATGACAGCCGCCGAAAGGGGGTGAGAGGACGGGCCAGTATCTGTGGACTGGTTACCTACCAGGAACGAGAGAACCAGATGGCGAAGAAACTAACGATCGTGCTCGGGGTGTTGGCGATGGTGGTGCTGATGACTGCGTTGCCGGCGCTGGCGTGGGGTTCCGACAGTGGCACTGTCAGCTGTGGGAACAACAACATCGCAGTTCACTCGAGAACTATCCAGGACTGGTATCACCAGGTGCCCAGCGGCAGTACAGTCGCATCTGGCTACACGTCGTACTGGGATGCTCGGACAACTGCAACGCTGCAGTCGGGTACTGGGTCATGGAGAGTACTCAGTGTGGAGGGTAGCGTTGACACCGGGAGCACGTACGCCTACTGCTGGGGACAGTGACTTGTGTTGAAGTGAGCAGAGAATGAGGCGATGCTCGAATCGGGTGTTGGCTGTCTTGGAATTGGCGGTCCTAATGGTGGCAGCTGGGTGTTCGGCTGCCACCACGCCCCCCAACGAGTCGTCCTCTCCTCTACCAACGAAGTCGGTTGCGACATCGTCGACTTCTTCGACGGTGGTTGTGTCGGGTGGGTTGGTGCCGGCTGAGGACCCGTGGGCGCTGGCCGAGGAGTATCACCTGGTTTCTCCGGATGGGGAGTATGTGGGGCCGATCGATACGAACGGCGATCCGCTCCTGCTCGAGCCAATCGAAGGTTATCGAGACTTCTCGAGTGTCGATCCGTTCGAGATTGATGCGTACGAGGTGAACCGGCTGTGGGCCGGGTGTGTGAATGACCACGGTTTCCCGGCGCAGTTGAAGCCAGACGGGTTGACCATCGACTACACAGGTGTGACAGACGAGCAGCAGCAAATCGCCCAGGCGGTCTCGATCGCTTGCTTCAACGGCTTGCGCTTGCCGAACACATGGCCACCTCAATACACGAACCAGCAGTGGGAGAAGCTGTACTCATACGAGTTGGCGCTTGCCGATTGCGTGCGTGGGCAGGGCTACGACGTCACCGACCCTCCGAGTGTCGATGTCTTCATTGACACGACAGGCATGTGGTCACCCTACGACGAGCTGTCGTTGATGGGGGCAGTCCAGACACAGCTCAAGCAGGCATGCCCTCCGAGTCCCGTTGGCGGGTTCGCAGCGTGGGACCCTGGCGATCCGATACGACCCTACGCGCCATGAGCAGCGGCGGGAGCCTTTTGGGGCTTCGTGACGAATACTGAAGGGGCGGTGAGCCGATTCACGATTCGGGGAACTTATCTGATGGCCGACGCGAACTACATAGATGACGGCCGCCGAAAGGGGGTGAGGGGACGGGTCAGTATCTGTGGGCGGGTTACCTACCAGGGAGGAGAGAGTCAGATGGCGAGGAAACTAACGATCGTGCTTGGCGTGTTGGCGATGGTGATGCTGATGACCGCGTTGCCGGCGCTGGCGTATGGAGTGGACAGTGGTCCTATCAGCTGCGGAGAGAACAACGTCGCAGTTCACTCTTGAACAACCTACGACGCATATGTTCAGGTACCCAGCGGCACGACGGTCAAGCTGTGGCTAGATGCGGCAAGCCCTGTGACTCACACATGGACCACGCTGAAGCACGGGGACTCGTGGCGGGTTCTGAGCACCGAAGGCACGGTCTACGCCATCGAGACCTACGCCTACTGCTACGGGAACTGACGCCATATTGGCCGGGCAGGAACTCCGGATGTTGTCCGCCTCCCGATGCTGTGGTGGTTGCGGGGTGTTTCTCTGCTCCACCACAGCAACCCTTGGGGCGAGGCGTCCTGAGGTGTCCCGCCTGCGGCTCGCCAAGGCGAGCAACCCTATTGTGGGAAGCCGTCACCGCGGACAGGAACGTCCACACGAGCGGTATCGTAGATGCCGCCGTGGTCAGTGATCTGGCATGACACGCATCGCTCGACTTAGCCTCATTGCTCTTTCGGTCGCTTTTGCCTGGCTGGTGGCAGGGTGTTCGGCCGGTGCTACGGCGATTGCGACGGGGTCGACGTCGTCCTCGATCTCTTCGACAACGACGGTGGCGGTGTCGACTACCAGGGTTGTGTCGGGTGGGGTGGTGCCTGCTGCGGATCCGTGGGTGTTGGCTGAGGAGTATCACCTGATTTCGCCGGATGGGGTGTACTTCGGGCCTGTCGGGTCGGGTGGGGAGCCGTTGTTGTTTGAGCCGATCACCGGGTATGGGGACTTCTCGGGTGTTGATCGGTTCGATGTGGATACCTATGAGACGACGCGGTTGCTGGTGAGATGTGTGAATGATCAGGGCTTTGCGGTCACGTTGGATCGGGATGGGGGGATTGGGTATGCGTCAGTGCCTGCTGAGCAGAACCAGCTCGCGGATGCTGTCTACTACGCGTGCAAGGCGGGGTTGCGGCTTGAGTCGCCGGGGCCGATGTCGATGGCACAGTTGAAGGAGGCGTACGCCTACATGGTTGCGTTGGCGGGATGTCTGGAGGATCAGGGGTATTCGGTGTCGGATCCTCCGTCGTTGGATTCCTTCATCGATTCGCAGGGGTATTGGAACCCGTACTCGGACTTGTCGGTGCCGTTGAGTGATTGGGTTCCGTTGAATCGTGTGTGCCCGCAGAATCCGGTTGGTGGGTTTGGGGCGTGGAGTCCTGGCGATCCGATCCTTCCGATGCCATGACATTCCGGTCCTTCTCCTGGCTGATTGTGGTGGTGTTGGCGGTGGTCGGCTGCGCAGCGACCACGTCTCCTTCCAGTTCGGTGGCTCAGCCCGATTCGACGACGGTGACGTCTGTTTCGACGGCCGTTGTGTCGACGACCGTCGAGACGGCGGGTGATCCGTCGTTGGCGGGTGTGGTGGGTGTGACGCGGATCACCGACGGGTTGGATGAGTTGGCGGTCGAGTGGGGGTTGGTCGATCCGGGGGGTAGCTACATCGGGCCGGTGGATGTGAATGGTGACCCGTTGTTGTTGGAGCCGATCGGGGGGTATGGGGACTTCTCGTGGATGACGCCTGAGGATCGTTTCAACATGGATCCCGATTCGAGGCAGGGGCTGATTCTTGCGTGTGTGGGGGATCTGGATGCACGGTTTGCCCAGCTGATAGAGGCCACGGGTTCCTTCGATTGGAGTCGTCTTGGCGGTCAGTTGTCGCAGGTGGGGATGGCTGCCTATGTCGCGTGTGATGCAGGCCTACATGTTCCGCGTTTGGTCCAGTCCGAGTGGACGTCGGCCATGTGGAAGAAGGCGTATGACTACACGATGGCGGTGGAGGACTGTATGGAGGTGGAGGCGGGGATCGATCTTGGTTCCCGCGTGACGAGAGGTGAGTACGAGGCGGGTGTTGAGATCCTGCCTGCGGGTAGCGCCTACTGGTCGTTGGATGACGCAACAGTCCAACGTCTCAACCAGGTGTGTCCATGGTCCCCAGTCGGCGGGTTCGGTGCGTGGAATCCTGGCGACCCGATCCTCCCGGAACCATGAACGACCAAGAGTCGGGAGTTCCGAGTGCGGAAGCGTTCTGCCAGCGTGTGGGTGTTGGGTGGCTAGATTGGTTGGGGTCAGGCTCGTGTGAGGTTGGGTGATGTCTCTGAGGTGGGGCCGTGTGTTGGTGTTGCTGCTGGTTGTGGTGGCGGCTGCCGGTGGGGGGTATTGGGCTGGCAGGGTGGCGTTGGAGCCGCCGTCGAATCCTCTTGATGAGACCGTACAGCCGGTCGTGTACACGGTTGAGGATGGGACGGTCGGCCGGTCGTTGACGTTCACCGCGATCGCGGAGTGGGATTTGACGCCGGTTGGGGAGAATTCGGCGGGCGGGGTGGTGACGTCGGTGCAGGTCGCTGCGGGTGACACGGTGTCTGCGGGTGATGTGTTGTATTCGGTGGATCTGCGTCCTGTGGTGATCGCCGAGGGTGCGGTGCCGATGTTCCGGTCGTTGGCGGTGAAGTCGGAGGGTGCGGATGTCGCGCAGTTGCAGTCGTTCCTGTTGGGGTTGGGGTTTTTTTCGGGTGATGTGGATGGTTCGTTCGGGTCGTCGACTCGTAGTGCGGTGAAGGCGTGGCAGGCCTCGGTGGGTGTGTCTGACACGGGTGTGGTCGAGGCGGGGGATCTGGTGTTCGTACCGGTCTTGCCTGCCCGGATCGCGTTGTCGGATGGGGTGTGGGTTGGGGCTCGCCTGTCGGGTGGGGAGCGGGTGGTGCAGGTGGTGCCGTCAGATCCTGTGTTTCGGATCCCGCTGGCGATCGAGCAGGCGTCGCTGGTGCCGTTGTCGGCTGATGTGTTCGTGACGTATCCGGATGGGGTGTGGGACGCGCGGATCGTGCAGGCGTCCGAGTCGCCCGAGACGGGGCAGTTGAATCTGATTCTGGAGGGGATCGGTGGCGGGTCGGTGTGTGGCGATGTGTGCGCCGACTGGGTCGAGTTGACCGACCGGAGCGATTTCCGTGCCGAGGTGGTCGTGATCCCTGAGACGAACGGTCCGGCGGTGCCGGTCGCGGCGATCTCCTCGGGCCCGGGTAATCAGGCGTACGTGACGGCTCCGGACGGGTCGCAGCTGCCGGTGACGGTGATCGAATCGTCCAACGGCCTGTCGGTCGTCGATGGGATCGACGCCGGCACCGAGATTCTGTTGCCTGTCACCGGATCATGATCACCGTCGAGGATCTCGTCTTCGGGTACCGGCGGGACGAAACGATCCTGGATGCGGTGTCGCACCGGTTCGATGAAGGGTCGATGACGGCGGTGACGGGTGCGTCGGGACGAGGCAAGTCGACACTGCTGTATCTGATCGGTCTGTTGTTGACACCGTGGTCGGGGACGATCAGGTTCGATGGGG
>Ga0307417_10001096_pt1 | contig 11172 bp, 9 predicted proteins | sample SalMarWE160210MG_2_FD_202514 | JGI IMG/M metagenome (GOLD analysis project Ga0307417, IMG submission 202514) | Salt marsh sediment microbial communities from the Plum Island Ecosystem LTER, Massachusetts, United States - WE1602-10 | ecosystem: Environmental > Aquatic > Marine > Intertidal zone >...
CAAAACGTAAAATATGTTTTGGGTTTATATCTGTTTCGCTTTTCCAGAATTTATATGCTTCATCATCTGTTCTGTAAACGGTTGCCCAGAGTCTTTCTTTCGGCAGTTTCCAGGCCTCTGTTAATAGTTCCCATCCCCATTTGATAGCTTCTTTTTTGTAATAGTCTCCAAAAGACCAGTTGCCGAGCATTTCAAAAAAAGTGTGGTGGTAAGTATCGTGACCAACTTCTTCAAGGTCGTTATGTTTTCCGCTAACTCTGATGCATTTCTGTGTATCAACAGCGCGCGTGTAATCTCTTTTTCCTGTTCCTAAAAAGACATCTTTGAACTGGTTCATCCCTGCATTTGTAAATAACAGAGTTGGATCATCAAACGGGACAACCGGAGAGCTCGGTACAATCCGGTGATCCTTATCTTTAAAAAAATCTAAGAATTGCTGTCGTATTTCGGCAGAGGTCATGTTATCCTTTTCTTATTAAAATCTATCCGATAAAGATAATAAATTCAAGGGTCAGCTTAAATTAGGATTTCAAAATAAAACCACAGTTTCTTATGAAGGTGGTCGTATTTTTATGGTTCTGGTTTTGTTTCAAATTGACCTATTATTTTGTTAAATTTGATCTCAGATAAGATTTCGTAAACAAAATTAACAGGTTGCTTTGCAGTTAAACGCCAATTCGCCTGACATTGATGTAATGAAAAGGGTCGCCGCCTATGATTCCAAAGCCCTTGAGATACTATATAATAGATATGCTCCTCTTCTTTATACCCTGATCAAAAAAATTGCAGTTGAGAAAATTCTTGCCGAGGAAATCCTCACGGAAGTTTTTGTAATTATCTGGAGAAGAGTAGAGTTGTTCGATGTTTACTCAGGCAATGTTTATACGTGGTTGATAACGCTTGCAAGGAACAAAGCTGTTGATACGGTTCGCAGGAAGAATGAAAACCTGAAAATGCCCGAGTATACGGATGAATACGAGGGAAATTTTATCGTTCCCCAACTTTCTAAGCAAATAGATCCACTGGATCTGGTAACTACATTCACAATAAAAGATAGTGTAGAAGCGGCTTTAAACAGATTAACTGATGCTCAACAGTATGTAATTTATCTAGCTTATTATGAGGGATTAACGCAAAAAGAAATAGCAGAACGACTTAACATTCCATATCCAACAGTAAAATCCAAAATAAAAATTGCCTCGTTAAATCTGCGTGAATATTTACTAAAGGGAGATTCATAATGGCTGACAAAAGCGAATGTTATGAATTTCTTTATGCATACACACTTGGATGCCTTGATGAAGAGGATCTTATAAATCTGAAACAATATCTCAGTTCAAGCGATGATTACTACTGGCAGGAGCTGGGCGATTTTCAAAATCTCTCTGCATTGCTTCCCTCAATATTATCGATGGAAAACCCGGCCCCTGAAGTTAAAGACAGAGTCGCAAGAAAGCTTTACAGGATAAGAAACGAGATAAAAGCTAAAAGAGACAAACTAAAAAATGAAAAAGTGGTTCCAGATGTTAGTGATGAGGAAGAAATTGAAGCTGAAACAGAAAAAATCTCTGAACCTGTAAGAGAAAAGACTGTTGAAAAAGAACCGGAAGAAATTGTTGATGAAAAACCTGAACAAAGTGTTGAAGATTTCGAGGTCGTAAGTGCCGTACAAAAACCAGCCGAGATTTTAGCAACAGAAGAACCTGAAAAAGAGGATGTCATAAAAGAAAACGAACAAACTTCAGGCGGACAGATTTTAAATTTTAATTCTGGCTCGGAAACTGTAACCGATGATGAAATAGATACTACTTCAGAAGAAGTGGAGGGCCCAAGTATAAAATCATTGGAAGAGAGTGGAACAAAAAATGTTTCAGAAGAGAGAATAAAACTCAGGCAAAAACATTCGGGTAAGGTTCGGGAAGAAAAAAAGAAATCAAGTGTTCCTTTTATAATTACATCCCTTCTTATGTTCATATTTGCGATTGTTTTTGTTTTTATGTATTTCAAAGTTTCTTCAAATGTTAAGGGATATGAATCACAAATTGTTTCTTTGAATGAACAGCTTGGAAACTTAAAGGAACAGTTCAGACAAAATAAGGATTTGCAGGCGGTACTTAATTCAAAAAATTTAAGAACTGTAAATCTTACCGGATCGGATATTGCGACGAATGCAATTGGAAAGTTGTTCATAAGTATGGATACGAATCACGGAATATTACAGCTATCCAACCTTCCGCAGTTGCACGGAAACGGAACATACCAGCTCTGGATATACATATATGACAATTATATGTCGCTTTGTAAATTTAGTCCAACGGATAATTCAGCATATATTCCATTTGACACACCGCAGTTAAGTGTAGACTCAAATGTTAGCTTTTTAGTTACAGAAGAACCACCGAATGGATCTTTGCGGCCGGGGAACAAAATTTATTTGAAAGGATCGTTCTGATCAAATTATTTCTTTTCGTCAAAAGATATCAAAATTAAAATTATTACTATCAACAGAACTATCTGCCAATAAAATGTAGCTACTTTCAATAAAGAGATGTAAAACGAAGAGAAATTGAACTGTCCGTTTATTATTGTTGCAATAAAGCCTACCGAGACCAAAATTGTTCCGATAACAATAAATTTTTTATTAGAAGAATTATCCAGGTACAGCATTAAATAGGCAATGCCGGGAATGAAAAGCAGAGTCGGGAACAATAGAGTGGGTCTCCAGAATACAAGAAAGTTATTGAGCACATAAATAAGGATACCTGTAAGAAAAAAAATAGTCCCGAAAAAGAGGGAATATTTCCGGTTCCTTCCCAAAGAAAGATAAACATCACTGATACCGTAAAAAATTAGTGCATAACTGAAAATTTCTCCGCTCGAAATGCTAATAAGGCCGAAAAATTTCAGTAACAGAGAAAGGGAAAGAAATAAAAGCAGATAGGTAAAAATCGATTGGTATTTTCTCACAAAAATTCGTTATTGTTAAATGAATAAGAGCATTTCAATTTAGAGCGATAATAAATTAATTCAGATAGAATCTTTTCTCATAAGTATCAATTACGCGTCTCTCAGTAATAATTTTATTAACCCTGATATCGTGATGATTTCTTTCAATCTCGTTGAAAATCTGGAACTCAAAAGCCAGAACATATTTAGGAGCATGCGATTTTCTTAATAAATTATCGTAATATCCACCGCCGTGACCAACCCTTTGTCCAGCCAGCGACACGGCAACACACGGAGCTATTATCATATCAATGTCACTCATATCATCATCGAATCCGATTTTAGGTTCCAGGAAACCTTCTTCATTTTTCGCAAGGTCCCTCCAATCTGTAAAATGGAACCTTCTAATTTTTTTCTGCTTACTGTAAAACTTTGGTAGAAAAATTGATTTATTGCGGCCGTCAGCAAAATCGATAAATTTTCTTGTATCAACCTCTCCCTGGTGGCTGGAGACATAAGTGAGAATTTTTTTTGCATAAACAAAATCGTCAACTTCTATAAGTCGTTCAAAAATTCTGTTTGACTTCTCACGTATTTCCCTTTCGCTGAGTTCTTTCCTTCTTTCAAGAACTATTTTTCGCGCGTCGGATTTAGGGATTGGGTGCTTTTGTATAAACATATTCAAATCTCTTAATTTTAAAGAATTCTTTGCCCCAGGCTTGAAGAAATTATTTCAACAGCAAACTGTGCGCTTTGATTTTTGTTATCGAGGATAGGGTTTACTTCCGTAATTTCAAGTGATGACATACATCCGCAGTCGGCAATTGCTTCCATAAGTAAATGTGCTTCACGGAAACTTAATCCGCCTGGTATGGGTGTTCCAACACCGGGAGAAATTGATGGGTCTACAGCATCAAGATCAAAACTAACATGAATATGATCCACTTTTTCTTTGAACTGCCTTAAAACTTTTGTAATAATCCTGTTTATACCTAATTTATCTATATCAGTCATTGTGTAAACAGGGAGATTAAGTTTCTTTATATTTTCCTTTTCCATTTTATCTATACTTCGGATGCCAATCAAAGCGCAGTTTTCAGCTTTAAGTTTTGGGGAAAACCCATAAATTTTTGTAAGCTTTTCATTACCAAGTCCGAGTGAAGCAGCAAGCGGCATACCATGAATATTTCCTGATGGAGAAGTTATGTCCGTATTCATATCTGCGTGTGCATCGATCCAGATCAACCCTAATTTGAGTTTATTTTTTTTGCAGTATGCAGAAATTCCCGCCAGAGAACCGAGTGCCATTGAATGATCTCCGCCTATGCAAAGAGGAAACCTTCCCATTTCAAGAGTCTTTTCAACTTTTTTTGCAAGAATAGTAGATGTTTTTACAATCTGGTTTACATATTTAAGTTTAGGATTTGTGATTTTTTGACGCTCCATTATCTGGATAAAAATATCTCCAGAGTCAATTATTTTATAACCTAACCTTTCCAGCCCTTCCCTCAAACCGGCAATCCTGACAGCCGAAGGTCCCATGTCTACTCCCCGCCTGTCTGCACCAAGATCCATAGGGAATCCAATAATATTGATAGTTTCTTGCCGAGATTTTTTCATAAAAAGATTTATGCGAGTTAAAAAAGAATTTATTAAGTAAGAAGTGTAACAAATTAAAAAGAATCGGCTTAATAGTCCACTTGAAAAAGGGTCATTTGCATTTTCACGATGGTCATTTTCAACAATATTTGCTTATTTTTCAAATTGTTAAAATTGAAATTCTTTATGAAGTTATGCCTGATAATGAGCCTTTAATAAGCGTTGGGATATTAACCGCAAAGCAAATAGAGTTTGAGCTCTACGGTGATTTCCAAAGTTACGGTATCCGCAAAACCTTTAGCGGAAGGTTTACAGCGGAATTGGTTAATGATAAAATAGTTTTCCGGCAGGCTGCCGAAAGGTTGGAAGTTTCTAACGAAATTACTTTTGAACCAAAGGAACCCAGATTAGAATCTTTCCTGGTAAAGAATGTTATCATCGGGAATAAATTTCATTGGCAGAGAAAAGAGAATGAAAGATTTATAGGTTCATTAAAAATAATTAAAGATAACAGCCACATTACAGTAATTAATGTTCTTCCTGTGGAGAATTATCTTACAAGTGTTATCTCCTCTGAAATGAGTACAAAATCTTCAATAGAGGCTTTAAAGGCACACGCGATAATTTCCAGGAGTTGGCTATTTTCACAAATCAAGAGATCAAAAACACGCAATGAAAAGAGAAAAACTGAATATAACACTGAGACTGAGCATTTAAAATGGTATGACAGGGAAGAACACAAATTATACGATGTTTGCAATGATGATCACTGCCAAAGGTATCACGGCATAACAAAAGTCGTTAGCGGGGTGGCCAGCCAGGCTATAGAATTTACCCGGGGAATAGTTCTGAAAGATGGAAACGAGATTTGCGATGCACGTTATTCAAAATGTTGCGGTGGGATTTCGGAATCATATGAAAACGTTTGGGAACCGGTGAAATATAGTTACCTGAAACCGGTTATTGATAACAAATATGAACCTGAAAATTATGAAACCGATCTTACAATTAAAGAGAATGCTGTGAGATGGATCAAAGGACGTCCCTCTGCGTTTTGCAATACGACAGATAAGAACGTACTCTCACAAATACTGGTCGATTTTGATCAGGCAACAAAAAATTTTTTCCGGTGGAAAGTTGAATACAATCAGGAAGAAATTTCTAAACTTATTTTTGAAAAAAGCGAAATTGATTTTGGAGACATTACAGATCTGATTCCAATTGAACGGGGAGCGTCCGGCAGGCTAAATAAATTGAAAATAGCCGGCACAAAAAAAACTTTAATAGTCGGCAAAGAACTTGAAATAAGAAAATTCCTTTCATCCACACATCTTTATAGTTCTGCAATTGTAATTGATAAAATTGGGCCTGATAACGGCGTACCGAAAAAGTTTGTTATTCACGGTGCCGGATGGGGACATGGGGTCGGACTTTGTCAGATTGGTGCCGCCGTAATGGCATCAAAAGGATATATGTTTGATGAGATTCTTCTCCATTATTTTTCCGGTGTTAAATTGAAGAAGATATATTAACGTGATGAAAATTTTATACTCCTGTTTATCCAAGAGCTGGGGCGGAATGGAAATGTACACACTTACTTCAGTCAAACAGCTTCTTGTACGAAATGTTCAGGTAGAAATTCTCTGTCTGAGAGATTCAACTTTATTTAATAAAGCAAAACGTGAAGGCATAGTGGCTCACACAATAAAGAACGATAATTATTTAAATCTACAGGGAATTCTTAAAATAATATCGTTATTACAGAACGGAAAATTTGATTTAATACATACACAAGCCTCACGTGATCTATGGCAGCTAGTTCCCGCATTAAAAATAATTAATACAAAAATCCCGCTTGTATTTACAAAGCAAGTTGGCTCGTTTATAATAAAAAAAGATTTTCTGCATAAGATTATCTACAACAGGATAAATATCGCATTTGCAATCAGTGAAGCAATTAAACAAAATATGATTGACACGACACCACTAACACCTGAGAAGGTTTTGCTTATTCATAACTGTATTGATGTAAACAAATTTGATCCTGAAAAATCGCATCGTGCGGAAGTTAGGAATGAATTTAAGGTTGGTGAAAGTGAGATTTTGATAGGAATGATGGCAAGGTTCAGTCCCGGTAAAGGGCATGAGGAATTCCTTGCGGCGGCAAAATCTCTAAATGATAAATATGATAACCTGAAATTTATGATTGTTGGAAAAGCGAGCTACCGTGAAGAAAACTACGAAAAAGAAATAAAATCTCTTGCGTCAAGTTCGATTAAGCAAAACATATTATTTCCTGGCTTTAGAGAAGATACTGCAGATATACTTTCAGCAATGGATATTTTTGTTTTTCCCTCTCACGCAGAAGCATTTGGAATAGCTTTAATAGAAGCTATGGCAATGGAACTCCCGACAGTTTCTGCAAATGCAGAGGGTGTACTTGATATTACTGTTGATAAAGAAACAGGTTTTCTCTTCGAGAATAAAAACGCCGGTGATCTTTCAGAAAAAGTTACAAAATTGATTGACTCAAAAGAAAAAAGAATAGCATTTGGTAAGAAGGGGCGACAAAGGGTTAGAGATAAATTCAATCTGGATATACAAACAAAGAAAGTGTTGGAAATATATTCTTCATTAATTTCAGGAATAGAATGAAGAAAAAAATAAGTGTATTCCTTCTTAATGAAAATAATGATTCCAGCAAGTTGCTGGCTGAAGAACTAGCTAAAAATGAAAATGTTCAAAAAATCATTCTTATTGGTAAAGAAAAACAAAAAGGTGAATACGGCTTTATCAAATCAGAAAGTCTGTTTGATTGGAATACTATAAAACAAATTGCACAAAAAACCAAAACTGATTATGCCTTGCTTCAGATTAAGGATGTGAAAATAATTCCGGGTCAGTTTTTTTTAGAAAGGTTTCTTGAGGTTGCTCAATCTGTTTCTGACGGCATTATTTATACTGATTATTATGAGATGAGAAATGATAAATTAATGCAACATCCTCTCATTGATTATCAGTTAGGAAGCGTGCGTGATGATTTTGATTTTGGCTGTTTTATCTTAATTGAAAAAAACGTGATGCATAAAGTATCTGAAAATATTGATAAAAGCTTAAAATACTCGGGTTTGTATTCGTTAAGACTAGCAATATCGAGAAAAAACGCAATTTTTAGAATCCCTGAATTCCTGTATAATATTGAAAATAATTTTGATAAGAGTTTGGGGGAGAAACACTTTGAATATGTTGATACAAAAAACCGGGGGGTTCAGATTGAGCATGAAAAGGTTGTAACTGAACATTTAAAAAAAATTAAAGCTTTTTTAAGACCGGTTTCTAAAAAAAATGATTTTAATCGAACTCGATTTGATATCGAGGCATCTATAATTATTCCAGTCAGAAACAGGGAAAAGACAATCGCTGATGCTGTGAATTCAGCCTTAAAACAAAAGACGAAATTTAATTTCAATGTTATTGTAGTTGATAATCATTCAACGGATCGCACCCCGGAAATTATAGAAGAATATTCCAGAAAAGACAAGCGGGTAATACATTTAATCCCTGAAAGGGGGGACCTGGGAATCGGCGGATGCTGGAATGAAGCAGTATTTCATAAGAAATGTGGAAAATTTTCTATTCAGCTTGATAGTGATGATTTATATCGGGATGAAAACACATTGCAAAAAATAATTGACAAGTTCTATGAAGAAAAGTGTGGAATAGTTATTGGGACTTACCAGTTGACGGATTTTAATTTGAATGAAGTCCCTCCGGGAGTTATCGATCATAAAGAATGGAGCCACAAAAACGGGCACAATAATGCTTTGAGAATAAACGGATTAGGAGCGCCAAGGGCTTATTATACCCCTATAATAAGGGAAGTTAAATTTCCTAATGTAAGCTACGGTGAGGACTATTCTGTTGTGCTTGCAATTTCGGGAAAATATAAAACAGGAAGAATCTACGAACCAATTTATATTTGCAGACGGTGGGAGGGAAATACTGATTCTTCTTTAACCATTGAACAGGAAAACAGGAATAATTTTTATAAAGATAAGATTAGAACGATTGAAATTTTAGCGCGACAAAAATTTAATACATAAAGACGCATCATTATGCGTCTTTATCAAGAGGATCCTTTGTTACAAAAAATTTTATTTAAAGATAAAGAAGCTAAAAATCATTTAGAAAATGATCAATATGCTGATGCGGCTAAGGTCTTGCTAAGGCATCAGCGCCTGGATTGGAAATTATTAGCAGATGGGTATGCATCTTTGGCTTCACAAAAAATTAAAGAATTTGAGTTTGATGTATTTACAATAAAAGCACAATACAATCCCGGACGGATTCATTCAACCAGCGCTAAAGTTGATGATGAATCTATAAGTAAGAGAAAATGTTTTCTGTGTAATGAAAACCGACCTGCTGAGCAAAAAGCTATACAGTACAAAAAGGATTATTTAATAATTTGTAACCCATACCCGATTTTCCCTGAACATTTTACAATACCACTTAGCAAACACTTTCCGCAGAGAATTAAAAATCATTTTTCTACATTGCTTTCACTATCAAAAGATTTGTCAGAGTACTATTCAATTATTTATAACGGACCGAGATGCGGAGCATCGGCTCCTGATCATCTTCACTTTCAGGCGGGTACAAAATATTTTTTACCGATAGAAGATGATATTAGAAAGATCAAATCGGAATATGGAATAACTCTTAGTGAAGATTTTGCCTTTTCTGTAACAGCAATAGATGATAGTTTGAGAAAATTTATTCTGATAGAAGGTAAAAAAGAAAGAGATGTTCTGTTTGCCCTGGAAGCGCTTTACAAAACTTTTCTCCTTATCAGCAAAGCTAATGAAGAGCCGATGTTCAATATTTTATCGGTTTACAGGGATAAAAAAGGATGGCTGGTTTTTATCTTCCCCAGGTCGAAACACCGTCCCTCGTTTTATTATTTAGATGAAAAAGAAAAAATATTATTAAGCCCTGCAACAGTTGATCTTTCCGGTGTCTGCATCCTTCCGGTTGAAAAGCATTTTGATAAACTAACGAAAGATCATATTGTAAAAATCTTCAAAGAAGTTTCTCTTGGAAAGGAAGAATTTGAATTTTTGAAATCAGGCCTGGAAAGGAGACTTAATGATTGAGCATAGTTATTTCTAACAGTGGAACCAGTATACTGCTTTGTAATTTATTTCGTTTTGAACATTCTTATTATCGGTTGTTTAACTATGCTTTTATCTTTCTTGTTATTAGTTGATAAATGAGAAAAAATATTAAAGCTAATGCCGCAGTTTGAAGTATGAAAGGTCTGAGAGTATCACTAGCAGAATGAGATATTGAGTCTATCCTCATAAAGTTTAGTACTGATAAAACTACAAACGCTAGTATCAGCAACAACTTCCCTAAAGTTTTCAAATTATTACCTTCTATTTTATTTGATAAAATCGAAATATTCAGACTAACAATCAAGGCTTTTTATTTACTCATCAAATCACTGATGAACTGCATGTCGGGAGACTCAGAATTCGAAATAATAATCTTTATAATAGCTGTAAGCGGAACCGCGAGCAGCATTCCGACAATTCCCCAGATATAGCCCCAAACCAACACAGCCAGTAATATTAACAGTGGATTCAGGTTAAGGCTTTTGCCGACTATTGTCGGTTCCAGGAAATTAAAGATAAGCGTTTGCACCCCGATGATTATCAGTGCCACAAGAATAGCGTAGCCGATTGAACCGAATTGTATCAGCACCATAAGTACTGGAAGGATAAGTGCGATTGCGGATCCAATTGTAGGTATAAAATTAAATAAGAATGTGAACAATCCCCAGATTATAGGGAAATCAAGTCCGAATAAGGCAAGTATTGCGGTTACTATAATTCCTGCTGAAAAATTTATAAGTATTTTTGAAACAACGTATTTTTTTATCTGTTCGTTAATAGCCTTAAATGTACTGGCAAGTTTTTCTTCTTTTATTTGCTTTTCCGAATTGAGATGCCTCTCTAAATTATGAGTAGCTTCGGCTTGCATCTCTGGGTTTTCTTTGTATTCCTTCTTTACTCTTTTTAACTCAGGCCTGACTTTTTGATAAACATATCTCTTTTTAATTGATTCGTACGTAGAATTGTGACCGGTAACAACAAATACAAAAAAGAAAAGTATGAATAAAATACTTCCAAGCATTGAGAATGTTGAGCTAAAAATATTGCCAGCCAGAAGTGAGTAATCAATAGTTGTTAAAAGTTTCTGAATGGAGAAGTTTTTGAAAAATGGATCGTGAATACCTAAAGAGATCGCTGTGTCGCTTACGATCTTGTTTAACTTTTCGGCATACACAGGAAACTCGGAGCTGAACTGGCTGAATGAATCAATTAAAAAGTAGGAAATACCCCATGCAAGAAGAGCTAAAATTATAACATCGAGAAATACAGTTAGAGCAAGAGGAATCTTTTTCCTTTCACAGAAATTGTTCAGTGGATTAAAAAGAAAAAAAAGCAAATAAGCAATGACAAGAGGGATGAATATATTTTGCAGCTCTTTTAATATTACAGCTATAAATACAAGTCCCATCACAACAATAAAAAACTTTACTGTTTTATCCTGAATTATTTT
>Ga0307417_10001097_pt1 | contig 11164 bp, 7 predicted proteins | sample SalMarWE160210MG_2_FD_202514 | JGI IMG/M metagenome (GOLD analysis project Ga0307417, IMG submission 202514) | Salt marsh sediment microbial communities from the Plum Island Ecosystem LTER, Massachusetts, United States - WE1602-10 | ecosystem: Environmental > Aquatic > Marine > Intertidal zone >...
CGGTCTGGTACTCGGTGCCGTCGATATTGATCATGCTGATCGAAAAGGGCGGTCTCGAGGTCGGTGACCTTCCCAGTCTCCGGCAGATGCTATTTGCCGGAGAGGTGTTCCCCACCAAGTACTTGTCCCGGATCATGAAACGGCTGCCACACGTGGCCTTCGCCAACCTCTACGGGCCTACGGAAACAAACGTGTGCACTGCCTATTCTGTGCCCGAATCACCGGACGAGGACGGGCCAACCATCTCGATAGGTCATGCGATCACCAATGTCGAGACGTTCGTAGTCGACGAGGGGGACAACCTCGTCCAACCGGGCGAGGTCGGCGAGCTGCTGGTACGAGGCCCGACCGTGATGGCCGGCTATTGGGGTGATCCGGAGCGAACCAGGACCCGGCTGATCACGAGTCCGGTCGCCCGCCATCACGGCGATCCGGTTTATCGCACCGGTGATCTCGTTGAGGAGATGCCGGACGGCAACTACCGCTTCCTAGGACGCCGCGACAACCAGATCAAGAGCCGCGGCTACCGCATCGAGCTCGGCGATATCGAGGCTGCGCTAAACGCCCATCCGGGGGTGGTCGAGGCCGCCGCGCTTGCGATACCCGACGAGATGATCTCGAACCGGATCGTCGCCTACGTCTCCGTGTCCGGCGAGGTCACGGAACGGGAGTTGACTTCGTTCTGTGCAGCACGGATCCAGCGATATATGGTTCCCGAGGCGATACTGGTCACAACGGTGCTCCCCAAGACCTCCACCGGCAAGATCGACCGGCAAACATTGCTCAAGCAGCACATCGCGTGACCGGTCCCGGCAGTGGGGGCATCTAGAAGTAAAGAGAAGCCCGGTGCAGGAATGCCGCCATCTGGCCCCTGGTCACGTACGAGTCGGGGCAGAAACGGTCGTTTATCGGCGGGTTGCAGCCATGGGTTATCCCGGATGCCGCCAGCGACTCGATCGCAACCTCGAATAGATTCCCGTTGTCGTCGACAAACGGATTGCCCGACCCTGCTGGAAGAGCAAGCGCACGTCCCAGGAACGCCGCCATCTGGCCCCTGGTCACATAATCACCGGGACAGAACATATTGTTGAGCGGCGGATTGCAGCCCTGAGTGATTCCCTCAGCTTGCAGTGACTCGATGGGGCCCTCGAAGACACTGCCATCGTCGTCGATGAACGGATTGCCGGCACCCGCGGGAAGGTCGAGAGCCCGGGTGAGGAACGCAGCCATCTGGCTTCGTGTAACGAACTGGTCGGGACAGAACATATTGTTGACGGGCGGATTGCACCCTTGAGTTATCCCCTCGGCAGCCAGCCACTCGATGTCGGCGCGGAACACCGAGGCGCTCGTATCGATGAAGCCGGGATCCGCACCAGGAGGAGGGGGCGGCTGCGGGTTGTCATAGAACGGTGAAATGGTCTGCACCGGGCCAGTGCCGACGAATTGGTATGCACTGTCACCGTCCTGGACCCGGATCACGGTGTCGGGGTGGATGCCGGTGCGATCGAAGTCGGTCGGGTCGAGGCCACACTCGATAAAGTCGTAGCCGCCACCGTTGTTGCCGCCGACTTCGTTGAACAGGATCTCGGAGAAATCGCAGAACATGAAACGCACGTTGTGCTCGAGGGGGGTGTTGTGCCCGAGAATGAGCAGCCTCGCCCCGCCCGTGTTGACGCCGCTCCACTCCTGCGTGTCGGTGGCGCCCGGGCCCGTCGTCGTTCGGGATTTCTTCCCAAGGGCGTGCGAGTTGATGGCGGCGTCGTATTGCTCACCGAGCGAGGGATCCTGGGCGTTCTCGAGAAGGGTCAGATTCCGGTACACGTAGGAGTTTCCGTAAGCGCCGTGGTTGATGCCGGATTTGGCGTTGTAGTAGGCGGTAAGACCGTCGACCAGATGGTTCTCGTCATCTTCGCCGGCGGAGTTCTGCCACACGAAGACCCCGTGGCTCTGGTTGTTGTGCGCCTTGTTGTCGGTGAAGTTCCAGATCCCCTTGTCGTTCGACGGCCACGTGTATGCAGATACGTTCTGGCCGCTGTCGAGCATGCCCACGACTACCGCCCCGGTGATGGTCATGTTCTCGCCACCCCCGAGCTGAATGGCAGAAGCCTCATGAGGGCGGTCCGGGTTCGGAGTGATCTTGGCGGCGACGATATGGTCGTACACGAGATCGAAGGTCTCGTTACATCCGGTGTTGTCGCCGCAAGCTTCGCTGGTTGACTCGTCCCACCAGTAGGCCTCGGACGTCACGTTGTAGGCGATGGTGTTGGTCACTGTCACCCCGTGCGAGGCGTGGACCACAAAGGCGTGGTTGTTCGTATCGCGGATCACAACGCCCTCGACGACCGACCCGCGGGAACCATCGTGGTTGTGGTGGAAATGCAGCCCGTAGCGCCCCGAGTCGTGTTTACCGATCCACGGTGCCATATAGCGAAGAGTTGCGTAGCGGATGGTCTGCGGTGAGGACGAGTGGATCAGGACGTGAGCCCGCCCGGTGGGTGTACCTTCGATCCGGACGTTCCTGGTCAAGTTGAGCAACTCGGTCTTGTAGCCGAGTGTATTCGGTGCAGGCACGTCGCCCGGTCCGTCCACCTGGCTGAACGTCGTGTAGTCGCCCGGTGTGTTCGGTGCGGCGACGATGTCATCTGCAGCCGACCAGCCCGATTGCCAGTCGTAGGACCAGGGCACGACGGGGGTGCCCGAGATATCGAGAACGCCTGCGTCCTCGACCCAGAGCCCAATGTCGTTCGGGGTGTCGTTGTGGCTCGAACCACCTCCGACAAATTTCGATTCGTCGATATTGGTGAACTGAAGGAATTGCTCGATGTCTGCTGAATTCGGCCGCATCCGCAATGTGCCGAGCACGACAACGTTACCGGACGTGGTCACCTTGGTGTCGGCGTTGGGATCGAGCTCCCAGACCTCCCCTGCCGGAACGGTGAAACCGTTGGGAAAGCTCTCACCGTCGTGGAGTACCCGACTTGCCGCCGCGGCAGCGGGTGGAGCCGGCACTGCCACGAGGAGGGCGGCGATGAGCATACCGGCCAGCGATAGCCCGGTGACAGTGACCGAACGGAGCCTTCTTGTCATGGCTGCCCCTCCTTCCCCAGATTGAACACCAACCCCGCTAACGCTGGAAAGTAGTACGAAGCGCGGCCTACCGGGAAGGGTTTCTGCCGTGTTAGGGCAGGTATGCCTCGGATCGGTGGAGGAAAGCGGCCATCTCCGCTCTCGTGATCGAAGCCGTCGGGCAGAAGCGATCGTTGGCCGGAGGGTTGCAGCCGTAGGTGATCCCCAACGCGGCCAGCGCGTCGATGTCAGCCTCGAACACCGAAGCGTCGTCGTCGCGGAACACGTCGGGGCCTGGTGGCAGATCAAAGGCGCGTGCCAGGAAAGCGGCCATCTCGCCCCTACTGACCGGATCGTCGGGACAGAAGTTGGAGTTGCGCGGCGGGTTACAACCCTCTGTGATCCCCGCCCGAGCAATGGCGTTGATGTTACCTTCGAACACGGATCCCGTGTCGTCACCGAAGGCATCGGGACCATCGGGCAGGTCAAGTGCCCTGTCGATGAACGCCGCCATCTCGCCGCGGGTCACGGGATCGTCGGGGCAGAACAGGTTGTTGTCGGGTGGGTTGCATCCCGCAGTGATGCCGCTCTTGGCGAGCCATTCGATGTCCGAGAAGAACGTGCTGGCAGTCGGGACGTCGTCGAAATGACCGGTGACTCCACCACCTGCGCCGCCGCCGCCGCCGCCACCACCACCACCACCATCGCCGCCACCGACGGAGCCGCATTGCGACGAGTCACTCAGGAACCACTCACAGGCGGAAGGCTCACCGGCGAAGAAGTCCCACAGATGTGAAGCCACCTTCTGCTCACCCGAAGCGGCGGGGTGCACGCCGTCCCCCTCGAAGTCGCTGCACTCCCAGGTCAGGCCGTCGCTCCGCCCGGTGAGACCGTCCGCCCACAGATACGGGCCCCATGCAGTCCAGATCGCGGTGCTGCCCGCGACGGAGTCGGACACGACCGCTCTGACCGAGAGACCGTTGCCCCATCCCGTCTCCGGCTCGTGGTGGTCGGGCGTCGATGCGTAGCCGGCGTAGATCCGTGAAGAGATATAGATACGCTGCAGGTTGGGGAACGTGTCGTGGGCGTTGCTGATCACCGACTCGAGCCAGGCGCGCTCCTGCTCGGTCCGCTCGCCTTCTGTCGGAGCCAGCTGACCGAGCTGCGAGCCCATCTTCATCCAAGCGACTTCCACCTGATTCGGCGCGAGACCGCCGTCCTGGATGCGGGACGCGGAGTCGGACCACACCTGAGCGCCCGGCACCGCCCATTCCGCCATGGTCTGGCCGCCGATGGCACCGTTGGCGAGCTTGACGTCCGAGGCGACCCCACTCGAAGCAGCAACCAGGTCCATGAACGCCCCCCATTCTTGAGACCCGTTCGACATCCCCAGCACCACGAGGCCGATAACGCCGTTGATCGGCTTGATCTCGGGTGCCTGCCCGGCGAGGGAGGCGGGCATGTCGTTGCCACCGTCGTAGAGGCCGATGCCGTCGATCAGCGGGACGAACCCGGTCGACGTGTTCGAGCAAAGACCGCCGAGGGCATGGGCGCGAGTTGTCGTCCCGGGAAATGGGGTAAACACCGCCGTCGCAAGCACGACCACCAGTGCAACCCACAGCCGGGGGCTCAGTCGTGGTGGGAAGGAACGGGCTTTCATGACAGCCACCGAGGGTAGCTCGCGCCGGGTGCTAAATGCGACGACGATCCCGAGCCGCTGGCGGGGCGGTAATTGATCGCCGCGCAGGCCCCGCAGACGGCCCGGTGTCTCGAGGTTGTCGACCGGGGCGTCAAGCCTGAACTGGAATCAACCAGCACACTTCTAGAGCTTTCCTTCCACCAGCTTGGTAACAGCGTCGACGGTCTCGAAGTTGTCCAGATTCACTTCTTCGGGCTCGACCGACACGCCGAACTTGTCCTCGATGAAGCTGACCAGCGTGAAGATCCCGAGCGAGTCGATGATTTCCTCTTCCAAGAGGTTCACCGAGTCGACGTCGACTTCGCTCCCGGAGGCGAACTCGCTCTTTATGTACTCGGCGATGATCGGACGGACTTCAACGGCCATGATGGCTCCTTATTGATTGGGTGAATACTTGTCGGGTGAATGTTTATCGGGTGAATGTTTATCGGGTGAATGTCTATCGGGTGAATGTTTATCGGGTGAATGTTTATCGGGTGAATATTGATCGGGTCAATCGGAATGTGCGTGAGGTGCGCCCGCCACGGGTGATCCGTGCCGCTCTCGCCGGAGGATGACCATCGAGCCGAGATCTCCCGCGTGCGGTTGCGTGGCGATCGAGCTTGCCCCGACGCCGAGCAGATGGGTCATCCCGGCCACCGCCCCAGCACCGAAGTGCCGACCAGGGCGCCTTGCCGAGGAGGATCACATCTGTCACGGCATCCGCCTCCCCCATTCCCTGAGTTGTGCGCCGCAAGAGTGCCAGGTCGTCCAGGCTCCGTCAATGGCTTTCCCCGGGCAGCCATGGCTCAAGGTGAGTAGCTGCTGCCTGTCGGCCCGACCTGCCCATCGCCCGGGCTCGCCACGCCGCCACCGCCGGTACTGTCCGAGGCCACGTCCCTATTGCGACGCCGCCTTCTGGATCCAACAAGCGCCACCAGCGCAAGTATCAGAGCCAATGCCGCTACCGTCCCGACCAACCAGCTCATGTCGGATCGCGATGCGGTTCGCTCGTCGGCCCGGGCGGCACGCTCCGCCTCACGGTCGGTACGGTCGGGCGGACCGGGGCGATCCGAACCGGAGAAGCTGCGCTCTGTCGTGGTAGTGACGTCGGACGCGGCGGTGGTAGTAGTAGTCGATGTGGTCGGCGTCTCGGCGGTTGTCGTCGTGACACCCGGGACCACCGGCGGTAGCGTCACCGCACCGATTGGCTCCCCGACCCCCGAGAACCAGGGTGCCGCCGTCGCCGCAGTAGTGAAGTGCTCGAGCAGCATGGCCCCGATCTTGGCGCCACCGCTCGGCGAGGGGTGGATGCCGTCGTCTTGCACGTCGTCGCATTCCCAGATCAGCCCGTCGCTGCGCGGGCTCATACCGTCAGCCCACGTGTAAGGGCCCCAGGCGAGCCAGGGCGCCTCGACCTCGCCGCGCCGCTCGTCGGTATTGAGGCTCAGGTCACCTTCAATCTGATCGCCGATCAGCCACTTGACTCCGAAGCCCTCTTCGTAGGCCAGCGGCTCCGGGTTGGGCCGTCCAGTCGTGTTGTAGCCGGCGTACATACGGCTCGACAGGTAGGCGACCTGAAGGTTGGGAAAATGATCCATGGCGTTGCGCACAACGACCGCGAGCTCATCACGGTAGGTCTGGGCGTCCTCGGGAAACGGCGGGATCTCAGCGACGCTGTCGACGGACTCGGGCAGCATGATCCACGCTGCTTGCACCTGCTCGGGAGTGACATCGTTATTGGCCAGCAGACCCTCGATACCGATCCAGGGTTCACCCGCCACGTCTTGCCACGTGCTCACGTCCTCACCGGGCTGAGAGCCGTTGACAATCGTCACATCCGGGGCAACGGCATCCACGGCTTGTCGCCGAAGGTTCTGCCACTCCATCCTGGTGTTGGAGACACCAATCGAGAGGAGAACGATGGTCCCACCGGGATCGGGGTCGCCTGCGGCGTCTCTCGGCACGATCTGGGAGGCACGCCACAAACCGAGCGCTTCGTGATCGGCGGGAACCTCGTTTGAGCCACCCGGGTACAGCCCCCCTTCTTGACCTTGGTACGTGTCGGTTCCGAGGTCCATGATGGGAACCTGGCCCGTCGAGGTCTGGGAACAGTCCTTCGTCCCGCCTTCCTGAGCGGCCACCGGAACAGTCATAGTGACCGCGAGAATGACCTGTAATGCGACAAAGAAGGCAGCAGCCCTGTGCTTGTTCATGAACCCCACCAGTGAGACATCGGAGCCCGCAGCATAACCAGGGTCTCCGCCTAGCTTCCCGTCTGACTCACATTGGTTCGGGTCCCCGCGTGATCTGCGGGCCGGAGGTGTGTCCTGTAGCGTGGCGCCGACCCGGTCCGGAGTGGGAGAAGTGAGCACAGGACGCAAGACACTGATGCTGCTGGTAGCCAGCAATCGCCGCCGCGGCGCCGAAGTGTTCGGAGAACGACTCGCCGCCGGGCTGCCTGCATTCGGATGGGATGTGGACTTCGTTGCGATTCAGGGTGCAAACACCAAGCGTGTCGTCGACGCAATCACGCTCACCGGGGGCGAGTCTCGGGCCAGGTTTGACGTCAGCACAGTCCTGTCGCTGCGACGGCGCATGGCCCGGACCAGACCGGCGATCGTCCTCGCCAACGGTGGCGCCACGCTCCGCTATGCGGTAGCCGCCCGCTCCTTGCTGCTCCACCGGCCCATCCTGGCCTACGGCAGCATCGGCGAGCCACGCTATTGGATGAGGTCGAATTGGCACCTCCGCCTCAATCGATTTCTCCACAGGAGAGCCGACACGATCCTGGCGGTTTCCGCCACGACGGGGCGCCAGCTCGTCTCGGATCTCGGCATCCCGCCCGATCGGGTTCACGTCGCACCGACCGGCGTGCCGCCCGAGTTCTTCGTGGCGTCGGAGCCGCGCCTAGAGCAGCTTCAGATGTTGTTTCTCGGCAGCCTCTCGCCCGAGAAGGACCCACTCGCCGCCGTCGAAGTCGCCGTCCAGATCGGAAAGAGCCACGACGTCCATCTCCGGCTGGTCGGCGCCGGTCCGCTCGAGGCTGAGATCGCCGCGTGGGGCGCCGAGACCTCCGAGCGGGTCACCATCGAGTTGACGGGTTCGGTCGAGGACGTGACCCCGCACCTGCGCTGGGCGGACCTCCTCCTGCTCACATCACGAACCGAAGGCTTGCCCGGCGCCGTGCTCGAGGCAGGAGCCGCAGGCGTTCCCACGGTGGCGTTCGACGTCGGTGGCACCGGCGAGACCATGGTAAACGGGACCAGCGGGATCCTCGTCCCCCCGGGAGACGTGTCCGCGATGGTCGCCGCGGTGGAGCGCCTCGCCGCCGATCGGGCCTTGCTCGAAGCCATGGGCGGGGAACAGCGTGACCACGTTCGCAGCAACTACAGCCTGGACCGGGCGATTGCCCGCTTTGACCAACTACTCACGGGAGCCCTCTTGTGAAGGTCGCCCACCTGACGACGGTCGATCTCAGTCTGCGCTATCTGGTCTTCCCGCAGCTGACCGCCACCCGGGACCTCGGGATCGAGACAGTCGGCATAAGCGCTCCCGGTCCATGGGTGGACGGGCTCGAGACCGACGGGATCCGCCACGTGGCGCTTGCTTCATCGACGCGGGGTATGAATCCGCTCGCAGACCTCAGGGCCGCCGCCCAACTCTGGCGCGTGCTCCGGGCGGAGCGGCCGGACATCCTCCACACGCACAACCCGAAGCCCGGCCTGTACGGTCGGGTTCTCGGAAGGCTGGCCGGTGTGCCGATCGTCATCAACACCGTGCACGGTCTGTACGCGACGGCGAACGACAGCCGGGCCAAGCGGGCGGTGGTCTACACACTCGAGGCGATTGCCTCACGGTTCTCGGACGCCGAGCTGGTACAGAGCGAAGAAGACGTGGCGACGATGCGGAAGTACCGGCTCGCACCGGCCAACCGGATCGCCCACCTGGGCAACGGCGTAGATCTGACCCGGTTTGATCCTGATCAGTTCTCCGAAGATGAGCGGTTCCATGCCCGCCGCGAGCTCGGCGCAAGACCTGGGCAGATAGTGGTCGGAATGGTGGGAAGGCTGGTCGCCGAGAAGGGGTATCCGGAGTTCCTCGAGGCCGCACGCACGCTCGACGACCGGTATGTCGTCGTCTGCATCGGACCCGACGACGAGGAGAAAGCCGATGCCTTGCCGCGCCAGCTCGTGGGAGAGGCGCAGCGAGACGGCGTCCGCTTCCTCGGTATGCGAACCGACGTCGACAGGCTCTACAGGGCGATGGACATCTTCGTCCTTCCCTCACACCGCGAGGGCTTCCCCCGTAGCGCAATGGAGGCGGCAGCGATGGGCCTTCCAGTTATCGCTACGGATATCCGCGGCTGTCGTGACGTGGTGGCCAACGGGAGCAACGGGCTGCTGGTTCCGGTGCGAGATCCCCAGGCCCTGGCGGCAGCCATCCGGCGCATCGGCGACGACCCCGGGCTGCGCGCCAGGATGGGGAGCGAAGGGCGCCAGCGGGCTCTCGACCACTTCGATGAGCGGCGGGTAGTCGCCAGGGTCATCGACGCCTACCGGAGGGTAGCCAGACGGAAAGGCGTGAGCCTACCGCCGGACGTCGAAACCGAGATCGCGCTGCGCCACGCAACGAGCGCCGACACCACCGTGCTCGCCCGGCTTCACAGCGAAGGTATCAGCACCGGCTTTCTCCCCAGTCTCGGCATGCGGTTCATGACCCGCCTGTACGAAGCACTCGTCACCTATGACGAAGGGGTGGTACTCGTCGCCGACGACGGCCACGGTCCGGTCGGATTCGTCGCAGGTGTGCTCGATACCGGTGCCTTCTACCGACAATTCATTCGTCGCCACGGGATGCGCGCCGCACTCGCTGCCCTTCCTCGCGCTGTGAAACCGCAAACCAGCAGACGGGTGTGGGAGAGCCTGAGGTACACATCCAGTCCGCAGGTGCAGGGGACGGACACATCTGATGCGGAATTGTTGGCCACCGCGGTGATGGAAGCCATGCGGGGGCGGGGTCTCGGCACGCGGTTGGGCAATGAGTTCCTGGCTCGACTCCACGACAAGGGGGCAAGTTCGGTCCGGGTCGTCGTTGGCGCCGGCAACGCAGGGGCGATCGCCACCTACGGCAAGATCGGTTTCACTCCGAGCGGGACCATCCAGGTTCACGAGGGCGAACCTTCCCTGGTGATGACGTGGCGGGAGTAGCGGTTGCCTTCGTCACGGCATTGGCCTTGTCGTATCTCGCTATGTGGCTCGGTCCCCGTGTCGGTCTGGTCGATCGGCCGGGCAATGCCCTGAAGGTACACACACGGCCGACACCCCTACTCGGCGGTGTCGCGGTTTTTACTGGCCTCCACGTCGGTATGGCCGTCCTCGGAGCAGCCGACACGTCGCTGATTGCCGGAACATCGCTGGTTCTGGCATTGGGTCTTGCCGATGACAGGTTCGATCTGGCCCCGAGGCTCCGTCTCATCGCCGAGCTGGCTGCAGCGGCGGTCCTGGTTGGTCTCATGGACAGCGGGCTTCGCAATCCTGCCGGTGTGGTCTTTGGCATTGCCGTGGTTGTGGTTGCGATAAATGCAGTCAACCTCCTCGACGGTCTCGACGCCCTTGTCGGATCGACCGCATTCGTGTCGGCGCTCGGTGTCGTATGGGCCGGAGCCGCCGGTCGGGGCGACTGGGAGCTGGGGGCGACCCTGGCAGCTGCTCTGGCGGGATTCCTCATGCTCAACCGGCCGCAGGCACGAATCTTTCTCGGTGACAACGGCTCGTATACCGTCGGGATGACACTGGCGTACGGGGGCCTGCGGACGACACCGCATGGCACGGGTTCGATGTTGCTGGTTACCGCCGGACTGCTCGGCATATTCGTCATCGATCTCGCCGTGACCGTCCTCCGAAGGGCGCGCAACGGCCGACCGCTGTTTGCGGGAGATCGAAGCCATGTGTACGACCAGCTACGAGAACGGGGGTGGTCGACGGGAAGGGTGGTGGTCGCGGCAGCGGCGACGCAAGCGATCCTGGTCGCCTGTCTCGTTGGCCTGGCGCTTACCGAACCCGGGCCGACGACCGCGTGCGCGCTCCTGCTCGGTAGCGCGCTGATTGCCATTGCGGCGGCCTGGCAGGCGGGGTTTCTCCGCAAGATTGACTAGTCATGGGCTATTCATCTAGCCACATCGCAGAATCACAAGGATCCCTCCCCCATTGCCAGGACCGCTTATAGACTCTCACTAGTCACGATGTGCGTGGGACAACCATCCTTCGCCATCGGACAGGGGCCACTACTTTTCCGGTCCTGCAACTGACGGGGGTTACTGGTGGGGGGTACCAGCAGCATGGTAGGGAATAACAACGTTGACGGTCGTCGCCGATTCGGCACCCGTTTTGCACGAGCTTCCGCTCGCCTGCGATCGGA
>Ga0307417_10001098_pt1 | contig 11160 bp, 13 predicted proteins | sample SalMarWE160210MG_2_FD_202514 | JGI IMG/M metagenome (GOLD analysis project Ga0307417, IMG submission 202514) | Salt marsh sediment microbial communities from the Plum Island Ecosystem LTER, Massachusetts, United States - WE1602-10 | ecosystem: Environmental > Aquatic > Marine > Intertidal zone...
AACAAACCACAACGCGCCCTCGGACGCCACGGACCTGCATGGCTCCAGCACACCAGCCATCAAACGCGGCTTATCCCTTGCGCAATCCATTAGGAGGGTGAGAAATCCGCGCTAGCAGCTGAGTTCGCGGGTGGTCGGCTGCATCCACTGGCTCGCGCGCTGTCATAAGCGGGGGTAATGCGCGTCACGACTGACCTCCGAAACACGAAAACTCCCGAATGTCGGAGGCTAGAGGCCATGCCCGCGCGCAACCGAGCCGCGACTCAATTTTTCGGCAAGTCCAAAATATCTAATTCGTTAAGCTGGTTAGTGTACACACGATTTTAATGCCATTGCTCGTATGCACCGCCGCTGGAGCGTCGTCTGATTCTAGGATCGAAATTTAGAACAATGAGACATCCGATTCTTGCCGCCGGCTTGATTGAGTTACTCGAAGCACAGCAACGGGAGAAGCACCGTCCGGGGGCAATTAACACTCATGACCTTGTCTTCCCCGGGGCGCTTAGAGTGGAGGCGACGATGGAAGGGGAAACAATAGATCGGATCGCCGCTCTGATTGAATCAACGCGGGCGCTGAGCGGCGTCCTTGCCCTGGTGCTTGCGAGCACACCCCCCGGAGAACTCTCCGCTAGTGAAATGGATGCTCTCACTGACCTCTCCTATAATATTCGCCTCAACCTCGATCAGCTGAACGAAATCTGGGCACAGGCGTCCGAGGAGTTGAACCGAGGCCAGTCTCGCCAAACGTAACCCGCTCGCCAGCTGAAGCCCTCGCTGGCTTTCGCCACCGCCCAAGAGGGCTCACGACACAACCCTCACGCCGCGCTTTCATTCAGTCTCCGGCCCAAACCATTTCGGTTTAGGCCGACTGACCTAGATCGTTTCGACTAGTTCTGGAAGCGCCCACGAATAGTTGAAAGCGTAGTTCCCGATACTCGCATAGAGTGCTGTTAGCCAATCTGCCCACGGCCCGTTTGCGCAAGGGGAACCCGCCAATGCCTCGCCTCTTGGTTTGCGATGGACAGAGCGTTTACCGCATAGGGTTGCGCAGCCTCATCAAGGCAGAAATGCCGTCGGCCGAGGTTATCGAGGCGAGCAACCCGAGCGAAGCATTGGCCCAAATTCGCGCCGGCGCGTTCGATTTGGTGCTCGTTGGCACCGATCGGTCAGGCTTAGAGCAGTTCGATTACTTGAAGGCGGCGCGCGAAGCCTCGCCATCGACGCGTTTCGCCATCGTATCCGCGTCGGACGCCCGGGCAGATATTCTCGCGACCCTGGCGGCCGGATTTCACGGCTTCATTTCAAAAAGCCAGTCCGACACCGAAATTCTCGCGGCCGCCACGAACATCCTAGCTGGGCGGATTTACGTGCCGGCGTCGTTCGCCAAGATAGACAACGGTGATGCCCTTTGTGGCCGATTCGACGAAGAAGTATTGCCGGCGCTCACGACTAAGGCTGATGTTCTCAAGCTGACAAAACGCCAGCGCGAGGTGCTTTCGCTACTGGCTAAAGGTCTTTCGAACAAAGAGATCTCCCGGGCGCTGGCCATCGCCGAGGCAACGACCAAAATCCATATGGCCGCATTGCTACGTGCGCTCGCTGTTCGCAATCGTACCGAAGCCGCCTACAAAGCAGCGAACTTCATCAATTCGACGGAACCGGATTCTGTCTCGGCGCGCCACCGGACGTCTTGATGCGGGGTCTCAATCGCGTTTGATATCGACCTCGATCCACACGTTGTGGCCGGCGGTCGTGCGCCGCTCAGTTGGTGCGCCGATGAACGCCTCGTAACAGCCGTGCATACCATCGCGGGAAGAGCTCTCGAGCCGTATCATCCGGCAAAGGCCGCCTTGGCCGAACTCCCGGTGCGCCAGTCTCGCCGCAAATGCTACGGCAGCCGCCAGCGGGACCGTCGACGTCATGCTCGCCGTGCTTGATCGGCCGGAAGCCGTCGCTGCAATAAGTGATCATTGTTACCTCCAATATAATAATACCACCAGAAACGGATGAGAAATTGAGCGTCCGCAAAGCGGGGTAAACTAACGTACCAGCGCTGGGCGACCCTGTGTGACACATGCAGCTCGGCACGAGGGTTTGCACATTTGCTGGCCAACAGCGCCTCGATCGCGCGCTGCACATCCGGATAGAGCCGCGCCAGCCGCTCCCTGATCTTCGGTGCCCCCCAGGCCGGCCTCTCCCGCTTCAGCCGAACGATCAGCGTCTCGATCTGCAGCGGCAGCTGATTGGCGTGCCGGTAGGGGCGACGCGAGCGGTCGGTGAGCCCTTCCACCCCGCAGTCGCGATAGCGCTTCAGGATTTTGTAGCCGGTCTTGCGCGAGATCGAGAACTCCTCGCACAGCCGCGACATCGCCTCGCCGTCCAGCATCCGTGCGATGAATTTCACCCGCTCGTCCATGACGTGACACTCCTTCCACGGCACCTCTGCTCTCCCGCAAAGGGCCAAAAGTGTCACCCATGTCTCCGCTATGAAATGTCACCCCTCTCTCAGGAAGGGCAGGCAGGGCACCAAGCGCTGGCCCCCGCCGAGCCTCTTGCGGTCGGCTTCGCGGCGAAACCGGCAATCACACCGGAATGCGGACGGTCGCGCGCAAGCCCCCGAGCGGACTGTCGCCGAGCGAAATGTCGCCGCCATGCGAGCGGGCGATGTCGCGCGCAATTGCGAGGCCAAGTCCGGTTCCGCCCGCGCCCTCGTTCTGATTACGCGCGTCGTCGAGCCGCAGGAACGGTTTGAACACCTCTTCGCGCTGTTGCGGCGGAATTCCCGGTCCGTCGTCATCGACGGTGATGGTGAGCCACCGATGGTCGCGCCGGCCGGCGATGGATATCTCATTGGCGAACCGCGCGGCGTTGGAGACGAGATTGGCGAGGCAGCGCTTGAAGGCGTGCGGGCGCACCGTCACCACCGGATGGCCGCGGAAGTTGACGGCGGTGCGATGGCCGTGGCGCTCGGCGTCGGCTATGAGCTCGTCGAGGAACGTGGCCATGTCGGTCGGCTCCGCCTGCTCGCCGGAATCCCCGCGCGCGAAGGCGAGATAGGCTTCGACCATGCGCGCCATCTCGTCGACGTCCCTGCGCAGCGCGTCAAATTCCGGCCCGTCGCCCAGCAACGCAAGCTCCAGCTTGAATCGCGTCAGAACGGTGCGCAGGTCATGGGAAACGCCGGCGAGCAACGTCGTCCGCTGTTCGATCGCGCGCTCGACCCGGCGCTTCATCTCGATGAAGGCAAGGGCGGCGCGCCGCACCTCCTGGGCGCCGCGCGGTCCGAAGCTCGGCACGTCGCGGCCCTTGCCGAAGCTCTCCACCGCTTCGGTTAACCGCAGAATCGGGCGAATCTGGTTGCGCAGAAACAGGATCGCGACCGTGATCAAGACCAGCGACGTCCCCAGCATCCACAACAGGAAGATTTCCGAGTTCGACGCATAGGCGGCGTTGCGGTGGGCGAAGACGCGAATGACGCTGTCATCGAGCAGGATGCGGATTTCGACCAGGGCCGATCGACCAACGGTGTCGATCCAGAACGGCCGCCGGATCTGATTGCGGATTTCCTTCGACAGCGCTTGATCGAGCAGCGAGAAGAACGGTTTCGGCCCGACGGGAGGAAGCGCCCCGCCGGGCAGAATGTCGACCACCAGGCCGAGCCGTTGTCCGATGCGACGGAGCCGCGCGTGATCGGAGTCCTGGGGGAAGGAATTATAGACGTCGATCAGCGCCGCGACATCATGCACCACCGCTGCCGACAGCCGTCGGGTCACAGTATTCCAGTGACGCTCCATGAAGACGAAGGCGACGACCGACTGCAGGATCACCATCGGCGCGATGATGATCAGCACCGCGCGCGCATAAAGTCCGGTCGGCAGCAGGCTCTTCACCCACCGGCCGGTGCGATCCCAAAACGTCGTGACGCGATCGGCCGCCGAGCGCAAATGCGACAGGCCGATGTCGATGCTCGTCATGTCGCCGCCACCAAGCGATAGCCGATTCCGCGGACCGTCTGGATGAGCAGCGGATTCGCCGGGTCGGTTTCGATCTTGCGCCGCAGGCGATTGATCTGCACGTCCACGGCACGCTCACCCGCGGCGGCGCCGGTGCCGGCGAGCGCAAGGCGCGATACCGTCTCGTTCGGCGCCGTCGCGAGCATGCGCAGCATTTCGCGTTCGCGGTCGGTGAGGTGCAAGACCTCGTCGCCGCGGCGCAGTTCATTGCGCGTATTGTCGAACACGAACGGGCCGAAACATACCTGTTCCGGGACGGGCGCCGGCGCCGGTTGGGCCCGGCGCAGAATGCTTGCGACCCGCAGCGACAGCTCGCGCGGCTCGAACGGCTTGGAGACGTAGTCGTCGGCGCCGATTTCAAGGCCGCTGATGCGGTTCTCCTTTTCCACTCGCGCGGTCAACATGAGAATGGGCACGCTTGAGGTCGCGCGAATCGATTTCGCGAGATCGAACCCGTTCTCGCCCGGCATCATCACGTCGAGGATCAGGAGATCGAAACTCAGGCCGGCCAACTTGGCGCGAGCATCCGCGGCGTCGTCGGCCGTCGTGACGCGGTAGCCTTCGGAACTAAGATAACGCGACAGCAGATCGCGGATGCGCCGATCATCGTCGACGACAAGGAGATGCGGCGCATCGTCTGGAAGGGCGACAGGGGCTACCGGCATGTCGCGCTCCTTTGTTATGGCTGGGGCCATCGCGGCCGTCCGGCGTGGTTAATGAAATCGAGGACATCTGTCCGCGCGTCGGGATCGATCATGGCGATCAGAAAGCGCCGAGCCTCCACATGCGCCTCCGGGCCAATTTCCGAAAAAGCGCGGACAATGCGTTTGGTTTGCAGCCCGGCGAGCTTCATGGCGAGCGCCGCGCCCTTCGGCGTGACGAACAACAGACGCTGACGGCGATCGCTCACGCCTTCCCGCTGCTCGATATAACCTTCATCCACAAGCTGTTTCAGCACGCGACCGAGCGATTGTTTGGTGATTCTCAGGATTTCGAGCAGCTCGGCGACCTTCAATCCGGGATTGCGGTTGACAAAGTGCAACACGCGATGATGCGCGCGGCCGAAACCGAACGTGGCCAGCACGCCGTCCGGATCGCCGACGAAGTCGCGATAGGCGAAAAATATGAGTTCGATAATGTCCCACACTGGCTCCTGGGCGGCGGTCGCATTGGCCGGAGTGTCCGCGGAACGGGATGCGGGTCTTAAATTTATGTCAGCCATGTTGACATATCTAGGTTCGATTGTTACTTCTTTAAGCCAGATGGCGAAACGTTCCGGTGGAAGCGATCGGCCTTTTCGGACGAAACCGAAAGCGCTTTACTGCCATTCGCCTGGTCGCATTTCCGTCGGGAATTCAGTTCCCATATCACCTTGACGGACGTCGGCGCGGGCTGTTGCGTTGCCATCGGAAAGCGCGCTCTCATGACCGCGCCAAACATATCGGGACTCTTCTCGCGACGCAAAAGCCGTAATAGCCGGGTCGTCGCGACGGTTCTCAGGTGTCCCAGGGAGGATTGCCATGGCCGTTCCATTCGATCAACTCGAGGGCTTCATCTGGTATGACGGCAATCTCGTGCCGTGGACGGAGGCGAAGCTGCATGTGCTCTCGCATGGGCTGCATTATGCAAGCGCCGTGTTCGAGGGGGAGCGCGCCTATGGCGGAGAAATATTCAAGTGCACGGAGCACTCCGAGCGATTGAAGCGTTCGGCCAATACCCTCGATTTTGAGATTCCATATTCGGTCGCGGAGATCGACGCGGCCAAGCGCCTCGTGCTCGAGCGCAATGGGCAGCGCGACGCCTATATCCGACCGGTCGCTTGGCGCGGGTCGGAGATGATGGGCGTGTCGGCGCAGAACAACACCGTCCACCTGGCGATCGCGAGCTGGCAATGGCCGAGCTATTTCAATCCCGCCGAGCGCCTCAAGGGCATCCGGCTCGACCTCGCGGACTACCGCCGACCCGACCCAGCGACCGCGCCGTCGCAGTCGAAGGCAGCGGGCCTCTACATGATCTGCACCATCTCCAAGCATAAGGCCGAGCGCAAGGGCTACGCCGACGCCATGATGCTGGACTGGCAAGGCCGCGTCGCTGAGTGCACCGGCGCAAACATCTTCTTCATCAAAGACGAAACGATCCACACGCCGACCGCCGACTGTTTCCTCGACGGCATCACGCGGCGGACCGTGATCGAGCTTGCCGGCCGGCACGGCATCAAGGTCGTCGAGCGCCGCATTTTGCCGGATGAGCTGACCGAATTCTCCGAATGCTTCATCACCGGCAGCGCCGCGGAGGTCACGGCGGTGTCCGAGATCGCCGATTGGCGGTTCACGCCGGGCGCGATCACCAAGCGGCTGATGGAAGATTACACCGCCGAGGTTCAGCCGAAGGGTAAGGCCGCAGCGGCGTAAGCACGACGCGACGGAATCCGTCCAAGAACCAAGCTTTCATCGCCATGGCATCCCGCTGCGTCCTGCAGAACGGGAAAACGGACATCCAATGATCGCCGTTGCGATCAAATCTCCAACTGCGTGCCGAGTTCGACGACGCGCTCGGTGGGGATGTTGAAGAATTTCGTCGCCGAGGTCGCATTGAGCGCCATAAAGGCAAACAGCAATTCCCTCCAGCGCGCCATGCCGGGGTAAAGACTCGGCACGATCGTTTCGCGGCTCAAGAAGAACGAAGTCCTCATCAGGTCGAAATCGAGCCCGTGCGTTTCGCAGGCGGCGAGCGCGGCAGGGACGTCGGGCGACTGCATGAAGCCGTAGCGAATGATCAGCCGGTAAAAGCCGCTCCCGAGGTCGGTCAACGTGACCCGCTCGCTTTCGGGTACGTAAGGGGTCTCGGCCGTTGTCACCGTCGTCAGAACGGTGCGCTCGTGAACGGTCTGGTTATGCTTGAGATTATGCAGGAGCGCCGCCGGAACGCCTTCCGTCGTCGCGGTCAGGAAGACCGCGATGCCCCGCGCGCGAGCGACATGCGGGCCGAGCGAGTCGATCACCGTATCGAGCGGCACCGATTTGGCGACGAGCTGCTTGCGGACGAGCTCGCGGCCGCGCTTCCAAGTGGTCAGCACGGTGAACGAGAGGAATCCGACAAACAGCGGAAACCAGCCGCCTTGAAAGATTTTGATGATATTGCCGGAAAAATACGCGAAATCGACGAGTAGCAGCGTGCCGGAGATGAGCGCCACGACCGCCCAGTGCCAACGCCACAATAAAAGCATCACCAACGTGACCAGGATGGTGTCGATCATCATCGTGCCAGTAACGGCGATGCCATAAGCCGCCGCCAGGTTGGTCGATGACTGAAACCAGAGCACCAACGCCATCACCGACAGATAGAGCGTCAGGTTGGTGAACGGAACGTAGATCTGTCCTGCCGCTTCGTACGAGGTGTGCACGATCACCATGCGTGGCAGCAAGCCGAGCTGTACCGCCTGACGCGCAACGGAAAAGGCGCCGGAAATGACCGCTTGCGAGGCGATCACCGTCGCCATGGTCGCGAGTACGACCATCGGCAACACCATCCATTCGGGGAACAGCCGGAAGAAAGGATTCTGAACCGCCAGCGGATCGCTGAGGAGCAGTGCGCCCTGCCCGAAATAATTGAGGAGCAAGGCCGGCAGCACGAAGCCGAACCAGGCGAGGCGAATAGGAAAGCGGCCGAAATGGCCCATGTCGGTGTAGAGCGCTTCGGCGCCGGTGACGGTGAGCACCACGGTGCCGAGCGCGAAGAAGCTCAGCACGGGCTCGTGGACAATGAGGTCCACGGCGTAGAGCGGGCTGACCGCCGCCAGCACCTCGGGCGCAGCGCCGATATTGACGATGCCCGCGACGGCGAGCGTCGCAAACCACAGGCACATCACCGGGCCGAACATCAGGCCGACCGCGCCCGTCCCATGTCTCTGAATGGCGAAAAGGCCGGTCAGGACGACGGCGGCGATCGGCATCACATACGAGGTCAGGTTGGGCGCGACCACCTCGAGCCCCTCGATCGCGCTCAGCACCGAGATCGCCGGGGTGATCATGCTGTCGCCGTAGAACAAGGCGGCGGCGAAGATACCGAGCAGCGTCAATGGATAGGCGGCGCGGTAGCCGCGGGTCAGTTCGGTGACAAGCGCAAGCAGGGCAAGGCTGCCGCCCTCGCCGTGATTGTCCGCTCGCATGATGATGAGAACATACTTGACCGTGACCAGCAGCATCACCGTCCAAAACACGAGTGAAAGCATGCCGAAGACATTGGGGGACGTCACAGCCATCGGATGGTGGCCGGCGAACGTCTCCTTGATCGCGTAGAGTGGACTAGTGCCGATGTCCCCGTAGACGACGCCGACGGTGGTGACGAGCAAGCCCGCCAGCTTGTTCTTCTTCTCGCTCATCCCGCCTCTGGCCCCGGTCTTCGCTCTTGTACGTCGGAGAGGGCGAATTGCTCAACCTTCGGCCTTGATGTGGGTCAAGGGTGCCCCGATTCGTCGGCAATCCGATCGATTATCTTTTGGAGGAGAAAGCCGAAAGCCTAGCGCCGCTTAGTCCCGTACCACCGCGAGCCGGTTCGTTCCTGACTCCGCCGCCCATGCTTCCCCGGGGCGGCCGAGCATTTGGCGGACATTGGCGCCGCTTTTGTTGCTGACGAAGGTCTCGTAGGTCTCGGTCTTCGGATCGAAGCGCTGGATTGCATTGGCCGGCCAATCGCTCGCCCACACCCGGTCCTTATCGTCGACAAAGACCGAATAGGTCCCGGTCGTGCTCTTCGGCATCGGATAGACCTTCCAGCTCTTTGTGGCCGGGTCGTAGCGCCCGATCCCGCCGGTGCGCCACAGGCTCACCCACAACACGCCCTTCGAATCCGACCAGATGCGGCGCGGACCCGAGCCCGGCTTGGGAGGATCGACCACCGTCGCCGCGCCGGTCGCGGTGTCGATGCGGGCGATATGGTCGCCCGCAAGCGAGGCGTACCAGACTTCGCCCGATGGCGTGGTGGTAATGCCGTAGGGTCCCCGCCCCTTCGGCGCGGCCCACGCCTCGACCTTGCCCTTTGCCGGGTCGAGACGTCCATAAACTCCGGTCTGGCCGGTGAACCACAACACGCCATTCTTATCGAAGGTCGCCGTGTTGAGATTGGCGTCGGGAAACTCCTTCGGCAGCGGGAACAGTTTAACCGCCTTGGTCGCCGGGTCGACGCGCGCGATGGCGTTCTGGCCGCCCTCGGTGACCCAGGCGGCGCCGTCCCGGCCGATAATGACCCCATGGGGCGACGCGCCGGGACCGAGCGAAATTTCCTCGGTTTTTCCGGTCTTGGGATCGAGGCGGCCGAGAACGCCCTTGCGCTGGCCGGTATACCAGACCGTCCCATCCGGGGCAGGGGCAACGTCATGCGGCCCGGTACCCGGGGGGAGTTGGTAGTAACTGGCTTCGGCGCCGTGCGCTGCCGGCGCGGGAAACGTGGCTTGCACGGCCAACGCCGCGATGGCGATCAGAGCCGGGATGCGGGGCATTGGTGTCCTCCCGTCGGGCGACTTGTCGCGCCGCGGCGACCACTCACTCGGCGGCGTCTCGACTGGCTGGCTGAGCAACCCATCGCTCGGCCGCGGCATCGTCTGCCTCGGTTGCGGCGACCCACGCGGTCGCGCCCGCCCGTTCCTCCTGCTTCCAGAACGGCGCGCGCGTTTTCAGATAGTCCATGAGAAACTCGGCGGCGGCGAAGGCGTCGCCGCGATGTTTCGCCGCGGTCACTACCAGCACGATATTGCCACCCGGAACAAGCCGGCCATAACGGTGGATCACGGTAACGCCGGCCAACGGCCAGCGGCTTTCCGCCTCCGCGACATGCCGCGCGATCTCGGCTTCTGCCATGCCGGGATAATGCTCGAGCGTCATCGCCGCAATGCGCTCGCCGCTGTCGCCGCCGCGGCAAATGCCAGTGAACGTCACCAGCGCGCCGATATCGGTGCGCCCGCGCGTGAGCGCCGCCGTCTCGGCGGCGGCGTCGAAATCCTCCTGCTGCAGGCGGATCGTCGCCATGCGGTTCGGCTCCTAGCCCCCCGTCATCGGCGGAAAGAAGGCGATCTCGCGCGCTCCGGCGATGGCGGCATCGGGCCGCACATGCTTCTGGTCGATCGCCGCGCGGATCGTGTTCGGATGTTCGAACGCATAGGCATATTCCTCGCCGCGCTCGGCAAGCCATGCCATCAGGTCTCCGACGGTCGTTACGCCGGCGGGCGGTTCGATCGCCTCTTCCGTTTTTCCGATGCGTTCACGCACCCAGGCGAAGTAGAGGATTCTCACAAGCGCACTCCGTCAGACCCGGTCCTCGCTCAAGCTCAGTCCTTGGTCAGATGATGTAAGCCGGCGCTGAAATAATCGTAGCCGGTGTACAACGTCAGCAGCGCCGACAGCCAAAGGAGCGTCAGCCCGATCCAGGTGACGACCGGGAAGCCGATATTGACCACCGCGGCTACCAACAGGTCGCCCGCCGTGCCGGCGAGCAGAAAGCCGACGGCGACGAGTTGCAGCGCGGTTTTCCACTTGGCGAGCCGCGTCACCGGAACGCCGACCCGCAACTCCGCGAGATATTCGCGCAACCCCGACACCAGGATTTCGCGGCAGAGAATGACGATCGCCGCCCACAGCGACCAGCCGCGGATGGTCCCGTCGGCCGCCAGCATCAACAAGCTGGACGATACGAGCAGCTTGTCGGCGATTGGATCGAGCATACGCCCGATGTTCGATTGCTGGCCCAAGCTACGCGCGAAATAGCCGTCGAGAACGTCGGTGACGGCCGCCGTGATGAAGAGGACGAGCGCAACCCAACGCAGCCAGAGGCCGCCATCAAGAATGTCCTGCCAAAACATGCAGGCGACAACCAGCGGCACCGCGCCGATGCGGGCATAGGTCAGCGTGTTAGGCAGCGCGAAGGTTCGCGGCCGCACATTGGTGGACGTCGCGATCTCCATGGCGGTTAAGATAGCCGCTTGCCCGCGTCCGTAACAGCCCTCGCGCGACTTTGCAGAGCAGGATAGTGCGGATTTATCGCGACGATTCGTGGAAATAGTCATAAATCCGTCGCGCGGTTTCGGAGCTCACGCCGGGTACGCCGGAAAGGTCGGCTAGCGAGGCCCGTTCGATCGCCTTGAGCGTCCCGAAGT
>Ga0307417_10001099_pt1 | contig 11156 bp, 10 predicted proteins | sample SalMarWE160210MG_2_FD_202514 | JGI IMG/M metagenome (GOLD analysis project Ga0307417, IMG submission 202514) | Salt marsh sediment microbial communities from the Plum Island Ecosystem LTER, Massachusetts, United States - WE1602-10 | ecosystem: Environmental > Aquatic > Marine > Intertidal zone...
ATAAGAACCAGCCATTCTTATATCACCATTTTGCATTCTCATTTCAAATCTATATAATATACCTCACATAATTTAATTGTTAGATATTATGTCTGATAAATATCCAATCAAAGTGTTGATTATTGAGGATGACGATCTCATACGAAGCAGTTTTGTATCGTTGCTTAGCTCATCGGAAAAATTTGAATGCGTTGCTGATTATGATAATTGTGAAGCGGCAATAAAGAATCTATCAAAAGATGAACCTGACGTAATACTCATGGATATAGAACTTCCGGGAATTTCGGGAATTGAAGGAATCGCCAGGATTAAAAAGATAAAACAGGACATAGATATAATCACGGTTACAATTCATAATGATGATACCAAAGTGTTTCAGGCCCTTTGTGCAGGGTCTTGCGGATATCTCACCAAGAATATTTCTTCTGAAAAATTAATGGATTCAATCGAAGAGGCATATAACGGCGGCGGGCCTATGAGCACAAACATTGCAAGAATGGTTGTGCAATCTTTCCAGAGAAATACTAAGTCGCCGCTATCCCCGCGTGAAACAGAGGTGCTGCAGCTTTTAGCAAAAGGTAAAAGTTATACAATGATAGCCGGTGAATTATTTATAGATAAAGAAACAGTCAGGTCTCACATAAAAAATATTTATATAAAGCTTGAAGTAAATTCCAAAGCTCAGGCCATAGAAAAAGCAACTAAAGAAAGACTGATATAGCTTTTTAGCGTTAAATAATACAATCCATTAAGCCAAATTATTAAATTCCCCCAATTTGTAGGATACCGCAATTCCATAGAATGGGTTAAAATGACACAGTGCAAAAGTCATTTTCCTAACATAATAAGTGGAGGTAGCCTTATGGAAAACCTGCAAAACAATGTACAACACCAACCAAAACACAGCAACAGGATAATCAGCAGAAATTCCCAGATTCGCAGTGATTACCTTGAATTAAGAGAAAAAGGATTAAAAAATTGGGAAGCATTTGTGGAACTTTCCGATAAATACTTCCTTTCAGAGAATACGATCGATAAAATAATTTATTCGAAATAATTGTCCTCTGTATCTCAATGGTGCTTTATCGGCTGGCTAATCGTCAGTAAACTATGTGTTAATAAATAAATAACAATAGGCAAACAGCTGGTAAAGCACTTTTTTTAGCCCCGCTTCCTCACTTCACTAATTTTATTTAAATACACTTTTTAATTAGCTTTAATAAAGTAATTATTTGCATTAATAATTGTATCAATATTTTTAGAATGAAGATATTTTTCCCTCAAAATATATTTACAGAACTAATTAATAGTTCGGTTAATGAAAATGTAGCATCACTAATCAACTTTCTACCCTCCTCTCTGATAACCAGCGAAGTTCTCAAGAACTCAGATTCTATAGGATTAATCCCAACTATGGATTTGATTAGACATAAAGATCTTTTTGTTTCTAAGTCCTTTGGTATTTCGTTCGAAGAATCGTTATGTAATTCATACTTTTATTTTTGTACGCATGGAAATGATATAAAAGAATTGAGTCTTGTCGGAGATGTATCTTCAAATGAAGCAATAGGCGGTAAGCTTATTTTGAAAGAATTATATGGTGTTGATGTACAAGTAAACCTTTTAACAGAAAACCGCAATTCAGATGAGATAAATATACTTTCAGTGGGCGACATTAATTTTAATGATGATAAATTCATGACAGGTATAAGCTTTGCAGAAGAAATGATCGAAGTGCTTTCACTTCCCTATGTTAATTTTGTGCTTGTTTCAACAGGACAGGGTACTCTTGAAGATTTTCATAGTTCTATAAAGGATATTCAATTAAAGATTTATAATCAGGCCGAAAGTGAAAGTTTCGGAAATCAGTTATCAGCAAAATCAAAAGAGAAAATTAAAGAGAATATATCTTCATTTATTTGTAAGCTTGATGAACAGGACAGGGATGGTATTGATCAGCTTTTGAGGTTAGCCTTTTATCACAAGATAACTTCTGAAATTATTGAGGTTAAATTTGTATAAAAGGGGCTGGCATTTTAGCTAGCCAGCCCCGATTCTTAACTTAAATTGCTACGTGTGATATACTTAAAATATTAGGATTGTCATTCATTTTTTTCAGCATTTCTGTATTAGCCGGTCCCATTAGTTTCATCGTACAGCAAGCAGCGGTGCCACCTTCAAAAATTATGTTTTCAATTTCTTCAATATTAATATTTCCTTCTCTTATTACATCGAGTATGCCAGCAAGCACCCCGGGTTTATCAAAATGTTTAACAACAAGCTGATACTTTGCATCTGTAATTTTAGCTCTGTTAACCCAGTGAGCAATTACTCCGCTTGTTGTAAAATCTTTAATTATTCTTATTGTTTCATCGGCAACCGCATTCTGAGCTTGTTCTGTTGAGGCGCCAATATGATGTGTAACGTAAACATTAGGGCTGGATTGTAATGCAGATTTAACTTCACCTGTTTTCCCTTCCGGTTCATTTTTAAATACATCAACTGCTATTCTGATGTTCTTTTCTTTTATTGCATCAAGCAGAGCGTCTTCATTTATAACATCAGGCCTTGACGTATTGATAAGCAGAGCATTATTTTTCATATACCCGAACATTTTTTTATCGAATAACCCTTTAGTTTCAGGTGTGGCGGGCAGGTGTATTGTTATAACGTCACACATCGGAAGCAGTTGGTCCATTTCTGAAAAATCCTTTACCGTTTCTCCTTCAATTCTGGAAATATCTTTTGCGTAAACTCTCATATCAAAAGCGATTGCTCTTTTTGCCACTTCTTTTCCGATTGCTCCATAACCAATTATTCCAAGAGTTTTCCCTTTTAAGCCTTCTGCTTTTGAATATTCGGCTTTATTCCATTTGCCGTTTTTAAAATCAATGACATTATCGGGAATTCTTCTATCCAGTGAAATCATTAATCCCATTGCAAGTTCTGCGACTGCAACTGAATTCATACCGGGACAGTTTGCTACATAAATTCCTTTTTTGTTAGCTGCAGCAATGTTGATATTATTTACTCCAGCACCCGCACGAATAATTAAATCCAGGCTTTTTGAATTCCCAATAGTTTGCTCATTTACTTTTGTTGATCTGACAACCAGGATGTCGTTATCCTTGATTTCATTAGGAAGATCATTTTCGCCAAGCTTTGGGGCATAAGTTACTTCAAGGTCTAATTCCTGCATTTCTTTTATATGATGATCAGGAAACTTATCAGCTACTAAAACTTTTACTTTCATTTTTTTCCCTCACTTACTTTTTTCTGATTAATCAAAATGTTCAATTTTTTATATTACTAAATTACAAACAATCGGGACAAAAATTAAGGCAGGAGAATGACAAATTTATGAGGATTAAGTTTTGTAGAGGTCTAAAGCAGTGTTGTTTTCTTTCTTAAATCACTTTAAGCGGATAACTCACTTAAGCATCGGTATTTTTACATTATGCTTTTTAGCATTCTCAATTGCTCTTTCATATCCTGCATCGCTATGACGCATAATCCCCATTCCCGGATCGTAAGTGAGTACTCTTTGTAATCTTTCCTCCGCTTCCTTTGTACCATCAGCGACAATTACCATTCCTGCGTGGAGTGAATTTCCGATTCCAACTCCGCCACCGTGATGAAATGAAACCCAGCTGGCTCCGCCGATTGTGTTCATTAATACATTTAAAATAGGCCAGTCTGCTATTGCATCACTTCCATCTTTCATTCCTTCTGTTTCCCGGTTTGGTGAGGCAACTGAACCGCAATCAAGATGATCTCTTCCAATGACTATAGGGGCACCCACTTTTCCTGAAGCAACGAGGTCATTAAATATCTTTCCCATCTTAGCTCTTTCACCATAACCAAGCCAGCATATCCGGGATGGCAAACCCTGGAAGTGAACTTTCTTCTGTGCCATATCAATCCATTTGCAAAGAGATTTATTCTCAGGAAATGTTTCTTTAATTGCTTTGTCTGTTTCGTAAATGTCTTCGGGTTTTCCGGAAAGGGCAGCCCATCTGAAAGGACCTTTTCCATCGCAGAAAAGAGGGCGAATAAATTCCGGTACAAATCCCGGTATGTCAAAAGCGTTACTGACTCCATTATCCTTTGCTTCACCGCGAATATTATTTCCATAGTCAAATGCTTGCGCGCCTCGCTTCTGAAATTCAAGCATTGCTTTAACATGTTCAACGATTGTTTTTTTGGAAAGGGAGATATATTTGTCCGGATCTGATTTCCTGAGTTTTAATGCATCGTTAAAACTCATTTTCATAGGGACGTAACCGTTTAATGTATCGTGTGCCGAAGTCTGATCTGTAATAATGTCTGGAATTACATTTCTATTTAATATTTCGGGCAATACGTCTCCGGCGTTTCCGACAAGACCAACTGACAAAGCTTTCATATCCTTTTTTGCATCAAGAACTAATTTTAAAGCTTCATCGATATTATCAGTCAGTACATCGATGTAGCCAGTATCAATTCTCTTTTGAATTCTTGCTCTGTCCACATCAATGCCAAGGAAAGTTGCTTCATTCATAGTTGCGGCAAGTGGCTGAGCTCCCCCCATACCACCGAGTCCTGCAGTTAAAATCAATTTTCCTTTTAGTGAACCGCTAAAATATTTTTCTGCGCAGGAGGCGAAAGTTTCATATGTACCTTGCAGTATCCCCTGAGTGCCAATATAGATCCAGCTTCCGGCAGTCATTTGTCCGTACATTGTTAGACCGAGCTTTTCCAGTCTCCTGAATTCATCCCAGTTTGCCCAGTTTGGTACCAGCATCGAATTAGAAATGATAACTCTCGGTGCGTTACTGTGGGTTTTGAAAATTCCTACCGGTTTTCCAGATTGTACAAGCAATGTTTCATCACTTTCCAGATTTTTGAGTGAATGAATAATTTCTTCATAGCACTCCCAGTTTCTGGCTGCTTTGCCGCTGCCGCCGTAAACTATTAGTTCAGCAGGGTTTTCACCAACTTCAGCGTCAAGATTGTTCATTAACATCCTCATTGCGGCTTCCTGTATCCATCCTTTGCAACTGAGCTTATTTCCTGTTGGCGCTTTTATTTTAGTTTTTTCTTCCTTGGCTATCATTATTAATTCCTGAAGTGGTTTTCCAAAATACTTTCGTACTGATTGGTCATCGAACGATACATCCATTTTTTAATGAACCAGCTTTTTTTTATCTGATCGTTCAAATATTTGACATTTTGTTCGAGTTGATATTTCAATTTTGTTCGTTCTTCTTTGGTAAGCTTTATTACGTCTTCGGAACCTGAAAGTTTTGTTAAAAGAGAATTGAAAACCTTTGCTTCCGCAAAGAACCTGTTATCTCCATCAACCTGTTTTAGTGTTTGTTTGCAAAATGTAGTCAGCAATTTTTTGTCGTTATTCGTAAAATCGAAATTATAGTTTGTGAATAGTTTCTTCATTTGTTCTCATTGATTTCAGTGAAAGAATTTTTTCCCGCATTGATTGGAATCCTGGCTTTATAGTTTTATAAATAAACTCCAATCTTTTTTTGTATGGGATAAAAGCTGATTTCATTGAATTGATAGTGATCTTTTCAATGTCCTCAAGATTCAAACTAAAGTAATCTATTGCTGTCATAAATTCTTTCGTCATTGTTGTATCACTCATCAACCTGTCATCAGTATTTATCGTTACTCTGAATTTTTCTTTAAATAATATTCCAAACGGATGATTCTCAATTTTGTCGATAGCGCCGGTATGAACGTTACTCAACAAACATATCTCCAGAGGAATTCTTTTATCTAGTACATACTGAGCGAGGTCGCCAAAGCCTGCAATTTTTCCTTTATCATCAAATATAAAATCTTCGCGGAGGTGGGTTGCGTGACCAATTCTGTGAGCGCCACACCATTGAATAGCTTGCCAGATGGATTCTTTACCAAAAGCTTCGCCTGCATGTATGGTAATATTAAAATTTGCTCTTTGTATAAACTGAAAAGCCTCGATATGTCTTTTAGGCGGGTAGCCTCCTTCTTCGCCGGCAAGATCAAATCCTACTACACCCTGGTTTTTGAAATTGACTGCAAGTTCAGCAATCTCAAGTGTATTTTTCATATTTCTCATTCCACAAAGGATTAGTCCGTAGCCCACACCGAAATCTTTTTTCCCTTTTTCGAGACCATTCAAAACAGCAGCTACAATATCTTCGTAGTAAAGTCCTTTTGAGGTATGAAAGACAGGTGCAAATCTTGTCTCAACGTAACAAACGCCATCTTTCTTCATATCTTCCATCATTTCATAAGATACGCGTTCAAGGCTTTCTTTGGTTTGCATTACAGCGCACGTATGTTCAAATCCCTGCAAATATTCAACAAGATTGCCTTTATTAGCGCCTCGGTGAAACCAGTTCCCTAATTCACCGGGATCTTTTGTAGGCAATTTGTTATACTTTAGATCTTTTGCTATTTCAATTATTGTCTGTGGGCGGAGACCCCCGTCTAAGTGGTCGTGTAATAAGACCTTAGGAATAGATCTTACTATATTTTCAGTGGTCAAGTTAACCTCATTTTTTACACTTCAAAATATTCTTTTTAATTTGTAAAATCAATTTAAATGGCTGTTGGAATATCTTATATAATTTATCTAAAGAAGAACAAAAGCAATTATTTTCTTGAGAAATTATCCCTAAATTAAATATTTGTATGCATTAATTTGAATGTATATTCTTGACTATAGAAGCTTAAAATACTAATTTTCAACTCATTTAATTAGCAAATCATTGGAGTCATAATGCAAAAATCAAAACTAATAATTGCAGGTGCTATATTAGTTGGACTGATGTTCACAGGATTTTCCTGCTCATCTTCAAGCCTGACAGGCGCCAGATTATATATTCAGCAGAAAAAATATGATAATGCTTACGAAGTATTAGAAAAAGAAGTTAGGAGTAACCCTGCCAGCGATGAAGGGTGGTATTTGTTAGGGTATATTTATGGTGAAAAAGGACAGATGGATAGTATGATGGTTGCCTTTAATAAATCACTGGCTATAAGCAAACAATATGAAAAAGACATTACTGATTATAAAAAGTACCAGTGGGCAAATCAATTTAATAAGGGGGTTTCAGATTTTCAAAAGGGTAATAGCCAGAGTAATGCTGATAGTATAAAAATCCTTTATAATAATTCGATAGATGCATTTAATAATTCAATTATGATTGAGCCTGATTCTATGGCTACATATAAGAATCTTGCATTTGTTTATATGAATGCCGGAAAATTTGATGAGGCAATCAGCCCGCTTCAAAAAATAATTGATAAAGAAAAATCCCGTGATGGTTATAAGTTCCTTGGCGAAATTTATTATGATAAAGCACACAAATTGGAAACTCAGTTTATGGTTTCGCATAATCCACAGGATAGCGTTAATTATATGAAGAATTATGAAAAAGCGATTAAAGTGCTTGAAGAGGGTAGAAAAAACTATCCAGCCGATTCTGACATTCTTGTTACTCTTTCAAATTCGTATATAGGCGCGCGCAAAATTGAAGTAGCTATGGATGCATTCAAGGCCGGGGTAGAACAGGATCCGCAAAATAAGTATTATCATTATAATTATGGTGTACTTCTTTTAGGCGCAAAAGATTTTCAGGCTGCTATAGATCAATTTCAGAAAGCAGTCGAAATTGACCCTAAATATGTGAATGCACAATATAATCTTGGTGTTGCTAACCTGAAATGGGGTGATTATATAAATCAGGAAGCTGATAGTTTAGGAATGAAAGATCCTAATTATAAACAAAAAAGTGAGCTTGCTAAATCATATTTTGAAAAATCGGTTCCTTATCTTGAAAAAGCAGTGCAATTAGAGGGAAGCCAGGCAGATATGTGGGAAACTTTAGGCAAAGCCTATACAATTATTGGAAAACAAGCAGAAGCTAAAAATGCGTTTGATAAGGCTGACCAATTAAGAAAATAAAAAGTGAGTAATTGAGTAACATAATGAATAACAATGATCAACAACAGGGGCAACAGATTAATATTGAATTGGGTGAGAAAGAGGCGGAAGGAATATATTCCAACCTTGCTATAATCACGCATTCTCCGGCTGAGTTCATTATTGATTTTACGAGAATTGTGCCCGGAGTGCCGAAAGCAAAAGTCCATGCTCGGATAATTTCAACGCCACAGCACGCAAAAATGCTGTTAAAAGCTTTGGAAGACAATATTAAAAAGTATGAAGCGCGATTCGGTACTATCAATATTGATAATGCTCCGAATCAGCATTTTGGATTTGTCCCCCCTGTTAAGAAAGATGAAAAAGTAAATTAAGAGCTTCAGTATACTAAGTTAGTTTGAGCCCTTTGAAATGAAAAATTTCAAAGGGCTTTTTTAGGAACTCCTGACTGTTTTGATAGTAAAATAAGCTCGGGAGGATGAAGTATGATAAGAAAAGTTTACCAATTAGTTATATATTTTTTTATAATTATTGCCGCTCAAAATATAATTGCAAAGAATCATGCAAATGACAATAACACTAATGCTATTTTGGCATTAAACCCACAGGTTGCTCAAGACTCATCTGCTGTAAATAATAATATATTAAAACAAAATTATCCTAATCCTTTCAACCCTACTACGACAATAGAGTTTACTTTACCTGAAAAATCAAACGTTAAGTTAAATGTTTATAATGTGCTCGGCGTAAAATTGACGACTTTAGTGCAAGGTGAGAAAGAAGCAGGAATATATTCTGTTAAATTTAATGCTTCAAGATATCCTTCCGGGCTCTTCATTTACGAACTTCAAACGGATAATTTTAAGCAAACCAAAAAGATGATTTATCTGAAATAAAACAGGCTGGATAGTCTCCTAAATATCTTCTTAAAAAGCATTTAGGGGAAAATTAACCAAATTGCATTTCAGACCCTCAATTCTTAACTTTCAACTTCATTTTTCCAACGGAGTTACGTTTAATAATGCAAAACCTGATTAAAAAAATTTTTGGTGATAAGAGCACTAAAGATATTAAATTACTATGGCCCATCGTTGAACAGATTAATGCTGAATATGAGAAAATTAAAGAACTTTCTGATGAGGAATTAAAGGCTAAGACACAGGAATTTAAGGAAAAAATCCAAACACATACTGAAGAATTAAGAGGCAAAATTAATGATTTAAGATTACAGCTTCAATCAGACGACGATACTATTGACAGGCATTCGCTATATGATGAAGTGGACGGACTCGAAGAAGAGCTTAATGAACAGTACGAGGATATACTTGCCGAAATATTACCTGAAGCGTTTGCAGTAGTTAAATCCACCTGCCAGAGGTTAGTTGGCAAAAGCTGGATAATTGCCGGAAGTAAACAAGTGTGGAATATGGTGCCCTATGATGTTCAGTTAATGGGAGGTGTTGTTCTTCACCAGGGCAAAATTGCTGAAATGGCTACAGGTGAAGGTAAAACTCTTGTTGCTACTCTTCCGGTTTACCTTAATGCTCTTACCGGCAGGGGAGTACATCTTGTTACTGTTAACGATTACCTTGCTTTGCGCGATAGTGAGTGGATGGGTGAGATCTATAAATTTCACGGCCTTACGGTCGGTTGTATTATAAATACTATGGATCCAGAGAAGCGTAAAGAGATGTATGGTCTGGATATTACCTATGGAACAAATAATGAATTCGGATTTGATTACCTGAGGGATAATATGGCTGCTGATAAAGAGCAGCAGGTTCAAAGAAAATACAATTACGCTATAGTTGATGAAGTCGATTCAGTTTTGATTGATGAAGCAAGAACACCCCTTATTATTTCAGGTCCGGTTGACATTGACGATCAGAAATTTGATGAAATGAAACCTAAAGTTGATAGGTTGTACAGACTTCAAACAAGTCTGACTGCAAAGCTAGTGCAGGAAGCAGAGGAGTTATTACAAAGTGGGGATAAAGGAAGTATCAGGGAAGCTGGAATTCAACTTTTGCGCGCTTATAGAGGTTTGCCCAAAAGCAAAAGGATCACAAAAGTACTTAGCGATGCAAATAACAAGAAACTGATGCAGGATACTGAGATGGATTTCCTTCGTGAGCAGGCGAAGCACATGCACATTATTGATGACGAACTTTATTTCGCTATTGATGAGAAAAATAACACTATTGATTTGACAGATAAAGGAAGAGAAGAACTTTCAAAAGGTTCAGGAATGGAGAAGGATTATTTTATTCTTCCGGATCTTGGAACCGAAATGAGTCACCTTGAAAACGACACATCATTAAATGAACAAGATCTGATAAAAAAGAAAGATGAGCTTTACGCCAGGTATTCTGAAAGCAGTGATAGGATACATACAATTCATCAACTCTTAAAAGCTTACACATTATTTGAAAAAGATGACGAATATGTAATTACTGAAGATGGAAAAATAGCAATAGTGGATGAATTTACGGGGCGTGTTCTTCCGGGAAGAAGATATTCAGATGGACTGCACCAGGCTATAGAAGCAAAAGAAAATGTTAAGGTAGAAAGAGACACTCAAACTTTAGCAACTATCACGCTCCAGAATTACTTCAGGATGTATAATAAACTTGCCGGAATGACCGGTACAGCTGAAACTGAAGAAGGCGAGTTTTTTGAAATTTACAAACTGGAAGTTGTTGTTGTACCCACTAATAAACCGGTCGTTAGAGATGATCAGGATGACGCAGTTTACAGAACGCGCCGCGAAAAATATAATGCTGTAATAGATCAGATAGAGGAGTTGAGAAAACAGGGTCGACCTGTTCTTGTTGGAACAACCTCTGTAGATGTTTCCGAAACAATAAGCAGGATGTTAAAAAGAAAGAATGTTCCTCATAACGTTTTAAATGCAAAGCAGCATCAGCGTGAAGCTGAGGTAGTCTCTCATGCTGGTGAAATTAGTGCAGTTACTATTGCTACAAATATGGCGGGCCGAGGTACTGATATTAAATTGGGTAATGGTGTAGTAGACAGAGGCGGCTTGTTTATTCTCGGTACTGAAAGGCACGAATCAAGGAGAATTGATCGTCAGCTGCGTGGACGTTCTGGCCGTCAAGGTGATCCGGGAACCACTAAATTTTTTCTCTCTTTAGAAGATGACCTGATGAGACTTTTTGGAAGCGAAAGGATCTCATCAGTTATGTCAAGAATGGGGATTGAAGAG
>Ga0307417_10001100_pt1 | contig 11155 bp, 8 predicted proteins | sample SalMarWE160210MG_2_FD_202514 | JGI IMG/M metagenome (GOLD analysis project Ga0307417, IMG submission 202514) | Salt marsh sediment microbial communities from the Plum Island Ecosystem LTER, Massachusetts, United States - WE1602-10 | ecosystem: Environmental > Aquatic > Marine > Intertidal zone >...
AGAGCTCTTTACTCAAATTAAATAGAACACTCTAAAAGCACTGGACGAACTTTTCTTCCGTTATTACAGAGGGCTTAGCCATTTTGTTAAATGATGCATAAAGATCAATCTTTCCTAAAAAATCTTTCGATAATTTTCAATGAAAAAAATAATTAGCAATTAAAATTAATTGCATAATTCACAAAAATATTTTGCATTTCACTGAACAATTAATTACATTCGCAGGAAAATGTTCAGAACTTTTTGTTTAATCGAAGAAGTTTAACTTATTTGTAATCAGCAGGTTGCGGGTTCGAGTCCCATTGCCAGCTCAAAAAAAGTCCCGGCATTAGTCGTGACTTTTTTAATTTAAGAACCAGTTAAATTTCAATTTGCTAAAGACCTAACTTTTCACGTATATCCTTCGGTATGGCATCCTTGTGAACCAATATTGCTATAGTTCGTAATTTTACAAACGGTTCTGACATATACCAGTACCCATCATATTTTTTGTCTTTTGTTCCCCAGGAATTTTTAGTGTAATAAAATTTTGTTCCATCCTGATCTTTTGCAAGTCCTGTAATATGCATTAGGTGATCATCAGTCGTAGTGTAATCGTCATATGCTTTTTGTCTCATTTCCTGTGTTACATTCTGTTCTTTTTCGGGGCCGGTTTTTGAAGTGTCATTTTCAAATGGAACTACTGCGTATCCTTCCTTTCTGTAAAAATTATCTCTACCTACGTCTCCGTCCCAGGCAACTGTGAATCCGTTTGCAAGGGCATTATCCATTATTTTTATTATGTCATCCAGTGGAACATTATAATATTCACCATCGGCCCAGTTGTCCGGAACTTCAAGAATAAATTTTGAATAGAATGGATGATGTGTGTATGAAGTTATCTCGACATAATCACTTGTATTTATTCCAAGACTGGCCGCAAAAGTTTTTGGAGTATATTTCTTTCCATTGTATTCAAATTCCTGTGGTACAGTTCCGAGATAAATATCACAAATTGCTTTTACAATGTCCTTATAATGTGAAGATATCTTACCTCTTTCTACAATTGTTTGAAGAACTGATTTTAATACAGCATCCATTTCAAGATTATTGTGCAGTGAATCGCCGGGCTCCAGACCGGGATAAACATCCGCAGGAACAGCGCCGTATGTATCGAAAACTTTTAATACGTCGTGAGCTTGTCCGCCTTCCCCGAATTGAGATTTTCCGTGATAGCGAACATATCTTTCCGCTTTTAAAGGATAAGTATATCGTACATCGAACATTTCAGAAAGATCATACTGACCTTTGCCCATCCTTAATAATTCACTTTCAAGAAATGACTGTGTTGCAAAATCCCAACATGTTCCAGTCTTTGCCTGGTTCTTAACAGAAGTTGCGTTAAGGTCATATATCATTGTGAATGTATGCCTGTCTTTTTTTTCTTTATCTTTCCCGTTTTCTTGTGCAAGGACAATATTGAAGGTTAATGCTGTCAATAGCATCGTAAGTAACAAAACTTTGAATTTCATTTTTCCTCCTACTCATTGAGATATAGAATTATAACCTTGTTAATTTATAAATATTTGATTCTTAATTCGAATATTTGAAAATATTTTTTTGTGACGTAAATATGCTAGCAAAAAGTATATTTACTTTTGTCAGTTGAGGCAGGTATAAAAATTAAACCATCTGTTCAAAGCTTTTACCACGTATTAGATTAATGATTTTATTTTTTGAAGGATTCCATTTTTTAACCTAAAAGCCGATTTATTTGATTATTTGTTTATAATACTTATATTTCGCTTCGTTTTTGGCATTTTTAAGGGGGTTGTCATATCGACCAAAATGCTTCAATTGAAACATTAATTAAATTGTTGTAAAGATGTCTAACATAGCACTTTAACTTATTGTATAAGGTTAGTATCTTTATGAATCATATAAAATTACAATTTCAAATTATAGATTTTTAGCAAAAAACCTGTTCTCAAATATTGATTTTAAATAACTGATTGAAGTTAGAATTTTAGCATCAACGTTTTTTGTGCAAAAACTGGGAATTCTGTGATTGACGTGACGAAGTTGTGTTCGGCGTGATACTGAGGAATATTTTGATAAATAATATAGTATTAATCTGAGAGTATAAAATTTAATCGGTGTCTCTTTTTATTATAATGATCAAAACCATTCGAATCTTTTGTAAAAAACATTCATAAGGGAAATATAAATGGAAATAATTAAAAAGATAGAAAATAAAACAGCAACCATTGGCATAATTGGGTTAGGTTATGTGGGATTGCCGTTGGGTCTTGAATTCGCTCATAAAGGATTTGATATAACAGGGTTTGATATAGACGAGAGAAAAATTCCAATACTTAATTCAGGTAAAAGCTACATAAAGCATATTTCGGAAGAAAGAATAAAGAAATTTGTTGATAGTAAAAAGTTCAAAGCCACATCTGACTTTTCCAGGCTTACATCTTGTGATGCAATAATAATTTGTGTCCCGACTCCTTTGAATGAACATCGTGAACCTGATATGACATATATTGAAAATTCAGGGAAGATAGTCGCTCAATATTTAAGAAAGGGACAACTGGTTGTGCTGGAATCTTCTACTTATCCGGGAACAACTGATGAAATTTTGTTACCTATGTTTGAGGCTGCGCAAAGTTCATCAAATACTAAAGCAAAATTTAAAGTCGGAACAGATTTTTATTTAGCGTTCTCTCCTGAACGTGAGGACCCTAATAATCCAAATTTTTCAACCGGTACTATTCCCAAAGTTGTTGGTGGTGTTACAAAAAATTGTCAACAGGCTGCTATAGCTTTGTATGACCAGGTCATAGTCAAAACTGTTCCTGTTTCATCAACAAGAGCTGCGGAGGCTACAAAACTTGTTGAAAATATTTACCGTTCAGTAAATATTGCACTTGTAAATGAACTTAAAGTTGTTTTTGATAAAATGAATATTGATGTCTGGGAGGTTATTGAAGCAGCATCAACAAAACCGTTTGGGTTTCATCCTTTTTATCCTGGTCCCGGGCTTGGCGGACACTGCATTCCGATTGATCCTTTTTATCTGACGTGGAAGGCAAGGGAATTTGAAGTTCACACACGCTTTATAGAATTAGCCGGGGAAATTAACACCTCAATGCCTTATTACGTTGTTGAAAAGGCCGGGGCGGCACTAAACACTGTTAAAAAGTCTCTAAAAGGTTCAAAAGTACTCATCCTTGGGGCATCATATAAAAAAGACATTGACGATATGCGGGAGTCTCCGTCATTAAGATTGATTGAATTATTTTATGATAAAGGCGCAAAAGTGGATTATAATGATCCATATGTTCCCCAACTTTTTAAGACCAGAAAATATAATTACGATATAAAATCTGTCGAATTAACTTCAGGCAAACTTAAAAAATATGATCTTGTGGTACTTAGTACCGATCACACATATTATAAAGAAAAAGCAAATTTTATAGCCAGAAATTCAAAATTAATTGTTGATACAAGAAACCTGTTTGATAAAGCAGGAGTAAAAAGCAATAAAATTTTCAAGGCATAGTTTCCTTACTATGAATTATTCTCTGAATATAATATTATTATGGATTAATTTTTTAACCTTATAATTCTGAATCAATAACAATAGCAAAATAGATTATAAGGAGGCACATCTGGGTGTTAGGTATATTCATAATTATATAAATAGTTAGTATATTATTATAGTTATTCTCCTAAAAATTTGTTAAAAAGGAACAAAATTGATATTAAAAAGAATTTTCCTATCATTGTTATTTACTCTATCTTTCTCTGCTGTATTACTTCATTCTCAGACTATTCAAGAGTTGCTTCAACAAGCAAGACAAAGCGGGCTTACTGATCAACAAATTCAGCAGCAAGCCGCTGCAATGGGTTATTCAGTTGGTGATTATTTGAAGCTTCAGCAATCTCAACAAACGCAAAATCAAAATCTTAACCAGTTAAGAGTAAGATCAGGAGTTGACACAACTGTCATTGCTCCGGGAATGGTAAAAACAGATACAAATAGAATAGTTCCTGCATTTAATGCCAGAGGGGACGATGCAAAAAATCTCCCGGCTTTTGGATATGATATCTTTAATTATTCACCCACAACATTCCAGCCGTCTGTTAATATTCCGGTACCTAATAGTTATGTAATTGGACCCGGTGATGAGGTTGTTATTACTCTTTGGGGTGAAACCCAGCTTGTTCAGAATCTTACTGTTGCACAGGACGGCAGCATTTATATTCCAGATGTTGGTCTTGTCTATGTGAGTGGTTTAACAATGAAAGGCTTGCGTGAAAAATTATTATCTGTTTTGTCAAAAAGCTATTCTTCATTAGATGTTTCAGCAAAGGGTAGTGCAAAAACCCATCTCGATGTAACTACCGGGAAACTCAGAAGCGTAAAAGTTTATGTGCTTGGTGAAGTGAACAAACCCGGCGGTTATACACTTCCTGCATTGTCAACTGCATTTACAGCGTTATATTATTCCGGTGGACCAAATATAAACGGCAGCCTGAGAAATGTACAGGTTCTTCGTGGTGGGAAGGTCGTTTCTACAATTGATATTTATGACTATCTCATTAAAGGGGATCAATCAAGTGATATCAATCTTGAAGACGAAGATGTTTTGTTTGTGCCGCCTGTTGGAAAACGTGTGGCTATTACAGGGCAGGTTTTTCGTCCTGCTATTTATGAATTAAAAGATGGTGAAAGATTAAAAGATCTTTTAAAATATGCCGGTGGGACTAATTTTAACACTTATTTTCAGGATGTTTACATAGACAGGATAATACCTTTCGATCAGCGTAAAGATTATCAGAATAATGTTTTGACGACGGACCTTAAGTTCAATACATTTGAAGATTTTAAAAATAGTAATTATGCTTTATTTGACGGTGACCTAGTTATCATTAGAGGAATAAACCTGAAACAGCAAAACAGGGTTACAATTTATGGAGATGTTAAACAGCCAGGTGCATATGGATTAAGTAAAGACATGACCGTGAAGGATCTTATAGTAAAAGCGGATACCGTATTTCCCGACGCTTTTTTTGAAAAAGCACTGATTATCAGAACTGGACAGGATTTAACACAAAGTATTATAAATTTTAATTTAAGAAAGGCGCTTGAAGGCGATCCGGTAAATAATATCTTATTGCAGAATTTGGATTCAGTAAGAATTTATAAAGAAGATATGTTTAAGCCTGTAAGGCCTGTTGAAATATTCGGACAGGTAAGAAAACCCGGAAAATACAATGCATACGATGGTATGACCGTTTCTGACCTCATTACTCTGGCGGGTGGGCTGACTGATTCAGCAACTACACAAAACATACAGGTTACGAGGATGGACACGATAAATGAAGATACGTATGCAGATAAATTCACTGTAAATTTACCTAAAGATTATTGGAACTCAGATAAGAATCAGGATTTTACTCTTAAAGATTATGACAAAGTTTTTGTGCAAGCCGATCCGTTAAAAAAATATGCCGGTAATGTTTTCATTAGAGGGGAAGTTAAATATCCTGGTGCTTATGGAATTTTAAATAATAGTGAAAAAATAACCGATTTTATAAAACGGGCCGGGGGATTTAAACCCACCGCTTATACAAAAGGGATTTATGTTTACAGAAAAAACAAGCTTTTCCATATCTTCGAAGCCGACACTACCGGTTTGACAGACAGCTCAAAAATAAAATTGCTGGAATCCCAGACTATATATAACCGAAAAGCGTTAGTAGACATGTACTCCCAAAGGATTCCGATTCGATGGGATGATGTTATGGATGATACATCGTCGATTTATAATCTTGTACTTGACTCTGGAGATTCGCTGATAGTTCCGCGTGATATGAATGAAGTATATGTGCTTGGAGCTGTAGGGCTACCCGCAACAGTTCCATATAAGAAAAGTGCCTCACTGGATTATTATATTAATCAGGCAGGTGGTTATGCTTCAAATGCAATTGAAGGAAGCGAAATAGTAATCCAGCCAAACGGCAAGAAATGGGAAAAATCAGGCTGGTTTTTTATTCCGGACCCGGATATTGAATCAGGCTCTACAATAATTGTTCCGGCCGAAATTGAAACAGGAAGTGATTTCGGACCGATTTTAAGAGATATAATGGCGGTAGTTAGCGGTACTGTGGTAGTGATTGTAGCAATTGTAAGATTGAGCAATTAGTGATAAAAGACAGAATTATTTTTATTTATGAGAGATGAATTCAAGAACGAGGTTATATTAAGACTATTCAGAATGCTAAGCAATTTACATTATAATAATTAAAAATATGTCTGACGAACAGAATAATCTAAATAATGTGCAGGAAGAAGAGCTTTCTGCAAAAGAAAGTTTTAAACTTTTCATTGAAAAACTAAGCCCATACTTTCAGAAGGCATGGGGCTCAAAGAAAAAATTATTTGTTATTAATGGAACAATACTGGTTGTTAGTGTAGCATTTTTGTTGCTATTTGTTAAACCGTACTTTGATACTACAGTTACAATTTTACCTGACTATGGAACACAATCCACTGCTCTTGCTCAATTCGGTGGACTTGCTTCCTTGGCGGGAGTGAATATCGGGCAGGGAAGCTCCACGGCAATTTATCAACAGCTCGTTACCAGTGAGTCTGTCCTTAAACCTGTAATTTACAAAAAATATAAAACTGAAGAATATCCGGATTCTGTAAACCTGATAAAATATTTTGATGTTGAACCTGATGAAAGTTTGCCTAAAAGCCAACAGCAAAGAGGGATGTTTTTATCTGTATATACAGATTTTGTAAAATCCCGGTTAAAAACAAATCTTGATGCAGTTACGAATGTTTTGACAATAACTGTAAGAATGCCAGAAGGCGAATTGTCTGCAGATGTCATAAATAGTATTGCGAAGTCATTGGACCGATATATTCGTACACAGTTAAAATACAATGCCAAAGAGCAATTAATATATATTCAAAAGAGAATAGGACAGGTACAGGATTCGTTGAGATTAGCTGAAAATGGACTGACAGAATTCCAGATAAAAAACAAGGCAACGAACCAGTCGCCGCAATTACAACTGGAAGAATCAAGACTTCAGAGAAATGTAACAATTTTAAATACAGTTTATCTGCAATTACAGCAGCAACTAGAACTTGCTAAAATTGATGCCATTAAGGATGCACCCGTATTAAATATAATGGAGAGTGTAAAAGATCCGATTATTAAAACCGGTCCAAGCAGATCAATAATGTTAATACTGATTATGTTTTTTGCAGTGTGCCTTACTGTACTTTATTATGCAACCAAAGATGAGCTTAAAAATTATTGGGGGATGATAAAAGGAATGGTAAGAAAAAGGTGACGCTAAGATAAATTTATGGCAGGATAGGAAATTAGAATTTTGAAAGATTAATTGCCAGGGGATTGGTTAAATGGTTCTCTTTTCTTAGAACTTACCTTTACTAAAGAAAAATTATGATTGAAAAGCTAAAGCAAATTTCTGAAGAAGCGGGTAAATTAATTCTTGAGGTTTATAATTCAGATGATTTTAATGTTAAATTTAAAGAGGATAATTCTCCTCTGACTGAGGCTGATAAAAGATCACATAATTATATTGCAGAAGAATTAAAGAAAAATTTTCCGGGAATGCCTGTTTTTTCTGAGGAAGGAAATATCGTTGATTTTGAAAAAAGGAAAAACTTGGAGCAATTTTTCCTGGTTGATCCTCTCGATGGGACAAAAGAATTTATAAAAAGGAATGGAGAATTCACCGTTAATATTGCTCTAATAAAAAAAGGTTTTCCCGTCTCAGGAGTGATTAATGTTCCGGTAACAGGCGAAACCTATTTTGGTTCTGTTGAAAACGGTAGTTACAAAGAAATAAAAGGAGATGTTGAAAAAATTATAGTAAGTAAAGCCACAGAAGTTGATGAATTAACCGTTGTACAAAGCCGTTCACACGCTGGCGAAGAGGAGGATAAGTTTTACAGCAATTACAAAATAAAGGAAAAAACTTCAAAAGGTAGTTCGCTTAAAATATGTCTTGTTGCTGAAGGTAAGGCGGAACTTTATTTCAGAAGCGGACCGACCTGGGAGTGGGATACAGCAGCAGGACATGCTATACTACTCGGTGCAGGGGGGTATTTTGTGAATAAAGATAAAAGTCCAGTCATTTATAATAAAGAATTGCCTAAGAACTTCGGGTTTATTGCAAGTTCCTTTAAGGTTTAATTTTTTTAAGAGGGCATACATTCAAGAGTTAATTTTAAAAAAAAACTTTTAATAAAACAGGAGAAACTTAATGGCAGAAGTTAAAGCTACAAATGTTCATTGGCATGAGGGACAGATAAAAAAGGAAAATCGTGAAAAGATGAACGGACACAAGGGAGTATGTATCTGGTATACTGGCTTATCGGGAAGCGGTAAATCGACGATAGCAGTACGGGTTGAAGAAAAGCTGTTTGAGCGAGGTATCAAAACATATATTCTTGACGGGGATAATATCCGCCACGGATTAAATAAAAACCTCGGTTTCTCGCCTGAAGACAGGACTGAGAATATAAGAAGGATAGGCGAAGTATCAAGATTATTTGTAGATGCGGGGATTATGGTTATGACAGCATTTATCTCACCATACAGGGAAGACAGGGACAAAGTAAGGGCATTGTTAAAAGATAGAGAATTTATAGAAGTTTTTGTAGATGCTACAATTGAAACTTGTGAAGAAAGAGATCCGAAAGGGTTGTATAAAAAAGCAAGATCAGGTGAAATAAAAGAATTTACAGGAATATCAGCCCCATATGAAGAACCATTGAAACCCGAACTGGTTGTTAATACTACTGAAGAGAAAGATATCGACAAAAATGCAAATAAAGTTATTAAGTATCTTGAAGAAAAGGGGTATCTGGATAATTAACGGATTATTGAATTCGATAATTCGCAAATTTTCCAATTAATATTTGATTTAATACGGAGAAATTATAATGAGCAAATTAATAAAACCACACGGCTCGGAAAGCTTAAATCCTCTTTTCATAAAAGATGCTGATCAAAGAGCAAAACTTATTAAAGAGGCCGAATCACTTCCCTCAATAGTTATAAGTTCTGCTGCTGCTGCAAATGCGGTTATGCTTGGGGGAGGTTATTTTAATCCGCTAACCGGCTATATGAATAAAAAAGATGCACTCAGCGTTGCTGAAAAAATGAAAACATCTGATGGATTATTCTGGCCGGTGCCTGTACTCAATCTTTTAAACAATGTTGAAAATATTAAAAGTGGAGACAGGATAGCTTTGCGGGATCCAAATGTAGAAGGTAACCCTGTTATAGCAATACAGAAAGTTGAATCAATTGAAGAATTTTCCGACGATGATATAAAATTCATAACTGAAAAAGTTTTCAGAACAACCGATTCTAATCATCCCGGAGTTGCAAATTTTAATTCATTGGGAAAGAAAGTAATAGCTGGTCCAATAGAAGTGCTGAACTTCTCATATTTTGAAACAGATTTCCCTGATACTTTCAGAACAGCGTACCAGATCCGCGATGAAATTGAAAAACTTGGCTGGCAGAAAGTTGTTGCCTTTCAGACTCGTAACCCGATGCATCGTGCACACGAAGAATTGTGCCGTATGGCATATGAAAGATTAAATGCCGATGGAATTCTGATTCATATGCTTCTTGGTAAATTAAAAGAAGGTGATATACCGGCAGATGTCAGGGATGCTGCTATACGTAAAATGGTTGAGATCTATTTTCCGAAAAATACAGTTCTGATTACCGGTTATGGTTTCGATATGCTTTATGCCGGGCCAAGGGAAGCTGTTCTTCACGCTGTATTTCGCCAAAACAGCGGCTGCACTCATTTAATTGTTGGGCGTGATCACGCAGGAGTTGGATCTTATTACGGTGGCTTTGATGCTCAGAAGATATTTCATGATGAAGTGCCGGAAGGTGCATTAAAAATTGAAATCTTTGAAGCTGATCATACGGCCTACTCAAAGAAGCTTAACAAAGTTGTGATGATGAGAGATTATCCTGACCATACAAAAGAGGATTATGTTTTCTTATCAGGAACCAAGGTACGTGAAATGCTATCGAACGGTGAAGAACTACCGGTTGAATTTTCGCGTCCTGAGGTAGCTCACATTCTGATGGATTATTACATGTCACAGAAGTAATTCGTGAATTAGAGGCTAAGGATTATTGCCACTAATGCACTAATTTATAACTAATAAAAACCGGGGAAAATGGCTGAACTTTTATACAGGGATGAATCATATCAAATTATTGGCAGATGTATGGAGGTTCATAATAACCTTGGCAAAGGATTTTTGGAGATAGTTTATAAAGATGCTCTTGAATATGAGTTTAATAAACTTGCGATACCATTTGAAAGAGAGAAGAAATACGAAGTTCATTATAAAGACATAATCCTACCTCATAATTTTTATGCTGACTTTGTCGTTTACGATAAGATAATACTTGAAATTAAATGCATGAACGACATCGCGGATGAACATATTGCGCAAACCATTAATTATCTCAAAGTCTCCGGCAACAAACTTGGTTTAATAGTTAATTTTGGCGACTTATCAATACAATATAAAAGAATTGTTTTATAAAATTCGTGAATTAGTGGCGGTTAAATGACCGAAAACTTCCAGTTCTGGTATACACTTATAATATTCATTATACTGACAATAGTTTTAGTAAAAGAAATTATTAATGCAGAGCTGGCAGTCTTTTCTGCGTTGATGCTTTATATTATAGGAAATGTTGTTACTGTTAAGGAAGCATTTGCCGGCTTTTCTAATGAAGGAATGCTCACAATTGCAGTGTTGTTTGTTGTAGCGGGTACAATGCAGAGCACCGGAGCTATAAATAAACTAAACCCTTTCCTGTTTGGCATTAATAATACCGGTATTGGAAGAAAGCTGGCCAGGATATTATTTCCTGTCACATTTTTTTCTGCATTTCTAAATAACACACCTATTGTGGCTATGCTGATTCCAAGCGTAAAAAGCTGGACAGATAAGCATAACCTTGCAATTTCAAAATTTTTAATTCCAATTTCGTATGCTACAATAGTGGGTGGTATGTGTACACTGATAGGAACAAGTACAAACCTTATAGTCCATGGTTTACTACTTGAAAAT
>Ga0307417_10001101_pt1 | contig 11154 bp, 7 predicted proteins | sample SalMarWE160210MG_2_FD_202514 | JGI IMG/M metagenome (GOLD analysis project Ga0307417, IMG submission 202514) | Salt marsh sediment microbial communities from the Plum Island Ecosystem LTER, Massachusetts, United States - WE1602-10 | ecosystem: Environmental > Aquatic > Marine > Intertidal zone >...
TATAATTCGGATGAATCAGGAAAAGACCAGGTTTATATTGTTCCCTTTGGCAATCAGAGCGGCAAATGGCAGATTTCGATTGACGGCGGATTAGCTCCCAAATGGATGAACAACGGAAAAAACGTTTATTTCTTTACATCTGATAAAAAAATAATGGGGGTAGATATTAATGAAAATGAGTCTTCCCTATCTCCCGGCCAGCCGTACGAAGTCTTTAAACCGAGGAATATAAATATCACCCAAATATACGACATTGATAAAACCGGGACGAAAATCCTGGCAACGATTCCAACCGGGGAAAGTAATCAAGCACCGATTACGTTGGTCGCCAACTGGCAGCAAGAGATTGAAGGGAAGAAATGACCGGTAAGACAATTCTGCATTACAAAATAATTGAAAAGCTCGGCGAGGGCGGCATGGGCGTCGTGTATAAAGCCCACGACACCAAGCTCAAACGCGACGTCGCCATCAAGTTCCTGCCCCGCCGGATTGCCGCCAACGAAGAAGAACGTGATCGTTTCAAAATCGAGGCGCAGGCAGCAGCGGCGCTCAACCATCCCAACATTGCCACAATTTATGCCATCGAAGAATCTGAAGATGAAATGTTTATTGTGATGGAGTACATTGAGGGGCAGGAATTGAAAAATTTGATTTCTCAAATCCCTCCTGTCCCCCCTTTAGGAAAGGGGGATCGAGGGGGATTTCTTCGAATTCATGACGTCATCAATTACGCCGTACAAATTGCCGATGGACTGAACGCCGCACACAAAAAGGGAATCGTGCATCGTGATATAAAATCCGCCAACATCATGATCACCAATGAGGGCAAAGTCAAGATCATGGATTTTGGGCTGGCAAAGGTTAGAGGTGGAGCTCAGGTTACAAAAGTTGGAACAACCATCGGAACGGCCGCCTACATGTCACCCGAACAAGCACGCAGCGAAGAGGCGGATCATCGCAGTGATATCTGGTCCTTCGGAGTGGTTCTATATGAGATGCTTTCCGACAAGCTGCCCTTTGGCGGCGAATACGAGCAAGCAGTGATTTATGCCATTCTAAATGAAGATCCAAAGCCACTTGATGAAGAGCGGCCTGAAATGCCAAAAGAACTTCAGAACATTGTCACCAAAGCTCTTCAAAAAAATCCCGAAGAACGGTATCAACAAGTTCAGGAGTTGCTGTTAGATTTAAAAAATGTGGGTACAGGATCAACTGAATCGAAATCAACAATCTTGTCCAAAGGAAATGTATCTAAAGGAAAAGTGAAAAAACTCAACTTCCTTTATTATGGAATAGGATTAGCTATTTTAGTTGCGATTTTGGGATATTTTCTATTCTCACCTAAAAATTCAGTTGGCCCGGAAAAATCCAGTATCGAAAAGAAAATGATCGTTGTCCTGCCTTTCGAAAATCTTGGTTTATCCGAAGATGAATATTTTGCTGATGGACTTACTGAAGAAATAACCAGCAAACTTTCCGGACTTTCGGGACTCGGTGTTATCGCGCGTCAAAGCGCCACGCAGTATAAGAAGACCACCAAATCAGTCCAGCAAATTGGGGAAGAGCTTGGAGTTTCCTACATTCTGCAGGGAACCGTTCGTTGGGAAAAGGTTTCCGGTAATGAACATGTCAGGGTAACTCCCCAACTTATCGATGTAAAAGAGGGAACACAAATTTGGTCACAGGCATCGGAGGAGATTCTCTCCAGTTCATTTAAACTCCAATCTGAAATTGCTGGGAGGGTTGTACAGGCGCTGGATATTAAACTTGCACTTTCTGAAAAGCAAACACTGACTACGGACATCACTACAAACGCTGAAGCATACGATTACTATCTGCGCGGCATTACATACTTTGAAAAATCATTTAATGAAAGTGATTATAAAATAGCCGAAGAAATGCTCCTTAAAGCAATAAAATTGGATCCGAATTTTAGTCGTGCATATGCAGCTTTGAGTAGTGTCCATTCATCTACCTACTTCGAGTACTTTGATCATACTGAGAGCCGTGTGCTAAAAGCGAAACAAACTGCCGAAAAATCTTTGGAGCTTGAACCCGATCTTATTGAGGGACACATAGCCATGGCATGGTATTATTACCTTTGCTGGCTGGATTATGGCAATGCCCTTACTGAATTCCGCAATGCTTTGAAGTTACAGCCAGATAATGCAGAGGCTGTCGGAGGCATTGGTTATATCTATCGCAGACAAGGAAAATTTCAGGAAGCATTGGATTATTTCAGGAAAGCTCTTGAAATCAATCCCAGGGATCAGGTGATGAACGATGGCATTGCAAACACCCTTATTCTTCTCCGGAAATACAGCCAAAGTGAACAATACCTGCAAAAGATTATGGTCCTGGCTCCCGATTGGAGGGAACAGTATACCACCAAAGCATTTCTATATCTTCTTTGGTCCGGAGATGTTGAAAGGGCAAGAACAGTACTTAAACAAGCTGATCAACAAAATATCCAGGTTGAAACTGGCGATGATATTTTTGTTCCAATCTTTGTTGAAATTGCTGCCGCCAACTACGAAAAGGCTTTGGAATTAATTGAGAATATGAAAACCGATGTTTGTGATTACCAATTCTTTTACATTCCTAAAGACATACTTTTAGCAGAAATTTATGGGCTAACTGACAACAAGAAATCAGAAGTTGCTCATTATGATTCAGCGCGGGTTATGCTACAATCAAAACTAAAAGAGTTTCCTGAGGATGCCAGAATGCATAGTTCTCTTGGAGTTGCATATGCAGGTTTAGGGGAAAAAGATAAAGCAATTAAAGAAGGTAAGCGCGGTGTTGAACTCCTCCCGATCAGCAAAGAAGCATGGAATGGGTATCACCGGGAAATGGATCTCGCAAAGATTTATGCAATGGTAGGAGAACATGATTTTGCTATTGATAAGATTGATTATCTTTTATCTATTCCAGGTGAGTTGTCAGTACCATGCATTAAAATTGATCCGGTTTGGAAACCATTACTTGATAACCCCCGCTTTCAAAAAGTTTTGGGGAAGTACAAATGATTGGCAAGACTATTTTACATTATCCGCCCCGGCGGATCCGCCTGTGGCGGACAAGATTATTGAAAAGTTAGGCGAAGCCTGCCTGCGCTTAAGTTCCGGCAGACAGGCCCAACTACACTTTAGTTTCATCGGACAGGGCGGACCCAACTACGCTAAAGCTTTGTTGGACAGGCCTGCCCTCCGACCTATCCTCCGTAGCTTTGGCGAAGGAGGAAGCCCTTTAATTATAATTGAGGTGCATAAATGATAGGTAAAACTATTTTGCACTACAAAATTCTTGAGAAACTAGGCGAAGGAGGGATGGGCGTCGTCTACAAAGCCGAGGACACCAAGCTCAAACGCGACGTCGCCATCAAGTTCCTGCCAAAACACTTTGCCGCTAACGAGGAAGAACGCGAGCGTTTCAAAATTGAAGCGCAAGCAGCGGCAGCACTGAACCATCCTAACATCGCCACCATCTTTAATATTGAAGAGAGTGACGATGAGATGTTCATCGTGATGGAATATATTGAGGGACAGGAATTAAAAAACATGATCAAATCCGAAATCCCAAATCCACAATCCACTATCGATTATGCCACCCAAATTGCCGATGGCCTGCAAGCTGCCCATAAAAAAGGAATTGTGCACCGTGATATAAAATCCTCAAATATTATGATCACAGAAGAAGGCAAAGTCAAGATCATGGATTTCGGGTTAGCAAAAGTTCGGGGGAGTCAACAAGTGACCAAAAAGGGTGAAGTAGTGCCCTTGAAAAAGCAGTCGAATTGGGTTTCTTCAATTACCCGCTGATGCTTACGGACAAGTTTTATGATTCTGTTCGAGCTTCATCGGACTTCCAAAAGGCACTGCAAAAAGCAAAGGAAAAGCATGAAGGATTTAAAATGAAATATTCTCCAGAAATCTCATAATAAGCTGCGCGCCAATGGTCGGAAGCAAAAATCTCCAAACCATCTAAAACACATTCACTTCGAAGGTAATTAAAAAATAAAAAAGGGAGAATGATTTGAAAAATCTACTTCTAATATTGTTCGTTGTCTCACTCCTTTCACCTGCCCATACCCAGGACTCGGGCATTCAGGATAACCAGAAATGGGAACAGAAATTCAGAGAAATACCAAACCCTGACAGTCTCCGTGCCTATATGAAACGACTATCCGCAAGGCCGCATCATCTCGGTTCTGAGTATGATAAGGAAAATGCAGAGTGGATTCTAAGCAAATTCAAAGAGTGGGGTCTTCCAGCCCATATCGAAACTTTCGAGGTATTGTTCCCCTCCCCCAAAGAGCGGCTGGTGGAATTGGTTGCCCCAACAAAATTCGTTGCCAAACTACAGGAACCGGCACTTGCGGAAGATCCGACCTCATCGCAATTTGATCAGCAACTGCAAACCTACAATGCCTACTCCGCTGACGGCGATGTAACCGGGGAGCTGGTTTTTGTGAATTACGGCATCCCTTCTGATTATGAGTATCTTGAACGGCTGGGGATATCTGTATCGGGCAAAATTGTCATCGCCAAATACGGGGGCTCATGGCGGGGCATCAAGCCAAAAGTAGCTGCAGAACATGGTGCGGTTGGCTGTCTCATCTATTCCGATCCAAGAGGCGATGGATATTTTGAGGGAGATGTTTATCCGAAAGGCCCCTGGCGCACCAAAGATGGAGCGCAGCGAGGCAGCGTACTGGATATGCCCATTTATCCCGGCGACCCTTTAACGCCCGGTATCGGTGCAACCCAAAATGCTAAGCGCTTGAAACAAAGCGAAGTAAAAGTCTTTACCAAAATTCCGGTGCTGCCTTTATCATACGCAGATGCCCAACCGCTGCTTGAGGCTTTGGAGGGACCGGTAGCGCCTTACCGCTGGCGCGGAAATATGCCCATCACCTATCACATCGGGCCCGGACTGGCAAAAGTCCATTTGAAAGTTTTCGCCAATTGGGAAATGAAAACGATCTACGACGTCATCGCTAAGATACCCGGCAGCGAGTTTCCTGACCAATGGATTATTCGCGGAAATCATCATGATGCCTGGGTCAATGGTGCTGCTGATCCTGTGTCTGGATTAGTCCCACTGATGGAAGAAGCTCGTTCCCTGGGCGAGTTAATGAAGCAAGGTTGGAAACCCAAGCGCACCATTATTTACTGCGCTTGGGACGGTGAAGAAGAAGGATTGATTGGCTCCACCGAGTGGGCAGAAACTCATGCTGAAGAGTTAAAACAAAAAGCTGCTCTGTACCTCAATACCGATATGAATCTCCGCGGTTATCTTGATATGATGGGATCGCACATGCTGGAAAAATTCATTAACGGCGTGGCTAAAAAAATTGAAGATCCTGAAACGCAGCTTTCGGTATGGAAGCGCCGTCACTTGTGGGATATTGCCCATGCTGACAACGAAGAAAAGCGCAGCGACCTTCGGGAGCAATCGGAGATAAAAGTTGACGCCCTCGGCTCCGGATCAGATTATACTGTATTTTTGGACCATCTCGGTATTGCTTCATTGAACCTGGGCTATTTCGGCGAAGGCGGGTATGGCGTTTATCACTCCATTTATGACAGCTTTCACTGGTATACCAATTTTGGAGATACCGATTTCATTTACGGCAGGACTCTGGCACAAACTGCCGGCACCGCCGTTTTGCGCTTTGCCAGCGCTGATATTCTGCCTTATGATTTTATCAATTTCTCCAACACCATCAGCACCTATCTTGACGAATTAAAGGAACTCGCCGAGAAAAAGCGGGAGGAAATCACCGATACTAACCGACAGATTGACGAAGGAGTTTTTGAGGCTATTGCAGATCCCAAAGATTACTTCCTTACAGCGCCCAAACGGGAAGTTGTTCCGCCGTTCTTCAATTTTGCACCGCTGGAAAATGCTGCCGTAGAATTGAAAAAAAGTGCGGAACGTTATGACGAAGCCCTGAAGAATTTGCGCAATAGCGGGCAACCAGCTCCTGCCGGCTTAAATTCGAAACTTCTCCAATGCGAACGAAAACTAACCCTCCCCGAAGGCTTGCCAAATCGGGAATGGTTCAAACACCAGATTTATGCGCCGGGACTTTACACTGGCTATGGCGTAAAAACTCTTCCCAGAGTACGTGAAACGATTGAACAAAAGCAGTGGGAATCTGTAAACCAACAGATCGAAATAGTGGCAGCAATGCTTGAAAAATTCAGCAACTTTGTTAATTCAATTTCTGCTGATTTAGAGAGCGTGCAAAACTAAAAGGTTTCCTCTAATGGTTAGCAAAACAATACTCCACTATCACATAATTGAAAATGTTGGCGAAGCCCGACTATATTTTGGTTCCGTCGGACAGGGCGGGCTTGCCCTCCGGGACCCTTTAATCATAACTGAGGCGCATAATGATCGGTAAGACTGTTTTGCACTACAAAATAGGCAAAGTTAAGGAAAAATATATACCGTTTATTATCCTTTCCTTTATTATCCCACTTATGGCTCAACAAAATTCTGCGTACGACCCAAGGGAGACTTTTAATCCTTCATTTGACAAATACAGCGGTTCAGCATATAGAAATGCTGATGGTACACCCGGACCGAAGTATTGGCAAAACAAAGCGGATTACAAGATTGATGTGAAATTAAATAAAACTGATAAAAGCATCTCCGGAAACGAAGTCATCACTTACACCAACAATAGTCCAAACGATCTTGATTATTTGTGGTTGTATCTGGATCAAAATAGATTTAAAAGTGATTCCCGTTCAAGAAAAGCCTTCATACCAAATGTTTCAGTGAATGGACAGTTTAATGGCGGGTTTGATATAAAGAGTATTTCTGTTTCTGAAAAGCGGAAATTGATCTCTGCTGATTACATTATTAATGACACAAGAATGCAGATACGATTGAACACGCCTTTGAAGCAAAAGGGTGGCAAAATTGAAATTCACATAGTTTATTCTCTCAAAATTCCGCCGCAGCATGGCGGAGGACGCTCCCGCTGGATGGATTCCAAGAATGGTGTTATCTATGATGTTGCTCAATGGTATCCTTACATGGCAGTTTATGATGATTTAAAAGGATGGAACACCCTGCCGTTTTTAGGAGCCGGAGAATTCTATCATGATTATGGAGATTATGACTTCAGGATAAATGTTCCTTCGGATCAAATTGTAGTCGCCTCAGGCGACCTTGTAAATCCGGATGAAGTTTTAACAAAGAAAGAAATAGAACGGCTTAGTGAAGCAAGAAAAAGTGATAAGACTGTCCATATTATTTCTTCATCAGAAGTCGCTAAAAGTGAAAGCAGACCATTGAGCAAGGAAAGATCAACCTGGCACTTTAAGATTAAAAACACCAGAGACGTTTCCTGGGCAAGCTCCAAAGCATTTATATGGGATGCTGCAAAGGTAGATCTACCAAGTGGTAAACCTTGTCTTGCCCAAGCCGTTTATCCTGTTGAAAGTGAAGGGGATACAGCCTGGAGCAGAGCTACAGAATATTTAAAAAACAGTATTGAGATATTCTCGAAGGATTGGTTCGAATATCCTTATCCAAACGCAGTAGCTGTCGGCGGACCGGTCGGCGGTATGGAATATCCGGCAATTATTTTTTGTTGGCATAAGGCTACAAGAAAGAAGTTGTGGATGATTATCAATCATGAAATAGGGCACAATTGGTTCCCGATGATAGTCGGTTCAAATGAAAGAGAACATGCCTGGATGGATGAAGGGTTCAATACTTTTATCGATATTCTGTCCTATCAAGATTTTAATAATGGTGAATATGAACCTAAAAGAGATGGGGAGTATGCGCCAAATGGAGGAAATCCTGCCCGTGAAATAGTGCCTTACTTTTTAAATGATACTTTGCCGCCGGTTGAAACTTATGCTGATAATATTTCTTTAAAGTATCTTCATCCATTGGAATACTTCAAGGCGGCTTTTGGTTTAGTACTCTTAAGGGATTATATAATTGAACCGGACGGATTCGATTATGCTTTCAAAAACTATATTAAAAGCTGGGCCTTTAAACATCCTGCTCCGTACGATTTTTTCAGATCGATGAACAACGGGACAGGAGAAAATCTTAACTGGTTCTGGAATGAATGGTTTATTCAAAATTGGAAACTTGATCAGGCTGTAAAAAGTGTTCAGTATATTGATGATGATCCGTCCAAAGGTTCTCTGATTGCGATTCAGAATAAAGACCGGATGGTAATGCCGGTAACTGTTGAAGTGAAAGAATCGAATGGCAAAGTTGGAAGGACAAAACTATCGGTGGAAATATGGCTGCGCAATACGGAATGGGAATTCAAATATGATTCAACAAGCAAACTAGATTCAGTTATTATTGATCCTGACCAACAATTACCTGATGTTGATCTCTCGAATAATATTTGGAGTGAAAAGAAGTGATAGGGTCAACTATACTTCATTATAAAATATTAGAAAAACTCGGCGAAGGCGGTATGGGTGTCGTTTACAAAGCCCATGACACTAAACTCAAGCGGGATGTTGCCATCAAATTTCTTCCCCGCCGGATTTCCGCCAACGGGGAAGAACGCGAGCGTTTCAAAATTGAAGCGCAAGCAGCAGCCGCATTAAACCACCCCAACATCGCTACCATTCATGCCATCGAGGAATCTAATGATGAAATGTTCATCGTAATGGAATACATTGAAGGTCAGGAATTAAAAGACATAATTAGTCAAATCCCCCCTGGCCCCCCTTTAGGAAGGGGGGGAACCGATTCACCTCCCACTTTGCAAAATGCAGATCGTGGGGGATTTATTCCAACAAACACCATCATCCACCACGCCACCCAAATTGCCGGCGGACTGCAGGCAGCCCACGAAAAGGGCGTTATTCACCGTGACATAAAATCTTCCAACATAATGATCACCGAAAAAGGTCAGATTAAAATCATGGATTTTGGTCTGGCTAAGGTGCGCGGCTCAGATCAGGTAACAAAAGTTGGTACTACAGTGGGGACAGTAGCTTATATGTCTCCCGAACAAGCCCGCGCCGAAAAAGTGGACCATCAATCGGACATCTGGTCTTTTGGAGTGGTTCTATATGAAATGTTAACCGGGCAGGTGCCGTTTCTGGGGGATTATGATCAGGCAACCCTTTATGCGATAATAAATGAATCCCCCAAACCTGTCGCATCCATCAGAACAGATGTTCCGACGGAGTTGATAAGGATTGTTGAAAAATGTCTTGCTAAAAAAGCCGATGAAAGATATCAAAATATAACAGAGTTATTGAAAGACATTAATTCTTTGCAGGATAATACCGGATCGTTGGAATCTCTGCGACATTTAAGCACCTCAAAAGTCAAAAAACGCCTTTTGGTCTACGTTCTTTTTGCACTTTTATTTTCCTTGCTAATATTCGTTGCCTGGCATGTCTTCAATGAAAAGAATGCCGATGATGTTAACTCATCTGCGCCGGAACAGTCTTTAAAAAGTATCGCGGTAATTCCCTTTACTAATATTAGCAACGATCCGGAGACAAATTATCTGGGATTTGCATTATCTGACCAAATAATCAGCTCTCTTGCCTACATCAAAGAGCTGACAGTGCGCCCTTCAAGCGCTGTTCGGGTTTATCAAAACCAATCGCCGGATCCAATGGAAGTCGCAAAAAGGTTAAACGTGGATTATCTGCTTTCGGGAAGCTATCTGAAGGAAGATAATACTATCCGCCTGAATCTGGAATTAGTGGAAATTCATTCCAGTGAGCTCATCTGGCATGAAAGTATTGAGATGGACTATGAAAATACTTTTAAATTACAGGATATTGTCTCTGAAAAAGTCGTCACCGGACTGAAAGTAAAGTTTTCTCCCGAAATTATAATCGTAACCCACAATGGTACCCAGGCCAATCCTGTTGCTTATGAATACTTTTTACGGGCTTTATCCTATCCATTCACCCTGGATAGCCTTAAACTTGCTATTGACTTATTTCAAAAATCCATCGATCTCGATTCCACATTTGCGCCGGCATACTCCGAATTGGGCTATCGCTATCAATTATTGGCAAATTATGACTTTAAAGAAAGGAAAAAACTGGAAGATGCAGAAGCGGCTTACAAAAAAGCGCTATCTTTAAATGGCTCATTGTTGAATGCTCTTGGACATCTGGCTCTCTTATATACTGAGACGGACAGTGCAGCACACGCCGTCACGCTTGTGCATAAAGCATTAAAGATTAATCCCAACAGTCCCGAATCCCATTTTTGGCTGGGCTATATTTATAGGTATACGGGTCTGCTCGATGAGGCTGTGCGGGAAATGGAAAGAGCTGTTCAGCTTGATCCCACAAATCCTCGCTTCCGCTCCCTTGGATTAACATATATTTATCTCCAAAGATACGATGATGCTCTCGCTGGATTGGATCTTGACAGAGGCAGCCCATATAGCCTGTCATGGAAAGGCAACCTTTACCTTCGTTGGGAAAAACCTGACTTAGCAAAACAGTTTTTAGAAAAAGCCATTGCTAAAGAACCTGGTGGTTCAGTCGGATTTTGGTCAAAGGCGATGCTTAATTTTATTGAGGGCAAAAGAGAAGAAGGCTTACGAATGCTCAAAACCCTTGAAACTTCAAATGTTTTTGATGGAGAGCAGTTTTACAATTATGCTAATCTATATGGTCTCTACGGAATGAAAGATGATTGTATCCGCCTGATCAAAAAAGCCGTTGATCATGGCTTTTACTGTTATCCGTTTATGCAAGAAGATATTTTCCTGGTTTCTCTCCGCGATAATGAGGAGTTTAAGAATGTATTGAATTATGCCAAGAGCAAACATGAAGCATTTAAAAAACAAATTGAATAATGTGGTTCTGCATTAGAGATAATCGCACTGAATATTTTATTCATAGTGTAAACATAAATCGAAATTGCTTCGTACATTGTACCGATAAACTAACTATGGAGGCATTAAAATGAAGAAGTACGCTTTAGGATTATCATTATTAATCCTATTTGCCCTGTTTTCCTGTGAGAAAAATCGCGGGATTGATCTATCCAATATGGATCGAACTGCCGATCCCACACAGGATTTTTACCGGTTCGTTAATGGAAACTGGTTAGATAAAACGTCGATTCCTGAAAGCGAAAGTCGCTGGGGCATCTTTCCGGAGCTGCGGGATA
>Ga0307417_10001103_pt1 | contig 11135 bp, 10 predicted proteins | sample SalMarWE160210MG_2_FD_202514 | JGI IMG/M metagenome (GOLD analysis project Ga0307417, IMG submission 202514) | Salt marsh sediment microbial communities from the Plum Island Ecosystem LTER, Massachusetts, United States - WE1602-10 | ecosystem: Environmental > Aquatic > Marine > Intertidal zone...
CGAGCGGCGGACCGACCACCGATTGGGCCGCGGCGCCGACGCTGCCCGCGGCCTGCACCGCCGCCCCAACTGCCGCACCAGCCGCCTGCGCGGCGCCGCTGACCGCCTGGGTCAGTGCCGCCGCCTCGCTACCCGGCGCGCCGCCGATGTGGGTGCCGGCCATCTCGTGGCTCCAGATAAACTCGAGGATGGGCGGTGCGTGACGCTCCGGCTCGATCTTGATCAGCTGATAGATCTTGTCGGTCTCGGTGGTGACGCTCGTGGCGCCGGCGCCCATTCCGTGCTCTGTGGTGTCAAAGAAGAGGTCGAGGGTCAGCTTCTCGCTCTGGCCGCGAATGAATTGCTGCAGCGGCGAGTCGAGCCCTGGGATCTGGACCTCGGCGATCTGCGCCGACTTGTCCATGGAATACTCGGTCGGGTTGTACTGGACCGGGATGTCCTGGGGGTGGCTCGCGCCGTACCAGTAGACGCGGAAGATGGCTTTTGCCGGCTCGTTCATCGATCCTTCCCCTCGCAGCAATCGCAACAACCGCCGATACGCGTGTCGCGCATGCGGCTCTCGCGGTCGCGGTGCTCGGCCTCCATCGCCGCCATGACCGCAGCGACGATGCGCTCGAGGATCGGCGGCGTGAGCAGGGATTCGCCGTCCATCACCCGCATGGTCCCGGTGACCTCTCGAATCCTGACTTGGGCTGCGGCCATGGTCCTGCTCTCACAGTAGGTTAGAAATCGCGCCGGGTGTGCCGCCGGCCGCGGAGACAGCGGCGCCCAGCCCGCCGCCGGCGATGGCCGAGGCGATCCCAGTGGCGGCGCCGACGAAGGGCAGCTGGTAAATGCCCTCCTGCGTGATCTCGATCGACTCGATGGCGACGCTGTTCTGGGTCGCGTTCATCTGGGGGCCCGAGTACTTGCTCGGCAGACCGCGACGGAAGAACCAGACGTTGTTCGGAACGCGCAGCTCGTTGAGTAGCACAATCAGGCCGTCACGCCGCTTGCCGCGGCCGATGACGAAGCCGTAATGCCAGTCCCAGAGCGCGGAGCCCGAGCCGACGCCCTTCTTCAAGGTGATGGCCGCCCACTCCACCCGGCTCGGGAAATGGTGCACGAAGCCGTTGGCACCGCCCTCCTTGTAGTCCTCTGTCTTCATGGTCATCTCGATCCCCGAGCACTCGGAGAATCCGCCCACCGCGACGTCCAGCGCCGCAGAGAGTGCGGCCGAGCCGATGGTCGCCAGCACGCTGCTGGTGTCGAGCAGGCTGACGACGAAGTTGTGGTTGAGCACCGGGTCGGCACGCAGTGCGGTTTGTGCGAGTAGGGCCATGGCGTCGTCCTAGTGTCGTGTCTGTGCAGGGCGCGGGATGGCCTGCGCGATTTCCGCGCCGGCGTGGATCCGGGGCAAATTGGATGAGGACTTCATGTCCCCTCCAACGTGGCGAGGCCCTCGGTGCTCACGGCGAAGCCACTGGCGTCGCGGCCGATACGCAGCACAATGAACTCGAAAGGCACGGTCGCCGCAACGCCGACGTCGATGAGCAGATCGCCGCGGTCACGGGCGGCGGGCGGGTTGTTGGTCTCGTCGCAGCGCACCAGATAGGCCTCGTCGGTGGAGCTGCCCACCAGTGCGCCGCGGGCCCACAGTTCGCGCAGGAACGAGCCAATGACCAAGGTCAGCTTGGCCCGGGTCCGCCAGTCGTTGGGCTCGAAGACGGCCCACTGAATCGAGACCTGGATCGCCTTCTCGATCATCGAGATCAGTCGACGAACGTTGACGAAGCGCCAGTCCGGGTCGGAGGACATCAGGCGGGCGCCGACCACGCGCACCCCGCGGCCGGGAAGCGCGCGTATGGCGTTGATCCCCAGGGTGTTGAGCAGACCGTGGCGTGACTCGTCGAAGGCGAGCGAAGTGTCCTGAGCCCAGTGCAGCGCCAGGTTCGCCGGCGCGACGTGCACGCCGGAGCGCAGATCGATCGCCGCACACTGACCGGCGACATGGCCGCTCGGCGGGATCGCTCGAGTCAGGGCGCGCGCTCCGCGCGAGCGCAGCGGGTCGACTACCACCAGCCACGGGGCGTAGAGCGCGGCGAATCGCGTCTCGAAGCGGCTGCGCCAGGCGCGCAGCTCGTTGAGCGAGAAGGACAGTTTGGCGCAGGCGTCGAACGGCGCATCGAGCAAGGCGACGCGGTCGCGCTTGCGCTCGCAATGAGCGACCAGTGCCGCCTGCACCCGGTAGATGTCCTGAAGCGAGAAGCGCGGGGGCATGTCGCCGACGGCCGGCGACGCGGGTTGCGAGATCGGCGGCGGTGCCGGCAGGCAGGGGTCGACGCCGCACATCGACGGCGGCAGGCCGTGGGGCGGGCGCGGCTGGATATGGATGTCGGGGACGGCGACCAGCGCGATCTCGTCGATGGCCTCGAGGCAGGCGATTCCGCGGCGCATCGCGGCGGCAATGACACTGTCGGTCCCCGGCGGCGGGGGCTCGCCGATGAAGTCGGCGGCGACCAGCGCAGCCCGGCCGTCGGAGCCGCCGACGAGCGGGCTCGGCGCAGCCGGGGCGGCCCCGCCGACCCCGACCAGGGGCCGCAGCGCGTCGCGCGCTGCCTGATTGCGCAGCTCGCGGATGACGATCGGCGGGGGCGCGATCGCCCCGCGGTTGCGTGCCGCCCGGAAATAGTCCAGCGCGATGTCGGCATCCGGCGCGCGCGAGTTATCGACCTCGGGTTGGCGCGGGTCCAGGGTCTGCCAGGGCTGCTTCAACACCAGCGGTCCATAGCGCTCGGCGCCTGGAATCAGCGACAGCTCATCGTAGAGCGTGATCAGTCGGCGGGCGGCGAAGACCTCCAGGGCGTAGGCGATGGTCTCGACGCGCAGCCCCGCGCCCGCCGGTAGTACGGCGAGCGGTCTCTCCAGGAGGAGGACACCGCCGGCGGCATCGACGTCGCGGACCACGGCGGTCTCGACCAGTGGTCCGCCACGGCACTCGATAAGCATGGCGCGTGCGAAGCCGGCCGTGTCGCCGACCTCCAGGCGGCCCAGGTCGACGGCGTCCACCCGACCGCGAGTCTGCGCCCGGCGGGTTTCGGTGAGGCGAACCGCCAGGTCGTTGCCCCAGACCCCGGGACTGGAGGCATCGAGGCGCCAGGCCTTCCCGACGGAGTCGAACAGGGTCAGACCTGCGGTCGACGTCGCGCCGGACGCCACGCGAGCCACCCACATGCGGCGGCCACCATTCTCGAAGAAGGCGCGCGCCGAGTAGGCGAGGTAGCCGTTGTCGATAGGCTCGCCGAACCAGGCCTCGAACTGCCGCACCGACTCCACCGGAACGGCGATCCCCGGCGGGCCGCGACGAGCGATGCCGACAAACCCGGCGATGTCGGTGCGCAGGGCCGAGATGCCGCCTGCGGAGGCATCGGCGCGCTCGTAATAGATGCCGGGGGTGTCGAAGACGCGCATGGGGTCACATCTCGAGCGTCAGCCCTTCATGCACCAGCTCGAGCGACTCCATTGCTACGTCGTTGGACGACGCCTTGAGCGCCGGCCCCTCGATCTTGTTGATCCAGGCATTCTCGGCGTGCCAGCGCAGCACCGGTTGGCGTTGCTCGTTCATCAGGACGATGCTCACGTTGCGCCGATCGGGGACCCCGTTCATGATGTTGAGGTACCACTGCCAGAGAACCTTGTCCTGTGTGTAGCCGCGCTTGAGGGTGAGGTTGGTGTATTTCCTCATGCCCACGAGCTTGCGTACGTTCTGCTGTAGATCCGTGCCTTCGCGGTAGTCTACGCTGTCACCGTCGGCGGTCAGGCCGCCGACCTCCGAGAAGGCGCCCAGGGGAACGTTGTCGATCTCCAGCGAGAAGTTGTAGCCGCGGTAGGGGTCGTTGCGCTGATCGGTTGCAGCCATCTCTGCTCTCCTAGTCTTCTGCGTGGGCGGTCCACAGGCCGATGCGGACGATGACGAACTCGGCCGGCTTCACCGGTGCCACCCCGACGACCACGATCAACCGTCCCTGATCAATATCCGTCTGCGTCATGGTGGTGCGATCGCACTTGACGAAATAGGCCTCCTCGACCTTGGTCCCTTCCAGTGCGCCGTTGCGCCACACCAGGGTCAGGAAGTTGCTGATTGCGCGGCGCACCCGCGCCCATAGCGGCTCGGCATTCGGCTCGAAGACGACCCATTGCAGACCGCGGTCAATGGATTCCTCGATGAAGAGCAGGAGCCGCCTGACATTGACGTATTTCCAGTCCGAATCGCTGGTGATCACGCGTCCGCCGAAGACCCGAATTCCGCGGTTGTTGGTGCGGAAGTCGCGGATGACATTGATGTTCACCGGGTAGGGATTGAGGATGTCCTGCTGCTCCTTGTTGAGCAGCCGCTGCAGGCCGACAACGCCGCGCACGACCTCGTTCGCCGGCGCCTTGTGCACGCCGCGCTCGATGTCCGTGCGCGCGTAGATACCGACCACATGCCCCGACGGCGGGATCGGAAAATCCGGTGGCGCGGACGGCGTGACCGGATAGGGGTCCGGAATGAGCAGCCATGGGTGGTAAAGCGCCGCGTATTTGGTGTCGAACTGCTGGCGCTGGAGCTGGATGCTAGCCATGGTATCGGCCGGCGGTGCCTGCCCGTCGAGGACGGCGAAGCGATAGCGCATCAGCTCGCAATGGTTGATGAGTGCACCCTGCATGAATGCAGAGGTCCGTCCGGGCGCCGCGATGATCTTGATCTCCTCGACATTGCGCAGGGTCTGCAGCCCGGTGCGGAATTCCGGATTGGGATTGTCCTGTCCCAGGTAGTGCATCTGCTCGCTGAGGGTGGCCAGTGAATCGTTGCCGCCGGAAAGCCTGACCAGTATGAGCCTGGGGCGCCCCCCGGGCCTCGGCTCGTGGTCGGCCTGCGGGCCGACTCGCCGCCCGGTGCTGTTGGGTTGGAGGTCGCGGACGCGGATGTACCTGGATTCGCCTTCCGAGCGGCGGTCACTGCGGCGCAGCGGCCGTCCGCTCAGGTCGTGGGTCGCAGTCGGCAGCGTGCGGTCGTAGTCGCAGCCGATCACGCGCTCGAAATAGCGGCTGTGGCGGAAGTCGAGCGACAGGTTGGTGAAGACCTCTCGATCGATGGCGATGCGATTGCGGGACGGATTCGCGGGATCGGGCTGGCGCAGCAGCTCGACCACGAAGCGGTACTCGACGGAACGAACCGCGTCGCCGACGACGACAGAGACCGGCAACAGGGTCGTGTTCTCCAGTGTGATCATGAAGTCGTTCTGGCGGTCGATGTCCTGAACCTTGACGGGGTGCGGGTTGTTCAGCGCGTCGGTCAGGATGAGCTCGGTTCCAGCCTCCACGCCGGCCGCGGACTGCAGCCTCAGCTGAAGTGGCGGCACCAGGTTGCGCACCGTGGTGGTCAGGAGCGGCGTCTGATCTGGAGGGTCCTGGCGCTCGATGGCGACCCGCAGTCGATTTCCCCACTGGCCGGCGTCGATGGCGAAGACGTTGACGATGGGCGTGCGCAGGGCGACCAGGGACGAGGCGTTGTGGCTCGCAGCCAGGGGCGCCCCCAGGGTGATGGAGCTTGGATTCACGGCAGCAGGTGCCGCGGCCAGCACGTGGTAATAGGGGCCTCCGACCGGCGTCACGATGCGCAGGAGGTCGCCGGCGGCGATGATGGTTCCGTCGGCGACGAGGAACGAATTCTGTCCGGCGGGTGCCTCCGCAACCGTGATCGTCACCCCCTGCACCGGGCCGGGTTGGGCGGCGAGGGGCTGCACCACAGCACCGGAATGCGGGCGGCTCAGCGGCGCGTTGAGCACGACGGCGCCTGGGTTGACGCCGGGCAGGGTGGCCGGCAGGGCGGCGATCTGCAGGTACTCCTCGTCGGCGGCCGCCAGTCCGACGCGGATGACGTCCCCGACATTCATGCCGGTGCGATCGTCGACCTGCAGGATGTTCGCGCCCTGGGCGGCCGCCGCGGTCAATGTCACGGGTGCGGCTGGCGCCGGCGGCGGTCCCAGGATCTCCACCTGCGAGCCGGCCGCATAGGCGGCATAGGTCGTCATCGGCGTGGTCGGCGGCACCACGGGCAGATCCGCACGCGCCAGCTGCCCGACGATGAGGTACTCCTCGGTCGGGCTTCCGGCAGTATTAAAGCGAAGGAAGATGCCGGGCGTGGTGAGTCCCGCATTCGACACGACCACTGCGATCCCGTCCCCTGCCGCCGCAGCCGCAGTGCCATCGATGGTGTCGGCTGGGACGGCGTTGGTCGGGGTCTGTACCGTGACCGCTGCTCCTCCCGGGTGGCTCAGAGACAACGGCGTCGTGAGATTGATGACCGGCCCGACAGTAAGGGGTACGGCCGGAATGACGAGCTCCAAGGTGTTGCCGCCACCGATCGACAAGATGTCGCCCGCAGCCGGGGCTGCACCCAGGGCGGCATTCAGCGTGACCGTGGCCGCGCCCGCGGCATGGGTGCCGTTCAGGGAGTCGGCGGCGCCAGCCGCGAGCGTGACCTCCTGCACGGACTCGCCGCCCGCGTGCGTGTTGGACAGGGGCAGCCGTAGCGCGATAGTGCTCGCTGCAGCAATGTTCAGGATATTCCCGAGCTCGGCACTGCCGCCGATATCGATCTGCACGTCCTGATTCCCAGCGAATCCGGTGCCGTCGGTGACGAACACGGTCGAGGCACCAAGCGCCGCGCCGCGCAGCAGCTGCGACTGAAACGCGCCGGCGGTGGGCTCCGCGACCAGGAAGCGGCGGGCGGGCGTGGCGGACACACGATCTAGGATGCGGGTGACATAGAGCCGCTTTCCCCCATTGGTGAAGAAGCCGTCCACCGAATGGGGAAGGAAGTGGTGGCCGGGGTACAGCGCCGGGTCCAGGGTCTGGCCGAACCAGCGCTGGTACTCGCCGGCGCTGGTGACCAGAATCGGGACGTCCACCGGTCCTCGCTCGGATACCCCGATGAAACCCGCCGTGCTGGTGCTGACGCCTTCGATGGGTTTGGTGCCGGTGTCGACTTCCTCGACATAGACCGCCGGTGCTAGATACTCGGGCATTGAGACTCTCCTCAGGCAAAGACGATCGAGACCCTGTTGTCGGCCATCTGCTCCAGCGCGAAGTCGATCTGCTGCACCGGGTGCGCCGGGTGGCGCGCCACCAAGCGCAGTTGCGCGACCCGCGCCAGCGGTGGCCACAGCGCGCGGCCGTTGGCGTCGAGCGCAATCTGGTGGGAGAAATTGACCCCGTCCCATGTCGGATACCGGGTCGCCGTGTAATAAGCGGCGCGCGGCGTGCCGTGCTCGATGACGATCGTGCTCGACGTCGGCAGCGCGCCCACACCGCCGGAAAGGAGCACGGCGTCGCCGGACAGGGCCTCGCGGTCCACCGTACCGACAGTGGCGGTGGCGACGACGCCGATATCGCGAGCCAGCTCCGAAGGCCGGTGAATGGACGCCGTGGGGGCGGTCAGGCGGATGTTCACCGCCGCATTGGGATTGGCGGTGGCCTCGAAGCCGGCACTGACGACGATCTCCGCCTCGGGCAGAAGCGGGTCTCCGATCCGCAAGAGATCCCCTCCGGCCGGGTTGAGCCCGGAATTCGGCGCGACGACGATCTGCCGCGAGGCGAGCGGCGCGAGCGCGCGCAGCTGCCGCGGTGCGCCGGTGGCGGTAAGGGTACAGCGCCGGATCGCAGCGCCGAGAGGGTGCGCGAAACGCAGGGTCGGCGCCACGGCGCAAAAATCCGCGGCCACCGGCGATTGCGTCTGGGTCTGTGGGTATGCGAGCCAGACCCCGGCGATGCCGACCTGTGCGCCCACCGCAGGCACGAGGCTCGTGGGACCCGTGCGCCTGCGCAAATGCACGCGGAGCCTCAACGGCTCGGCGCGGTGCAGCGGCTGCTGCGGCAAGATCAGAGGCACGCCCGCGACGTGAGAGCCGACGGCACGCGTGGCATCCACCGGATCGGCCAGCGGTACCGAGGTCGGGGCTAGCGGCGGCGAGGCGACCGTGGTGATCTGGTCGGCCTGGATCGGGGCCAGCCGCTCTAGCAGCACACCGCGACCGGGACGAAACTGCCGTGGTGGCACGGCGTCAGGCGGAAGAACGTTGAGCGTCGTCGCGCCCGAGAAAGCCTGGGCGCCGAGTGTGCGCCGTGCAGCATCGATTGCTGGGCCGAGGTCGCGCGGAAGGTAGCTTGCGGCCTCGACGCCGATTTCCAGCGCACCAGGCGTCAACATTGCGCCGCTCACATCGCTCGGTCGGGCGACGAGCCCGCAGGTGCCGTCGTTTCCGATGCGTACTCTGGCCCGGGGAAGGTTGGTCGTCAGCCGAATCGGGTTGACCGGCGGCGCGAGGGTCAGCTCGTCGACAATGCGAGTCCGCACTACCGCCCATGTCTCAAGCCCGCGCGGGACAGGACCGGCGTCGGCAATCGTGTAGCGGATCGAGTGATCGACAATGTCGTGTCGGGCCATGTCAACTCTCGCTGCCGACGATGACGGCCGTATCGACGCGCGCCGATTCGACGATGGAGGCGACGAGCGGATCGGCGCCGCTCTCGATATTGGCGAGGGTCACTTCGTAGGAGACCGCCAGCTGGTAGGAGCCTTCGAGCGCTTCCCAAACGCGCGTGATCTCCTCGATATTCAATGCCTCCAGATGAACGTGGATTTCGGCGTCCGTCCCGGCGAGCTCGGCGCGCAGCATGGAGCCGGCGACGATCGGATGGGTGTGGAACAACTGTAGCGCGCGGCCGAGGATACGCTGTTCAGTATCGGGGTTGGTCGGGGCCAGCGGCGTGAGCAGGTAGTGCAGTCGGATCGGCAAAGGCGGCGGAACGACTTCGACCTGGCCGGTCGGCAGGGTGCGCGTGAAGGGCGGCTCATTGAGCCGGGATTCGTCGCGCGCGACCCGGTACAGCCAGACCGAGAGGCCTTGGCGCCCGGCGCCGACCATTTGCTGTGGAGTTTCGAGCGACACCGTCGTCATGCCGGTGAAGAAGGCGGCGAGGCCGCTTGGCCCGACGTCGGTTGCCATGGCGTCGAGCAGCAGTTGACGCAGGGTCTCACTGGTTGCCGCAAGGATCGTATACATCAATTTCGCGTCCGCGGAAGTACTTGCACGATGAATCACGCTCGTTGCGCATTGCTGCATGGCGTATGCCAATGCCGGCATCGGCGCGGAGCCGCAAAGCTCCTGAGGTCGCAGCTCGCGGCCCCAGCGGCATCGGAGAACTTTGTCCGAGCGCTTGGGTCTGCGGGCGTCAATTGCCCAGGCGTAAGCGCGGTAGCGGTCTCGGACAGATTTGTCCTAGCCGGGTCGAGCAGTTGTCCGCGTGGCTACCCCGAGGCGGAATGGCGGCACAAGCTCCCGGCGATTCGCCTGGAGCGGTGGTTGCCGATGAGCTTTCTGTGGCAGCGGCTCGGGTCCTCAGATTCTCATTCCACGCAAGCGGGTCGGATCAGGATGTCCGATTTGGGCAACTCGGGTGCTGATCCAGTCGAGCCTCCACCGCTTGCATGGCCTCTTTCGACAAAGGCATCGCCGTCGGCATCTCCGTACAGGTCTATCCATTCCAGTGTCCTCCGGATGTCGGGCCAGATCGATTCGATGAAGTCCCGGTCACCGCTGCGCCGGTAGTAGACGCCGGTCAGCCAGACAAACAGCGGCGTGGAATCGACGCTGCCGTAGTAGCATGCGAAAGGCACAGCACCCAGGCCGACCATTTCGCCACCTCGCATCTCGTGCAGAATCTCGCCCGGCTCGGCGTCGCTGGCAACATCCTGCTGGTGTGCCTGGTGAGCCGCAAGAAATGTGAGCACCCCGTGGGCCAGCCCCGAATTCAGCCACAGCGTCTGCAAGGCCGTGATCAGCGCGTCCCTTCCGAAAGGTGTGCTGAGCCAGGGCCTGCCGGCAACGGGGTACCGACCCAATTCGGCTTGCGTCGTGAGCATGCGCAGATCAGCGGCCGACCGGTTTAATCATTCGTTGAACTGCTCATTGGAAGTGAAAATCCCCGCCTGCATTTCCCGGCGCGCCTGCAGCGTGGCGCGGTGCGAGCGCAGTGCATCGTGGTACCGAAGTAGAGCCGCCGCGTCGGTATCGATCTCACAACCGATCGTGAGGTATAAATCCTTCCCCCCCACGGGGCGGCAAACGACAGGAAATCCGCGCCTTGGCGCCCTTTTCCCATTGCGGCGTCTCACTCAGGTGGATCCGGGTGCGACGCACCGACCCGTCGAGCCCCCGGTACCCGAGGTTAAGCAACTCGCCCTGACTTTCTGAAGGAAATGACCCGCCGCGCCGCGCCCTGCGCGTGCCGTGGTAGTACAGACCATGCTCGGCGAGCCCGATGCCCTGAACATCCCCCCAGCGGTCGAACAGGCCGAACAGTTCATCGTGTTTGAGCACACGGGTACGGTCGTCGGCCCGCGAGGACGTCGCCAGCACGTACCAGCGATCGTCGATCTGGATGACATCCTGCTGATCGGCCATGTGCTGGCTTTACGACCGAGAAGGCCGAGATACTTGCCCGGCCGGGGCTGAAACTCGTAAAGGTCATCCGGCACGCCATTGTAGACGGTGGCCATCCAACATGCGCCGGCCAGCGGCGTGTGTTGCGCGTTCGAAATGGAAACTACCGGCATATGGCCAAACTCGGCTGAGACCGCTTGTAGATCCGGTAGATCCAGGCGTCCACGTAGCGTGGTGATCTGGGGCGTGTCAAGATACCGCCAAAGCGGGAAGTGAAGAAAATCGGTGTGAAAATGTATGACGTCGAAGTCCTCGACGTCCCGCGCGACCGCGGCAAGCTGCAATGCGTGCCAGACGGTGGGATCGCGCCGCTGCCGCGCGAGGCGCAGCGCTTCCGGCACCACGGAACGCAGCTCGGCAGTGGTCCGAGAGTCGCCACTGGCGAACAAGACAACGTCATGCCCCCGGCGCACCAGCGCCTCCGTAAGATAATGAACCACACGCTCTGTCCCGCCATAACCCCGGGGCGGAACGCTCTCAAACAACAGTGACAAAGGCAAAAGCTTCCGGTGGTCAGGCGGCCTGAACCGGGGGGGTGTTGCCCCACTACACCTCGGCTGGCGTGCTTCCTTCAAAGGACTAGCGGCCGAGGCGAGCTGGACGGCGGGG
>Ga0307417_10001104_pt1 | contig 11131 bp, 9 predicted proteins | sample SalMarWE160210MG_2_FD_202514 | JGI IMG/M metagenome (GOLD analysis project Ga0307417, IMG submission 202514) | Salt marsh sediment microbial communities from the Plum Island Ecosystem LTER, Massachusetts, United States - WE1602-10 | ecosystem: Environmental > Aquatic > Marine > Intertidal zone >...
TAATGCGGCGCGCCTTGGCCATCACCGCCCCCTGGATGACGGAGAGGCCAATGCCGCCCAGACCGAACACCGCCACGGTCGAGCCCGGCTCCACTTTGGCGGTGTTGAGCACCGCGCCGATGCCGGTGGTGACGCCGCAGCCGAGCAGGCAGACCTTGTCCAGCGGGGCCGCCTTGTTGATCTTGGCCAGGGCAATCTCGGGCACCACGGTGTACTCCGAGAAGGTGGAGCAACCCATGTAGTGGTAGATCGGCTTGCCGTTCATGGAAAAGCGGCGGGTGTGGTCAGGCATGTAGCCGGTCCAGACGGTTGCGGCAATCGATTGGCAGAGGTTGGTCTTGGTGGAGTGGCAGATCTCACACTCTCCGCACTCGGGGATGTAGAGCGGGATCACGTGGTCGTCCGGTTTCAGATCCTTCACCCCGGCACCGCACTCCAATACCTCGCATCCCCCCTCATGGCCGAGCACGCAGGGGAAGGCGCCTTCCGGGTCCTCGCCGGAGAGGGTGAAGGCATCGGTGTGACAGACGCCGGAAGCGACTACTTTGAGGAGCACCTCACCCTGTTTCGGTCCTTCCACGTCGATGGTCTCGATCGAGAGAGGCTGCTTCGGCTCCCAGGCTACCGCGGCTCTTGCCTTCATGTGGTTTCTCCTGCGTTCTTGAAGAGTTATCGGCGTGCGGGTGCCGCCCGTGGCTGTACGCGAGCGAGCGCAAGCGCCGGAGGTGGTGGCCTCGAAAAGTAAGGCCAATGTTCATTCCTGTCAAATGGTACTGTATGCTCCTAGCTAGCCGCCGAACAAGTCATGCCCGGTGCCGGGAGCCTGCATGCCATACCTGAAGAAAAGCGTCCCCGTCACCGAGCCAATCGACTGCCGCATCCTCATGGCTTCCCTCGATCTGGACATCGAGTGGGTGAGCTGATCGACTGCTTGCGGTAACGGATGCGGCCATCGACCTTGCCCCACTTGCAGGAAAAGATGGGTAGGGCGGCAACCGCCTAAGGACACCCATCGTGCAGCCAATCGGCAGTGCGGGCCGCTAGGAGCGCGACTCTTGCGCTCCCAGTATATCTGCGCGTCAATGGTTCCCGCATCGCGCCGCTGAAGACCCCGTCGCCGCCTCTTTAGGAGAGGGACTATTTTGACGGCATGCGCGCTCGATGGAACTCGGAAAGTCGCTCTCATCACAGGTGGTAGTCGCGGCATTGGCCGTGCCATTGCGCTGGGAAAAGGGGACCGCTGGGAAAAGGGGACGGAACTACTATTACGCTGAAAATAGATCTGCTCCATTTTCTTGTCTCCCGTGGCGTTGAATCTGCTTGGGTTGGTTTGGGACGTACTCTGGCCGCTGCGGTCTGCGCTTTGACGCTGCGGCTACGATGTGAAGGCTGGATCTGGTAGATTGGCACCCATGAGCTACCGGCTGATCACATGTCTTCCGGTCGTGCTGCTGCTCACCGCACTCGTGGCAGGGGCAGCGTGCCGAGGCGACATGTACTACCACCCGACCTACCCACCGGCGAGCACAGGCGTCGAAGATCTGACCGATGCCGACCGCGACGGCGGCCGAGCGGCATACGTGGCCTACGTTGGTCGCACGCTCCGCCCTCTTCACGCCCCGCACCTGTGGGTCAGTCAGGGGATGCGCTTCAGCAAAGTGGCGATAGCCCGCCGCGACGAGGACGTCGGCCAGCAGAAGTGGTCCGATCCCACTGCGAGGGTGCTCGACGTGCGCCACCTGCGGGTGCACAAGCGCGACCCGAGCCTCGACGGCGACCACGACGAGGAGTTAGTTGACCTCCACCTCCGCGCAGTCGACGGTCGCGAGGGACACTGGTTCGGGATCGTGGTCCCCGAGGTCCGCGGTTACGATCGGGGCCTGCCAACCGACCCGGTAGATGATGCGATTCGCCAATTCTTCGTGCCCGCCGAACAGCCGTCCCGATTCGCCCTGGCCGCGGACGCTCCGACCCTCGGGACGTTGCTCGACGCTGCAGCGCTGGCCCTGTTCCCCGAGCCGGAGGCCGCCCCTCCGCTCGTCTCGGCCCCGCCCGCGCAGCAGGTCGAGGTGCGGGCCTGGCTGGAGCGGTTGCATAGCCTGCCCGGGCCTGCGTTGATCGAGGGGATTAGGGCATCGGACCGCCGGATCTACCACGAGGTGGCCGTGGGGGCGGCGCGGGCCCTCGGCGAGGTCGGCACTCTGCCGCGACCGCTGGGCAACTCGTACGAGCAGTGTGGGGCCGGCCTGCTCGGCACGGTGGGAGACCCCGCCGGTGTCCCGGCGCTGGTGGCCCTGCTCGCCGCACCATCGGAGCTCGACCGCGACGCGGCGAAAGAGGCGCTCGGTCGCATCGGGTCGCCGCTAGCGCTCGCGCCCCTCGATCCATTGACTCGCGACCCGGATCCCGAGCGCGCGCGCCGTGCGCTGATGGCGATGGCGCGCATCGTGGGCATGCCCTACAGTCGCGATGTCGTGCAGACCATGCGCTACCGGCCGCCCGACGACCGCGTGGCGTCGCAGCTGACCTACGGCGCGTTGTGCTATGTTCAGTTCGATGGGTACCAACTTCGCTTTGTTCGCGAGGCGGCGCGCCGGTTGGAGCACGTGATGCAGGCCGAGCCCGGCTGGGCACGGGCGGCGGTGGCACATCGGATGCGGGCGGCGATCGAGCGGCTGTTCGGGATCTGACGGTAGCGCCATGCGATCGCGTGGAGGACCGGGTTGGCATTGCCCCGGCTTTATCGCTCATACGGGCTCATGCGCCAGACCTAAGGGTCGCGGCAAGAAATAATTGTTCCAAGAATGCGCTGGATATGTGGGCGGATTCAAGGCGTGGCATAGCCCGCATAGCCCGCATAGCCCGCATAGCCCGGTCTATGAAACCGTTGCCGCAACGCAGAAGCTGGCCAAGGACCTGTCATGCCTACTGCCCGATGACAAACCACTACCATCTGGTGGTGGAAACGCCCGATACCAATCTCTCCAAAGGGATGCGGCAGCTGAACAGGGTCTACACCCAGTACGTCAACCGCACCCATGGGCGCGTTGGCCACGTGTTTCAGGGTCGCTTCAAGGGTATCCTGATTGAGAGGGAAAGCTACCTCCTAGAGCTTGCGCGCTACGTGGTGCTTAACCCCGTTCGGGCGAACATGGTACACAGACCCGAGGAGTGGTCTTGCAGCAGCTATCGCGCGACGGCAGGACAGGGAGCCGCTTGAGTATTGCTCGGCGCGGTACGCAGACCGAGACGAGGCCATTGCACAGGCGTGCCGGAGCGGCTTTTTGTTGCAAATGCTTCAACCTGACTTTTTTTGCCGTTCCGTAAGCTTCGCTCTCTAGGCTCTAAAAAGAGCAGGTTAAACTGGTGCTCAATGAGTAGGGGATTGCGTCATGGCAGGAATCAACGTGAGACCATCTCGCAATGTGCGATTCTATGGCTCGCTGATTGCACCGGCGGTGCTTCTCTTCGTCTGGCTCGCTCTTGTCTCCTTTGTCATATCCCGCGCAGGGACCACCATAGGATTGATCGCCGGAACTTGCTTCGTGCTCGGTCTCGTCCTACTCTATTGGAACACTGCGGATCTGCTGAATTTGCGAGTGATTCGTACCAGGCGCGGCAAGTCGGACTTCTGTGATGGAGATGTCATCGCCTTTGACGGCATGGTGCGCGTGCACGGAGAGCCTCTCCAATCCCCCTTCACCGCGCAGCCATGCGCCGCGTATACGTACGGGATTTCTGCTTCGAGGGGACCGGGTTCGCACCGCGGGCACTCGATCGTGGTCCTCGCCGAAGGGTTCCATTTGGCCAGGTGTGACGTAGAGAACGCGGATAGGAGCCTTCGTCTCTGTAACTTGCCGGGCTTTGAGGACGATCTCAGGCAGGAGGCACACGGCGACGAGTGGCTGGCGGAGGCGCGTGAGCTGATTGCACAACGCACCACGACGGCGAGGTCCGCCGGCCAGCGGGAACGGCAGGGCGCCCTCCTAGAAGCCCGTCACAGGGAGGTGGAAGAGGTGCACAGGGACTACTGCATGGAAGCCGATCTTGGAACAGGTGCCAACCTGTACTACCAGGAAGAGGTGCTCCCTGTTAACCAGAACATATGCATCATCGGCACCTACGACGCGGAGCGAGACGGACTGACCGCCAGAAGGCGTCGATGGGGACATAACCTGATCGTGTACAGGGGCAGCGCGCAGGAGGTGTTGGCCAGAATCGGCAAGGAGAGCAGATTCTTTAACGTGGCGGCAGCGCTCCTTGTCGGTATTGGCGTCCTGGGTGTCATCTATGCGCTCCTGCGATAGCTCTAGCTCACAATTATTCCGTATGAGATTTCCTGCTTTTCGTTTCCGCATGGGTGTGTAGACAAAAGCGAAGGTCCAGTAGCGGCACTGAACCGGGCGCTACACAGTGCGGCGTCCTGCCGGCCGTGAGTGCAATCCTTAGACCAACTCGCAGGGGAGGTGCGTGCTTGAGCCAGAATTCAAAACGAGAAACTAAGAGACGGAACTACCGTGTTGATTCGGACTGTGGATCCATGTGATAAGCAGTGCATCGCCGATGAATTCGCTCGACTGTCTCCTCGTTCACGTCACATGCGCTTTTTCTCTCCAATCAATAAGCTCTCTGAAGTGCAACTGACGTATCTAATAGATGTTGACAATGTAAATCATGTGGTAATCGCTGCCGCTGAGACTGCAGTGGAGGATCCGGCTGGAATCCGATTGGCGCGTTATATTCGACTTAAGCAGGAGCCGGATATTGCAGAATTCGCCATTACCGTTAATGAAGAATATCGTGGTGGTGGCGTAGGGCTGATCCTGCTAGATTGTAATCGTCGACAACTGCATTGGGGTGCGCGTGCCGTCGATGACGACTATGCCACTTTCGGTCACATGGTGGTTCTTCTTGTCTTCCTCGTGGTTGTACCCGATTATCGTGCCCTCGGGAATACGCACGTTCTTTTGAAGAATACACCGGCGCAGCTTGGAGCTACGCCCGATGTCGCAGTTATCAAAAATCACGCACCCATCGACCTCGGCTCCGGCGTGGACATAAACGTGGCGACCCAGAACGGAATCCCTTACGTGTCCCCCCGAGATGATGCAGCCCCCGCAAAGCACAGAATCGATAGCCTGACCTCGTCGCTCCGCCTCGTCGAACGCGAACTTGGCCGGCGGATCGGGATAGCTTGCGGTACGCAACGGCCATTGCCGATTGAAAAGATTGAGCTCCGGAGAGATGGCGCGTATATCCATATTGGCCTCGTAAAAGGCATCCAGGGTACCGACGTCACGCCAGTACGGGGCTTTTCCGGGTGCCTCTCCGGGAATCCGATTCGTATTGAAGTTATAAGCGAACATTTCGGCGCGACCTATGGCGTTGGGCAGGATATCCTTGCCGAAATCGTGAGAGCTGTCGGGGTCTCGCTGATCCTCCTCGACCATCTTCAGCAGCATGTCGGTGCTGAAAACGTAATTACCCATGGATGCGTAGACACGGTTGGGATCCCCAGGCATGGTTGGGGCATCGGCTTTCTTCTCGTGGAAGCCAATGATACGACCACCGTTCGTGGCCTCTATCACGCCGAAGTCTTTCGCAAATTTCTTGTCTGTCGGCAGCGCGGCGATAGTGACATGAGCACGTTTCTGCTCATGATACTCGATCATTTCGCGCATATTCATGCGATAGATGTGATCCGCCCCGAACACGACGATGAGGTCGGGAGCCGATTGGTCGATGAGGTTGATATTCTGGTGTATGGCATCGGCAGTTCCCCGATACCATTCCTTTCCGGCAGTGCGCATCTGAGCCGGTACCGGAACAAGGAACTCGCTTTTCAAAATACCGCCGAACTGCCATCCGTCGCTGAGGTGCTGTAGCAAGGATTGGCTGCGAAACTGGATGAGCACGTAAATGGAATGGATCCCAGAATTGATTAGATTGCTGAGCACGAAGTCGACAATTCTGTACTTTCCACCGAATGGAACCGCCGGCTTGGCACGTTCCCGTGTTAATGGGTACAGTCGCGTGCCCTCACCGCCGGCAAGAACGAAGGCTAAAACCTTGAGCTCCATATCGGCCTCCTTTGCTGGATTGAAGTGGATGCTACGATCGGTTGGCTCCGTCTAGTGGTCTAGGATGCTCAACTACCCGAGAATTGAGGTTAGCTACAAGGTTAGCCCTGTTTGGTGTCGCGGGCAAGGCTAGGGCAGCGGTCGCCACGCACTCGCGCGAAGAGCCGGTGGAGAGCTAAGGGGTAGTTACGTGCTGCGGTTTTCAGCCCATGAGGCGAAGGAACAGCTCAACAATGAGCACTACGTTTACTCACGAACAGCCGTTGGTATCGACGACATACCTCCATTTTCCGAGAACTTCGGCACCGCGCATGTACTTGTCGTTGCTGGCGTTGAAGGTCGCAGACGCAGCCTCCACGGTTGAGCTGCGGCCGCGCTGGCGACGCACCGTAGAATCGATGGGTCACGGAGACCACAGGGGATCTTTCCCCAAAATCCGGGTGACGCGCTGGATCGCCAATATGTCCCTGCAGGTTACCTTTGGGCGTTGCAGGGCGATCTACTCGCCGAGCCGCAGCGGGAGCACGAGCTCGATCAGCCCGTGAGCTGGTAGCGGTGGCCTTCAAGGGCTGCGGGGACCACCGTTGTGGATCGAAGGAGATCCGCCCGCTACGCCCTCACCTTTCCGGCAACCTCAAGCCTTCCCGAAGAACCCCTATTAGACCCCTAGGTGAGTGGGAAGGGAAGTGCTCGGGCCGCTCGGGTCTTGACCACCCTTGTAGATGCTCTGATACTCTCGCCTAGGCACTTGGATTTCCTGGCTTTTTTTGAACAGGACGACGGCTATGTTCAAGAAATCCGCGGTATTGGGGCTTGTTTTGGCTTGTATTTTCGGGTCGGCAGTCGGCCATGACACCGTTCCTCCGAACATCACCGCTTTTTCGTTTCCCGGGAGCCAGCTCGGGAACATGGTCGGGGGAGTCGTTCCATTCCGCGTGACCGCCACGGACGACGTCGGGGTGATGCGGGTGGAGCTATACAAGAAGCGCGTCCTCGTCGACACGGACTCCGCGCCGCCCTGGGGCGCGAGCGTCGATTTCAATGGGGATGCAACGGGTGCCGATTACACCGTCGAAGCGAAGGCCTATGATGCGGCTGGCAACGCCTCGACCTCGACTCTCACCGTCAACAAGCCGGATTCCGAGATGGGAGGCGCGGGAGCCGCCGTGGTGGAGAACGGCTGCTTCTTCAAGGTGTGGGCGCCCAATGCCGACGAGGTCCAGCTGGTCGGCGACTTCAACGAGGTCTGCGGAAACGGCGCCCCGGGGGTCGATTTTCTGACTGAGAACCGCGGCGGATACTGGCTCGGGTTCGTCCCGGGGTGCTCGGCCGGCGACCGGTTACAAGTATGTCATCGACAATCCGGGGGGCGCCGACAATAACGCCGGGAGCTACTGGCGCCTCGACCCCCGGGCCAGGGACTTCGACCACTCCTTCAACGGCAGAGACGGTGATGGGCAGAAGCTCAATTTCAACGCCGGCATCGTCGTGGACCCCAAGTACGATTGGGCGCCCTTCCAATCACCGAGGCTCAAGGATTACCTCATCTACCAGTTGAACATGATCGACACAATGGGCTACGGCATCCATAAAATGCACGTGAGCTAGGCGCGACGCTACTTTCCGATGCCGGACTACGATATAGCAAAATGGCGGCGTTCGGGGCGCACCCGCAATACCGGCTCGCGCAAGGCCCCTGAATGGCGGCTTGCAGAATAGGTGCAGGATAAGTCGCAGCCGATTCCGGGCGAATCGCGTCACGGAACGGAACCAGTTTACTCGGGACGCCCCTGCTCAAGGCCGACAAGCGCCGCAGCATCGAGACCTTCGGCCCCTACATCCATACCTACAAGTACGACGAGGCGGTGCGCGACGGCGTGGTGCTGGACCTGCGCTACGAGGCGCGCGACATCGACCAGAACATCACATCGCAGGCGAAGATCGACCAGTGGTTCGAGCTGAAGACGCAGGGGTTGACCGACTTTGCCAAGGCCCAGCTCAAGCAGCGCTGGGGCACCATGCAGAAGGCGCTGTCCGCTCGTGACCGGCTGCACAAGATAGTCGCTGACATCCAGCTCGACATGGAGACCCGGGACCGGCTGAAGAGCGGGCACGGCAACGCCATTCTCGTATCGGGCAGCATCTACTCGGCCTGCCGCTTCTTCGAGATGCTCCAGCACACCGACCTGGCCGGCAAGTGCGCCATCGTCACCTCCTACAAGCCATCCCCGGGGGCGACGACAAGGAAGACGTCGCCGGCTTCTCAAGGATCGGCTGGAGCAGGGCCGCCAGCGGCTGGAAGAAGCACGCGAGGCTGTCAAGGCCCTGTGCGAGCCGGTGGAGCCGCCACGCGACAGCGCGGCCTACCTGCGCATCTTCTGTGCCGTCGAGAGCGGCAACGCCGAGCAGATCAAAGACAACGAGCCCAAGCGGGTTGCCCTCTACAAGCTGGCCGGGGCATTGCTGCGCGCCTACGCGAATCTGGCCAACGAGATGGGCGAGGCCGGCTATTCGGAGACCGAGGCGCAAGCGATCAGGGCCGAGGTTGAGCACTACGAGAAGGTGCGCGAGGAAGTGAAGCTCGCAAGCGGCGACTACGTGGACATGAAGGTGTACGAGCCCGCCATGCGGCACCTGCTCGATACCTACATCCGGAGCGCCACCACAACGAGCGCTTCCGCACCTTGATGGACACGCTGATGCCCTCCTGGGCTCTCTGCCGGGAGACGCTGAGTCGGGCGCCCCTGGCGCATGAGGAGTGGGGGTACTGAGCGGAAGCTCTGCAAACCGATCGGGACTCAGGTAACCTTCATGCTCGGTTCAATCACTTGCTCGAGTCGCCCCTTGGAGCGGCGGATCTAGAGGCATTGCCGTGCACGAGCGTGTTCGATAGGATGTCGCCCGGCTGAGCTCTGGGGTGGGGAGTGCGTGCTTGGTCTCAAGCATTTTGTTACCCGGGCCAGAATTTCTTCCCAATATTGCGGTCCGTATCGCTACGGAAGTGCCATTCCGGGCAGACCTCGATATCAGGATCAGGTCTCTGCAGCGCATCACTAAGTCCGAGGTCTGTCCCAAATTTTGAAGCATGTCTATCTCGCCTGCGGCGTCGGGCTGACCGCGATCCTGCTCTGGGCCGGAGTTTCCAGGTCCGCGAGCGAGGTCTTTTCCTCCGGGCCGCCGCACTGGCTGCCGCACTTCGTGTCGTTCGCCGCCCTCGGGTTCGCCTGGGTGGGGGGTCTGCCGCGGGCGCCGGTGCTGGGTGTGCTGCTCGGCGTCGTCGTCTTCGGCTTCGGGCATGAGGCGATCGAGATCATTGGCCACGCCCATGCCTACGAGCTTGCGGACGCGCTCGTGGACGGCGCTGGGGCGGCCTTCGGCTCGCTGCTTGCGTACCTAGTCGTGAACCGCGGCAAGCCTAGGCAAGCGGAGTAACGGAGTAGGGTGGAACAAGCGCAGCGGTTCCACCAATCATGGCTGTCGCGGAGTCTGGGCGAAATAGATTTCGGGCTCACCGGTGGATCCGCTTCGCTTGCTCCACCCTACGATGGAAATGTGAAGCAAAGTAGGGTGGAACAAGCGCAGCGGTTCCACCAATCCCCCTAAACCGTCGGTACAGAGCTGAATCAGCTCGCCAGCTCCCCACGTTAATGACTGCTATCGCAGCAGCTTAAGTCCCGGTGGCAGCGAGTCGCCGAGCAGGCGGCGCTCGTCGGCGGCGTCCATCTCCACCACCTCGCTGACCAATGTGATCCAGCTCGGCGGGGCCTTGAGGGCGATGAGCCGCTCGCGCACCCGGGTGCGCAGCTCAGGCAGTAGATCACGCGTACGGTCCCCGCTCAGGCGCGCGATCTGGACCGCGGCAAAGGCGGCGGGCTCGACCCTCTTCCAGTCCAGCGCCAGGTTCGCCTCCAGCCAGCCTGCGGCGATGTCCGCTGGCACGATGTTGTGTGCGCTGCCCGAGAAGGGCACCCGAGCGGCGATGCGGCCGACGGCCCACCAGCTCTGCGGGTTCTCGGCGGGCTTGCGCAGGCGTGCGAGCAGCCATTCCACGACCTCGATCTTGCGCTCCACCGGGAGGCGCTCCAGGGCGGCCGCCAGGCGCACCATGTCGTCGTAGCCTTGCTTCTTCGGGCCGTGGGGACGCTTGCCCTTGCCCTCGGGCTGGAGCTCGAAGGCGATGTCATCGAGGACGCGGAGCTGCGCCCGCTGGTCCAGGCCGCCCGCCACACGCCGCCACAGGGTCCACCATTCCGACCAATTCTGGCTCTGGTTGCGGTACTGAATGCCCTGCCCGAACAGGGACCAAAGCTGCTCGATGCGCCAGTCGTCCAGCGGGTAGCCGAAGCCGGGCCGAAGGCAGTAGCCGGTGAGGTTGAGCCACAGGCGCTCGTGCTCCGGGCTGCGCCGGCGCCGCCGGGCGCGCTTCCACAGCGAGGTGAAGAGCTCGCGCAGCAGGGGCGTATCCCAGCTCTCGCGCCCGCCCAGTATGCGCTCCAGCGCCGAGCGCAGCTGTTTGACCTCCTTGGGTCCGATCTCCCCGGAGGGGCTGCCGAAGACCCGCTCTACCTTCTCCGCCGCATCGGCGAAGCGCGGGTGCACCGTGCCACCGACTTCCGCCGACGTTACCGCGTCGGTCCCGCGCAGCTGGAATTCCAAGCGCCAGCGCCGGCTCGCGTCCTGCGTGCTCACGCAGTGCATCTCCAGGGTGCCCACGTCGGTGAGAGAGGTGCCGAGCTGCACCGCCATCTCCCGCGCGGCGCTGCCCTGGGCGGGCACTACCGTGGCGATCGGGGGCAGGGGCAGGAAGTCGCCGCGGCCTATGTCGGTCAATGCGCCGGGCGGGTAGGGCGTGTCGGCGCTGGAGGAGACGAGGTGAAAGCGCACCGGCTGGCCCAGGCGCAGAGCAAAGGTGCGATCCGCGAGCCGGATCTCCCGGCCTTCTTCCGTGCCCCGCGGCAGCACGCAGATGCCCTGGCGCGAGCGCGTGTCTCCTTCCTCCATGACCAGGAAATAGCTGCGTGCCGAGCCGCCGCCTATCCTGGGGGCGAGCC
>Ga0307417_10001105_pt1 | contig 11119 bp, 10 predicted proteins | sample SalMarWE160210MG_2_FD_202514 | JGI IMG/M metagenome (GOLD analysis project Ga0307417, IMG submission 202514) | Salt marsh sediment microbial communities from the Plum Island Ecosystem LTER, Massachusetts, United States - WE1602-10 | ecosystem: Environmental > Aquatic > Marine > Intertidal zone...
ATATGGTGAGCGCCTGGGCGAGTGAGAGCGGTTTAGTGTTGGGGCAGGTCAAGACGGAAGAGAAGTCCAACGAGATCACGGCGATACCTCAGTTGCTCCGAGCCCTGTCAGTCAAGGGTTGTCTGGTCACCATAGACGCGATGGGTTGTCAGAAGGCCATCGCCAAGCAGATTATCGACCAAGGCGGCGATTATCTGCTAGCGCTGAAAGGTAATCAGAGCAAGCTGGCCGATGAAGTGGAAGCTGTCTTCAACCAAGCTGACGGTGTCGGCTACAAGGGTTACGCGGTCGACTACCACGAGACGAAGGAGCGCAATCATGGCCGAGGCGAAATTCGTCGGTACTGGTCACTGCCAGAATCGTGTGCGGTGTGTGATTTTGATGCGATTGCCCTGCCTAGCTTCCCCAGTTTCCCCTGACCTTTGTCGCCAGGCGCATCGCCTGCTGGACTCACATTAATAACTCCTTTTCAGTACGTTACACTATTCTCCTCGACGCCTCACAGGGGAAGATGAGCCCGACGGGGTGTCGCGGGTCCTGCCGCCCGTCCCCGCCAAGCTGCTCGAGCAGCGGCTTCGGCGGGCCGTGCTGGAGATGCTCCTTGCCGATGAGGCCATAGACGAGGACCTGGTAGCCAAGCTGTTGAGCTGGCAGCACAGTGGCTTCTCGGTGGAGAGCCAAGTGCGCATCGAGACCGGAGATGCCCAAGGAGGCCAGCAGTTGGCCCGCTAGGTTGCATCTCCGCCTGCCAGCCTGCTCCCCTTACCAGGTGCAACAATGCGAACACTGGCCCCATTCGCTCTTACTTCCCGTCTAGACTCCGCCACCGTGGCGACGCATGATCCACATTCATCGCTATCGGTCACCACCGCGCCGGGCCCACAAGTCACACATGCATTGGGGAGATTCCAGCAGCCGTGCCCACCAACTACACCAAAGCCAGATACCGCGAGCAGCTCAGCGAAGAAAATGCTTTGCTGCTGAGCATACTGGAAGGCACATCGCATGAGACCGGTGATGCGTTCTTTCGCGCCCTGGTGCAGCAGCTCGCGGGCGTGCTCAAAACCTATGGCGCGCTCGTTGCCGATTACGTCAGCGAAACGAGCCAACTTCGACCTCGTGCCTACTGGCTGGGCGACCGATGGGTCGACCCCGGCGCCTATGATATCGCTGGGACGCCATGTGAAGGTGTCATTCGAAGTGGACAATTGTTTCAGATTCCGGATAGGGTCATCGACCACTATCCTCAGAACGACTTTCTCCGCGACTCCAAGCTCGTCAGCTACACTGGAATGCCATTCAAGGACTCGGCGGGCAACATCATCGGACACCTGGCCGTTCTTGATTCCAAGCCGGTACCAGACGAAGCACGCTATATGGCGCTGTTTGAGATCTTCGGAAACCGCGCCGCGGCGGAGATGCGCCGCATCAGGGCCGAGCAAGAACTACGCGGGCGCGAGGAACGCCTGCGACGCCTGATCGACGGTGCGCTTGACGGTATCATTGACTTCGACGATGAGCTGCATATTCACCTGATCAACCCATCGGCCAGACACTCTTTCAATCCCTACGGCACCGGCGCTCCGCCCGCCTCGATGGGCGAATGCTTCACGACTGAAAGCGTCCGGCTCATTCAGGGCTTCATGCAAAGCTTTCGCGATATACCCGGGCAGAGGCAAGCCTGGATTGGCAGATGTCTACAGGGAATGCGAGCCGACGGAAAGGCTTTTGACGTCGAGGCCACATTGTCGCATGGAATCGACCAGGACTGTGCCTTTTACACCTTGATTCTCAGAGACCTGCAGTCACTGCGAGAAGCCGAGCGGCAGATCCTACAGCTACAGCGGCAGGCGGATCTGCTACGTGACGAGCTCGACGCAATGCAGCAACGCGGGCGTATCGTTGGACAGAGCGAACCGTTCAGAGCAGTGCTCGAGAAGGCATCACAAGTTGCAGCAACCGACGCAACCGTACTGCTGCTCGGCGAAACGGGCAGTGGCAAGGAGGTATTCGCGCGGGCCATCCATGAATCCAGCCCACGTGCCGACAAGCCATTGGTGACTGTCAATTGCGCGGCCATTCCTCGCGACTTAGTGGAAAGCGAATTTTTCGGCCACATCAGAGGAGCCTTCACCGGTGCGACCTCGAGGCGCGACGGGTGCTTTCTGCGCGCCCACCACGGCACCATATTTCTCGACGAGGTGGGAGAGCTGCATCTGGATATGCAAGCAAAACTGCTGCGGGTGCTGCAGGAAGGCGAATTCGAGCCGGTAGGGTCGTCGCAGCCTATACGGGTAGACGTGCGCGTCATCGCCGCCACTAACCGAAATCTCGCCGAGGCGGTACACCAAGGCAGGTTCAGGGAAGACCTGTTCTATCGGCTGAATATATTCCCGATATCAATTCCCCCACTGCGCGACCGGGGCGAGGATATTCTGCTGCTCGCAGACCTGTTCGCCGAGCGGGCAGCATTCCGATTCGGTCGGCGCCCGAAGCGCCTGAGCCCGGACCACGCCGCGCGTCTACTGTCCTACCACTGGCCGGGCAACGTGCGGGAATTGCAGAATGTCTTGGAGCACGCAGTCATCACCTCGCGCAACGACTGGCTGTATCCGGAGGTCAATCTTGATGAACCTCCAAGGCCCCGCCACTCGGCCGCTCTCGGCGCCGAGCTGCCGGTCATGACTGCCGAGGAGATGCGCAATTTCCAGCGCGACAATATTTGCCGCGCCCTCAATGCGTGTGACTGGCGAATATCCGGAAGCCAAGGCGCGGCGCGCATGCTCAAGCTCAAACCATCCACCCTCCGCTCACAGATGCAGGCGTTCCAGATTCCGCGGCAGAAGCCCTAGCCCGAACCTCTACCTCTTGCGCGAGATCTCGTTCCTCGTGTGGCGAGATCTCGCGATTCCACGGGATCTCGCGACCCTCGGTCGTGGCTACCCGCCAGGCAAGTGACTGATATGTTGAAATCTCTGCAGGACGCGCCCGGTTGGCCCAATTCTCGCTGAGCGTAGCGTCATTGCCCGTCACACTCTTGGCGTGGCTTACCCAACCTAGAGCGGTGAAGGAGTCAATGCCAATGCTAAACGCCAGCGGAGGATGTCTGTGCGGGGCCGTCCGGTACCAGTTGAATGCCGAGCCGGTCATGGTTGCGGGTCTGCCATTGCGCAACGTGTCAGAAGAACACCGGCTCGGCCTTCTCCACGAATCTTGCGATGCCGGCGGACGCCGTGGAGATTGCGGGAGACGGACTGACGACGTACGTGGAGCACGTGGATGCGGGCGCAATGCCATTCTTCAGGTCCTATTGCTCACGGTGCGGCTCACCGATATGCGGACAGGGCAAAGCCTATCCCGGATTGGTGTTCATCAAGGCTGGAACGCTTGATGACCCGTCGTGGGTTACACCGACCGTGCATATGTGGTGCGCGGAGAAGCAACCGTGGGTAACATTCGGGGACGACGTCCCACAACTTGCAGCTGGGCCAACTTCCCAAACTGGCAACGCAGCTGGCGTCCCTTTTCGGCAGAGATTCTATAGCGATCTCCAGCTCGAGAGTGAGAAGCAAGCTCAATCGCAAATAGAGGAAGAATGCAACCATGCATGAGATATCTATAGGATTGACGGTGCAGCAAGGACAGGTCAGAGCCCGCCTAGCCAGGCTGGGGCTGGTCATTTTCGTCGGTCTCGTTTCGCCGGTGACATACGCGGGAAAATACGGGGGACCCTATGAGATCAGGTTTCGTCTGACCGATCCGGCCCCGAGCGGTGGACTCGGCGAATACTGCTGACCGTTCCGCGACGACAGACGGGCAGCGTTGACGATGCATCCCCGTTGGGCGGGAAAGGAGACTGACTCCTGCAATCCTGCAGGATTGCAAGATCACTCCCCAATCTTCCCTGATGGGCAAGTTGAGACGCATAGCATGTTTACGAAAGGTGGCAAAAGGCCCCGAGGAGTTTTCCTATGAAATCAGTCATGTCTGTATCTCTGGTGCTGGTGGCAGGTTTGTTCACGTCGACACATTCTAGCGCGGTTTCCTGGAAACCTGAATGCAATCCTGGGCAGACTTTTGAGAACCCTCAGACCCATCTGTATCGATGCAGGGTGCAGAACGGGACCAGGACCGAGTTCGGCAGGGCATCCTGTGCGCCCCAGACACCCAACCTGCAGCGGCATAGTTTTCGTGGATACAACTACGCCTGTGGCTTGAATACCGGCGTAGTTGGCGAGCTCTGGAATGAGTTCAAATGTCCTGGCGGCTTGAGTCGCGTGGCCAATGCCAACAGCGCCGCTCGGACCTGTTCGCGCAACGTGCCCACTTACAATTATCTCGAGCCTCACTTCAAGCAGATCAATTGACGCGAGGGGGACGGGTCACAGGACTTCCCCTTGCCTTAGGGTGTCAGTCAGCGAGCAAGATTGGATGAAGCTCCTGCCTGATCAAGAACAGAGGCACTCATGCGGCGCGACAAGCGGGAGGCAGCGCCTCCCGCGTTTTCACTTCGGCCGGACAGTCAGGTTTTGTAGACGCGGTGGCCAGGGCTCAACATCCCGCTTCTGCGCTTCAATGTCGCTCCTGAGTCGGGACACTCGCGAGGGCGACACACCGGTCGGGGCGGACACCTGCGTCAGACGGAGGTTCGCTGCGCGGCGACTTCGCCATTGACGAATTCGTGCCGGACGTCGCTTGCCAGCTCGCCCTGCAGATACTCGTCGGCAGTGACGGGTCGGGTTGTCGCAGTCTGTCCCATCTCGAGAGGCTTCCTGTGGCTCTTTCAGAGTCTTGCGCAATCCTGGGTGGGCGGCAAGGGAAGAGTCAGAGGATATCCACGGGCATGCTGCGCTGGCGGCGAGTGCGCACAGGCAGCCGTTACGTTAGGCCCGCCATGCCGACAAAGCGGCGACGCGCGACCGATTATGTTCTCTATCCGTTCTATACTCTCCTCGGTGCCAGAGAGGAGAGCATGCCTTGCACGGATGCAACACTGGGCTGCGCAGTCTATCGTCCCCGCAATCCTCGGGCGAGTCCTCTGTACCGCTGCGTTCAGGACCAGGCGGAGGAGCTGGGCGAGGTGGGGCACATCCACCGCTGCGTCGAGGACGAGACCCTGGGGCGCTTTCCCGACTGCGGTGACCTCCACAAAGGCTTCGCCCGCGTCTACTGCGACCAGTGTGGTCACGAGTACCTGCTGCCCTTCTCCTGCAAGACCCGCTGCTACTGCCCGTCCTGCCATCACAATTTCGCCTGGAGCGAAATTGGACGCCGACAGGCGCACGCAGTGTGGGCACCAAGGATGGTGCGCATCAAAAGAGGATGCTGATCAACGGGGAGTGGTCGAGGAGGAGGTCCTGGCCCCGGTGCCGCACCGCTCGTACCTGTTCACCGTCCCCAAGATCCTGCGGGGCGCCTTCCACTAGCCTCACCGCCTGGGTGAGCACTCTGCCGCATTGTCGATCGCCTGCTCACCGAGGCTTACCGGGCAGCCGATCCCGACGGCCGGCCAGGGTTCATCCAGTTCCTGCAGACTTTCGGCGACCTGGTCACCTTCCACCCGCACATCCACGCCCTGGCCACCGACGGCGCCTTCCACCCCAACGAGGTCTTCCGGGTCTTGCCACCCATCCCTTCTGAGCTGCTCGAGCACCAGCTTCGCCGGGCCGTGCTGGAGATGTTCTTGCAGCACGTGCCGGACCGGGGCGAGCATCTGGTGCGCTATTACGGCTGGTACAGCAACCGGCCCGTGGCAGACGCAAGGCCGAAATGACGGGCACTGAGGCGGCTGCGTTGCCCGAAGCGGTGCCCGAGCAGGTCGACCCCGAGACCTCGTCCGCCGCGCGGGCCACCTGGGCTCGGCTGATCAGGCAAATTGTACGAGGCCGACCCTTTGATCTGCCCCCACTGTGGCGGGGAGATGCGCTTCCTGTCCGTGATCGAAGAGCCCCTGGTAATCGAGCGCATCCTGCCCCACCAGGGGCTCCGGGATCCGTGCCCACCCAGCCAGGCCTCGCCCGAAGACGGTGACTGGCCGGTGAACGGCCAGATTCCGCTGACCTACGAGCCTTTGCCCGCCATCGCCTGATCGATCCCAAGCCTTGACGTCGGCCGCTGTCGGGCTAAACTGGATTAAAATTGTCGGAAATCGCGCGCTGGTGCGTGGGCCAAGGCCGGGCCCGGTATGCGACGGCATCACCAAGGGGGGATTGAGGATGGTTTGGTGCGGCAAAGGTCAGGGTGGACAGGCGCGAGGCGCCGTTTCGGGACCGCTCTGCTCTGCCCGCGGCGGCTGAAAGCAAATTCCTATCCCTGCGCACTCAGTTTTCTTGCGAAACTACGGAATGGGGCGGCGCCGCGTGCGCAGGAGACAACGGAAGGAGATCGACCATCAAAACCGCCGGACCTGTTCCGGGTACCTGGGAGATGACCATGACCATTCGTTCAACTTTCGTGAAGCTCGCCTGGTTCGATTGCCTTGCGGTCGGTCTCGCAAGGAAGAGCACACATAGTCTCTTCGTCATTGCTCTTGCCACCATCACTATATTGCAGCCTGCGGCAGCCAGACCAAAAGGACCTGATAGCACCTGCACCACGGCGGATATCAAAACGCCGGGCGGTCAGGCGTGCCTGAAGAAGCAAGAAGACGACGTTGCGCACAGTCGCCCTTACGCACACTATCTCATTTGCCTTAACGATGGCGCCCACGCGGTCTGTGGAGCCGAAAGGTGTTGCTGCCAGAAGGGGCATGGTTGCACCGCCGCCGTAGAGCCGCAAAGGAGAATCAATCCGGGCCTCTTGCATCAAGGCCCGGGATTTTCGACGCAAGGCCCTCTGAGCGGCGCACACGCACGACGGCGACCTGCCCAAATTCGCTGACATCCGGCCGCTGCGGCACAGTCGTCAAACCCTGACGTGCTGGCGTTCGAAGCCAGCATCGTCTGCTGCCGGCGCTGTGCACGTCGGCCGAATAAGCAACAAAAAGCAAAAACAGGGGACAAATTTATTTTTCCGACTGCGTCCGCGGGCGGCCTTGCTTCCAGTTTTCGATTTTACGCCCGATAATCGCCCCGACTTCGTCGGCAAAACGCGCGTTCCCAGTCAATTGCCCGCGTTGCCGCGCCTCCCGGATTAAATCCCACTCGCCGGCAGGGATTCCGGACCGCACGAACTCGCGATAGCGCTTTGCGCGTTCTGCATCCGATTCCCGAGGTGACTCGTAGCACGGGCTCCTATCGAGCCAATGGTACTCTGCTTCGAGGCCTGTATGCTGCCGATAACGCGAGGCCGGGGTCAAGGCCGGAGTCAGGTCTGGAAAAGAAGCCTTTCATCGACCATGCTCCAAAGCATGACGCGGCCCGTACGAAAGGAATTCGCCGGTGCGCTCTATCACGTCACCTCCTGGGGGACCGGAGTCCTCTATCACGTTACCTCCTGAGGGAACCGGAGTCCAATGCTGAGGTCTCGTTTTTTGCCCTCGAACGGTAGCTGCAGCCCAGCGGAATAACGCCGTCGTTAAGCGGCCTGCGGAGGAACAACCGACATGGGCCTTCGCATGATAGGCCAGATGCTTGCCCATGAAAGTGGCGATGAAGTGATAGCTGTGGTCATGGCCTGCCCGGCGCCTTAGGGTGAGGGGGAAGCCCCGGATTTCCTACCTGAAATTAGCGGCAACTGCACCTCCACCAGCGCCGGCAGATCCCGGGCCACATAGTCGTACATTCGATAGTGCGCGTCCCAGGATGCCTAGGCGGCGTTGACGTAGAGGCCCGCGCCCGATTTGCTATCATTCGAAGCCTGACCCCTCGTCCCGGACATCATCCTGGTCTGGGGCGAGGAGCGGTGGATCATCACCGGCGCCGACATCCTGGGTCGGATACTGCGGGGCATCGCGACGAGAGGCTAGGCCCTGTTCGAACGCGGCGGTCTGGCGCTGGAGGAGGTGGTCGGCCTGCAATCGTTCGGCAATATCATCGTGCTGCGCCAGGCCGATTCGAGCTAACAGGGAACCGCCATGTCACGCATTCCATTGTCCGAATGAGGTTCGATATCTACGGCCGATTCCAGCTTGAGGTCGTTCGCGAGGACGGGACGTGGCGGGCCTGTCGCCTCGGCCATGGGATCAGGTCGCCTGCCCCGGACATCGTGTTCCCGGACACACTCGATTTGCGCGACGTCGCCGTCTATCTCGACGATCTGTTTCATGAGGTCGACAGCGGCGTCTGCTTCTATCAGGCGTCAGCCTGCCGTACCTGCAAGCGATCGCCGCCAGCGTCAGCGCCACGAGGCCATGGCAGATCAGCTATCGGAACGGGCCCACGGCTCCGGAGAAACAGTTCACAAAGATCGTCCCTCTTGCCGTAGCGACATTCCTGCTATTGCCAGCTGTCTAATACTCCCAGTCCAGACGCTCGGCATCTTCGTCATGGCGGCGCGCTTCGTCTTCATAGCCATCCGCCAGTGCGTAAAGCGCCTTGGCCGTATGAGGATGCTCGTAGGCGATGGCCTTCGCCCAATTGCGATATTTTTCAGCCTCTTGGCGTTCCAGATTCCCGCCATCGCGCGGCATCCGCGAAGTGACGCCGCGTCGATTGCTCTTGCCGATCCCAAAGCCATCGATCATCGACTTGCTGCGGAACAGGTCGAGTACATCGCGCACGGCTGCTGCCGGCCAGTTGCCGTCTGCCCCGACCGGCGAGGCCGACAGCATGTTTCCGATCCGTCTGTCGGCGATCTCTTCTCGCCCCGCCGTCTTGGCGAGCGAGCGGGCTTCCTTGATCCAGGCCTCCAGAACCTCGCCGTCGATCGTGCCATCGTCACGGGTGCCGGGCAGGCGGTCCCAGCATTCCAGCAATCGATAGGCCTGATGGGCAACGGCGCGTGCCTGTTCGGGGTTCTGCGGTTCGACGTCGATGACCCCGCTCTCTTCACTCGCCTTGAACACCGCGCTGAGCATCTGGATGAATAGCGCAGGCTGTTCCGAGAGTGCTCTCGGTAGTTCCTTTGCCGGTCGGCCCGAATACTCCAGGACCGGTAAGTAGGCCCATTCGAGGGCGACCAAGGTGTCCTTATCCACATCGCTGCGACCGTCCAGAACCTGGAGTATTTCGCCCACGTAGTACTGGAACATAGTCAGTTCGTTTCCATCGCCGTCGCTCTCGAAGGGTTGCCGCGCCGCTTCCCGCAGCACTTCGATGAGCAAATCGGATGGCAGATGGACCTTGCTGCTGCGTTCCGCCAGCGGCAGGGCATGGCGGGCACGGCCGACGGAGATCAGTTTGCGTATGGCGAAGGCAACGTCCTCGCCGTCCTCGCTCATCCAGAACACCGGCGCTCCGCGCCAGTAGCTGTCTTCGAGTTGCGCCCCTGCTTTTGCGACCTGGTCCCAAGTCCAGCGTTGAACCGGGAGTGCCCGCAGGATCGTCAGCAGCGCGGTGTCGCCCCACGCCTGCTCTCGTGCCCTAGCGATCAAGGCTGCCGCCCAGGGCTCCTTTCGATCGCGAAACACGGAGACGATCAGTCCGTGGGCCAAGTCCCGCTCATGGCCGTTGTCGCTACGAACTGCCAGCTCCAAAAGCGCATCGAGGTCGGCCCCCGAGACTTCGCTTTCGTAGAGCGCCTTGCCGATGTGGCCGGCACTGCCGACCAGGCGCGCGAGCGCCAGAATAGATGCCATGCCGCCTTCGGAGAGCAGCGCACGCGCCGCCTGCCGCCGGGCGGCGTCGATATCGCGCTCCGTCGCCTCCCAGCCCGCCATCGATAGTCTAGGCAGAGCGACTTGTGGCTCAAAGAGCCAGGCCGTGCGCTCCAGAGGATCCGGTGGGGCAAAGCGGTCGTAGATGACTTCAAGCCGATCAAGGACCTCACTGGGCAAGGACCATTCGGCGTCCGGAAACCCTCGGTGGTGGTGCAGCACGCGCCGCAGGCTCGTCCAGAGCACCGCGCGATCGGCTTTGTCCGCGATCTTCGGTTCCGCCGCCTCCAGCGTGGCGAGTCCGGCTTCCTGATTCGGCACCAACGCGGCAAATTGATCGAGCAGGTCCGACCAGCGTGAGGCGCTCACACCCACATCCTGAAGCAGCCGTTCGGTGATCGCAGCGGCACCGTGCCTAATCAGCTCCCAGGTCACGATTTCGGGCTGATCGACCGTGAAGTCGCGCCATCGCGGCATGGGTGACGGCGTGGATGTGTCGTGGCCCTTAGGGAGGATGCCTAGCATCAGTTTCCATGCGGCTTCGCTCTCGCGTTTTCGGATCAGGTCAAGGGCACGAAGCCGTTGGTCGAGCGTGGCATAGGTCTGGGGGCTCCAGAGCAGGTGTATCTCGCGGAGACTATTTGCCGGCCGGTTCGCGTACCGCCCTGGTGGGTTGTCGATGGCGTCGAGGCGAGCCAGGAGATGAGTCACGCGTGGCAACAGATCGGGCGACCAGGCCAGGGACTCCAGCGCCCAAAGCAGATCGGAGAGATGTTCCGCCCCAAATACGCCGGCGCCGTCCGTTCCGAACAGGGCTCGGATGGGCGGGTCGTTCTGATCGAGACTGTCCTCGACCGCGCCCAGGAAGGCGTTGGGCGAGGCCTCGGCCAGTAGCCGGAAGTCCCCCGACAGGGACCACCAGCGTTGCGGGTCGGCATGGCGCAACAGCCTTTCCACGATGGCGTCGGAACGCCGCGCCGCGTCGGGAACGGTACGGGCCTCGTTACCCCACAGGGCAAGCAGGATCAGCACTTGGCCGATGCCGTGACGCAGCATCCCGGAGTAGTCCCGCCGCACGCCTCGCACCGCCGCCATCCAGCGCTCGTCGGAGTCCATCTCGAAGCGCGGATCCGCGGAGCCGAGCACGGCGTGGGCCGCGGCCTCGAAACGCGTAATTTCGGCGCTCGTCAGGTACGGCGCGAGACGTAGCCACGCGTCCGCCGGCGACGCGACACGCCAGGTCGATCCGATTCTCCGTAGCGGGCTGTCGAAGTGGCCGACGTATGGGGCCAGGGCAGCGATGACGGTTTCATAGGATTGGTCGGCGATTTCGGCGAGCCGGGCCTGATCGGCCTCCAGGTTCTCGTCCCATCCGCCCGCCAGCGTCGCCGCCAGCAGGGCATGGGGCGGAGTCTCTTGCGCCCA
>Ga0307417_10001106_pt1 | contig 11118 bp, 12 predicted proteins | sample SalMarWE160210MG_2_FD_202514 | JGI IMG/M metagenome (GOLD analysis project Ga0307417, IMG submission 202514) | Salt marsh sediment microbial communities from the Plum Island Ecosystem LTER, Massachusetts, United States - WE1602-10 | ecosystem: Environmental > Aquatic > Marine > Intertidal zone...
GGACGTGGTGACCCGCACACGCAATCGAGAGAAAGTCAACGGGCCGTGACTCTGAAAGTAGCCCAGGGGCACCTCAACGACGTAATACGGTTCAGTGCTGTCGACGGACCGGGCAACCGCTTTGTCGCTCTCCTCCTACATGTTTCTGTCGATCGCGCTACTCGGACTGGTAGGGGCGCAGGCGATCATCGCCGGATGGGCCCGGCTCAACCCGACTGCGCGGCGTGGCTCCGCGATCGCCGGGCTCGGTCTCCTCTTGGTGCTGACCGCCGTCGATGTGACCAGGGCGCACACGAACCTCCGAGACGTCGCGGCGGACCGGGTCGTGATCCAGGACGCCGGCGAGGCGATCGCTGAGGCCGCCGATGCCGATTGCCTGGTCATGACTTCGTATCTGCCTCAGGTCACCTGGTATTCGAGTTGCGCCACCACGGCCTTTGACCTGGAGTCGGTGCCCCGGCCTCTCGTTGAAGGCCTAGCGATCACCGATTTCCTGCTCTTCTTCGATAACGGGAAACGCCAGCCCGAGGGCAGGGTGCTCGAGGGGTACCTCAATGACATCCCCGAGCAATTAGTCGTTACTATCGACGACGCTGGTGCAGTCGGTGATGCCCATATCCACCGCGTGGAAGGAAAGACGGGAGATGGCTGACACTCCCGAAGTCAGCATCGTCATCCCCGCTTACAACGAGGAAGTCAGGTTGGGCGACACTCTCGACGAGCTGGCCGCTCTCGCCGGAACCGAGCAGTGGGACCTGGAGGTCTTGGTGGTCGACGATGGCTCGACGGATCGCACCGCAGGGATCGCAGCCGAGCACCTCTCGAATTTCTCTGCCGGCCGTGTTGTCCCCACTATCCGCAACCGGGGCAAAGGTCATGCGGTACGGGTCGGCATGCTGGCCGCCCGCGGGAGAAGGCGCTTGTTCATGGACGCAGATGGTTCGACCGCTCTCGATGAGATCCCGCGCTTTCTCGAGCGCTCCGGGCAGGTGGCGGGTGACCACGTCCTCATCGGCTCGATCGCTGTTCCCGGGGCGACCGTCGCACCGCAGCCCTGGTACCGCCAGACCGCCGGGAGGCTCGCCAACTGGCTCATCCGGCTGCTCGTGCTCCCCGGTATCAAGGACAGCCAGCGTGGCTTCAAGCTCTTCACGGCGCACGCCGCCGAGGAAGTCTTCGGCCGGTGTGAGATCGACGGTTGGCTGTTCGACGTCGAGGTGCTCACCCTCGCCCGCCGCCTCGACATCCCGGTTATCGAGATACCGGTGACCTGGGAACACCGCGAGGCGAGCCGCGTCTCGCTGCGCTCCTATGGCCAGACACTGACCGATCTCGTGCGCATCCGGTGGCGGATCTCCCGCGGTCACTACGGCACCAGGCAACCGCGCCGCTGAGGGCCGAAGACGCGATGCGTCGTTTGGGCCTCTCGGGCCTCTATATCATCGGGATGTCTTCACTGAAGGCATGAGGGAGATCTGTACCGCCACGGGCATTGACAGCGCTGATCTCCCCGCATCGGATCGGCCGCGACATGGCGACCCGCACGCAATCGAGAGAAAGTCAACCGGGCCGTGACTCTGAAAGTAGCCCAGGGGCACCTCAACGACGTAATACGGTTCAGTGCTGTCGACGGACCTGGCAACCGCTTTGTCGTTCTCCTCCAGGGCTGCAACTTCAACTGCATCGCGTGCCATAAGCCCCACGCAATCAACCAGTGCGACAGCTGTGGTCTATGTGTCGAACCCTGTCCCGAGATGGCCCTCTATTACGATGGCCACCACCGCGTCGTGGTCGACAGCGACGAGTGCACCAACTGCGCCATCTGCCTCGACGTATGCCCAAGCGACAGCACCCCGCTGAGCCAGATGATCCGTCTTGACAGTCTCACGCGACAGATTGCCGACGTGGCTCATTTTCTCTCCGGGGTCACCATCTCGGGTGGCGAGCCGACGCTCCAGACCGACTTCGTTGCCAGCCTGTTCTGCGCCATCAAATGCGATGACAAACTGTCCCGCCTCACGACGTTCGTCGATTCGAACGGTCACGCCAGCCGGCAGGTCTGGGACCGTCTCCTCCCCGTCATGGATGGAGCCATGATCGACCTCAAGGCCCTCGACCCGGAAACGCATGTCGCCATGACCGGTCAGCCCAACACGCTGGTCCTCGACACGATCCGCTATCTCGCCGAATGGGACCGCCTCTACGAGGTCCGCTTGCTGATGGTCCCCGGCAAGAACGACGATCCGGCAATGGTCGAGAGGACCGCACGCTGGCTTCGCAACGTCGACCCCTCGTTGCGGATCAAGCTGATCGGATTCGACAACAAAGGGGTACGTAGCCAATTTGCCCACATCCCGAGCGCCGACCCGGCCATGATCGCTCTGCTCGCCGATATCATCCGCGGCGTCGGCTTCGAGGACCTGATCGTGGCCTGAGCGGTCACCCCGAAGTCCTCAAGGAACCATCTGAAGGACCCGATTTCATCAAGTGCAACGATTTACCGGCAGCGCATACCTAATCGACGATCCCGACAGCATATTTACCGCCGAAGTCGATCTCGACTTGAACCGCATCACGGTAAAAGCCGACGGGACCGAGATCGGCTCCTGGAAGCAGGCCGACGTCACCGTTGCCAAGACGAAGGACCGGGTGCACCTCACTGCAGACGGGGACACACTGGTACTCGATCTCGAGGCGCGGGACTTCTTCCTCGACATGTTCAACGTCGACGAAGCGCAGCCTACGAAGCGGCGCCGACGGCGGGTCGCTGCGCCCGACTATGAAGCCGAGGGTCGCAAGCCGTTCAGCTTGGCCGACGTGAAGACGCAGATGCTCGAGGACACAGCCGACCAGATCGACCGGCGTGTCGCGGGGCTGATGGCCGCCGCAGCCGTGGCGGTCCTCCTCGGTGCTGCCCTCACCTGGGGGCCGTTCCGGTTGCTCGACCCGGGCAGCTTCCCCATCGGGCGGATCCTGGCCGCATTTGGCGGTCTTGGTGGTCTGGTCGGCGTCTACCTCGCCTACTTCGACCGGAGCCGGGTCACGGGCTCGGCGGCTGCCATCGCCGCTGGCCTTGTCACCTTCTGCATCTTGTACCTGTACGCCCGGGCCGCCCACTTGGGCATCGGTTTCGTGTTGGCACTGCTCGGATCGCAGGCTCTCATTGCCGCAGGCGTCGTCGGGATGCTACGTCGCTCGTCTGCCGACGACTCGTCCGCGGACGATCCGGAGGAGTGAGTCCCTAGCCGCTCACACTTCGGAATCGAGCCCACCACTCATCCAGAAGCCGATACGCTTCTTCGGGTTCGTAGGGGCCGTGCTCGAGCCGGTGTTCGAGAAGCATCCTCATCGCCCGCCCGACATCGGGCCCCGGTTGGATGTCGAGGTGCGTCATCACGTCGTTGCCGTCGATCGGCGGCCGCATCGCGTCGAGCTCCTCCCGCTTGCGCAGCTCCGTGATCCTCTCCTCCATATCGTCGATACGTCGGGAGATCGCATTCGCCCGTCTCTTGTTGCCCGTAGTCACGTCACATCGGACCAGCTCGTTCAGCCTGGGGAGCAACGGGCCGGCGTCGCGCACATAACGGCGCACCGCCGAATCTGTCCAGCCCAGCTTGTACGTGTGTGGGCGCATGTGCAAGAAGACGAGCTGTGACACGTCCTTGATGGTCTCGTTGGGAAACCGCAGCTCACGCATCCGCTGCCGCGCCATCCGTGCCCCCACCACCTCGTGATGATGAAAGGTGACGACCCCCTTTGACCCGTACTCCCTGGTCGCCGGCTTGCCGACGTCGTGAAAGAGAGCAGCCAGCCGGAGCGTCTCATCAGGCGACGCCTTGGCAACCACGGCAATCGTGTGCGCCAGCACGTCCTTGTGATGATGAACGGGATCCTGCTCGAGCTCGAGGGCGATCAACTCGGGTAGGAACTCCTCGGCAAGCCGGGTGCGGACCAGACCCCAGAGCGCCTCCTCGACAAAGGTGCCTGTGATCAGCTTCGCCAGCTCGTCTCTGACGCGCTCGCGCGAGACGATGGCGAGACGCTCCCGCATCCTGGACACCGCGTCTTCTGCATTCGGGTCGGCGGTGAAGCCGAACGTGGACACGAACCGGTACAGACGGAGCATGCGCAGCGGGTCGTCACCGAACGACACCTCCGGATCGATCGGCGTGCGCAGCAACTGTGTCGCCAGGTCGGCCAGACCCCCATACGGGTCGACCATCTCCGGGGCGTCGTCCCCGGTCAGCCGGATGGCCATCGTATTCACGGTGAAATCGCGCCGGGAGAGGTCGGCCTCGATATTGTCGGAGAACTCCACGTGTGGCTTGCGGCTGTCCTCCCGATAGACGTCACTGCGGAAAGTCGTGACCTCGTACCGCTCCCCGCCTTTCGTCGCCCCGATGGTGCCAAAGGCCTCCCCCACCCGGAACACATTGTCGGCCCACCCGGCAAGAAGGTCGGCGGTATCGGCCGGCCGGGCGTCGGTGGCGAAGTCCAGGTCCTTGGTAGCAGCATCGAGAAAAGCGTCGCGAACGCTTCCCCCGACCAGATACAGCTCATGACCGGCTGCGGCGAAACGCTCCCCCAGGCTACGAATCGCGGAGCCGTCTGCGAGCAGTGGATCGAGCCGTGCGGGGATCATGTCTCCCGCCATCTCGCCGCCAGCCTGTCGGCGTACTCGTTCCATTTGAAACCGACGTGAGCCTTGATCCATTGCAGCTCGAGCTCTGGTCGCCTCCGGTATCCGTGATAGACCGGCTCGACCAGGTCGCGGTTCTCGACGGGCCCCGTTTTTCGCTTCCAGCCGCGCTTCTCCCAACCAGGTGCCCATTCGGTGATTGTGCGTACCGCCAGATTCGAGTCCGAGTACACGGTAATGGCCGTGCCTTCCGGGACCACCTCGAGGGCGACCAGCAATGCCGTCAGCTCCATCCGGTTGTTGGTCGTATCGGGGTCATGACCAAACCGCTCGGCGACGATCTCATCGTCGACGACGTAGACAACACCCCACCCCCCTGGTCCCGGGTTGGGAACCGAGCTGCCGTCGGTGAATACGCCCGTATGCGGGTCGGTGACCTGATCGGGCGGCTTGGCATTGCGAGCGGGTGCCCCGTGCCGGCAGTTGCGACATTGCCGGGGAACCCAACCTGGATACCGATCCAGGATGTGCTGCGGCAGCAAGAACGCGGCTCCGCAATCGCGACAGACAAACTCGGGCATGCCAGAAGCGTAATGCCTCCGCACCCTCAGGTAGCGGGTCGGGGTTCGGGGCTCTGGAAAACCCTGCCTTGGCTTCCTGTGAGCCCCGGACCCGGACCCTCTCTTCAGGCTGTGCGCAAGCCCGACTTTTGGGCCGCCATCCTGAAATCTGAGGGATGAGAGGCATTGTTGAGTGCCTCTTCGAAGGTGATCGTGCCTTCGCGGAACATGGCGAGCAGACTCTGGTCGAACGTCTTCATCCCGTAGTAGGCCCCCTCCGCCATGACTTCCTCGAGACGACCGGTCCGATCCGGGTCCATGACATAGTCGAACGTGCGATCAGTGTGCGTCAGTACCTCGAACGCAGGTATCCGTCCCGACCCGTCTGCCGCGGCGACCAGACGCTGACTCAGGATCATCTTGAGGTTGCGACCGAGCCGCAGCCTCATCTGGTGGTGACGGTGGGGCTCGAAGACCTCGACCAATCGAGTGACGGTCTCAGTCGCATCGTTGGTGTACATGGCGGCTAGGACCAGATGCCCGGTCTCGGCGGCATAGAAGGCTGCCTCGATCGTCTCGGCGTCCTGCAGCTCGCTGACCATGATCACGTTGGGATCCTGGCGCAGGATCCGCCTCAGCCCGTCGGGGAAGTTGGCGGCATCGACACCGATCTCACGCTGGCTGACGATGGCCATCTTGTCCCGATGAACTGTCTCGATGGGATCTTCCAGGGTGACGATGCTGACCCGTCGCGACGAGTTGATCTCATCGACCATTGCGTTCAGGCTCGTCGTCTTGCCGGAACCGGATGAGCCGGTGACCAGCACGAGACCGCGTTCCTGTTTACAGACCCGCCCCACAGGTTCGGGGAGACCGAGTTCGACAAACCCCTTGCTTCCCGACACAACGGCCCGCACCACGAGGGCAATGGAGCCGCGCTGCCTGTAGATGTTCATCCGGAACCGACCCAGACTGGCCGAACCGTGGCCGAAGTCGACCTCGCCGTCACGAGCGAAGGTCTCCCGCGCCTTGTCGTCCATCAGGGCCTGCGACCACTCCTCGGTATCCTCGGTCTTGATCTTGGGTAGCTCGGAGAAATGGAGGTGCCCATCGATCCGATATGCCGGCGGCGATCCGACCTTCAGGTGCAGATCGGAGGCCCCGATCTCGGCGAGTTTCCCGAGAAGGGCGTCAAGTGTCGGCAATCGATCCATATCTCTATCCCTCAGCGACTATAGGTAGCGACCCCCGCCACCCTCCGTAGTATCAACAACCTATCGGTCGGACCGGGCGGGCACTTGAACGTTGGCTGTGATCCTCCTTTGCTGCGGCCGACATGCCTCCGAACGCGGTTAACTTGGTGGGTAGCACCGACTGGTTGCGAAGGATCGAGACCGATGGCTCTAACCGATCAGCCGGCCACCGTTACCCAGCGGGGAACCTGGCCAGGACAGATCACGCTGCGGCGTGGATGGGCGCGCGCCGAGGCTCGCCCCTGGAACGACGACGAGCCTCAGGCCGCTCTCCGCATGCTGCGCGGTGGGTCTTCGTTTCTCGAGGCATGCTCGGGGCGTCTCCTCCAGCTCGGCGCCACCGGAGTGATCTCCCCACCGTTGCCGCTTTCGGCGCAACGGTCCTGGATCCAGGCAGGATTCGCGCCCTTCATCGAGCTCGCCTTGATGCGCAAATCGCTCGACAAGCCCACGGGCTCCCCCGACCATCTCGTTGCGGAAAAACCGCAAGTCGATCTCGACGCGCTGCTCGAGATCGACGCCGGTGCGTTCTCGCCCTTCTGGCGTTTCAACCGCGGCGCCCTGGAAGAGGCCATCGGTGCCACCTCCCGGTCGACCACACTCACCATCGTGGACAGCTCCGGTACCGCCATCGCATATGCGGTGGTCGGATTTGGCAGCGCCATTGCGTACCTGCAGCGCGTTGCCGTCCGCCCCAACTGGCAAGGTCAGGGGATGGGGCGCTCGTTGGTGAGGGTGGTCGCTCGCAAGGCTCGCACCGCAGGGGCGAAGGTGCTGCTCCTCAACACACAGACAGACAACGTCTCGGCGATCGGGCTGTACGAGGACGAGGGTTTTGTCCGCTTGCCGGAACCTCTGTCGTTGTTGCGCGTCTCCGGCTGATCGGACTGCGATGGCACCGCAACTCCCCGACCGGTACCAGACCCAGGTCCGGTTGGGTCGTGACGGCGATATCGACGAGTGGCTCGCCACCGACACTGTGCTCGATCGACCGGTCCTGATCCGGGTGCTCGACTCCGACGCCAGCGGGGCCCGGATCAACGAGTTCGTCAGCGCCAACCGGGCTGCCGCAACCGTCGAGCACGTCCACCTGGCCGGGGTCTACGAGGTCGCCGAGTCACCGGCGGGCGGCGCCCACGCCGCCATCGAATGGAACGGGGGTGTTTCCATCGCCGATCGCCTGGCAGCAGGAGAGACCCTGCCGGTCGCCGAGTTCCTCCCAAATGCGGCCGGTCTCGCCGAGGGTCTTGCCGAACTGCACGCCGCCGGCGTCGTGCACGGGGCCATCGACCCTGCCGCGATCGTCTTCTCCGCGGCGCACCCGGCGAAACTCAGCTCCTACGGCAGACACAGGCTCTCGGCGCGTCCTCAGCACGACACAGCGGCATTGGCTCGGGCATTGCGGATTGCCGTGACCGGATCGGCTAGCCCCGAGATCAGGCCTTCGCATCTGGTCGAGGGATTACCCTCTTCGGTCGACGACGCCATTCGGCGCGCCGAGGCCGGCGAGTTCGATGCCCGCGCCCTCGGGGCGGCGCTGCGTGCCATCCCCTCCACGTTGCCAACGTCACGTCGTACCGGGTGGTCGTGGCGGTGGCTCATTCCGGCGACCATGCTTCTGATCTCGTCGGTGGTGATCGCCGGGATCGGGTTGGCGATCGATGTCGACCCGGATTCGCCGTTCCTGTTCCCCGCCACCCCCCCGATCGACCGCACCGTAACCACGACAACCACCATCCCTGCGACGACCACGATCGCAGCGTCGACTCCGGGCACACTCGGCGCCGAGCCGTCTATCTACGACCCGTTCGGGGACCAGAGCGAGCGGGAGAGGGATCTGTCCAACCTGGTCGACGGGAACTTCGCCACCACCTGGAGAACCGAGCGTTACTTCGATCCCCTACCACTCATCAAGGACGGCGTCGGCGTGATATTCCGGGTGAGCGGCGCCCCGGGATCGGTGGAGCTGCGGGCGAGTCCCAACACTTCATACGCCGTTCTGTGGGCCGATACCGTGCCTTCGTCGTTTGCAGGCTGGGAGGAGATCGGGTCAGGCACGGTCTTCGACGCCCCTGCCACCATGCAGCTGCCCAGCCGTGACGGCGGTGTCTGGCTGGTGTGGCTCACCGATCTTCCCGAACAGGCAGCCGGCGAGTACTACTCCGAGCTCTCCGAGGTCGTGTTTCGCCCGTAGCAGAAAATGACACGCTGCCGGATATGCGCCAGAATCCCACCATGACCAGCAGGGCCGAAGCGGATATCGCACTGCTCGAGCGATTCCACGGGGGTGACGTCACCGCCTTCGACGAGTTGGTCCGCGCCCACGAGGACCGTGTCTTCGGCATCTGCCTGCGCATGATGCGCGACCGTGAGGCAGCCCTCGATGCTGTGCAAGAGACCTTTCTGACCGTGTTTCGCAAAGCGGACCGCTACCAGGCCAGGGCGACGTTCAGCACCTGGCTCTACCGGGTGACGGTGAACACCTGCTACGACCTCCTGCGCAAGGCGAAGCGGAGACAAACCGAGCCGTTGCCGGAGAACACTCACCCCACCGACACCCACAGCGACGACGATCTCGGCGCGGCGGAGATGCGGCCAGACATCGAGGCCGCGCTCAACGACCTGCCCGTGGAATTCCGGTCCGCTGTCGTGCTTGTCGACCTCAACGGGCTCTCGCTGCAACAAGCCTCCGAGATCCTCGACGTCCCGGTGGGGACGATCAAATCACGAGTATTCAGGGGAAGACGACAACTTGCGACAAGCCTCGGGAACCTCAGAGCAGGGTCCCGGCATCCAAGAGACGAATGAGTATGCACGAACACGACCAGGAACTGATCATGGCTCTCGCCGAGGGAACCCTCGACGAGGCTGCCGCCGCGGCAGCGCGCACCGAGATCAGCGCATGTGCCGGGTGCAGCCGCGACCTCGAGCTGCAACGCATCGCCATCACCGCGCTCGAGGACCTCCCGGCGGTATACCTCTCCGCGGCCGAGTCCTCCCGTCTCCACGACGCCCTGAAGCGGGACCTCGACATGGCCACGCCGCAGACAGCCGCACGTCGGCGCATAATCGCCTGGGGTCGCTGGATCCCGGTCGCGGGCGTTGTTGCCGTCCTCTTGGTCGCCGTCCTGACGCTCCCCAACATGACCGGTGGCGACAACTCCACTGCGGACATGACCATGGCCGCCGCGGAGACAACCACAACCACTTCCATGACGGCGGAAGCGCAGGTACCGCGCGATGGAGCGACAGCAACGGGGTCCTCCTCCGACTACGCGGCCGCGCCCAACGCGGGCGGAACCGAGACAACGGCCGCCGCCGAGACGACTCAGGACATGCTGGAGACAACGACCGCGGCCGGGCAGGACAGTGCCGAGCCTCTCCCCTATCTCGGCGAGGTTTCGGGCCTCGACTACGACCAGATCCTCGAACGCGTGGTAACAGAGATGGACGATCTACGGTTGCGATCCCTCGAAGCCCTGCGCTCAGACGGCGTGCTCGCCGAGTGTCTCGCAATCGATAGCTCCGAGTTCGCTCCCGAGTTCGGTCTTCCCGAGAACAGCACGCCGATCGCTCTCGGTGTCGTCACCGACACGACGGGCGAGGAGCTGGTCCTCGTCGCGTACGTCCCTGAGGATGTCACACGGAGTGTCTTTGTGACGATGCGCAGCCCCGGCTGCGAGCTGGTCGCCACGCTGTTTCGCTAGACCTGGTCGTACCTTGTCCGAGGCTGACTAATCTCAGTGGGGATGAACGACTTTCCAACTCGAATCGCCGACTTCCTCGAAAATACCGCCGGCAAGATAAGGGCGATGACCGTCGACCGTGTCGCCGGATGGGCCAAGTGGATCGGGGTCGGCATCGTCGCTTCGCTGCTGGGTCTCGTGCTGACCATCTTTCTCGTAGTGGGATTGGTCCGGCTGCTTGCCGGGCTTGTGGGCATGCAATGGGCGTACACGATCATTGGGGGATTATTTGTGGCCGTCGGGATGTTCTTATGGAGACTCCGCATCCCGCGCGAGGCTTCACAGGACTGACGCACAAAGGACACAATGATGACTGAGAAGGTCGTGATCATCGGCTCGGGCCCGGCAGGCCTGACTGCGGCGATCTATAACGCACGCGCCGATCTGCACCCTCTCATGATCGAGGGATTCGAGCGCGGCGGCCAGCTGATGCTCACCACCGATGTCGAGAACTACCCGGGCTACCCCGACGGCATCATGGGCCCGGAGCTGATGGAGAATCTGCACAAGCAGGCCGAGCGCTTCGGTACCCGGATCATGAGCTCGGATGTGACCAAGGTCGACTTCTCACAGCGGCCGTTCCGCATCTGGGTCGACGAGGATTCGTACGAGGCGGATTCGGTCATCATCTCGACCGGCGCTTCTGCGCGCTGGCTGGGGCTCGAGAGCGAGGCTCGTCTGCGTGGCCACGGGGTGTCCGCCTGTGCAACCTGTGACGGCTTCTTCTTCCGGGGCAAGGAGATCGCAGTGATCGGTGGCGGTGACAGTGCCGCCGAGGAGGCTCTGTTCCTAACCAAGTTCGCCTCCAAGGTGTACGTCATTCACCGCCGCGACGAGCTGCGGGCCTCCAAGATCATGGCAAATCGGCTCCTCACTCACGAGAAGGTCGAGATGGTCTGGGACACGGCTGTCGAGGAGGT
>Ga0307417_10001107_pt1 | contig 11117 bp, 11 predicted proteins | sample SalMarWE160210MG_2_FD_202514 | JGI IMG/M metagenome (GOLD analysis project Ga0307417, IMG submission 202514) | Salt marsh sediment microbial communities from the Plum Island Ecosystem LTER, Massachusetts, United States - WE1602-10 | ecosystem: Environmental > Aquatic > Marine > Intertidal zone...
TGCGTGCGATTTTACGGAAAGCTGTCGATCAGGTGAGACCCGAAGGAGAGCGCAGGTTTACAACCGAATGGATTTTGTACAACATCCTGGAGATGAAATTCATCGAAGGTCGCAAGGTCCGCGAGGTTGCTTCTCGCCTGGCAATGTCAGAAGCGGACTTGTATCGAAAACAACGCGTAGCTGTTGAAGCCGTAGCGAAGTCAATTTTAGAAATGGAAGCACAATTGCAAAACGAGAGTTAGGGAAGGAGGTATTAATGGTTCCCCAAAAGAAAAACCACGAGGGACCAATGCCTGTCACTGATGAGGGCTGGTGGGATTCGGTACTGGCTGATGAGCAACGCTTTATCCGCACATCCGCACGTCAGCAGAGCAAAAATGAAGGGCAGTCCCGAGAGGCTCCTCCAGACTGGCAAATGGCCAAGGACCTTTACGATCAGGATGCGATCGTGTCCTTAAAGGTGTCGGGTTACAATCGAGGAGGTTTGCTGGTTGATGGGGAAGGCATCAATGGGTTTGTTCCCTATTCCCACTTGGTAGAAGTGGTGGGCAATTCTGATGGTGATCACCGGGAAAAATACATGGCTGAATATGTAGGACGTACCATGCGTTTAAAGGTTATTGAGTGCGTCCCCGAGGATGGACGGATCGTCTTTTCAGAACGGGCAGCCCAAGCCGAGGCTGGTCGTCGTCGCGAGTTGTTCGATACTTTGGTTGTTGGCCAGCAAGTGACTGGCGAAGTCACAAATATCACTGATTTCGGTGTATTTATCGACCTGGGCGGGGTAGAGGGCTTGATCCATATCTCCGAGTTATCCTGGGGCCGGGTGGCACACCCTAGCCAAATCGTGAGTTTGGGACAAAGTCTGAAAGTACAAGTCTTGGATGTATCCCCAGAACGCTGCCGTGTTGCACTGAGTTTGAAGCGTCTTTTCGAAAATCCCTGGGAGTCGGCTGGTGAGGTTTATGGAATTGGCCAAGTTGTATCGGCTACTATTACCAGCATCGTTTCTTACGGTGCTTTTGCGCGACTGGAAGAAGGATTGGAGGGACTTATTCACTCCTCCGAGATGCCCCTCGGGGATGAGCAAGTAGTCAAAGACTTGTTAAAAGAAGGGCAAGAAGTGCAAGTGCGTGTTTTACATATTGATGCGGAGCACCAACGTTTGGGACTAAGTCTCAAGATTCTCGAGTAATAATGCCATCAAAACCCCGCCGCGCATCGAACCAAAAATCGCAGACGCACAATCAATACTCCCAGTCGGAAGAGCCAAATGATTGGTTGGATCAATTAGCCCGTCTCAACCTCCATTTCGGGCGCTTTGCTCGTGACGTTGGCGGGGTCCTGCTCCTGGCACTGGCAGCCATGTCGCTGTTGGCGCTCACCGGATTAACCAACGGGGTATTACTCAATCCATGGGCAGAATTGCTGCAGCTTTGGTTTGGCTGGGGTAGTTACCCGATCGTTCTGGCTGTCGGTATTGGTGGATTGATGCTTTTAAGACGAGGCGAGGAAAGCCTGCGTTGGGGGCGGCTAATTACCCTGGAGTTGGCTGCTTTCCTGACACTGGCTTTGTTATCCGAAGCCGGTGGAGCATCGCTGGTTCGAGCGGACTCCGGGATGGATGGCGGTCGCGTCGGATGGGGTTTGGTAGCTTTACTTAATCTGCTGATTGGCCGTTGGCCGGGCTTAGCGGTGTTGATTGTGGGTTGGGTGTTGTCCGTGATGACGGGATTCGGCTTGTGGTCCCGGCTTGAAACCTGGCTTCTGCATCTGGCTGGCGAACGACCCGCTGAAGTTGAGCATTCATTTGCATCCCTGCCTGACGAAGAGTCCATATCGGATAAAAAAGCTGTTGGCTCATCCCCCAAAAAGAAAAAAGTCGATTTACCACCAGAGTATCGCAAGTCACTCCGCATGCCAGAGACGATGGATACGAAACCGGCTGAACCCCCGCCGCGAAATGAGAGCCTGCCGCCGTTGGGGATTTTGCTCGGGGAACAGTCTTCGCGTCCAGACGAGCGGACGATCAACCAGAATGCTGGTTTGTTGGAGAAAACCCTGGCGGAGTTTGGCATTCCGGCACGTGTAGTTGGTTTTCGAGTGGGACCGACAGTGACCCAATATGCGGTTGAACCCGGCTTCATTGAAAAGGATGATGAGCAACGCATGAAAGTTCGCGTGGCACAAATTGCCTCGCTGCAGCGCGATTTGGCGCTGGCCTTGTCTGCGGAACGCTTGCGTATCGAAGCGCCGGTGCCAGGGCGTTCATACGTGGGGATTGAAGTTCCCAATTCGCGCACCGCAGTTGTGCGCCTGCGACCGATCTTGGAGACAGAGGCTTTCTATCGGGTCAATTCACCGCTGACGATCGCACTCGGTCGGGATGTCTCCGGGCAACCGGTCGTGGCTGATTTGGCTCGTATGCCGCACTTATTGATAGCTGGAGCAACCGGTTCGGGAAAATCCGTGTGCATCACTTCAATTGCTACCTGCCTGGCAATGAATAATTCTCCCGAAGATTTGCGTATGGTGATGATCGACTCGAAAATGGTCGAACTAATTCGTTTTAACGGCCTGGCGCATTTATACGGCAAGGTCGAAACGAATGTCGAGCGAATCATGGGAGTGCTTCGCTGGGTGGTTGTGGAAATGGAACACCGTTACCGCCTGTTGGAAGGTGCCCATGCGCGCGACCTTGAATCTTACAATCGCAAACTCACCCGTCGCAAAGATGGACAACCGCTTCCGCGGATCGTAATCTTGATCGACGAATTGGCCGACCTGATGATGCATGCTCCCGACCAGACTGAACATAACCTGGTGCGCTTGGCGCAGATGGCACGCGCTACGGGCATCCATCTGGTCGTGGCCACCCAGCGTCCCAGCACAGATGTTGTCACCGGGTTGATCAAAGCAAACTTTCCGGCCCGGCTTGCATTTGCTGTGGCTGCAGGTGTTGACTCGCGCGTTATCCTGGATGGGGGCGGCGCTGAAACACTGCTTGGTCGCGGGGATATGCTCTTCTTGAATCCTGAGGTTGGGAACCCAATCCGTGCCCAGGGCGTGATTGTAACGGATCAAGAAGTCGAAAAGTTGATCTCGCATTGGCAGCAGGAGAGTGGGTCGGAAGATGCGTCACCACCTTGGGAAAAGCTATTAATGGAGCCGGATGAGGGAGAGGACGATGCGCTGATCGAACAAGCCATTGAGATTATCCGGCGTACCCAACGCGCCTCAGCCTCCCTGTTGCAACGCCGCCTGCGGATTGGTTATCCACGTGCGGCACGTTTACTGGATCAATTGGAGGAGATGGAAATTGTCGGCCCATCGCAGGGTGGCGGTCGCGAGCGGGATGTATTGATTGATCCAGATGATGAAAACTACATTGACGAGACGGATTAATGGAATAAATATTGCCGATTCGGGGCATTCTGACCGATTTGGTAGTATCATTGCAAAATTCTATGGCTGAAAGGACATCATTGGTGGAAAGCGAAAACAAAACCGATCATAAGACCTTTACAGATCTTATGCGGATCTGGTTTAAGTGGTTTCTGGACCCGCTGAGCGGATTTCTCAACCGATTGGGCTTGATGCCCAATACAATGACTTTACTGGGGCTGACGGGCAATATTTTTGCTGCCTATATGTTGGCTCGTGGCAATATGCTCTGGGGAGGTATCCTCGTCCTTTTAATGGGACCGATTGACGCGCTGGATGGCACGATGGCACGTTTGCGAGGGGAGCCGAGCGATTTTGGTGGTTTTGTCGATTCTGTCACCGACCGCTATTCTGAATTGGTGATCTATGGTGGGTTGATGTATTATTTCCTGCACAGTCCGCAGCCAGCGCAGGCCTTGTTAGTGTTTGGGGCGGCGGCCGGATCGGTGCTGGTTTCATATGTCAGAGCACGCGCTGAAGCACTCGGGTTCGAAGCCAAAGTTGGCATTTTGACACGCGTTGAACGTTTCCTGGTCCTGGCCCCCTTGTTGATAGTTAATCAGCCGTTACTGGCTGTAGGTATCATTGCTGTTTTAGCCAATTTTTCGGCATTACAACGCATTTTGTATGTGCGCAGTCAAGCGCATACAATAATGGCGAAATCTTAGGAGGTACTTTATTATGCCCGACGGATTTTCGATAGGTCCGCTTTTTATCCGATTTTACGGGATTATTATCATGTTAGGCGCATTGGCTGGTGGTTTCCTAGCGCAACGCGAAGCCAAGCGTCGAGGACATGACCCCGAAATCATTTGGGATTTACTGGTTTGGTTGATTATCGGTGGCGTGGTCGGTGCTCGCCTGTGGCATGTGTTCACTCCCACGAAGGATTCCGGGATTACCACTATGTTCTACCTGACCCATCCGCTGGATTTGATCAATATTCGCAACGGCGGATTGGGAATCCCAGGGGCTGTGATCGGGGGCGTAATTGCACTGTATTTCTTTGCCCGAAAGAATAAGTTAAACTTTGCTGAATGGACCGATATCGCTGCTCCTGCGCTCGCACTTGGCCAGGCAATTGGCCGCTGGGGTAATTTTTTCAACCAGGAACTTTATGGCGCGCCGACTAACCTGCCTTGGAAAATATATATTGATCCCCAACACCGGCTCCCTGGTTTTCAGGATCAAGCATATTATCATCCATTGTTCTTATACGAATCGATCCTGAACTTGATGAATATGTTTGTCCTGCTTTGGCTTTCTCAACGCTTTAAGGATAAACTAAAACTAGGAGATGTTTTCCTGATATATCTCGTCCTTTATCCCGTTGAACGCTTTTTCCTGGAATTCCTGCGGCTAGACGTTGCGATCATTGGCGGCATCAATGCCAATCAGACGATCATGGCCTTGGTCGCGGTTGTATCTGCAGCGGTGCTTGTTCTGCGGCATCGCCAAAAAACTGAAACCACTACTGAAGTCGTGTAGAGAAGTTGTGCTAATTGGGGTGACTGGATCTCGCATAAACGATGATTGAAACCAATGATTTAAGCAAGCAGTTCAACGATTTCTGGGCAGTTGATGGTGTATCCTTGCGCGTTCAACCAGGCCAGATTTTGGCTTTGCTGGGTCAGAATGGGGCCGGCAAGACCACAACTGTCCGCATGTTGACTGCCTTGCTTCATCCTACGCGAGGTTCGGCGCACGTCGCTGGATACAATGTCGTTAAAAATGCAAACCAGATTCGTGCTTTAGTCGGAGTCCTGACAGAGCAGCATGGCCTGTACATGCGTATGACTGCTGTAGAGTACCTCGATTTTTACGGAGAGGTATATCGGCTGGATCCGGCCGCGCGCCAGTCACGCAGCCGGTATCTTCTGGAATATTTTGGCCTGGCAGAAGTGGCAAAACGCCGGATTGGCGAATATTCCAAGGGAATGCGCCAGAAGCTGGCTTTGGCACGCGCCCTAATTCATGAACCCCCGGTACTGCTACTGGATGAACCTACATCCGCCATGGATCCCGAGAGCGCGCGATTGGTGCGCGATGAAATTGCGCACCTGAAATCTTCCAAGCGAACGATCGTAATTTGTACGCATAACTTGGCCGAGGCTGAAGCCCTGGCAGACATTATCGCGATCATTTACAAGGGACGCATCCTGTTGAATGGTTCCCTGGAGAAATTAAAACAACAGATCCTGGGTCCGATTGAATTCGAGGCCAGGTTCTCTACAGCTTGGTCGCCAAATGGTTTGAGCTTACCTGCTGGGGTGACCTTAAGTGAAAGCACTAATTTAGGGTTGCGTTTTCAAGTGGAATCTCCGCAAGAAGCCAATTCACTTTTGATGAAAGAATTAATCCGCCGCAATGCGCCGATGACGTCATTCCAGGAGGTGCCGCGCAGTTTAGAACAGGTATATCTGACTGCAATGGAGCATGCCGCTCAGGAGTCCTCTAATGCGCATTAGGTTTTTTCCGGTATGGCTCGTGGCCAGGCGTGAACTGCGCGATCAAATGCGTGACTGGCGCATCATGTTTCCCTTAATCGTTTTGACTCTTGTCTTCCCGGCCATGATGTATTTTGTGGCTGGCACTGCAGTCGACTTTGTGACCCGATATGGTGGTCAGTTAATTCTGGATCGTTTGGTACCTTTTGCGATCCTGATTATCGGCTTTTTCCCAATCACGATCTCGTTAGTGGTGGCGCTTGAGTCATTCGTTGGAGAGAAAGAGCGGGGCACAATTGAACCTTTACTCAGTACGCCACTTGCTGACTGGCAGTTGTATTTCGGTAAATTGCTGGCGGGCATGCTACCCCCTCTAATGGCAAGTTATATTTCGATCGGATTGTTTCTGATCGTGGTGGAAATTCAAGATATAACGATGCCGGCCATCAATGTTATTCTCAAGCTATTGGTTTTAGCAGCTGTGCATGCTATTTTGATGGTCAGTGGTGCGATTGTAATTTCTACTCAATCTACTTCGGTGCGGGCTGCCAATCTGCTGGCATCCTTCATCGTAATCCCGGTGGCTTTCTTAATTCAATGGGAAAGCGCCTTGATTTTTTGGGGGAACGACCAATTGTTGTGGCTGGCGATGTTAGGGGTTGTGCTATTGGCGACATTGTTGATCCGGGTTGGGGTTTCCCATTTCCAGCGTGAATATTTGCTGGGCCGTGAGATCGATACGATAAATTTACGCTGGATCGGCAAAACCTTTTGGCACAATTTTGTCGGCGAATCCCACTCATTTTCAAATTGGTACCGGAAGGAGCTTGGGCGTACTTTACATAAACTGCGGCTCCCGCTGGCTTTAATTGTTGGGCTTTCAGCTTTTGGCATAGCCATTAGCTATCTATGGACTCTATCCATTGCACCTGCGTGGATTGCTAATGCCTCTACCAAAGATATTGCCGAGTTGCAAAACCAACTCCCTCGCGCGCTGGATTTTGCCCCGATAGATTTCCAACTCAATTTTTTTACCTTGTTATGGCACAATCTTCGCACGATTTTGATTACACTCTTATTGAGCCTTTTTACCTTTGGTGTTCTTGGGGTGCTTGGGTTGATCGCTAACATGGGTGTAATTGGCGGATTTTTGGCCGTGCTCAAGTTGATCGGCTTTTCCCCTTGGACAATGACCTGGGCTGGCTTGTTGCCACATGGCATCTTCGAAATCCCTGCCATTCTATTATCCACAGCGGCGATTTTACGTCTTGGAGCTGTCCTGGTTACGCCAAACCCCGACTATACGATTGGCGAAGTCTTTATTATTGCACTAGCAGATTGGACCAAGATTTTTGTTGGCATGATTATTCCCTTGTTGACGGTTGCAGCCATCGTCGAAACTTATATTACCCCGGTCTTGTTGCTTTCCGTACTCGGATAAATTGCGATGGAAATTAATTGATGACGTCGAAACTGGTCATTCTAGGCTCATCGAATGCGATTTCGGATGAAGATCACGAGAATACGCATTTGGTGGTCGTTGGCACCGAGCGTAAGGTTCTTGTCGATTGTGCACTCAATTCGATTTCCCGATTGCGGCGGGTAGGGGTCGATTTCGACGACCTGACCGATTTGATTCTGACCCATTTTCACCCCGACCATGTTTCAGGCGTCCCCTTGCTTCTAATGAACATGTGGTTGATGGGGCGGCAACGTTCCATCAATATATATGGACTTCAGCATACAATGAGTCGCATGGAAAGCATGTTGGGATTGTTCGGTTGGTCGGAATGGCCCGACTTTTTCCCCGTAGCTTTTCATCCCTTACCGGCTGATGAAATGACCACAGTCATTGACTGTGATGATTTTCACGTTTATTCGTCACCGGTCCAACATTTTATTCCGACAATAGGGTTGCGATTTGAATTCAAGCGATCACATAAGGTCCTGGCTTATTCCTGTGATACCGAGCCGTGTGAACAGGTGATCCGTTTGGCTGAAGGAGCGGATATCCTGCTTCACGAAGCATCAGGACCTCAACCGGGTCATTCTTCCGCAATGCAAGCCGGAGATATCGCCCGTCAGGCTGAGGTTGGTTCTTTATATCTCATTCACTATCCTACGGGAAAGTATGCACAGGAGGGATTGGAGGAAGAAGCTCGACAAAGATTCCAGGGGCCAATAAAAAAAGCCACCGATTTTATGACGATTGAATTCTGATAAGGAACCCGCGCGAGCGGGTATTTTTTTATTACCACCCTTCGATGAAGGTTTTCCATTCACCGTTTTCTGTTAGATGCCGGCCAAAGATATATCTTGCATTGGCTGGCGGCTCCTTTGGAATCTTTAGTAAAGTCATGTGTGATTCTTCCAAAGTACGCCCACCTTTGCGATGGTTACAATAGGCGCAGGCTGCTACTACATTGGTCCAGATATGTTGCCCTCCCAGATGTTTTGGTAAGATATGATCGACGGTTAAGTCGGGGGCGTGACGTCCACAATATTGGCAGGTATAATCATCCCGACGGAATACTTCCCGACGGGTTAGTTTGATCCGCGGGCGCGGGCGGTGCACCATGTGGTCAAGCCGAATGATCGACGGGCGTGGCAGTGTTCTCGAAACTGTTTTGATCACACCGCGCCCGTTCATGACCATCAGCGCTTTTCCGGAAAGGATCAGCCCCATTGCTCGCCGCGTCGTGCACACGTTGAGAGGTTCAAAATTGGCGTTTAGAACGAGCACTGGCTCTCTCATTCAACCTCCAAATTGGCCTGATTATAGCACAATCGAATTAATGGAGATTTAAAGATGAAAGTGTTGATTACCGGTGGCACAGGCTTGATCGGGAAGGCCTTAGCACGGTCTTTGCTGGCAGATGGACACCAGGTTTGGGTTTTAAGCCGCACGCCTCGTAATGCGCACCTGCCAAAAGCCGTACAAGTAGTTGCCTGGGATGGTCGAACAGCCACGGGTTGGGGACACCTCGTGGACGAGATGGATGCGATTGTCAATTTTGCCGGCAAGACTTTGGCCTCCTGGCCGTGGACCAGGAAAACCAAACAGATATTTTGGGAGAGTCGTACCCATGCTGGCCAAGCGGTGGTCGAAGCTCTGATTAACGCCAATCATCGCCCGCGAGTAGTCATCCAGTCATCAGGGATCAATTATTATGGCTTGCGTGGAGACGGGGTTGCTACCGAGGAAACCCCTGCAGCTGACGATTTCCTGGCAAGATTATCAGTCGCTTGGGAAGATTCCACTAAGCCGGTCGAGGAAATGGGGGTGCGGAGGGCAATTATTCGCAGTGCAGTGGTTCTGGCCGGGGATGATGGTTTATTCCCCCTGATGGCTTTGCCGGCTCGCTTGTTCCTTGGCGGGCGGTTGGGCAATGGCAGGCAGGCGATGCCGTGGATCCATATTGCGGATGAAATAGGTGCAATCCGCTTTTTACTTGAGAACGAGCAGGCTAATGGACCATTCAATCTAATTGCCCCGGAGCCGACTTCAAATGCCGAATTCATGCGCGAAGTTGCCACAGCATTACACCGCCCATACTGGTTCCCCACCCCGGCTTTTTTTCTGCGCCTGGTGCTGGGTGAGATGAGCACCTTAGTGGTCGACGGGCGTTTCTCTGCCCCGAAAAGATTGCAGGAAGTTGGCTTTCGTTTTCGCTATCCGTTGTTGCGTGAAGCTCTGGCCGATATCTACAAGTAGAGATTGGAGTAAAACATGTTGAAGCGAACCATCTTGATCGCAGCTATTTTGATCGTCCTGATTCTTTCCGCCTGCGGGCCGGCAGCTCCGGCGGCCTCGCCTCAGGGACAATCCCAGCAGAATGTTCCCTCCGATGCGGGAGAAAAACCGGTTGTGCCTACCCAGACTTTCATGCCGGTTTCGCAGGATGTTTCCGGTTATACCATCCAGGTGTCTCTCACCGGAGTGCAGCGCGACGGCAAGCAGGTCAATGCGGATGTTTGTTTTACCGTTCCGGATGCCTCCGATTGGACTGTCTGGCAGGCCAGCTTAAAGTATGGTACCGATGTCATCTCTGAGTTTGGCAGTTCCTTGAAGAGTTTGCAGCTGCCTGCAGACGGGCAACCCGGTCTGCGCTGTGACGTGTTAAACTTCTATGTTCCACCAGATGCTGACCTGAGCAATGCGGTGTTGACCGTTGATTCAGTCGCAGCTTATCCAAGTGAAGGCGATTATTGCTCCAAATATTTCGATATAATCCAGCAATCCCTGGATGCCAACAATACTGGTGTCGTGATTCAGTGTACGACAATCGACGGGATCGCAAGTTTGCAAATCGTTAGCAAACCCGATTCCATGACTCAAGAACAAGCTGAACAACTTGTTTACAGCGATCAGTATTATTCGGTCAAGGGGCCCTGGACCTTCAATATAAACCTGGGACAATAACGAAGGATTGGTATAATTACATCCATGTCTGCTGGAGAGATGCGTGAATTCCACCCTGAATTGCTGCCAAACCGTGGAGAGATCACGGCTTGGGCGTTGGCCTTACTGGCTGGGTTGGGATTAGCCATCTTGCACTTCACCTGGACTGCGGTCCCTGGGTGGGCATGGATATTCTGGGTTTTCTTGTTCTTTGCTGCGGCAAGTATCTCATTCGGTAATTGGATGGACCGGCATACGCTGATCCGTACGGGTGAAGACGGAATAGAATTCTTGAATGGTCTCCGTCATGTGCGGTTTACTTGGCCCGAGGTTCAGAAGGTGAACGTACTGCCCGCGCGTTGGGGGCGTACTGTGCAGGTGCTTGGAGAAAATGCGCACTTTGAATTTCGTACCTACGGCGTTGTCGAATACCAGGGTGAGGTGCGTGGACATATTGGATTCGTTGCCGGGCAGGAAATCCTGGATACTGTTTTAAGTCAGAGTGGATTGAGTCTGGCTGAAAAAACCGAAGACACTTATTATTATGCTCGTATTTAATCAATGCGGTGGTTTCTGCGCGCCCGGGACCATCGCGGGCGCGTTTTTATTTTGAATTAAATTGGCGGGTTTTAACCGCTCGAGGAGGCATGAATGGATATTGATGGACAGGTCGAACTGTTGATGCAAGGCACGGAATACGGTGATGATGAACTGCAGGAGGCCATGGCACTGGAATTACGTCATAGGTTGATTGATGCAGAAAAGGAAAAGCGCCCCCTGCGTGTCTACTGCGGTTATGACCCAACCTCAACCGATTTGCATTT
>Ga0307417_10001108_pt1 | contig 11114 bp, 8 predicted proteins | sample SalMarWE160210MG_2_FD_202514 | JGI IMG/M metagenome (GOLD analysis project Ga0307417, IMG submission 202514) | Salt marsh sediment microbial communities from the Plum Island Ecosystem LTER, Massachusetts, United States - WE1602-10 | ecosystem: Environmental > Aquatic > Marine > Intertidal zone >...
GAAAATCCAGTCCGAATTACCCTGGACAGGAATGGGCGGTTACCGGAAGATGCGCATATCCTGGATGGTGAAGAGGAAACCATCGTATTTACAGGACCTCAACGTAACTATTCAGGTAAGATACAGACAGTGCATGCCGATCCTTCATACCAGATGGTTGACGTGATGGAGGAGCTGTTCGACCGTCAGATTGTCTCTGTTCTGGTGGAAGGGGGAGCAAAACTTCATCAGACTTTCCTGAAAACAGGACTTTGGGACGAAGCCAGGGTATTTACAGGTAAGATGCAATTTACCAGGGGGGTTAAAGCGCCTGAGATCGAGGATAAGCCTGATGAGACATATAGATTTGAAGAGACCAAACTGGAAGTGTTCAGGAATAAATTGAGTCAGCTTCCTTAATGAAGCACATTAAGAAACATTTATTCAAAAAGTTGCGTACAATTTTATAGTTTTGTTTTTATACTTATTGGCCACGCATTGAAATGAAAAAAGTAGCATATATATGGGTCCTTTTGTCACTTGTGATCACTTCACCGGTTCTGTCACAATCGGCCAGGCAGTACTTTAAAGCCGGGGATGATTTTGCCAAGGCAAATAATTATAAGGATGCCATTGTGCAGTACACCAGGGCCATTGACCTGGATCCTGATTATGATAAGGCATATATACAACGGGCGAGTGCTTACTCCAGGACCGGTGACCATAAAAGCGCCGGCGAGGATTATGACCGGGCACTGGTCTTTGATGAGAAAGATGCAGAAATCTATTATTTCTCAGGACATGAGTGGCACCTGTACGGGGATAATCCACTGGCACTGAGAAGACTGAACATGGCCATTGAATTAAAGGGGAATTTTCTTGAAGCTTACCAGGTAAGGCTGGCGGTTTACATGTCCCTGGGCCGGTATGAGGATGCACTGGGAGATGCGAAAAAGCGCCTGAAGCTGAAGGAGGATGAAAATGCCTATTTCGATCTTGCGCAGGTATATGAGAAGCTGGAAATGTACAATGAGGCTGAGGAGGCATACCGGCAATCCCTCCATGAGAACAGCAGGGTAGTGGAAACCCATTTTGAATACGCACAGCTCTTGTACCAGCGTAAGAATTATCAGGCAGCTTCCACTGAATTAAGCGTGGTACTGCAAATGGATCCCAATCACCTTGAAGGGATCCTCCTGCAGAGTAAGGTGCTATCGGCTCTTGGCAATTATCTGAAAGCAAGCGAAACGCTTTCCATGGCATCGGTTCATTATTCCGACGAACCATTGATCTATATTTACCGGGGTGATATAAACACCAAACTGAATCAACCTGGTTACGCTATCATTGACTATTCAAAAGCTATTGAGCTGGATCCCGGGAATGCTGAGAATTACTATAAACGAGGAGAGGCCTATGAAACGATACGGGATTATGAGAAGGCGGTCGCAGATTATGAAAAATTGCTGACCCTGTCTAAGTATGATGGCACCGCCCAACGTCTTCGTGACGAGGCTACCCGGAGGATGTTTGAGTTGAACAGGGAGAAAAACAAACCGAAAGTTACACTGGTTGATCCACAATCCAATGACGCGAACACCATCGATGTTTCCAGAGAAATCAACCTGTTGAATGTGACCGGCGCCATTTCAGATGAGAGCGATATAAAATCACTCCAGGTCAATGGATTTTCTGTTCCCGTAATAAAGAGCGACGAGGGATTTAAATTCCGGGCCAGCGTGGATCTTGCCAGTTCCAACCAGATAACGGTCCAGGTGAAAGATATTTACAATAACACCGAGACTGCCATTTATTCGATCAGGCGAACTGAAATTGATGCGCCTGTAGTCAGGATGATTGCCCCTTATGGTTCCGAAAATAATATCTTATACCTCGATAACAATGATCCCCTGATCTATGTTGAGGGAAAAATTGAGGATGAAAGCAAGATCACTTCCATATACATTGATAGTGTTATGGCCAGTTATATCCCCAGCGATCTGAATCCCAATTTCACCGCAACTTTGAACATTTCAAACAAGAGCAAGATCACTGTAGCGGTGGAGGATGAATTTGGGAACAAATCGGAAATTGAATACAAGCTGAACCGGGATGCACAGGCATTCGAGAATAATCCGATGGGGAAAACATGGGCTGTATTTATTGAGAATTCAGATTATGACTCCTATTCCAGTCTGGATGGACCTGCCAGGGATGTGACTCTGATGCGTTCGGCACTTGCAAAATATCAGATACATAACGTGATTGATAAAAAGAATATGACCAAAGCCGAGCTCTCTAAATTCTTCTCAATTGAATTAAGGGATATGATCAGGAGCAACCGGGTCAATTCTTTACTCATCTGGTATGCCGGTCACGGAAAATATGTCAATGAAAGTGGTTACTGGATCCCTGTGGATGCCTCCAGGGATGACGAGTTTAGCTATTATAATATCAACGCACTCAAAGCTGCCATGCAGGGGTATTCCAATACGCTTACGCACACACTGGTTATTACTGATGCCTGCGAGTCCGGCCCCAGTTTTTACCAGGCTATGCGCTCAGGGCTGAGGGAGCGAAACTGTGATGACTGGACCTCCACAAAATTTAAATCATCGCAGGTGTTCTCTTCAGCAGGATATGAGCTGGCGGTAGACGACAGCCAGTTTACCAGGACATTTGCAAATGTGTTAATCAATAACCCCAACTCTTGCCTTCCCATCGAAAATGTAGTTATGAAAGTGACTGAGGCTGTTGAGAACAATACCAATCAGACTCCCCAGTTTGGAAAGATAGCCGGGCTTGAAGATGAAGATGGCACCTTCTTCTTTATACCAAAGGATTATTAATGGGAGCTGATCCTAAATAAGTGCATCAAGTTTCCCGACAATGGTGCTTTTAGGTACAGCGCCCACCTGCTTGTCAGCAACTTCCCCGTTCTTGAAAAAAAGAATAGTAGGGATATTACGTATTCCGTATTTTGCTGTTATGCCAGGATTGTTGTCCACATCCACTTTAGCTACTACAGCTTTGCCTTCATAATCAACACCAACTTCTTCGACGATCGGTCCTACCATACGGCATGGGCCACACCATTCAGCCCAAAAATCCACTATCACTGGTTTGTCTGACTTCAGTACCAGTTCTTCAAAGTTGCCATCGGTTGCTTCTAATGCCATGGTTATTTATTTATTGTATAGAATTATCGGTCAAAAGTATAAAAAAAATAGTTATGCAAATCGAAATTCAAATTCAGGATTGTCTTTGAGATAGTTAATAAAATCATCTGAAAGCATCACCTGCCTGTTACGTGAGAAGAGGTTTACGTTCACGCTGCTTTCCGGATCGTATACCTGGAACTTCAGGATCTTACCGTTATCCTTCACCGTGTGGCTTTCAATAGAGTCTATAAGGTCGTCTGTAATATTGTTAATGTTCAATGAGATATCCACCGACTTCACCAGTTTGTCACGGACATCGGCAAGCATATACACCATCTTTAATTTCAGCGAAAAGATTTTTTTACCGGGCTCTTCCCTTGGACTCCACTCATTGACTGTTGCACGGATCATCAACGCAATATCGGGCAGGAAATACTGTTTAAATTTAACGTAATCATCATTTTTCAGCCTCAGGTTATAGGTGTCGGTATAGTCCTCCAGCTGCGCGAGCAGGTAAGGTTTATTGCGCCACTGATCAATCCCGTCCCTGGCGCTTTTCACCATGCCGCAGAAAACCACATCCCTTCCGCTGAACTGTTGCAGGTCCTTGAGTTCTTCAAGGTTGTTTGGACAGAATGCCTCAATTTCCAGTTTGAACCTGTCCAATGGATGCGAAGAGAGGTAGAATCCCAGCAGATCTTTCTCGTGTTTACAGGTGGTTATATCTTCCCACCGGTTTACTTCGGGGGGTTCCGGTTTTGAGATGGCAATGGAACTGGTCTCGCCAAAGAGGTTCTGCTGTGGTGTATTTTTTTCATACTGGATCTTACTGCCATACTTGATCAGTTGTTCTATGAAGGTGGGATCTTCTTCATCAATGGTATCCAGATACTGGCTCCTGGATATATTCTCGAAACAGTCCAGTGCCCCGGCTACAGCCAAACCTTCAAAATTCTTCCTGTTCAGCTGGTGCAGGTCGTTACGCTCCACAAAATCATAAATGTCACTGAAGGGCCCGTTCTTTATTCTCTCCTCGATAATGCTCTGGACGGCATTTTCGCCTACTCCCTTTATGGCGCCAAGTCCGAACCGGATATCTCCATTATCATTGACAGTGAACCTGACGTTACTTTCATTCACATCGGGACCCAGGATGGAAATACCCATTCGCCGGCACTCATCCATAAACTGGCCGATCTTTTTAATGTCGGTAATGTTCCTGCTCAGTACCGCGGCCATAAATTCCGCCGGGAAGTTTGCTTTTAAATAGCCGGTCTGGTAGGAGACAAAAGCATAGCATGTTGAGTGTGATTTGTTAAATGCGTATTGTGCAAAGGCTTCCCAATCGGTCCAGATCTTATCTATTTTCTGCTGAGAGATACCGTTTTTCTTACATCCTGCCTCGAACTTTACCTTCAGTTCGTCCATCATCTTCTTGATCTTCTTTCCCATGGCTTTCCGCAACGAATCCGCCTCGCCTCTTGTGAACCCGGCAAGTTTTCGTGATAGCAGCATTACCTGCTCCTGGTAGACAGTGATCCCGTAAGTATCTTTAAGATACTCTTCCATCTCGGGGAGATCGTACTCTATTTTCTGTTTCCCATGCTTCCTGTTAATAAAGGAGGGAATATACTCCATAGGACCCGGTCTGTATAGAGCATTCATAGCGATCAGGTCCTCAAAACGGTTGGGTTTGAGATCCTTCAGGTATTTTTTCATACCTGGTGATTCAAACTGGAACAATCCCGTAGTATCCCCCCTGGAGTAAAGATCAAAAGTGTTCTGGTCATCCATGGGCAGATGATTGATATCCACATCTATTCCCCTGGATTCTTTAATATTGGCGATGGCATCTTTAATGATCGACAGTGTCTTCAAACCCAGGAAGTCCATCTTGAGCATTCCCACATCCTCCACGAAATGACCGTCAAACTGGGTAACAAGCAGGTCGGAATCCTTAAACTTACAGACTGGCAGATGCTGGGTCAGGTTATCCCGCCCGATGATTACGCCACAGGCATGCAGGCCGACCTGCCTGACCGATCCCTCCAGGCGTTGGGCAATGCGAAGTGTATTGGAAATGAGCGGATTGGGGGATTTGCGTTCTGAATTAAGATCGGGAATCTCCTCAAATGCTTTTGCAAAGGTAGTCCCTGGCCGTTCGGGAACCATTTTAGCAAGCCGGTCTGCTTCAGGCAGGGGGAGCTTCTGGATCCTGGCCACATCACGTATGGCCATCTTCGCTGCCATGGTTCCGAATGTAATGATATGCGCCACCCTGTCGTGCCCGTATTTGTTCACAACCCATCTGAGAACCTCATCACGACCGTCTTCATCAAAATCGATATCAATATCGGGCATGGAGATCCGGTCCGGATTCAGGAACCGTTCAAAAAGCAGATCGTAACGGATCGGATCTATATCGGTGATACCCAGACAGTATGCCACAGCTGATCCTGCAGCAGAGCCTCTTCCCGGTCCAACTGAGACACCCATCTTACGAGCGGCTGAGATGAAATCCTGGACAATAAGGAAATAGCCGGGGAATCCCATCCGCTGGATGGTACTTAGTTCAAATTCGATTCGCTCCCTGATCTCTTCTGTAATTTCGGGATAACGCCTGGCAGCACCTTCATAGGTAATGTGTTTCAGGTATTCGTCCTCGTTACTGAACCCCTCCGGCAGGGGGAAATAGGGCATTACCGGCTTGGTGTTCAGTTCAAACTGTTCAACCTTTGCGGCTAACTCGAGGGTGTTATTCAGAACTTCTGGCAGATCGAAGAAGACCTCCTTCATTTCAGCCTGGGTCTTGAACCACTCCTGCCTTGTATATCGTATCCGGGTAGGATCATCCAGATCCTTTCCGGTATTCAGACAGATCAGATGGTCATGGGCTTCAGCATCCTCCATATTTACAAAATGCACATCATTAGAGGCGACACATTTAATCCCATGCTTTTTACCGAGATCCAGAAGGGTGCGGTTCACAAAAACCTGATCATCAAAAACCAATTTGTTCATACCGGGATCATCGGTCCGGTGCCGCATCAGTTCAAGGTAAAAATCCTCACCAAAGATCCTCCGATACTCCAGTGCAATTTTCTCTGCCTTTTCAAGGGTGCTGTTCATAATTGCCTGGGGAATCTCTCCTCCAAGACATGCCGAGAGACAGATGATCCCTTCATGATACTTTTCCAGGAGTTCCCTGTCGATCCGGGGTTTGTAGTAGAACCCTTCTGTCCATCCCAGCGAAATCATGGTGATCAGGTTCTGGTAACCCTGATGATTTTTTGCCAGGAGAACAACATGATAGGAACCATCCAGATTCTTGTCTTTTTTTGAATGCCTGTTTCTGGTGGCAATATATGCTTCACATCCCAGAATGGGCTTGATGCCACGCTTGGTTGCCTCACTATGAAACTCCTTGATCCCAAACATATTACCATGGTCGGTAATGGCCACTGCGCGCATTCCGTCTTCAATGGCTTTTTTCAACAGTTCTGGAATGCTGGCTGTACCATCCAGGATGGAGTACTGCGTGTGGACATGCAGGTGACAGAATCCGGCCTCTTCCAGTTCATCACTGTCCACGTCCCTGGTCTGATCTGCCGGCTCAACGCTGGTACTCTCTCCCTCTTCCCAGTTGGACCGGTGGACCAGTCCATAGGGTTTGATCTTTCCCTGGTTCTTCGAAATAAAACGGCTGTACTGTTCCGGTGTGATTTCCACCGATTCAGGGGGTATTATTTTTTTTCGGAGCAATTCGAAGAAACACCTGGCTGTGGCTTCCACGTCGGCAGCTGCATTATGCGCTTCCCTGAATTGCTCCTCAAACAGGAATTCATAAAGCTCCATCAGTTTTGGAGGTTTATATTTCCCTCCCCGGCCACCGGGCAGTTTCATCTGGTCGGTACTTGACCGCATGGTACAGATCTGCTTTTTCTCCAGAAATGTTGTGGTCACTCCCTTTCTGATGAATTCTGCACCCAGCGCATTCATATCAAAACTGATATTGTGCCCGATCAGAATTGTTGATTTTGATACTGATTTATCAAATTGATAAAGCGCTTCTTCGAGTGGCAAGCCGAACTCAGTGGCCATCTGTGTGGAAATTCCATGGATTTTTTCTGCTGCATAGGGGATCTCAAACCCTTCAGGCTGGATCAGCAGGTTGTAATGCTCTGCAATGTCACCGCTATCATCGTGCAACTGCCATGCAATTTGTACTACCCTTGGCCAGTTATCTACTTCTGTTACAGGAGCATTATCTCTTTTGGGTAATCCGGTTGTCTCGGTATCGAAAATTAAAAACATGGATAGTAAAGTTAGGCTAAATAGTACCATAAAAATCTCATGTTAATAATTTATTGGTAAGTATTGGCAGGATTTTTGTGTATATTTAAGCAATGAAAAAGTCTTCAATATTCATTATAGGAATTCTTGCGGGTACTCTTTTTCTATCCCAGCCCCTGTTGTCCGGACCGGTGAAAGTTCCCTATGGTGCTGATAAGGAGACGACTGAAATAAAAGTTTTCCCTAACCCATCCGATGGCCGGTTCCAACTGGTTGTTGATTACAGCGGGAAGGAGAAGGTCACTGCAAAAGTATTTGACATTACCGGTAAAATGGTTAAGAATATTACCGAGGAACTTGAGATCGGGGAGACTTCCGTAACAGCAAATATCGATTTGGAGGCACCCAGCTCAGGGATATATTTTATCAGAATTGAGATGGGCAAACAACTTCTCACCAAGAAGATCATCATCAGGTAGGTTCCGCACCTATTAATTCCCTAATAATCTTTGCATATTATATGATTAATGCTACCTTTGCGCACGCTAAAAATGTAGGTATTTAATCATTTTAAATTAAAGAGTATGCCAGCAAAGATCAGATTACAAAGACAGGGTCGCAAGTTCCAGGCGATCTATTCTATTGTAGTATCTGATAGCAGGGCGCCACGTGATGGTAAATTTATTGAATCATTGGGTCAGTATAATCCCAATACCAATCCTGCTACCATTATTTTGGATTTCAACAAGGCCTTAGAATGGCTGCAGAAAGGCGCTCAACCTACGGATACCTGTAGAGCTATCTTATCCTACAAGGGAGTATTGTACAAGAAACACCTGCTTGAAGGTGTAAAAAAAGGAGCTTTTGATGAAGCAGAAGCCGAAAAAAGGTTCCAGGCATGGATGACTGAAAAAGAACAGAAGATTCAGGCCAAAAAGGATCAGCTTAAAGCCAGCCATGATAAACTCCAGAAGAACCGCATTGAGGAGGAGACTAAGATCAAGGAAGCCAGGGCAGAGGAGATATCAAAAAAGCGTTCTGAAATAATTGAGAAAGAGACCGCTGCAGCAGCAGGGGAAGCTGAGGAGGCGGAAACACCAGTTGAACCAACGGAAGGAACCGAGTCAGCTGAGGCCCCGGCAGAGGAAGAGGCAGCAGCTGAAACCCCGGCAGAGGAAGAGGCAGCAGCTGAAGCCCCGGCAGAGGAAGAGGCAGCGGCTGAAGCCCCGGCAGAAGAAGAGGTGTCAGAGGAAACTCCGGCCGAGGAAACTGAGGAGGCTGCAGAAATAAAAGCCGAAACCGAAGAACCTGAGGCTTCCGGGGAGGAAACCCCAGAAGCTGAGGAAGAAGCTGAAGAGGAGCCTAAAAAGGAGAAGTAACCAGTACAAAAATGTTGGATCCGGAAGGAGAAAAGGCAGGGATAATTTCCAAGCCATCCGGACTCCGGGGGGAGTTAAATATCATACTCGAACCGGGAGCAGGGATCTACATAAAACCTGATATCCCGCTGTTCATTGAAATTGATGGGCAGCGGGTTCCTTTTTTTATAGAGGAGGCAGAACTTGTTTCCAAGGATCATGCCATCGTTAAGTTTGAGTTTATTGATACCCTGGAATCTGCCAGGGAAGTAGCGGGTTGTTTTCTCTATTTTGATCCACTGCAAAAATCCAGATCCACCGGCTCGGCAAATGACCTCTCATATCTTACCGGCTACATGGCCTCGGACAGGGAAAGCGGATTACTGGGTAAAATAACAGATTATCTGCCACATCCCATGAACCCGGTATTTGTCATCGCAACTGAAAAGGGCGAGTTAATGGTCCCGGCTGTCAGGGATTTTATTGAATCAATCAGCACGGAAGAACAATCCGTTCAATTTATTTTGCCTAACGGCCTTACTGATTTGTAACATTTCTTTTTTGATTGCGTCTTTGGTGTAGATGAATCTTTAACCAATGAAGAATATGATGAAAAAAGTTATGTATCCCATGATTGCAGTGCTGGCTCTGCTGCTTTCATGCAGTTTCATGAGGCCCGATTTCCCTAAAGAGGATGTTAGAAAGCTGAATACATTCACCGGGATCGGCGTTGGTATCTCTGCCGATGTCTTTTATACCCCTGGCAATAACCATGAGATCAGGATTGAAGGAGAGGACAGAGATGTGGAAGACCTGATTACTGAAGTTAAAAATGGATTTCTGCAGATCAAATATGATGACTGGCGGATGAAGCGGTCAAAACTGACCATATACATTACATCTCAGGAGCTGGATGCTGTAAAGATGTCAGGCTCCGGTCATTTTGAGGCTAAAGATCCGATCAATGCGGATGAGATGGAACTGGCGGTATCAGGTAGCGGGAATATACTGTTCAAGAAACTGGAAGCAGATGAGATAGAAGTGAAGATCTCCGGGTCCGGTAACGTTGAACTGGTAAGCGGCAATGCTGATGAGATGGATACCAAGATCAGCGGTTCAGGCAGGCTGAACGCAGAAGATTATGTTGTTGATGAATTCTCAGCTGCCATCAGCGGATCGGGCAGTGCAAGGATTACTGCGGAAGAAGAGCTTGACTCGAAAATTTCGGGAAGCGGTAAGGTTTACTACCATGGATCACCACGCGTGAACAGTGTTTCCTCAGGATCAGGAAAAACAGTCTCACTATAAAGATTCGGAGCACCCCTTACTCACAGAGAAAGGGGATACAGGAGCGGTTGTTTATACAACCCCCGCAGGCTGCCTGGAATCAGGCAGCCTGTTTTATAATGATTAGCTGGCACGCTTATGAATGGCCGGCTATTAACGCAGGGTGGTATAGGTTCCGTCCGCTTCCAGTTTGATGATTCCGGAGGGTGCCGGGTTGCTGGTTTCATCCTGACGCCAATCCACAATGTAGTCTACCTGGTTGCGGATGGTGGATTTGATCTTATGAAAAGCAGAAGGGTATTTTTCTCCTGAAATATTGGCGGAGGTAGATACAATGGGACGTCCGGTAATTTCTATCAACTTCCTGCAAAATTGATCTGAGGTAATGCGTATACCGACGGACCCGTCCTGTGCTAACAGGTTGTCGGCAAGATTACGGGCTCCCGGGTATATGATGGTGGTGGGATTTTTGGTTCTCCTGAGAATTTCAAGCGCCAGGGGGGGAACCTGATCAAGAAGCTGTTCCAGCATGGCCGGACCATCTACGAGCACCAGCATACTTTTACTGTCGGTCCTCTTTTTAATGCGGTAAATCCGGTTGACGCTCACCGGGTTGGTGGCATCGCAACCAATGCCCCAGATGGTATCGGTCGGATAGAGAATAATTCCCCCCGAGAGGAGAATTTCTCCTGCATTTTTGGCTTCACTATCAAATGTTATTGCATTCAAGATAGACATTGTAAAGAGAAGGGATGGTCCGGTCTTCCCTGTATTTCAGGGCGTGAGCCCTACCTCCCCTGATCAGTTTCCGGCGTATTTCGGGTTGCTCCAACACCTGTCTGATGGCATAGGCCAGCGCGCCCGGATCATAGGGATCAATCAGTAGTCCCCCTTTTCCTGCAGTCTCTTCAAGGCATCCTCCTCTTGTTGTTATTACGGGGATGCCAGAGTTAAGCGCTTCCAGGATGGGAATACCAAAACCTTCATATAATGAAGGGTAGATAAAACCGGCTGAACCCTGGTAAATGGCAGGCAG
>Ga0307417_10001109_pt1 | contig 11112 bp, 13 predicted proteins | sample SalMarWE160210MG_2_FD_202514 | JGI IMG/M metagenome (GOLD analysis project Ga0307417, IMG submission 202514) | Salt marsh sediment microbial communities from the Plum Island Ecosystem LTER, Massachusetts, United States - WE1602-10 | ecosystem: Environmental > Aquatic > Marine > Intertidal zone...
TCAGTCCACCAGGAAGGCACCGGAAAGTCCCCTGTTCTTGTAGCCGTCGACCCAGAATTCGTAGCGACCGGGCCGGACAGGCACGAACCACACGTCGGCGGTGCTTTCGTCATTGCCGAATCTAATGCCGTAGACCCCGCCGAGGACCTCGACCTCGGTGTCGTCGACGACGACCTTGTCGACCCAGGAATTGCGCATCAGTTCGGGCGCGACGATCTCGAATTCGTCGGTGCCGTCGCTGGTGATCCGCCAGCGGTAATATTTGCCGGTTTCAAGGCGGTATTCGTGCTGGGACAGGGTCAGGTCGCCGTTGATGGCAAGATCGGGCAGCCGCTCGGGCAAGGCGGCGAGATTGCCGGCGCCCAGTGCGGGACCCATCATGGCCAGAGCCAAGCCCATGGCCGGAAATACTCTTTGCACCAATTCCTCCCCGGCGGCGAGCGCTCCGGCGGACCGCAGATACGTCCCATTTCGGCAGGATGGTCGCGCGGGGAGCTTCTTGTCGTCAATCTGCGGGCCGGAATGTTGAACATTGCCAAGTTGAATAACCGGAAATGCTACCAATAGCGGGACAAAGGGGAGACTAAGGGAGGGGAAGATGCGCATCTGGCTTACGCGTGCCGCCGCGGTCCTGCTGGCATTGACGGCGTGGGTTGCATTGTCGGCCTTCAGTCCGGAAACCAAGAAAATCACGCTGGCGCTGCAGAAAGGCGGCACGGCGATGTGGGAAATCTCGGCGATCAAGGCGCTGGGGCTCGACAAGAAGCACGAGATCGAGATCGACGTGCGGCCGGTTGCCGACAGCCGGGCCGGGCAGGTCGCCCTGCAGGGCGGCGCCGTGGACGTGATGCTGTCCGATTTCATCTGGGTGTCGATCCAGCGCAATCAGGGCGCCGATTTCGTCTTCGTGCCGCATTCGCTGGCCGTCGGCGGGCTGATGGTCGATCCGGCCGGTTCGGTGAGCAAGATCGAGGATCTGCCGGGCAAGACGATCGGCATTGCCGGCGGTCCGGTGGACAAGAGCTGGGTGATCCTTCAGGCCTATTACCAGGCCAAGACCGGCGACACGCTGGCCGACAAGATCAGCGCCAAATTCGGCGCGCCGCCGCTGATCAACGAATTGCTGGCTTCGGGCCAGTCGCAGGCCTCGCTCAATTTCTGGCACTGGAACGCCCGGGCGAAGGTGGGCGGGATGAGCGAGCTCATTTCGGTCAAGGACATGCTGGCAGAGCTTGGGGTGACGCGGCAGCCGCCGCTTCTGGGCTGGGTGTTCAGCGCCGCCAACGAGCGCGACAAGAAGGCCGAATTCAAGCAGTTCCTGGACGCCTCGTTCGATGCCAAGGACGCGCTTTTGCATGACGACAGCGTGTGGGACAAGATCCGGGGCGACATGGGGGTCAAGGACGACGATGCCCTGTTCATGGCTTTGCGGGATGCCTATCGCGCCGGAATCGTGACAAGCTATTCCCAGGAAGATATTGACGCCGCCTCCAAATCCTTTGCGCTGATGGCGAAATACGGCGGCTCGCAACTGATTGGCGACGTTCCCACTCTTGCGAACGGAACATTTTGGCGGGGTTACCACAGATAGACGTGACCGTTACCGAGCCGGCGTCCGCCGGGCGGCGGGGCATGGCCCGGCAATCAGGCCCCGGCGGGCAAAGGCCGCTTTGGCTCGAACTCCTGTCGCTGCCGCTGCTCGTTCTGATCTGGCACGTGCTTGCCGTCGTCGTCGCGTCGCGGTTCCTGCCGACCCCGCTCGATGTCGGCCGGGAGATCGTCGACCTGACCGCCCACGGCCCGCTGTTGTCGGATTTCGGCAAGACGCTGGCGCGGGCGGGCATAGGGTTCGTGGTGGCCATGGCGATCGGCAGCCTGTTGGGGCTGGTTCTCGGCCGGGTGAGGCTCGTGGACCGGCTTTTCGGCCCGTGGATCGTCGTGGGGCTCAACCTGCCGGCGATCGTTGTGGCCATTGCCTGCTATATCTGGCTGCACCTGACCGAATTCGCCCTGGTCCTGGCGGTGGTGATCAACAAGGTTCCGCTGGTCACGACGACAATCCGGGAAGGGGTGCGCAGTTTCGCGCCGGAATACGACGAGCTTGCCGACGCGTTTCGCGTGCCGTTCGGGCAGAGGCTGCGGATCATCTACCTGCCGCAACTCCTGCCTTTCGCGCTCGCGGCGGCGCGGACCGGCATTTCGCTGATCTGGAAGATCGTGCTGGTCTTCGAGGTTCTGGGCAGCGACGGCGGCGTCGGCTTTCGGGTCGGGGTCTATTTCCAGTTTTTCGATATGAAAGGCGTGCTTGCCTATACGGTCGTCTTCATCGTCGTGGTGATGACGGTCGAATATCTCGTCCTGCGACCCCTCGAACATCGGTTTTTGAGATGGCGCGACACGCATTGAACATCGATGTCCGCGAGAAGCGCTTCGGGGGCGGAGAGCCCCTGTTCAGCAATTTCCGCCTCTGCGTGGCACCCGGGGAAGTCGTGGCGCTTGTCGGGCCGTCCGGGGTCGGCAAGACGACGCTGTTGCGGCTGATTGGCGGGGTGGATGACGACTTTGTCGGGGAGATCAGCGTCGACGGCGTGCCGGCGCGGCAGGCGCCGCCGCCGGGTTTCGTGTTCCAGGATGCCCGGTTGCTGCCGTGGTTCGACGCCGTCGACAATCTCTGCGCGGTTCTGGGGCATGTCGACGAGGCTTCGGCGCTGGCGATGATCGGCCGCGTCGGGCTCGGCGCCCATGCCCGGGCCTATCCGCGACAGATGAGCGGGGGCATGCAGCGCCGGCTCGGACTGGCGCGGGCGCTGGCGGCCAATCCGCGCCTGTTGCTGCTCGACGAACCGTTCGTTTCGCTCGACAGCGTGCTGGTGGGCGAATTGCTGGAACTTTTCCGGTCGATATTCGAGGCGGAAAGGCCGACGACGATCCTGGTTTCGCACGATCCCGAAGATGCGGCGCGGCTGGCGGACCGGGTCGTCCTGTTTTCGGGCAGGCCGGTCGGCATCAGCGGCGAGTTGAGCTTCGATATTCCGCGGGCGGCGCGGGGGGCCGTCGATATCGCCCGGCTGGCCGAAGCGGTCAGCGCCGCGGGACAGGGAGGGGCAACATGAACAAGGCTCATCGACCCCGGGTGTTGCAGTTTGCCGAGATCTGCAAGAGCTACGGGGCGACCAAGGCGCTGGACAATGTGAGCTTTTCGGTCGTGGAGGCAGAGCTCGTGGGGCTTCTGGGGCCGAACGGGGCGGGCAAATCGACGCTGTTCCAGCTCGCCTCGGGGCTTTTTGCGCCCGATGGCGGGGACATCGACGTCTTCGGGCACAGCTATTTGCAGGACGCGCATCTGATCCTGTCGCAGCTCGGGGTGGTCTTTCAGGCGCGCTCGCTCGACCTGGAGATGACGGTCCGGGCGAACCTCAAATTCCATGGCGGACTGTTCGGTCTGTTCGGCGACAAGCTGAAGCGGCGGATCCGGGCGGTGGCGGATCTGATGGAAATCGACGAGGTGCTGGACAAGCCGGTGCGGGTGCTGTCGGGGGGCAATCAACGGCGGGTGGAGATCGCCCGGGCGATGCTGAGCGAGCCGAAACTGCTGCTGCTCGACGAGCCGTCGGTCGGGCTCGACACGGTGTCGCGGCAACGGCTGGTGGCACATATGCGCAAGATCGGCAGCGAACAGGGCACAGCGATCCTGTGGGCGACGCATCTGGTCGACGAGGTCGAGGATGCGGACCGGATCGTCATTCTGAGCAAGGGGCATGTGGTCGCCGAGGGCAAGCCGGCTGCGTTGATGGCCGAGAGCGGGACGAGCAACCTGACCGGGGCCTATATCGCCTTTACGGGGGTGGAAGGCGCGCAAGTGGCGGACGGAGCTTAGGACGGACCTATTTCGGCTTGGCAGGGGTGACCGGCGCGGGCAGTTCGCCGAAGGCGATATTGGCGGGGTCGAATTTGAGGAAGCGTTCGCCGACATCAGTGCTCTGATCCTGGGCGCCCCGGTTTTGCGCGGTCACCTGGGCGGCGAGTTCGTCGGCGGTATTGTCGGCGGGCGGCTTTTCCTCAATGCGGCCGCCAATGGTCTCTCCGGAGGTGATCTTGCCGAGGGCGACCTCGACCTTCTTGACCAGTTCGGGGTCGTAGGGGAGCTGGTAGGCGCGGGGGGTGCCGCTGGGGTAGTTGCTCTTGTCGAGCGCTTCGAGCCAGAGGAAGACGTGGCCCGGCTCGTTGCGGAGCTTGTTGGGCTCGACGACGCGGGCCCAGTGGAGCTTGAAGGCGGTCGGGGGCGGGCCGTCGGAGGGCAGGCCGCGCAATTCGCCGACCGCGACATAGGTCAGGACCATGAGGCCCGCCGTGGCGAGGCTGGCGGCGGCCTTGAGCAGGACATGCAGCCGCGTGGAGAGGATGACGATGACCAGCAAGGCGACAACCAGGGCATAGGCGGCGGAGAGCGAGAGGATGGTGAAGGTCACTGGCTGACCTCGATGCCCGAATCGGGCGACTTGTCCTGGCGGGTGAGGGAAACAAGGCTCTTGGGCCGGTTGTTGACGTCGCTGATCTCGTCTCCGGTCAGGGTGAAGCGCACGGCGGTCTTCTCGTCGCCGGTGCCGTTGAGGGTCACCGTGCCGTAGAAGATGACCTTGACGACGGGATTGAGCTTTTCGACCTTGACGCTGACGGGCAGGGGGGTGGAACTGGTGGCGATGTAGTGGACGACGTTGACGGTGTATTCGCCGTCGGTCAGGCCACGCACCGAGACGGTTTCCTGGTTGAGCGGATTGGAGATTTCCTGGCCGTTGACGACGATGATGTCCTTGAACATGCCACGGTCGTCGCGGTCGAGATGCATCAGGCCGGCCTCGCGCATATTGTACCAGACGACATTGCCGATCGGGTCCTCGACATAGGTGTCGACGTCGTCCGGGTTGTTGTCGGCCCAGGTGACGGTGACCAGGAGTTCGGCCTTGGGATCGACCTTGCCGCTTTCGGCGACCGGATTGATCATGGCGAAGGCGAGAAAGAACAGGAACGAGACGGCAACCAGCGAATTGAACAAAAGATCGGTGAAGACGTCGAATTCCTGCTCCCGCTCCGGTTCAAGCATGGCCCGAGACCTGTTTGATGCGCGGAATGAGCGAGACTTCGGTGATGCGGACGGTTTCCTGCAGGATGCGGGTGGCGTTGGCCTCGGCGATGTTGAATTCGAGGCGCAGGAGGATGCCGCAGACCAGGCCGGCGATGGTGGTGAGCAGGGCCACGGCCATGCCGCCGGTCATTTTCTGCAATGCCGTCCTCAGGCTATCGGTGTCGAAATTGGAGAGATCGCCGATCGAGGTCAGCATGATGACGAAGCCGATGACGGTGCCGAGCATGCCGAGCTTGTAGAGGAGGTCGGCGGCGAAAATGCCGACGCGGGTGCGCGAGCGGAAATGCGAGGCGAGGCCTTCGAGCAAGAGGGCTCGGTCGCTGCCCGGTTCGCGCAGTTCCTTAAGGGCGATGTCGGCGAGATAGGCGCCGGCGAAGGAGTGGGCGGCGGCCTCGGCATCGGCGAAGGAAATGCCGCTTTCGGACACCCGGATCGAGCGCCAGTCGTCGCGCAGGGTACCCGACAGGCGGGCGACGAAGCGATATTCGCGGGCGAAGATCAAAAGGGTCAGCAGACAATAGGCGGAAAAGCCGGCAAAAAGGGCGATGATCAGGATCGAGATGCGGCTTGAATCGACGGCGAACATGTAGGTGAGGAAGCCATAGTCCCAGAGAATCACCGCGCCCAGGCAGATCAGGCCGATCAGGACGATCCAGCGAAAGACCGGGTCATAGGCGTTGTCGCCAACAAGGCCGCTCAGACGCAGAAGACCGGCCCTGGGGGGTGTGCCGGATTTTTCGGGCGGGGTCAGGTTGGGTGTGTCCATGTCCTGGGGTCCTTGGTTAGCGATAGCCGCCGGGCGTATGATGCGCCCGCCACAGCCAGGGTTCCTGGAACTGCGCGCCCGGCTGCCACAGGCCCTTGCCGGCGGCGATGGCTTCGAGCTGGATGTCCTGATAGTCCTTGGTCTGATCGAGCAAGGCCAGGGCCATGCCCTGGCGCACCATTTCGGCGCCGATATCGTCGCCATTGGCCTCGCAGACCCCGAAATAGCGGTTGAACGGGTCGGGATCGCCGATCAGGACGCAATTGACGGGGCCACGCGACGCCAGGGTTTCGAGCAAGCGCTTGGCGGCATCGTAGCACCCCCATTTCCTGGCATCGAGAATGCATGTCTGGCTGCGCTCGGGGGCGTCGATCCCCCACAGGATGACGCGCTGCTTGCCGACCATGAGCACATCGGCGTCGATGGCGCGGGCCGGTCCCTCGATGGTTCGAGTCTTGACGTCGTCGGCCGGCGCGGCGGACGCGGCGATGGCGGCGAAAAGCAGGGCCATTGCAATTCTCAATAAGACATAGCGGCCGCAAGGCGGGGCCGATGGGCTAAAAGGGGAGCGGAAGCTCAGCATTTGTGCCTCCTTGCGAGTATAAGCCGAAGGGATGGGCTGTGATACGATTTATGATGGCGGCGGCCCTGTTGATCGGCAGCGGGCAAATGGCGTTCTGCGGTCCGGTCGAGGACCTGATCTCCGGGGTGCGCACGGAATGCCGGGGCTGCGACCTGCATGGCGCGAATTTCAAGAAGGCCGATCTGAACGGCGTCGATCTCACCGGCGCCATCCTGACCGACGCCACCTTCCACCGCGCCAGGCTTCGCGGCGCCATCCTCGACGGGGTAACGGCCATCGGCACCAACTTCAACCTGGCCGACCTGACCCGCGCCAGCATGGCCAAGGGCGATTTCACCCGGTCGATGTTCTATGCCGCGCAGATGTCGGGGGCCGACCTCAGCGCCTCCAACCTGACCGAGGCGCGGATGCAGACGGCGCGGCTGACCTCGGCCAAGCTGCCGGGCGCCACGCTCGATCGGGCGATTCTGCACGACGCCAAGGCCAACAACTGCGACTTCTCGGGGGCCTCGTTCCAGTACACCAACATGGACCGCACCGTTCTGGGCCGGTCGAACTTCACCGGCGCGACCTTCTATGCGGCAAGTCTGGCCAAGGCCAACGCGGCGGCGGCGAATTTCTCGGACACAACCATGGCCCAGACCGATCTCTACGGCACCGATCTGCGCCGGGCAAAGTTCACGGGCGCCCAGGTGACGGCAAGCCGCTTCAGCCTGGCCCCGGTCGACGACAAGACCTTCGCCGGTGCGACGATGACCAACAACTACGGCCCGGACGGTCGGCTGCATGCTCAAGGCGCCTCCGACGGCGAATAGGGCGGGTTGACCAATTCCATCCAGGTCTGGCTTTCATAAGCCCCCTTAATCACCTGCTGGGTTTCACGGCTGATCGCCTCCTGTCCCTTCTTGCGCAGGTACGAGGCCTCGATCAACACGCGCTGGCCGCTGCCGTCGGGGTTGGTGCCATGGCAAAGCTCGTGAATGAACTGGTTGCCCACCTTCATCTCGCCGTCCTTCATCGGCAGGTTCTGGCAGGAAAGGTTCCAGTCGCTGAACCGCGCCTTGAAATTGCGGCTCAGCACCATGGCCGTGCGGCGATCGCGCTCGCTTGCCCGGTCGTCGGTGATCACGCGGATGCCCTGCACCAGCCCCGCCCCGTCGACCAGGACCGACACCACGATCGGGTGGGCATAGGCCGAGGTGCCGCCCTGGAGAAACTTGAATTCCACTTCCTCCGCCTTCGCGATGTAGTCCTGTTCATCGTCATAGTTGAACTCGACCTCGCGCAGGCCGGATGGCTCGGGCGTGCAGGTCATAAAATCCTTGAAAGATGCAAGAGACTGCCCCGGCGGGCCACCGGCCGTGCCACAGGAAATTTCGCCAACCTCGGCATCGGGCACCTGAGAGACGGGTTGTCCGAGTTTGACATCCCAGATGGAATAGACGGGTTCGATCCGTTCCTGACCAAACGAGGCATGGGCCGAAAGGCCAAGGCCGAGAAGGGCAAGAAGGGTCTTTTTGCGCACCATGATCTTACTTCAGGCTACTGCAGGACTTGTCGGCCGAGGTGCCGAAGTAAAGCACGCATTCGTCATAGGTGGGCTTGCCATGGCCAATTATGTATTTCTGCAGATAGGCGATCAGATCGACCATCTGCTTTTCGCGAAAGGTCTTGCCCTTGATCGGCCGCCGACCCTCGTCGAAATCCGACATCACCATGCCAAAGCAGCGGTCGTCGCGATACGACACGCTGTCGTGATAGGGCATCTGCGTGCCGGGAATGCCGCAGCGGATCGTGTCGTACAGCCCTTGCGAATCCAGCTTGGTTTCCCGCAGGTTGGCCCCCGCCGCGTGCGAGAGCGGATTGCGCCCCGATTGGCCGTCGCCGGCCCAGCCGTGGCAATTCACGCAAATACCGACGCGCTGGTAGATCCGCTTGCCCTTTTCGGGATCGCCTCGGGTAAAGTCGGGGTTCGGGATGAATTCTGCCAGCACCGCAGTGCTCAGGCAAAGCAGGGTCGTCACGCCGGCAGCGGCTAGCTTCAGGGCCAGGAACAACGAATCCTCACTCTCAGGATTTCCGGAAAGTCGCGGGCTTCCATGAGGAGGCCGTCGCAGGGTCGGGTACGACCGATAAAGATGCAGAGGCCGGGCAGATTTGTCTGCCCGGCCCAAGGTTACAGGTTTCAGTTCAGCGTGAAGACCCACACCATGTTGGCCGTAGCCTTGTCTTCCAGCTCGGGGTGGCCGAAGGCCGCAAGGCCGATGCCGCCACCCACGATGGCAATGTATTCCTTGCCACCCACGGTGAAGGCGATGGGCGCACCCTGGAACGAGGTGCCCACGTTCATCGACCACTTCACGTCCAGCGTCTTCGCGTCATAGGCGGCGAAGGTGCCGTCCGTCGAGCCGGCCCACAGCAAGTCGGCCGAAGCCATCACGCCACCATACATCGGGTACGGCGTCGCATGTGTCGCCATCTTGGTGCCCGTGGCCACGTCGATCGCGTTGATCGAGCCGGTCTGCACGCCGCTGTTCACGCCGGCACCGCCGACGAAGATCTGACCAGGCGTCACGTCGGCCGGATCCACGGTCTTCACCGACAGGTCCGAACAGCCCTCGATCCCCGCCGCATAGGCGATGCCGAGATCGGGATTGTAGGCGGTCGGGAAGAAGTTGGTGCCGCCCTGGATGTTCGGGCAGGTCGTGGCGGTGTCGCCGGCACGGCTGATGTTGCCCATGGCATAGGTTTGCAACGACTTGCTCGGGTCGTATTCAAGCGGCTTGCCGGTCTTGGGGTCGATGCCCTTCGTCCAGGTCAGCTTGTTCACGTAGGTGACCGAGTTGATGTAGGCGCCGTTGGTGCGGTCGAGCGTATAGAAGATGCCGTTCCGCCCGAAGTGCGCCAGGACCTTGCGGTCTTCGCCATTGATCTTGGTGTCGACCAGAAGCTGCGGACCGACCTCGTCATAGTCCATGTAGTCGCCCGGCGTGTACTGGAAGTACCACTTCAGCTTGCCGGTATCGGCGTCCAGCGCCACGGACGAGTTGGTGTAGAGGTTGTCGCCCGGGCGATATTCCGGGTCATACATCGGCACCGGGTTGCCCGTGCCCCAGTAGATCGTGTTCGAGCCGGGGTCATAGGAGCCGGTCACCCAGGCCGCGCCGCCGCCGGTCTTCCAGCAGTCGGGGTTGCCGGCCTCGTCGCATTTCCAGGTATCGGCGCCCGTTTCACCCGGTCCAGGGATGGTGTAGAAGCGCCATTTCTCTTCGCCGGTCGCGGCGTCGAGGGCGGCGATCCAGCCGCGGGTCGCCCAGTCACCATAGGACTGGCCCACGATGATCTTGTCGCCGATCACGAGGGGCGCATTGGTGAAGCCTTCGCCCTGTTCCTTGCCAACCTGCTGGTCCCAGACCACGTCACCGGTTTCGCTGTCGCAGGCCACGACACGGCCGTCGTTCAGCACTGTGATGACGTTATTGCCCGAGAGCGCAAGACCGCGGTTCGCCAGCAGGACGCCGCGGCTGGGATCCTTGTCGATACCCGTGTCGCAGACCCAGACCGGTTTCGCCGACTTGCCGTCCGACAAGTCGAACTTGTAGGGCGTGCCCCAGGGGTCCGACACATAAAGGAAGCCATTGTCGGCCAAGGGCGTCGTTTCGACCGAGCCCACGCCGAAACCGGCCGGCTCGGTCCCGCCGATGGGCGCTGCCGTGACAACGTGCAGGCCCGAGACGTTGCTGGAGTTGATCTCGCTCAAAGTCGAAAACCGATTGGAATCATAGGTCTTGTGGACCATCAGCCAGTTTCCGGCCTCCGCGTCCGAGCCCGCTGCCAACAGGCGGTCAGCTGTGACCCCCTGAGCAAAGCTCGCGCTTGCCAAGCCTGCAGCCGTGATAGCTGCCAACCCGGCAATCCAATGCTTCAATTTCATTATTGTGCCCTCCCTGCACTTGGTTGGATTGAAAACCGAAGCCCATCGTGACACCAACGAGGCATGGATTTTCCTATGTACCTCATTGGCCTTTTGCCAAGACGCACGGACTGGTGTCACTCGGCCAGTGTGCAGGCGCGAATCGGCTGTGGCGACTGCAGCAGGTCGTCAAAGCAGTCGATCTGATCCCGGGTCATGTCACGTTTTGGCAGACTCAAAACGCATGACCTGAGTCTCAGAGCGGTCGCCTATTCGATCCCCGGATCAAGTCCGGGGAGGAAAAGCGGGAGCCACTTTTCCTGAACATGCTCTAGTACAATCGCTGTTCGAGGCGAAGGACGATTTCGTCGCCGATGCGCTGATAGCCATATTCGCTGAGCAGGCACGACCAGCTGTTGTGGTTGCGGGTGATGGTGAACAGATTGTAGCGGGCGGGCTGCTCGCCGCTTTGGGCGTGGGACGAGGCGGCGGTCACCCCGACGACGGGAATGTCGCCCGCGGGTCCGGGAAGGGTTGCAAGGGTCGCCTGGTGCAGGTGACCGTGCAGGATCAGTTCGGCGCCTTCGGCCATGAGCAGGTCGCGCATGGGCGCCGCGCCGGCAAGACCGTTGCGGCGGGAATGCGACCAGCCGGCGGTCGGAGGATGGTGGATGAGGACGATGCGGAAGCGGTTTTCATCGGCGGTC